>Ga0055467_10000073_pt1 | contig 7721 bp, 8 predicted proteins | sample MayberryNW_Catta_4_FD_57673 | JGI IMG/M metagenome (GOLD analysis project Ga0055467, IMG submission 57673) | Wetland microbial communities from San Francisco Bay, California, USA, that impact long-term carbon sequestration - MayberryNW_CattailB_D2 | ecosystem: Environmental > Aquatic > Marine >... | reverse complement strand
CGATGACCATGTCGGACCGCATCGCGGTGATGCGCGCCGGCAGGATCGAACAGCTCGGCCCGCCAGAGGACCTCTACGAGCGCCCCACCACCGCCTTCGTCGCCGGCTTCCTGGGGGTCAGCAACCTGCTCGACGGCGATGTGGTCGGCCGCGACGGCGACTGGGCGGAGGTGCGCCTCTCGGACGGCTCCGTGCTGCGCGCGCCATCCGACAGGGTCAACGGCGCCACCGCCGTGCGCGTCGGCGTGCGGCCCGAGAAGCTGCGGGTGGAGCCGCTGGAGTCGGCCACCCCCGCCACACGCGAGCGCAACAGCCTGGCCGCCCGAGTGCTCGACGCCAGCTACATCGGCGTGAGCACCCAGTACCTGGTCACAACGGCCGATGGCCATCGCATGACCGTCTATGCCCAGAACCTGGAGACCAGCGGCGCGGGCGAGGCCCTCGCCGACGGCCAGGAGGTTCGCGTCAGCTGGAAGCCCCAGCACACCTTCGTCATCGAGGCGTCTCAGCACGTCCACGGCGACCCGCACAGTCAGGAGGAGACCGGAACCGATGAGTGAGGAAGAGCGGAGCAACCTGGAGCGTGCCATCGCCAGGGCCTTCCAGCCACGACGGCGGATGAGCCGGCGGGCCTTCTTCCGGCAGGCCGGCAAAGGCGGCGTCTACGCCGCCGGCGCCCTGTCGCTGCCGGCCATCCTGGCCGCCTGCGGCATCGGGGGCCAGTCGAGCGCGCCATCGGCGGCACCCAGCCTGGGGAGCGAGCCGGCCGGCACCCTGGACTGGGCCAACTGGCCGGCCTACATCGACATCGACGAGGACACCGGCGACTACCCGACCATCAAGGCCTTCGAGGACGAGACCGGGATCACCGTCAACTACACCGAGGCCATCAACGACAACGAGGAGTTCTTCGGCATCATCCAGCCCGACCTCGCCGCCGGCCGATCGACCGGCTACGACCTGATCGTGCTGACCGACTGGATGATCGAGCGGCTGATCCGGCTTGGGTACCTTGAGGCCCTCGACAAGTCGAAGCTGACCAACTGGTCCGCGAACGCCCAGGAGCTGTACGCCGACCCGTGGTACGACCCGGGCAACACGTACACCACCGCCTACCAGTCGGGCATCACCGGTATCGGCTACAACCCGACCCTCACCGGGCGGGCCATCACCACCTTCGACGACCTGCTCGACCCGGCCTTCGCCGGCCGGGTGGGCATGTTCAGCGAGATGCGCGACACGATGTCGTTGACGCTCTTGAGCCTGGGCATCAAGCCCGAGGACGCGACCGTCGACGACGCCAAGAAAGCCCAGGAGAAGCTGCTGCCGCTCGCCCGGAACGGGCAGTTCCGCAACTTCTATGGGAACGACTACTACGACGCGCTGGCCGCCGGCGACCTCGCCCTGACCGTCGCCTGGTCCGGCGACGTGAGCCAGATGAAGCTGTACGACAACTCGGACGTCGAGTTCGTGGTGCCGGCCAGCGGCGGCATGCTGTGGGTCGACAACATGGCCATCCCGAAGGGCGCCGCCCACCCGCTGGATGCCCACATGATGATGGACTACTGGTACCGGGTCGACTCCCAGGTCGCCCTGGAGGAGTACGTCGGCTACTTCAGCCCGGTCAAGGGCGTGGCCGAGCAGATCAAGGCCGATGCAGAGCAGGCACGCGCCGATGGCGACACCGAATGGGCCGATGCGCTCGACGTCATCTCCGCGACCGCCTTCCCGGACAACGACACGCTGAGCAACGTCTACACCTACAAGAAGCTGACCGAGGACGAGGAGCGACAGTGGAACGACCTCTTCAACGAGGTCGTCCAGGGCGGCTGAGCGGCATCACCCGGCGGCGGGTCGCGCCACGGCCCGCCGCCCTCCATCGAGGGCCTGAATGCTCCGACGCTATCGCTGGCTGACGCCGTACCTGTTCCTGCTGCCGGGCGGGATGTGGCTGCTCGTCTTCTTCGTGGCGCCGCTGATCGTGATGGCATCGGTCAGCCTGCAGACCGGGTCGCTCGGCCAGGGCTACGCGATGACCTGGAACTTCGGGGTCTACCCGGAGATGATCAGCCAGTACTCGGGCTTCTTCATCCGCTCGGTCATCTACGCGCTGATCGTCACCGCGCTCTGCCTGCTGCTGGGCTACCCGCTCGCCTACACGATCGCCTTCCGCGGCGGGCGGGCCAAGTCAATCCTGCTGCTGCTGGTGATCCTCCCCTTCTTCACCAGCTTCATCATCCGCACCCTGGCCTGGAAGCTGATCCTGGCCGACAACGGGTTCGTGCTGGGCACGCTCAAGGAGATCGGCATCCTGGACAGCGGCTTCCGGGTGCTGGCAACGCCCATCTCGGTCATCAGCGGCCTGACCTACAACTTCCTGCCGTTCATGGTGCTGCCCCTCTACGTCTCCCTCGAGAAGATCGACCCGCGGCTGGTCGAGGCGGCCAACGACCTGTATGCCAGCCGCTGGCAGGCCTTCCGACGCGTGACGCTGCCGCTCTCCATGGCGGGGGTCTTCGCCGGCTCGCTGCTGGTCTTCATCCCGGCGGTCGGTGACTTCGTCAACGCCACCATTCTGGGCTCGCCGCAGACGCAGATGATCGGCAACGTCATCCAGCGCCTCTTCCTGAACACCAACGCCTACCCGGAGGCCTCGGCACTCGGCTTCCTGATGATGGCGGCCATCCTGGTCATCATCCTGGCCTACGCCCGGATCGTGGGCAGCGAGGAGCTGACGGCAGGATGAGCGTCGAGGCCATCGGCCAGCGGCTGGTCGTCGGCGAGCAGCCGGCGCCCGAGAACCGTCCCTCCCTGCGTCGCCGCGCCGGGCGGCTGGTCCTCCCGATCTACACCTTCCTGGCCGTCGCCTACCTGTTCCTGCCCATCGCGGTCATGATCGCGTTCAGCTTCAACGACCCGCGTGGCCGGCAGAACATCACCTGGCAGGGCTTCACGCTCGACAACTACGCGACCATCTGGGGCCGCCCCGACATCATCGAGCCGATGATCCGCAGCCTCTCGGTGGCGGTCATCTCGACCATCATCGCGACGGTGCTGGGCACCCTCATCGGCCTGGCGCTGACGCGCTACTCCTTCCGCGGACGCGCCCCCATCAACATGTTCATCTTCCTGCCGATGGCCACGCCCGAGATCATCATGGGCGCCTCGTTGCTGGCGCTGTTCGTGTCGGTGGGCTGGCAGCGCGACCTGCCGACCATCGTCATCGCTCACGTGATGTTCAACATCAGCTACGTGACGGTCACCGTCCGGGCACGCCTCGCCGGCTTCAACCGCACGCTCGAGGAGGCCGCCATGGACCTGGGGGCCGATGAGTGGACCACCTTCCGCAAGGTGACCCTGCCGCTCATCTTCCCTGGCATCCTGGCCGCTGCACTGCTGGCCTTCGCGCTCTCGATCGACGACTACGTGATCACCTCCTTCGTGGCCGGCCAGGCGACCACCTTCCCGCTGTGGGTCTTCGGGGTCAGCCGCCTGGGCGTGCCGCCGGAGGTCAACGTGCTCGGCACGATCATCTTCCTCATCGCGTTCGGCTTCATCGGCGTCCAGATCGTCAGCCAACGCCGACGCGCCTCGTCGGAGTCCGCGCCCGTCCCGAGGATCCGATGAGCGGCGAGGGGGTGCAGGCGCGACACGCCGGGACGGTGGTCGCTCCCCTTCCGGCCGGAGGCGACGGTCGCTACCGCATCGGCCAGGCGGCGCGGCTGGTGGGCGTCTCGCCCTCGGCGCTGCGCCTCTGGGAGCGGCAGGGCCTGGTGCGGCCGCGGCGCACGGGCGCCGGCTACCGCGTCTACCGCGACGGCGACATCGAGCAGCTGCGGCGCGTGCAGCGCATGCGGCACGAACAGGTCAGCGCGCCGGGCATCCGCCGCCTGCTGCCCGTCCCCGACGAGCAGGAGCGCGGCCCGAGCGACCGGGCACTGGACGGACGTCGCGTCCGGCAGCTGCGCACCGACCGCGGGCTCTCGCTGCGCGAGGCGAGCCGGCGGTCGGGCCTGTCGGTCAGCTTCCTGTCGGCCATCGAGCGGGACGCCGCCGGCGCCAGCGTGGCGACCCTGCACCGGCTCACCGAGGCCTACGGGGTCACGATGCTGGACCTGTTCGACGGAAGGCGGGCGACCTCGCATCGCGTGCGTCCGGCGGAGCGGCCGTCGCTGGACCTCGACGGCAGCGGCGTGCGCATCGAGCAGCTGGCGCTCGGCTCCGCGCGGCTGGAGCCACAGCTCTTCCTGCTGGCGCCGGGTGCGACCAGCGAGGGAGCGTACGCCCACGACGGCGAGGAGTTCCTGTACGTCCTCGAAGGCGGCCTCACCTTCTGGATCGGCGCCGACGAACGCTACCGCCTGCGCACCGGCGACGCCCTCACCTTCCCCTCCACCCTGCCGCATCGCTGGCGCAACCGCGCCGGCGGGGAGACACGACTGCTATGGATCAACACGCCGCCGACGTTCTGACCGCATCCGACCACGAGCGCTGGCTGGCCCGGCGCAGCGGCGTGCCGCCGGTCTGGGCTCGCTACACCGACCTGGTGGTGGAGCGCGGCGAGGGCAGCTGGATCGAGACCATCGACGGGACGCGCTACCTCGACTACACCAGCGGCATCGGCGTCACCAACACCGGGCATGCCCATCCGCGGGTGGTGGCGGCCATCGCCGACCAGGCCGCGCGCATCATCCACGCTCAGCAGAACATCCTCTACCACAAGCCCGGCCTGGAGCTGCACGAGCGGCTGCCGCGCACGATGCCGGGCCTGGCGCCCGGCGAGGAGGCCGGGCTCTTCCTGGCGAACTCGGGGGCGGAGGCGATCGAGGCGTCGGTCAAGCTGGCAAAGCAGGCCACCCGCCGGCCGGGAATCGTGGCCTTCCGCGGCGGCTTCCACGGCCGCACCCACGAGGCCATGGCGCTCACCAGCTCCGGGATCAAGTACCGCGGCCACTTCGAGCCGCTCCCCGGCAGCGGCGTATTCCACGTGCCCTACCCGTACGTCCTGCGCAACCCCACCGGCCGGACCGACGCCGCGGCACTGGCCTATACCCTGGCCGCCATCGACGAGCTGTTCGCGACCATGATCTATCCCGATGACGTCGCCGCCTTCCTGGTGGAGCCGATCCTGGGCGAGGGCGGCTACGTGGTCCCGCCCGACGGCTTCCTGCCCGCCCTGCGCGAGGTGGCCGATCGCCATGGCATCCTGGTCATCGCCGACGAGGTGCAGTCGGGCTTCGGCCGCACGGGCAAGATGTGGGCGAGCGACTGGTACGACGCGCGGCCGGACATCGTGGTGATGGCCAAGGGGCTGGCGTCAGGGATGCCGCTGTCCGGAATCCTGGCCCGGCGCTCGCTGCTGGAGCGACTGGGGCCCGGTGCGCACGGCGGGACGTACGGTGGCAACGCGGTGGCCTGCGCCGCCGCGCTGGCGACACTGGACGTGATCGCGGCCGAGGGACTGCTGGCGAACGCCGCCTACCAGGGCGAGCGGCTGCTGGCCGGCATCCGCCACGTGGCGGCCGGCCATCCCGGAGTGGCCGAGATCCGCGGCCGCGGGCTGATGGTCGGCATCGAGCTCGCCGACCCCGACACCCTGGCGCCGCGGCCGGAGCTGGCAAAGGGGCTCCTGCACGAGGCGTTCGAGCGTCGCCTGCTGCTGCTGACCTGCGGAACCTACGGGCAGGTGGTGCGCATCATCCCGCCCCTGGTGACGACCGACGCCGAGATCGACTCGGCGGTGGCCATCATCGGCGAGTCGCTGCAGGCCATCGGGCGAGGCTAACCCGCCGGCGGTTCCTCGTCGGCCAGTTGCCGGTAGCGCGAGCCGTACCAGATCAACGGCTCGGAGGCCTCGTCAAAGCCGGCCGCCACGATCTCGCCGATGAAGATCGTGTGATCGCCGCCCGGATGGTGCGAGATCAGGCGGCAGTCGAAGTAGGCGATCGCCCCGTCGAGGATTGGCGAGCCGGTCTCCGCCTCGTGCCACGGCGCGTCGCAGAAACGCCGCAGCTTGGCGGCCGTGGTGGGCTGGGCGAAGCAGTCGGCGATCGCCCGCTGGCTGTCGGCCAGCACGCTGATCGCGAACGAGTGGCTGCCCAGGATGGCGCCATGGGTCTCCGACTGCTGGCCGATGCTGGCCATCATCAGCGGCGGGTTGATGCTGATACTGGCGATGGCATTGGCGGTCATCCCGGCCAGCAGCGGCCCGTGACGCGCGGCGACCACGGTCACGCCGGTGGCGAAACGGGCCATCATCGCCCGCAGGATCTGCTGCTGCTCCGCCGTCACCGGCGCCACCCTGGCCCCGGCCGGCGGTCGCTCGATCCGCTGGAGGACCGCCCCGATCTCGTCGTGGTCGTGCTGGTCGCCGGGCCGTTCGCCGCTCACCGGTAGCGCTCGAGCTTCTCCAGCACGGCATGTGCCGCCGCCCAGTCCCGTGCCACCGGGCGCTCGCCCCGGTGCAGGTGCATCAGTGGGACGCTGTTCCAGGATGGACCATCCTCCCGCGGGATGTGGATCGCCAGGTCACCCACGTCCAGCATCGCCACGATCGTCGCGCCGCGCTCCCCGCCGCGGGCCAGGGCCCGTTCCAGGGTCTCCACGAAGCCATCGGCCGAGCCGTACTCGGCGCGGATGCGCATCGCGATGATGCCGGTCGCCGGCAGCTCGATGGCGCCTTCGGGGCGGTCCTGGGCCGCGCTCACGAGAAGAGCCCCAGCAGCCAGCCGAAGGTCGTCACCGAGCCGACCACCGCGAATCCGACGAACGCCAGGACCAGCACCAGGCCGACGAGGCTGGCCCAGCCGGGTGCCTCGGCGGCTCGGGTGCTCACCGAGCCCTGGGCCAGCCAGACGGCGAGCGCGTCACCGTCGACGCGCAGCTCCACGTCCTCGTCCAGCGGGACGACCACCACCCGGTCGCGGCCGCTGGCTCGCTCCCCGGTGATCAGCGCTCGCGAATCGTCGCCCTCGCGCACGAGGAGCGCATGGTCGCCACGCGCGTTGGTCAGCGGCTGCGCCTCGAGGTGCCCGGTGGCACCCAGCGGCATGGCGGGCGGCAGCTCATTCATCGGTGGCGAGGATACCAGCCGCCCTCGGCACGTCAGCGGTCGAGGCGCTCCAGGCTGGGAGCCAGCGCCCGAATGGTGTCTGCGTTGATCGGGTCCAGCACCAGCTGCACGTGTGCCACGCCCTCCTCGGCAAAGGCGCGCAGGATCGGCTCCAGGACGGCGGGCTCGCCGCTCACCGGGTCTGCGTCCTCGGTCTGGAGATCGCCCATGGAGCGGCCCTGCGCACCGGGGAAGGCGACGAACAGCGCCACCGTCCGTTCGACCTCGGCCGGGTCACGGCCGACTGCCCGGCAGGCGTCGTCCACCCTCGCCCGCATCGACCGATAGCCGTCGGGGCGGTTGCCGAACCAGGTGAACCAGGCGTTCCAGGCCTCCACGTGCGGCAGGGTGATGGCCAGCATGCGTGGCCCCTCGGAGCCGACCATCAGCGGTGGTCCTGCCGGGCGCGGTCCGCGGGGCAGCAGCTCGCATCGGTCCAGGTCGTAGTACGTACCGTGGAAGTCGCAGCTGCCCTCGCGCAGCAGCGTGCGGATGATGGTGAAGGCCTCCTCGAAGCGGCTCACGCGATGGTCGAACGGGAAGCCGTAGGCAGCGTACTCGGGGGCGTTCCAGCCGGCGCCCAGCCCCAGGATCAGGCGGCCACCGCTGA
>Ga0055467_10000072_pt1 | contig 7762 bp, 7 predicted proteins | sample MayberryNW_Catta_4_FD_57673 | JGI IMG/M metagenome (GOLD analysis project Ga0055467, IMG submission 57673) | Wetland microbial communities from San Francisco Bay, California, USA, that impact long-term carbon sequestration - MayberryNW_CattailB_D2 | ecosystem: Environmental > Aquatic > Marine >... | reverse complement strand
ATCCCCACGCCCTGGTCGCTCACCGCGGCATAGGCGATCTCGTCCTCGGCGCCGATGCGCAGGCGGATCTCCCCACCATCGGGGCTGAACTTGATGGCGTTGTCGAGCAGGTTCTGCAGCACCCGCTCCAGGCGATCCGGATCCCACTCGCCGGCCGGGCCCTGCTCGGGCGCGTCCAGGACGAAGCGATGCTGCGGGCTGAGCGGTCGCAGGCGCTCCAGCAGCTCCTCGCCCAGCTGACGAAGGTCGGTCCGCGTCGTCTTCAGCGGGACGTCGCGACCGCCATGGATGAGGCTGGTGTCGAGCATCTCCCCGACCAGCTTGTCGAGCCGGCCCACGACGCCGTCGATCTCCGCCAGCCAGCCGTCCAGCTTGACGAGGTCGGGCTCGCCACTCGCGATCTGCCGGCGACCCAGCTGGGCATAACCACGCACCGCCGCCAGCGGCGTCCGCATGTCGTGCGAGGCGACAGCCAGGAACTCGTCGCGGTTGCGGGCGATCTCCCGCGCCTCGAACAGCAGCCGTGCCACGTCGACGGCTTCTCCGGCACGACGGCCCAGCTCCTCGCTGAGCTCGATGTCCTCGCGGCCGAACCGGCGCTCCGACTCGGCCTGCAGGAGGCTCAGGGCGCCGACGATCTCACCCCGCGCCAGCATCGGCACCACCAGCACCGACCGAATGCCGATGCGGCGCAGCAGGGCCAGGTGCTCGTCGTCCCGCGCCGCGGCGGCCAGCAGGTCGGGGGTCATGTCGGCCAGGTGCACGGGGCGTCGTTCCTGGAGCATGCGGTGGATCGCGCCGCTCTCCAGGTCCGGCGGCCAGCGGCTGCGCATCTCCTCGGCCAGCGCCGATTTCTGCGGGTCGACGTTCGCGACTGCAAGGCGGTGGATCCCGGCCGTCCCCTCCAGCACGTCGACCACGCACCAGTCGGCGAGCTGCGGGACGCAGATCTCCGCCACCCGGCTTAGCGTCGCCGCGTAGTCGACCGACTCGCCCAGGATGGCGCTCGCCTCCGCGATGAACCGCAGCCGCGCCTCGCTGCGCTTGAGCGAGGAGATGTCGGTGAAGGCGGTCACCACCAGGTCGTCCTCGGCGCGTTCGCCGCGCAGGAGGCGGGCTCGAATGGTGGAGAAGCGATCGTGCGTCGAACCCCGGCGACGGAACCTGACCATGGCCTCCGCGACGTCCTCGCCGAAGAGCACCCGTCGGGTGGGCAGCCGTTCCTCCGGCAGTGGCTTGCCATCGGCGTCCAGGAGCTCGAACCCCGAGGTCAGCTCCGCGCCAGACTTGCCGATCACCTCGCTCGCCGAGCCGAGTCCCAGCAGCCTGGCGGCCGTGTCGTTCGCGAACCGCAGCGTTCCGGACCGATCGAGCACGGTCACGCCGCCGGCGACGCTGTCCAGGATCTCGGGCAGGCGCCCGTCGAGATCAGTCACCGTGCGGACGCGCGCGCCGCGTCAGCGGGCCTGCCGCGCCTGCTCGTCCAGGCGTGCAAGGTCGAAGGGCTTCTGGAGCCAGGCATCGGCGCCCAGCTCCCTCGCTTCGCGATCGATATGGACGTGGGCGGCCACGACGACCAGCCGCGCACCATCCAGGCCGGGCTTCGAGCGGAGCCGGCGCGCGAACTCCCAGCCGTCCATTCCCGGCATGCGCAGGTCGAGGAAGACGACCTCGGGCGTCCAGCCGGAATCCAGGATCTCGAGGGCGGCCTGTCCGTCGCGTGCCGTCCGCACCTCGTGACCGAACTCGCGCAGGGCGTCCCCGTAGATTGAGCGCAGGGCAGCGTCGTCCTCCACGACCATGGCATTCATGGCGTGCGTTGCGTCCTCCAGTTCGGATCCGGGCAGGGAAACCGCCTCCCTCAACGTGGTCTGAGCCCCCATTGGTGTCGTTTCGCCTGCAAGAAGCCTGCCGCCTGATCGGTCAGCTCGATTGCGGCGGAGCGCCGAACTCCAGGCGCGCCGCCAGCTCGGTCCGCTCGCGGTCGCTGAGCTGGTCCTCCAGCGCCGGGGCAAAGAGCTCCTCCTCGGCCAGGTGCACCTTCAGGAAGGCGAAGAGCTGGTAGAGCGCACGTCGCAGCTCGAGCAGCCAGCCCGCGCCGGTCACGCCTCCGGGCTCGCTCAGCGCGCCCAGCGCATCGATCAGGCCGCGAATCTCGTCATGAGCATGCATGAGCGGCCGTCCCGGCGTGCGGGCCAGGCGCTCCATGATCGGATAGAGGGCCTCCTGTTCCGCATCCATGTGCGGCAGGAAGTCGTGGACCAGGAACCCGTGCTCGTCGCGCACGCGCGCGCGCAGCGTGGCGGCGGGAAGCTCCGGCGCCAGGTCCGCGATGATGCGCAGCTCGTCCACGTGCGGCATGAGCTTGGCGTGCTCATCGCCCAGCTGCTGAGAGAGGACCGACATCGTCACGTGCTCCCGCTGCCTTTGAGGCGCTTCTGAAACAGGTTGATCAGGCGCACGCGGTCCTTCATGACCGCGGCCCATTCCGCGAGCGCCGCGTGGCCCGCATCGGTCAGCTCGTACTCGCGCCGCTGCGGGCCAACGGGGTCCGAGGACCAGCGCGATCGCACCTGGCCCGCCGCCTCCAGCTCACGGAGCGTGCGATACACCTGCCCCACGTCGATCGGGCCGCTGGCGACGCCGATCGCCTCCAGCTCGCCCATGATCGCGTAGCCATGGGTGCCGCCCTCGGCCAGGAAGACGAGCACGAAGGGCTCCATCCAGCGACGTCGCCCGCCGGCCGGGGTCCAGCCGCGGTGCACGGGCGCGCCGTTCGCGTCGCGGTCGGACGCCAGACCGGGCTCCGCGGGTGCCTTCTGGCGATTGGTGTCCATGCCGCCACCGAGGATAAGGCCCGAGCCTCCATCGCGGAGGCCCGGGCCGCTGACATCGGCGCCGGCGCGTCTCGCGCTCAGCGCACGCCGATCGGATGATCCATGGCCGCGGCCAGCATCTCGGCAGCATCCGGCTCGACGCCACGCTCGATGAGGTGGATGTAGATCTCCTCCTCGACGAGATGGATCTTCAGAAGCGCGTAGAGGCGGTACAGGATCCGGCGCAGCGCGACGGCCTGCGCGACGGTGGGCCGACGGCCCGCGAACGATGCCCGCAGGCCCTCGTAATCGCCGACGCGACGACGGATCGCCTCGTGCTCGTGGCGCATGGGGGCCATGGAGTGGCGATTCTGCATCAGCCGCTCCAGCTCGGGGTAGAGGTTCGCCTCGGCGGCCTCGAGGTGCGGCAGGAGCAGGCCCCGCAGCAGCTCGTCGACCTCGGCGAGGCGCGGCTCCAGCTCCTCGACCGGGGCACTCAACAGCAGCTCGGCGAGCTCGGGCAGGTGGTCGACGTGACCCATGAGCCGTTCATGGTGCTCATGCGTCACGCGTGGCAGCGTGGATGTCATGGGATGGCCTCCTTGTGATCGGCTCAAGGTGTCGCTTCGTTGGGAGCCGGGCGCCTGGCCAGGGCCAGGAAGAAGAGCGCAACCGGCCGGTAGATGGCGTGTGCCAGCTTCATGAACGGCGCCAGCAGGACGAGCTCCATGGCGACCGCGACGTGGAAGAGGAAGACCCAGTAGCCCCAGGCCGGCGCGTCCGGGAGGTAGAGGGCCAGCTCCAGGACGAAGCCGGTGACCCCGGTCACCCAGAGCAGCGCCAGCAGCGTCCAGTCGGCGTTGGAGGAGTGCTCGCGGGAACGGTCGGCTCGCCGGTAGCGATCGACGATGAGCACGGTCACCCCGTAGACCAGGAGGATTCCGGCCACGGTGCCCAGCAGCCTGATCGGGTACCAGAGCGGCACCGGCGTGCCCGTCTCCTTCCAGCCCAGGATGTCCAGGCCGTAATCGGCGACGGTGGCGGCCAGCAGGCCCAGGAAGCCCCACATGGTGGCGGCATGCACGAACCATCGGCGCCGATACCAGGGCAGCACCGCCACCTCTGGCTCGCACTCGGCCCGATACCTGCGCTGGCCCAGCGATTCGACGCCGATGGCGCTCCACAGCGCGGCCCAGGTGCGGCCCAGCGCGGCGCGTCCGGCGAGCAGCGAGCGCAGGGAGACGCCTTCGCTGCGACCGATGTGGCGCGCCATGCGCACGATGCCGACCAACCCCGCCAGCGCCACCAGGACCATCACCACCAGGCCGGTGGTGTGGATCAGCTCGTAGGGGATGAACTCGAAGAGCGCCAGCGTCTCGCTGCTCTGCTCCCCGTGCCCGGCGAACATGAAGAGGGCGAAGAACGCGGCCAGCAGCAGCGCGATCGCCGAGCCGATGAACGGGCGCAGGTACATCAGCCGTGCCAGCCCGGTCACGTCGTAGCTGGCGATCGCGTAGCGCCGCGCGGCGGCCATGAACTCGCTGGGTCCCGCGGCGGTCGGGCAGCTCTCCGAGCATTCGCCGCAGTAGTAGCAGGACCAGATCTCCTTGCTGGCCAGTAGCTCGTCCTTCAGCCCAACCTGGGCGTAGCGGATCAGGCGACGCGGGAAGGTCGAATCCTGCTCGACCAACGGGCACGTGGCGGTGCAGGTGCCGCAGCTGAAGCAGGCGGAGATGTCGCTGGCCCCGAAGGCCTGCATCTCCTGGTAGAGGCCAGTGTGAACGGCGGCCGTCATGATGCTCTCCCCGTCAGCTCGTAGCGGAAGTAGCCATCAACAGCCCCGTCGCGGACCTCGGCGACCCAGCCGTAGCGCCGCATGCCCATGATCCAGAAGACGACCTCGTGCGATGGCGCGCCGATGGACGCCGCGATCTCGGGGACCGTCAGCGGCCCCTCCCGCAGCGTGGCCAGGATCCGGCGGCGCATGACCGGCTCCTCGCGCACGATCTCGCGGATATCCCTGCTGGCAGCGCTCATCCGACCGGTACCTCCACCAGGCTCTCGATCATGGCCGTGACCTGGGCGTCGGTGTAGCCGCGCAGGTCGATGGCGTTCTCCGGACAGATCGGGACGCAGCCGCCACAGCCCTTGCAGCCGGTCTCGCTGATGACGGCCAGCTGCCGACCGTCCCCCTCCGTCATGGAGATGGCGCCGTAGGGGCAGGCGTCCAGGCAGGCGTTGCATGCCGTGCAGGCCTCGGGGTAGACCTCCGCCACCAATGGATCCAGCTCGGCGAACCCGCGCCGCAGCATGGCCGCGCTCTGGGTGACGGTGGCAAGGCCAGAGGCCACGCTCTCGGACGAGGTCTTGGGGCCCTGGCAGGCGCCGGCAATTAGCACCCCGTCGACCACCGTCTCGACCGGTCGCAGCTTGGGATGAATCTCGTTGAAGAAGCCGTCGTTGCCGATCGGCAGCTTGAGGGTGGAGATGAGCTCGTCGTTGGCGCTGGGCACCATGCCGGTCACCAGGACCACCAGGTCGACCGGTAGCTGCAGCTCGCGGCCCTCGGTCAGCAGGTCGGTGACAGTGACCGTCAGCCCGCCGCGCTCCCCGGCCGCGACCGCAGGCGGCGACGCGTCGGGGAACTTCAGGAAGACGGAGCCCGCCTTGCGGGCATCGGTGTACAGGTCCTCGAGCTTCCCGTAGGTCCGCATGTCGCGGTACAGGTGGTACTGCCGGATCCCGGCGTCGAGCCCGGCGACGTTGATGGCGGTGTGGCAGGTGGCCGCGCAACAGAAGCGCGAGCAGTACTGGTTGCCATCCGGCTGACGGCTCCCGACGCAGTAGACGTAGGCGACGCTGCGAACGGGCCTGCCATGGAAGGCCAGCGCGCCATCGGCGCCGTCCACCAGCTCCTTGAACTCGGCAAGGGTGACGACGCCGTCGATCCCGTAGCCGAACTCGCCGGCCGCGGGCTGGTAGGTGTCAAACCCGGTCGCCACCACGATCGAGCCGACCCGCTCGTGAACCGTGCCGGCGCCCTCGCCGCCCACCCGGATCTCGACGTCGTAGTTGCCGAAGCTGCCCGACTTGGCGACCAGCTCGGCGCCGGTGAGCATGGTGATGCCCTCCCGCGCCTCGACGGCGCGCACCAGCCCCTCGATCAGCTCGCGGCCGTTGCGCTCGTTCGGGAAGATGGCGCCGAAGCGCGCCATCCAGCCGCCCAGGGTCAGCTCGCGCTCGATCAGCACCACACCAAGGCCGACGTCCGCCAGGCCGATGGCGGCGCGCAGGCCAGCGATGCCGCCGCCGATGACCAGCGTCCGCGGCACGGTCTCGACCACGATCGGCTCCAGCGGCTCGGTCAGGCGCGTGCGCGCGATGCCGGCGCGGACCAGGTGGGTCGCCTTCTCGGTGGCCGCCGCCTCGTCATCGGTGTGCACCCAGGAGCACTGCTCCCGGATGTTCACCTGGGTGTACTCGTAGGGGTTGAGCCCCGCGCGATTGGCGACCCCGCGGAAGGTGTAGGTGTGCAGCTTCGGGGAACAGGAGGCGACCACCAGGCCGTCCAGCTTCTGCTCGGTGATGTCCTGGATCATGTCCTGCTGGGTCGCGTCGGAGCAGGTGAACATGGCCGTCTTGGCGACCACCACGTCCCCCTCGCCCTCGATCGAGGAGATGACCTCGTCGACGTCGACGTAGTCGGAGATGTTCCCGCCGCAGTGGCAGACGTAGACGCCGATGCGGCGGCCGCCGCCGGGACCCTTCTCGCTCATGCCGGCACCTTCGCCCTCTCCAGGTGGGCCGCCACCTGGGCGACCGCCGCCTCCGCATGGAGGATGGAATCGGCGATGTCCTTCGCGCCTGATGCCGCCCCCGCCACGTAGACGCCGGGGATGCTGGTCAGGCCCGGATCCAGGTCCTCGTTGGGCTCCGCCACCCAGCGCCATTCGTCGAGGGCCAGGTCACCCTCCGGGAAGAGGGCCTGCGCGTCGCTGTTGGGCTGGACGCCCACCGCCAGCACCACCAGGTCGTACTCGGCGGTGGCGATGCCGCCGCCGTTCTCGATGTCCTCGTAGTGCAGAACCAGGTTGCCCTCATCGGTCTCGGTGATCTTGGCGACCCGTCCCTTGACGTAGACGGCGCCCATCGCCTTGGCCTGCTCGTAAAACTCGTCGTAGCGCTTGCCCGGCGCGCGGATGTCCATGTAGTGCACCGTGACGTCGGCCAGCGGCAGGGCGCCCATGATCAGCTGGTTCTGCTTGATGGAGTACATGCAGCAGAAGCGCGAGCAGAGCGGGTTGCCGACCGTCTCGTCGCGCGAGCCGGTGCACATCACGTAGGCGATGCGCTCCGGCACCTTGCCGTCTCCGGGTCGCAGGATCGTGTTGTAAGGCCGTGTGGGCGCCAGCAGCCGGTCCATCTGCATGCCGGTTATGACGTTCTTGAAGGTGCCGAAGCCATACTCCGGCTTCAGGTCGGCGGCAAAGAGCTTGAAGCCGGTGGAGACGACCACCGCCCCCACCTCGACCTCGCGCTCCTGCTCCCGCGCGTGGAGGTCGATGCAGCCCTCCACCGGGCAGGCCGCCACGCACTCGTTGCAGCCGGAGCAGACGGCGCAGTCCAGGCAGCGGGCCGCCGCGTCGTGCGCCTCAGCCTCGGTCAGCGGCGCCTCCACCTCGTGGAAGTCGATGGGCGCCGGCTCCAGGATCACGGCGTCGCCGGCGGCCGGCCGCAGCGTGTACTCCTTCTGGCGCACCAGGACCCGCTCCTTGTCGATGACCGGCAGCCGCAGGTCGAAGCCGTCGAGCGGCTCGTGGTTGAGCCAGCGATCGATCATGTGCGCCGCGCGCCGTCCTTCGCCCACGGCACGGGTGATGTCGGTGGCGCCGTTGACCACGTCGCCGGCGGCGAAGAGGTAGGGCGTCTGCGTCTGGCAGGTCTCG
>Ga0055467_10000056_pt1 | contig 8187 bp, 9 predicted proteins | sample MayberryNW_Catta_4_FD_57673 | JGI IMG/M metagenome (GOLD analysis project Ga0055467, IMG submission 57673) | Wetland microbial communities from San Francisco Bay, California, USA, that impact long-term carbon sequestration - MayberryNW_CattailB_D2 | ecosystem: Environmental > Aquatic > Marine >... | reverse complement strand
CCGTGTCCGCCGCACCACTGGCGACCGCGACCCCCGAGGGCTGCCCGACCGAGCAGCTGTGCGCCGGTCCGGTGTCTGACGGCGAAGTCAGCTTCCCGGTGGCCTCCAGAACGGTGCGCTTGGTCGCCGGCCCGGGTTGGACCGCGCAGGTCGGGGCGCCGGGCGTGGGCTTCGAGCTCATCCGGCACGGCGTGGACACGGAGGCGTTCGGCGTCAACTCGTTCTCCGGGGTCGTGTTCGCCGACCCGTGCAGCGACGACCCCGAGGCGGCGTCGGCTCCGGCGACGCCGACGGGACTGTTGGACTTCATCGGGGGGCACGACGGGATCCAGCTCACCGACGGGCCGACGCCCGTCAGCGTGGGCACCCTCGAGGGCCTGGCAGCGGAGATTGCGGTCGGGCCGCCGCAGGCCTGCCCCGCCGCAACGGTCATGGCCATCTGGCGATCGGGGCGTTCGTCCATCCAGCAGGTCGCCCCCGGCGAAAAGGCCCGGATCCTGGTGCTCGCCGACGGCGACCAGGCGATCGTGATCGTCTACGAGTCGTACAGCGACGATGGCTTCCAGGAGCTTCTCTCCACCGAGGGCGGGATCCTGGACACCATGAGCTTCGAATAGCAGGCGGGTGAAGAGGGACCAATAGCGCCGCTGGGCACGTGGTCAGATGGTGAGCAGGCGCGTGAAGAAGGACCGGTAGCGCTGCAGGGCCAGCCGGAGGTCCTCCGTCGACGCCTCGCCGCCGCCGCTCCACTGCTTCTCGAGTCCCTGGCGCTCCCGCGCGAACTCCTGCGCCAGCTGCTGCATCACCTCGGCGACCAGGGCATCGGCACGCTCCACGGCGTTCTGCGGATCGTCGACGAAATCGGCCTGGACGTCCTGCCAGCGATCGCGGAACGCCGTGGCAGCATCGTCCGCCATGAGCGGCGCCGGCTGCTCGTCGCGCGCCCGAGCCGGCTGGATGCCGACCGCGCTGTCAGCTTCATCGGTGCGTGGTCGCCGGTCCTCGTCGCGCGGCGCGCCCGCCGCGGCCATGTCGGCCGTGCTCAGGGCGCGTTCTTCGGTGCGCTCCGTGTTCGTCATGCGTTGGCTCCTGTCGCTTCCATCTGCTGGCTCTGGAGGAGGTCGTCCGCGAGCGCTCGGTAGTGCACCATTGCCTGACGCAGGTCCTCGGTCTCCGTCTCGCCGTTGGCATGGCGCTCGGCGATGGCGTGCGCCTCGCGGTATTCGCCCACCACGTCGCCATGGCGGACCGACACGTCGGCGGCCATCCGCTCGAAGTCTCCGTCGACCGCGTAGCCGCGTGCCGTCATCAGCTCGCGCAGCAGGGCGTCCGCCTTGCCGATGGCGCCGCCGGGATCGTCCACGAACTGTGCCTGCACCGATCGCCACGCCGTCACGAAGCGCTCCCGTTCTCCGGGCTCGAGGTCCCGGATCTGCATCTTCTCGACGCGCTCCTGGCGCTCCGCGAGCTCGCGTTCCGCTTCCGCCCGGTTGCCCCGCTCCTCCAGCGTCCGCTGGTACTCCGGACCGAACTGCTCCGTCAGCTCGCCGGTGCGGCGGCGCTTCATCAGGAGCCACGCGCCTGCCGCGACGAGGACGGCCACCACGAGCACCACGAGGATGATCTGCCACAGCTCCATGTGCGGCTCCTCTTCCAACGATTCCTGGCAGGGCAGGAATGCATGCCACGTGCCATCGGCCCTGGCGGGACGGCGTGGCACCATAGGCCGATGGTCGATGCCGGTGCCTCCACCGCGTTCCTCGCCGAGCTTCGCTCGCGCCTGCCGGAGCTGAAGCTGCTCACCGACGAGATCGATCGCGAGTCGTACCGCGGCGACGAGACGGCGCACTACGTCGCCGGCCTGCCGCTGGCCGTGGCGCTGCCCACCAGCAGCGGAGAGGTGAGCGAGATCATGCGAGCGGCCACCTCGCACCGGGTCCCGGTCGTGCCGCGAGGCGCCGGCAGCGGCCTTTCGGGCGGGGCGGCGGGCATCGAGGGGGCGCTGACGGTGGCGTTCACCCGCATGAACCGCATCCTGGAGATCGACACCGCCAACCTGGTGGCGGTGGTGCAGCCCGGGGTGATCAACGCCGAGCTGAAGGGGGCGGTGGCGAGCCAGGGCCTCTTCTATGCGCCGGACCCGGCCAGCTACGAGACGTGCTCCATCGGCGGCAACATCGGCACCAACGCCGGTGGCTTGTGCTGCGTGAAATACGGGGTGACGCGCGACGCGGTGCTGTCCCTGGAGGTGGTGCTGGCCGATGGGCGCGTCATCCGCACCGGTGGCCGCAACGTGAAGGACGTTGCCGGGTACGCGCTGACCCAGCTGTTCGTGGGCTCCCAGGGGACGCTGGGGCTGGTCACCGAGGCGACCCTGCGGCTGCGTCCTGCGCCGCCGCCCAGGGCCACCATGCTCGCCTTCTTCGCCTCCCTGGCCGATGCCGGCGACGCCGTCGCCGCGATCACCGCGGCAGGCCTGTCGCCGTGCACGCTGGAGCTGATGGACCGCGTCACCATCGGTGCCGTCGACGACTGGCACAAGCTGGGCCTGGACCGATCGGCCGCCGCGCTGCTCCTGGTGGAGTCCGACCTGCCGGGCGCTGCCGCGGAGGCCGAGCTGGCCGCCGCCGAGGGGGCCTGCACCGATGCCGGCGCCGGCCAGGTGGTGCGCGCCGCCGACCCGATGGAGGCCGACTGGCTGCGCCAGGTGCGGCGGCTCGCGTTCCGTGCCATGGAGCGCCTGGGCGTGGCGCGCATGGAGGACGTCGGCGCGCCGCGTTCGCGCATGCCCGAGCTGCTGACGGCGATCGAGCGCATCGCGGCCGCCCACGACGTGCGATGCGGAACGTTCGGCCACGCCGGCGATGGCAACCTGCATCCGACCTTCGTCTGGGAGCGCGGCGACGAGGAAGCCGCGGAGCGCGTCCAGGCGGCGTGCGAGGAGCTGTACCGCGCCGCGATCGCGATGGGCGGGACCGTGACCGGGGAGCACGGCATCGGCGCCGCTCGACGGCCCTTCCTGGAGCTGCAGCGCGGGGCGGAGGCGGTGGCCGTGATGCGCGCGATCAAGGCGGCGCTGGACCCGCTCGGCATCCTGAACCCGGGCAAGGTGGTCTGACCGGGCACGCCACGTGCATTCTCCTGCACCCGCTGGAACGGAGGAGGTTACCGGGTGCTCGGAGTGGAGGTCGACGGGGAGTCACGCCGCAGGCGCGAGCGCTGGTGGCGATCCGCGTTCCTGGTGGTGGCGACCACCTACCTGACCCTGTCGCTGCTGGCGCTGCTGGCGCGCGCATTCGCGGGCTTCGCCCAGATCTTCCTGATCCTCTTCCTGGCCTGGCTGCTCGCCTTCGTCCTCTCGCCACTGGTCGACTGGGTCGCCGAGCGGCGGGCCATTCCCCATGGCCTGGCGGTGGGGCTGGTGTACGTGGCGGCGCTGCTGCTCAGCGCCTTCGTCCTGTTCTACGCCGTGTCCGCCACGACCGACTCGGTGGCGACCTGGACCGCGGACTTTCCGCTGACCCGGGCGCGCATCGAGGGCACCCTCCACGAATGGCAGGACTTCATCGCCTTCGGGCGCTTCAACCCCGACCTCATCGGCCTCTACCGGGACGTCGAGGACACGGTGACCCGCATCGGCCGCGAGGTGATCGGCGAGGTGCCGTCGGTGACGGTGACCGTCATCGGCGCCCTGGTGCTGGTCATCGTGCTCAGCCTGTACATGGTCGCCGACCGCGACCGGATCCTGGAGCGGCTGGCGCGGGTGGTGCCCGGCCGCTATCGCGACGAGTACCGGATCCTGGAACGCAGCGTCGCGACCGCGTTTGGCGCCTTCCTGCGCGCACAGGTCCTGCTGGCCGGCGTGCAGGCCGTGCTGGTCATCGTGGTCGTCGTGGCCGCCGGCCTGCCGTATGGCTTCCTGGTCGTGGCCAGCTCGGCGCTGCTGATGCTGGTTCCCTTCTTCGGTCCGCCGCTGGCGCTGCTGCCGCCCATCGTGGTGACGCTCATCTTCAACCCGGACGTGGTGCTGATCGTCGTCCCGCTGCTGCTGATCGTGCAGACCGTGATCGTCAACTACCTGCAGCCACGCCTGATGCGCGAGGCGCTGGGGATCCATCCCATCGTGGTGCTGGTGGGCCTGCTGGTCGGCTCCCAGATCGCCGGCGTGTGGGGCGCCCTGTTCGGGATCCCGGTCCTCGCCGTCCTCAACGTCTTCTTCAACTACGCCGTCAACCTGCGCAACATCGAAGAGACCCCGGAGGTCGACACCAGCGAGATGCTGGAGCAGGTCCGTCACGAGATGCCCGACGCGACCCACGAGGAGCTGGTGGCGCTGGCTGCCGAGCGACTTGAGGGCCAGGACCAGACCGCCGACGCCTGACCACCCGGCTTGATGGTGGGCGACGATGGGGGCGGCCGGCGGCAGGCAACGAAGAGCCGGCCCACGCGATAGCCCGGGCCGGCTCGCGTTCCCCCCGGTACGCTGGAACTGCCTGGCAGTATCCTCCGCCATGACGGGAGGGTCAAGATCTGCATGACCGAGGTCAGGCGTCCGCGAGCCGCCCCGCGGCCCGTCGATCCGCTCCTGGCGCTCGTCGAGCGCATCGACCGTTGGCGCCGCCGCATCGAGGCGGTGCGGCCGGGCAGCATCCTGGGCATCGAGCGCCAACGGTACCGCGGTGACGGGGTCCGGCTCGCCGACGGAGCCCGCGTGGCACCGGGCGCACGTATCTGGACGATCCATTTCGACAATGCGCGGCTGAGCGAGCTCGCCGCAGCGGGCTGGCAGACGCGCGCCTACGCGGTGGCCGATGGCGACCTGCGCGAGATCGCGCGACGCGTGGCCCGCTGCGCACCCGCGCAGCGTCCGGTCGCGCTGTACGGGGTCACCCTGCTGGCTTCGTTGACGCGGCGGGTCGGCTTCGAGCTCCGCGATCGCCGCCGCACGCCGTGGGTGCGCCTGGAGGATTGGTACCTGCGATCACTGCTGGCGCGCTGGTCTCCCGCCGGCCGTCGGCGCCTCGGTCGCGGCCACGGCGACCTCAGGACGCGCGAGACCTGGCTCTCCACCGAGGAGCTGATGCGCCGCTACGGCGAGCCCCCGCCGCTGTAGGGCCAGTGCCGGCCGATGCCGACGTGGCCGAGCACCCATCGGCCCAGCATCCTGAACATCCCGAGCCGCAGCGGGCCGCGATGCAGGCGGCGCGTGGAGGTCACGATCCACGCCTCGTTCACGTGGCCGACGCGGATGCCCGCGCGCTTGGCGCGCACCAGCAGGTCCAGGTCCTCGGCCTGGTGGAGCGTCTCGTCGAAGCCGTGCAGCCGCTCGAACAGCGCTCGCTCGCACCACAGCATGTTGGCGCGCACACGGGTCACCCGCTTCCCGTATTCCAGGATCCAGAACAGTGCGCGGTCGATGGGGTCGTCGTTGTCGGGGCGGAGCCGGATGCTCGCTGCCCGCTCGCCACGTTCCACGCGCCGCTCGATGGCCGCCAGCAGCCCGGGCGACATCTCCGAGTCCGCGTCCAGGAAGACCAGCACGCGGCCGCGCGCCTGTGCGGCGCCGCGGTTCTTGGCCAGGGCAATACCCGGCGGCGCGCCGGCCAGGACCGCGATGCGCGGGCCGCCGGCGGCTGCGATGCGCGCCGCCTCCTCCTGGGCGACCTCGACCGTGCGGTCGGTCGAGCCGTTGCTCACCACGATCGCCTCCAGCCGCCCGGCCGGCAGCTCCTGCGCCGCGATCGAGCGCAGCGCGGCACCGATGAGGCGCTCCTCGTTGCGGGCCGGCAGGACCACGCTGAACAGCGGCTCAGGCATCGACCAGCGCGCCATAGGTGGTGGGCCGATGGTCCCGCGCCAGCTGACCGATCCGGCGCAGGACGCGGGCGCAGTCGCCGCTGCGGCTGGCTCCCTGCGGATGCAGGAAGATGCGATGGACCCGGCCAGACACCAGTCGTCGCAGCGGATGGGAGATCACGGCGGCGCCCAGGCGGACCAGCGCCTCCTGCGTCGCGCCAGCGCCCATGTAGCCGGCCGGCGGCAGCACGATCCAGCGGCCGCGCAGCAGGTCATGCAGGCCGCGCAGCGTGACCTCGTAGCGGAAGCCGGCGCGACGCAGCGCATCGGCCAGGTCGTGCGTGGCCAGCCAGCCGGGCGGGCAGAAGCCGGTGGCCGGCAGGTTGCGCTCGTCCAGCCAGGCGCGACCGGCTGAGACGCGGCGCGCGACTTCCGACGCGTCGAGCGACAGGAACTCGGCCACACCACCCGCGAACAGGCGGCCGCGCAGGCGGTCGAGGGCCGGGCCGCGCAACCGGCCCGCGGCCCGGTGCGTCCAGCCGTGGAGCACCAGCTCCGACCCTGCTTCCACCTCGGCGTGGAGCAGTGCCAGCAGCGCGCCTGGGTCGCCACCATCCGGCGCCGCGGGGATCACCTTGAGGACGCGGCGCGACACCCCGAGCGCGTCCAGCTGTCCGAGCAGCCAGCGGACCTCGCTCAGCTCGGCAGGCGCGACGTCGTGGATCGCGACGATGAGCACCGTCGCGAAAGTGTACGGGAGCCTCGGCGGGCGCCGGAACGACCGGCGCCGGGACTATGCCGTCTCGCCGCCCTCCGCGGCAGCCTCGCCCTGGCCCTCGGCGGGGGCTGCGCCGCCCTCGGCCTCCGCGCCCTCGCCTTCCTTGGCTCCCTCGCCCTCGAGCTCCTCGCTGATCACCGGCTCGGGCTCGACCTCGACCCGCGGCGGCATGACCTTGGCCACCAGCTCGTCGGGATCGTTGAGGATGGTGAAGTTGCCGGCGGCGACCAGGTCGCGCACCAGGATCGCGGCGTCCAGGTCGACCAGCGACGTGACGTCGACGCTGAACTCGTGCGGCAGGTCGGCGGGAAGCGCCTTGACCTTGAGGTGATCGAGGGAGGTGAAGAGCGAGCCGCCCGTTGCCTCGACGCCCGGCGCGGTGCCGGAGAAGCTGATCGGCACGCTGACCTCCATCTCGTGGGTCAGGTCGGGCGCGAAGAAGTCGACGTGCACGGCGCGACCGGTGAGCGGGTTGCGCTGCACGCTCTTGATCACGACGCTGCTCGTGCTGCCGTCAACGCTGAGCTTGAAGATGGTGGTGCGACCGGCCTCGCGGTAGAGCGCCTCGAAGGCCTTGGCGTCCATCTGGACCGGGATCGAGCCCGTCGTCTTGCCGAAGAGCACGCCGGGCACGATGCCCTCCGCGCGGAGGCGCTTGGTCTGCTTGCCCGACGCGGTGCGCGCGTCGACGGCGATCTGCAAGTCCATGGGTTGGGTCCGACCTCGATTCGAAGGGTGCGTCACGGGCATGGCCGGACGCCGTTGTGCACGTTGCTGCGCGAGGCGGGATGGTACCAGTGAGCCCGCCTCCGGGCAAGGCGAGGCCCATCCCACACGGCCGGCAGGCAGCTTCCAGCCGGCTACCTATAATCGGGAGCGGATGGCCAGCCACATCATGATCGTCGAGGACGAGCCCGCCGTTGCCCGCGGCGTCCAGGTGGCTCTCGAGCGCGAAGGCTACGCGGTGACGGTGGTTCCCACCGGCGAAGAGGCGGTCTCCAGCTTCTCCGACGTCTCACCGGATCTGGTCGTGCTCGATGTCCGGCTGCCCGGGATCGACGGCTTCGAGGTCTGCCGCCAGCTGCGTCGCGAGACGCGAGCGCCGATCCTCTTCCTGACGGCGCGTGCCGACGAGGTCGACAAGGTGGTCGGCCTGGAGATCGGCGCCGATGACTACCTGGTCAAGCCGTTCAGCGTCCGCGAGCTGGGGAGCCGGGTGAAGGCGCTGCTGCGCCGCGCCTACGGCGAGCTGGCCGATACCCAGACCGGGCGCACGCTGCGGCGCGGCGAGCTGGTGATCGACCTGGAGCGACGGCGCGTGACGCGCGACGGCGAGCGCATCGGCCTGACGACCACCGAATTCGACATCCTGCGTCACCTGGCCACCCGGCCGGGACGCGTCTACACCCGTACCCAGCTGCTGGAGCTGGTCCGCGACTACGAGGCCCTGGAGGCCGATGAGCGGACCATCAACGTCCACATCAGCCACATCCGCGAGAAGATCGAGCCCGACCCCGCCCAACCGCGCTACATCAAGACGGTGAGAGGTGTCGGCTATGCATTTGCCGAGGACTGAGCAGGGCCTTCCCGCCATGTCGGCCCAGCCAGTTCCG
>Ga0055467_10000053_pt1 | contig 8271 bp, 7 predicted proteins | sample MayberryNW_Catta_4_FD_57673 | JGI IMG/M metagenome (GOLD analysis project Ga0055467, IMG submission 57673) | Wetland microbial communities from San Francisco Bay, California, USA, that impact long-term carbon sequestration - MayberryNW_CattailB_D2 | ecosystem: Environmental > Aquatic > Marine >... | reverse complement strand
TCGGGGCGGCTGCGTTGATGGAAGCCTCGGTTCCTCAGGTGTGTGCTCATCGTGGGCGCCAGCGTGCCCGCCTGCCGAGCCGTGGAAGTCTAGCCGGTTGCTCGTTTGCACCATTAGGACGGATGCGGCACCGAGAACTCATCGCCCGTGCAGGCCCACGTTCCAGCCGTCAGTGGGTGAGGGTGACCTTGCGCAGGCCTCGCGGCGATTCGAAGTCCAGGCCCTTGGCGCGTGCCAGGTGATAGCAGAACAGCTGCATGGGGACCATGGCGGCCAGCGGCGAGAGCCACTCGGGAAGCATGCGCGGGAAGCGGAGCACGCCGTCGGCAGCGGCGTCCGCGTCGCCCGCCAGCCGCAGCACATGTGCCCGTCGCGACGACGCCATCTCGTCCAGGACGCCGGTCAGCTCATCGTCGAGCGGGCCACCGGTGCTGACCGCGAGCAGGTGGCCACCCGGCGCCAGGCTGGCCGCCGGACCGTGCTGGAAATCGGCGGTCGAGTAGCCCTGCGCCCGGACGTAGGCGAGCTCCTTCAGCTTCAGGGCCCACTCCAGCGCAGTGGCCAGGTTGAACCCACGGCCAAGGATGACCGCCTCCTGCATGGACCGATGCGACCCGGCTGCCGACACCGCGTCGTCCTCCAGCTCGAGCGCCCGCCGGATCGCCTCCGGCACCAGCTCCAGCTGCTCCCGATGCTCGTCGCCTTCGGCCAGGGCCGCGGCCAGCATCGCGACCGCCAGCAGCTCGGCCCCGTAGGTCTTCGTCGCGGCCACCGATGCCTCCTCGCCGGCCCGCAGGGGCAGGACGTGGTCCGCCGCGGCTGCCAGGGGAGATGCGGGATCGTTGGTCAGGGCAGCGGTGACCTGGCCCTGCCGTCGGGCATCGGCGACGACCGCCACGACGTCGGGCGAGCGGCCGGACTGGCTGATGCCAAGCACCAGCCCGTCACGCAGCTGCGGCCCGGCGCCGTAGCGCGTGAGCAGCGACGGCGCGGCCAGCGCCACCGGCAGCCGCGCCACGTGGCCCAGCGCGTACTTGGCGTAGGTCGCCGCGTGATCGGACGTGCCGCGCGCGGCGACGAGCACGAAGGACGGACGGCCGCGCTCACGGAGTGTCGCCACCAGCCGCTCGACGTCCGCGCGACCCTCGGCCAGCAGCCGCGCCGCAACTTCCGGCTGCTCCCCGATCTCACGCCGCAGGCCCACGGGTCGGGTCATGCCGGCACCGCCGCGCCCACCGGCAAGCGGCCGGGAAACACGCCGGTCCCCCACAGTGCCCCGGCTACGGCCTCCAGCGACGGTGGCAGGATCGAGTAGGTGCACGCGTGCGTGCCGGCCTCCGGGTAGGCGGACAGATCCCAGGGGGTGCGCAGCGCCAGCGTGATCGCCGGGCGCCGCGTCGCCAGCAGGGCGCTCACCAGCGCCGCCTGAGCCGGCTCGAACGACGCGTCGATGGTGCCGATGAGCAGCAGGTCGCAGGATTCTGCCCAGGCGGCCACCGCCGCGATCTCTTCGTCGCCGGGAGCCGGATCCACGATGCGCTCCATGACCCGGCCATGATGACGCCTGACCGCCGTTGCCAGTCCAGGCGCGACGGAGCTCGACGTGTCGGCTGGCGTGCGGTCCACCGGGCGCGGCATGACCACGCCCAGCGTCGCGGTGGGCGGCAGCCGAACCGGGAGCAGGCCGTCACGATCGCGCAGCAGCGTCACGGATCGTCGCGCGAGTTCTTCGGCAAGCTCCCGGTGCGCCGCACACCCGACGATCGATGGATCTCCCTCGGCCCCGTGCAGTCCGGCGCGCAGGCCATCGATCCGCGCGTCCGCTGCGTCCGACGCATGGCGTCCGGCCACCGATGCCGCGATCGTGTCGCGCACCGTCGCGTCGGCGGGCAGCAGCAGGAGGTCCTGGCCGGCCGCCAGCGCGCGACCGCCGTTCACACCCTCGTGTCCGGCCACCGCGCCCATGTCCAGCGCGTCGCTGATGGTCACGCCGCTGAACTGCAGCTCGTCACGCAGGAGATCGTGCACCACCGCGCGGCTCAGCGTGCCGGGCAACGACGCGTCGCCGTTCAGCCCGGGAACGGCGGGGTGCCCGGTCATCACCAGGTCGGCGCCCGCCGCGATGCCGGCACGGAACGGCTCCAGCTCACGTGCCATGAACCCGGCGCGGTCCCGCTCGATCAGCGGCAGGCCCAGGTGGGGATCGGCGCTTGCCTCACCGCCGCCCGGAAAGTGCTTCAGGCCGCTCGCCACGCCGGCGTCGTGCAGGCCGCGCACGGTCGCCGCCACCAGCGTGGCGGCAGCGCCCGGATCGTCGCCAAAGCACCGGATCCCCAGTGCCGGGTTGCGCGGGTTGGTGGCCAGGTCGCATACCGGCGCGTAGTCGACGTTGACGCCCACTGCCCGCAACTCGCGACCGATGGCGGCAGCCACCCGACGAGCCAGCCCGGCGTCGCCCGCTGCGCCCAAGGCCATGTTGCCGGCGAACGGCGTGGCATCGGCTCCCAGCCCGATGAGCTGGCCTCCCTCGTGGTCGATGGCGATGACGAACGGGCGCCCCGGCGGCGCCAGGGCCTGGACCTCATCGGTGAGGGCCCGCAGCTGGTGGGCATCGGCCACGTTGAGGAAGCGAAAGAGGGTCACGCCGGCAGGCCGTCGCACAGCCAGGCGGGCTCGCGTGTCGTCGGGCAGGTGGTGCCCCGAGAAGGCCAGCATCAGGCGCGCGTCGGAGTCGCTCATCCCTTCACCGCCCCGGCCAGGCCGCGGATGAAGTAGCGCTGCGCTGCCACGAAGAAGACCAGGATCGGGATCACCGTCATGGCCACGCCGGCAGCGATGGAACGGAAGTCGGAGCTGAAGAGGCCCTGCAGGGCGGCGAGGCCCACCGGCAGCGTCATGTTCTCGCGGGTGTGGAGCATGAGCGACGGCCACAGGAAGTCGTTCCAGCTGATGACGAAGGTGAAGATCGCCACCGCGGCCAGCGACGGGCGCACGATGGGCAGCAGGACGCTCCACCAGATGCGCAGCTCGCTCGCGCCGTCGATGCGGGCCGCGTCGATCAGCTCGTTGGGCACGCCCTTGAATGCCTGGCGCATGAGGAAGATGTTGAAGGCGCTGGCCAGGCTGGGGAAGACGAGCGCCAGGATGGTGTCGTAATAGTGGAAGACGTTCACCGCCAGCACGAAGCTGGGAATGTAGGTCAGCTGGACCGGCACGATCAGCGTGGCGAGCAGCAGGTAGAAGATCGCCTCGCGCCCGCGGAAGCGCATCTTGGCCAGCGGATAGGCGGCCAGCGCGCTGACCAGCGCCGACAGCGCCGTGACGCAGATGGAGACCAGGATGCTGTTGATGAAGAAGCTGCCGATGGGCAGCGTGTCCAGCACCTTGCCGTAGTTCGCCAGCGTCGGGTGGCCGGGCAGGAACTGGGGCGGGACGCTGAAGATCGGATCCTCGGGTCCCTTCAGGCTGGTGAGCACGATCCACAGCAGCGGAAACACGGTGATGGCCGCCATCAGCACCAGGACGGCATACCAGAACGTCACCGACAGGCTGCTGCGCACGCGACGACGGGTTACGACGGCCATCAATCGGTCTCCAGGCGGCGCTCGAGCGTCCGCACGTACACGATCGAGAAGGCCAGCGTCACGACCAGCAGCGCGATTGCGATGGCGGACGCGTAGCCGGCGTTGGAGAGCACGAAGGCCTGTCGCCACAGGTAGAAGACCACGGTGACGCCGGCGTCCAGGATGCCGCCGGTCCGGTTGGTCAGCACATAGATCTCGTCGAAGACCTTGAGGGCCGCCAGGCTGGAGATGACGGCCACGAAGACGATCTGCGGCCGCAGGGCCGGAAGGCTGACGTGCCAGTGCTTCTGGAAGCTGTTCGCGCCGTCGATCTCCGCCGCGTCGTAGAGCTCCTCCGGCACGTTCTGGAGTCCGGCAAGGAAGATGACGGCGTAGTAGCCGATGCCGGCCCACACCGTGAGCATGATGGCGATCGGCAGGATGAAATCGGGTTCGGCCAACCAGGCGACCGGCTCCTTGAGGATCCCGATCGAGACCAGCAGGCTGTTGATGAAGCCGTTACGGTCGAACAGCCAGCGCCAGCTGATGCCGATGGCGATGCTGCCGCTCACCGCGGGCACGTAGTAGAGCGCCCGGAAGATGTGGATCCCGCGCAGCTGGCGGTTCACCACGATCGCCAGCGTGATCGAGAGCACGATCAGGATCGGCGTCGCGATCAGGTAGATGATCGAGTTGGTGAGCGCCTTCCAGAAGGTGGGGTCGCCCAACAACCGCGCGTAGTTGTCGAGGCCGGTCCACTCGGCCGGCGTGATGATGTCGTAGTCAGTGAAGCTGTAGTAGATGACGCTGGCGATGGGATAGAAGACGAAGATGGCCACCAGGATCAGCGCCGGCGCCAGGAAGAGATAGGGCGTCAGCCGCGAACCGTGGCGCGCCTCCGTGGGGGCGAGCCGGCCCCTTCGCCCGGGAAGGAGCCGGCCCAACGCAACCATGTCGAGCCTTAGAGCAGCGCGTTCGCCTGGGCGACCGCGTCGCTCAGGACCTGCTGCGGATCGGCGCCATTGAAGATCGCCTGCTCGACGGCCTGGCGCACGATGTCGTTCACGTCCGCCTTGTTGGGGATGCTGGGCAGGATGTTCTGCTCCTGCTCGATCAGATCGTGGGCCAGCGGGCGGGCGCTGTCCTCGACAAGCTCGGGGGTCTCGCTGAAGAACGGGTCGTCATAGGCCGCCGGGGTCGACGGGTAGATGGCGACCTGCTGGGCGAACTCGAGCTGGCTGATGGGGTTGGTGAAGAACGCGGCCAGCGCCATGGCGGCGTTCGGATACTGGGTATCGGCCTTGACGGCGATGCCCTGCGACGTCGGCTGGATCACGCCCGATCGTCCGACCGGGAACGGCGCGATGGCCAGCTGCTGGTAGAGGTCGGGGTTGCTGTCCTTCACCTCGCGGATCAGCTGCGGCCCGGTCTGGTAGAACGGCGCCTGGCCCGAGGTGAAGAGCTCCAGTGCCACGCGGTCGTCGGCCGTGGTCAGCGCGCTCCGGTCGACCGTGCCGGCCGCAACCATGTCGACGTATGTCTGCAGCCAGTCGACTGCGTCCTGCGAGTCGAACGTGAAGGCAGTGCCGTCGGCGTTCATGACGTCAACGCCACCCTCGTAGGTCATCTGGGCCAGGTAATCGTTCACCGTCAGCCGAACGTCGCACAGCTTGCCGGTCGCGTCCTTGATGGTCTGGCACAGGTCGGGGATCCCATCGAAGCTGGTCGGGAAGTCGTCCACGCTGACGCCGGCATCATCGAAGATCGCGGTGTTGACGATCTCGACCGGGATGGCCTGGTACCAGGGCACCTGGTAGGAAGCCCCATCGACGACCGAGTCCATGAACAGGTTGGGGAAGTACTGGTCCTGGACCTCCTGCGGCAGGTTCTCGCTCAGGTTGAGCAAGCGTCCCGCCTCGGCGAACTCGCGCACCCAGCCCTCGTTGTTCGACAGGTTGGCGACGTCCGGCTGGGTACCGGCATTGATTGCGTTGCGGTAGTCATCCAGGAACGTGGCCTGGTGGTCCTCCCACTTCACGGTGACGCCAGGATAGGTCGCCTCGAAGCGGTCGATGGTTCCCTTGATGTAGTCGTCGAAGGTCGGCGAGAGGTAGAACGTCCAGAAGGTGAGCTCGGCCCCCTCCTCGACATCATGGATGACAGCCTCGGGATTCATCGACTCGGCTGCCGAGGCCGATGGCGCCGCCGACTCCGCGACCGACGCAGCGGTCGACGGAGCGCTGCTGCTGCCCTGGTTGCCGCAGGCGGTGACGACCAGCGCCAGCAGGACCAGGATGGAAAGGATGGGCCTTACATGCACGATAGAGACCTCCGATGGATGGATCGACGGGCTCCATCCCGTCCGACCCTGAAACCGATTTCGACTGTTGCCTCCTTGGACCCGCGATCTATCCGTTGGCCACCTCCCTTCCTCGGCTCGAATCCGAGGCCTCGGACCGCGCGGCGGCGAGGCCGGATCGGGCGATGACCACGGCGCCCCACGCTCCCGGCTGGGCGTCGGGGTCCAACAGTTCCAGGACCGCCGGCGGCAGCGCCTGGCGCACCAGTGCCGACTGCGAGCGCTCGAGCTCCAGGGCATCCAGGATTGGCTGCAGGAACGACTGGCCGGCTCGGGTCAGCCCGCCGCCCAGCACCACGCGATCGATGCCGTAGGCCAGCACGATGCCGCGAATGGCGCGGGCCAGGTAGCCGCCCACCTCGGCGGCGATGCGGAGCGCGACCGGGTCCCCGGCCTCGGCCGCGTGGTACACGTCGGCTGGGCCGGCATCGGCCCGCAGCGAGGTGGTCTCGCCGGCGTCGACGGCCTCGGCGGCACGGCGGGCAACCGCCGGGCCGGAGGCAACCGCTTCCAGGCAGCCCTGCAAGCCGCACGCGCAGGCCGGCCCTCCGGGAAGCGCGACCACGTGGCCGATCTCCCCGGCAAGCCCGCTCACCCCTCGCAGCAGCCGCCCGTCGATGGCGACCGCGGCAGAGATGCCGGTGCCGACGCTGACGTAGGCAAACGAGCCCGAGCCGCCGTCGCGCTGGAGGAGCCACGCAGCGGCGGCCCGGGTGTCGTGATCGACGAAGGCGGGCACTCCCAGGCGCTCCTGGACGATGCTGGCCAGCGGGATCGCCGGCAGCGACACGTTGACGGCCATCCGCACCACGCCGGACTCGGTGTCCACCTGGCCCGGCGCCGCGATGCCCAGCGCCATCGGCGCGCGACCATCGAGGATGCTGGCGGCGGCGTCCAGCACCTGGGCGTCGAGCGTCCGCTCATCGGTTGGCACCACACGAGCGGCCAGCACGTGGTCGTCGTGGTCCACCAGGATGGCGGCAATCTTCGTCCCGCCAACGTCGATGCCCAGGATCGGGCCCATGGTGCTCATCCGGCCAGGCTCAGGCCGAGCTCGCGGGTCATCAGCAGGGCGGCCGCCCCCACGGCGACCAGGTTGCGCTGGACCCGCCCGATCTCGATGACCGTCTCGTCCGCCAGCAGCGCCAGCGCGCTGCGATGGGCCTCGCGCCGCACGACGCTGGCCCACGGCTCGCCGAGCCGGGTCATCTCGCCCACCAGCACGATGTGGCGCACGTTGAGCGCGCCGACCAGGCCGCCGATGGCTCGCCCCAGCTGGTGCGCCGCTTCGACCACGATCTCGCGGACCAGCGGATCACCGTCTTCAAACGCGGTGACCAGCTCGTCGAAGCCCAGCCCATCGAGCATCATCTGGTGCAGCACGGACTCGGGAGCGTGGGGCGCGACCTCCCGCGCACGCTGCACGACCGCCCGGGTGGAGGCGATGGTCTCGAGACAGCCGGCGCTTCCGCAGCGACAGGGGCGGTAGTTGTCGGCGACGGCCGTGTGCCCGATCTCGCCCGCTCCGAAGCCGTCGCCCTGGTAGAGACGCCCATCCAGCACGATGCCGGCACCGATGCCGCGGCCGACGCGCACCACCACCATGCTGTGGCTGTCGACGTGGCCGCCGAAGGTGTATTCGGCCAGGGCTGCCGCCTGCGAGTCGTTGGCAACGTAGACCGGCAGCCCGGTTCGCGCCTGGAGATGCTGCCCAAGCGGAAGGTCGCGCCAGTCGAGGTTGACCGCCCACCGGACCGTCCCGGTCGAGGTGTCGACCAGTCCGGGGGTCCCCAGGCCGACGCCCAGCAGCTGATCCTTCGCGGCTTCGATCAGGCCCTCCAGCAGCTTCTCGAGCCTGTCCAGGGCCTGGTCGCCGTCACGCCCGTCGAGCGGAACGTCGACGCTGTGCTGCACCTGGCCCCGCAGGTCGACGATGGCACCGCTCAGGTGCGTGTCGCCGACGTCGATCCCGATCAGGTGGCGGGCATCGGCGGGGACCTCCAGGAGGATCGGGGCCTTGCCGCCGGTGGATGGGCCGCGCCCGACCTCGCGGACCAACCCGCCGCCGATGAACTCGTCCACGAGCTCGGAGACGGTGGTGCGGGTCAGGCCGGTAATGCGGGCCACCTCGGCGCGGCTCACCGGGCTGCGATCGAAGATCGTGCGCAGCACCAGCTGGTTGTTCAGCTGGCGCGTGCGTTGGTGGGTGCCCCTCCGCGGTCGGAGCGCCTGGTTGGAGAGCATGTGCCCGCACCTTTGTCCAGAGTCCGGACAAAGATTGCGACATGCGGCGCTCCTTTGTCAAGACCCCTGACAAAGATTCGCAGCCCCTGCCGGGCACCCCTGGCT
>Ga0055467_10000049_pt1 | contig 8550 bp, 8 predicted proteins | sample MayberryNW_Catta_4_FD_57673 | JGI IMG/M metagenome (GOLD analysis project Ga0055467, IMG submission 57673) | Wetland microbial communities from San Francisco Bay, California, USA, that impact long-term carbon sequestration - MayberryNW_CattailB_D2 | ecosystem: Environmental > Aquatic > Marine >... | reverse complement strand
GATCGACCTCGCCAACGACTCCGAGTTCGGGCTCGGCGCCTCGGTCTGGACCAAGGACCGGCAGAAGGGGGCGCGGATCGCCCGCCGGATCGACTCCGGCATGGTCTGGGTCAACGATCACTCGTTCAGCCACGGCGCCTGCCAGTGCGCGTGGGGCGGGGTGAAGGACTCCGGCGTCGGCCGCTCGCACTCCAAATTCGGCTTTTACGAGTGCGTCAACATCAAGATGAACGCCTGGGAGCCGGGCCTCACCCGCGACTTCTGGTGGCATCCCTACGACCGCACCCTGGGCGAAGCGGTGCGCGCCTCGGCCAAGATCCTCTACGGCAAAGGCGCGGCGCGGACCAGGGCGCTGCGCGAGGGTGCCGGCCCGCTGCTCAAGGTCGGCGGCCGCACGCTGAAGAAGCGGCGCGGCTGACCTCGGCGCCGACTGCTGAGTTGATGACCCTATAGAGGTGCAAACTCAGCAGTCGACGCTCACTCCTGGAGAATTCGGGGGATGAGCACGGCAATCGAGCTACGTGGGCTGCGCCGCGAGTACGGCGAACGCGCGGCGCTGGATCGCGTCGACCTCGGCCTCGCCCCGGGCGAGTCGCTGCTGGTGCTGGGACCGAACGGGGCCGGCAAGACGACCCTGCTGCGCATCCTGGCGACCCTGCTGCGCCCGAGCGGCGGCGAGGTCCGTGTGCTTGGCGCCTCGCTTCCCGGCGAAGCCTGGAAGGTACGGGGCCGGATCGGCCTGCTCGGCCATGAGGCCCTCCTCTACCGCGACCTGAGCGGCCGCGAGAACCTGCGCTTTCACGCGCGCCTGCATGGGATCGGGCGCGAGGCCGCCGAGGTCCGTATCGCCGAGCTGCTCGCCGCGGTCGGGATGACGCAGCGCGGCGACGATCGGGTCGCCGAGCTCTCTGCCGGGATGCAGCAACGGGTGGCGATCTGCCGCTGCGTCTTGCACGAGCCGGAGCTGCTGCTGCTCGACGAGCCCGACTCGAACCTCGACGCCGAGGGACGTGACCTGGCTCGGGCGCTGATCGGCCCGGCCGACGGTCGCACCCGCGTGCTCGTCACCCACGACCCCGAGCGCGCCCTGGACGACGTGGACCGCGCTCTCGTGCTGGGGCGGAACGGGCGGATCGTCCGCGCTTGCCGCGCAGCCGAGCTCGATCCCGACGAGGCCCGCTCGGCGATCGCCGGAGCGGCGCGATGACCTCCTCCCGCCTTGCTTTCGCCGCGATCCTCGGCAAGGACCTGCGGGTCGAGCTGCGCACGCTGCAATCGCTGCCGGCGATGGCGCTGTTCGCGGTCACCACCTTCGTCATCTTCCGCTTCGGCCTCGACCGCACCAACCTCTCCGGCGACCTCGCCGCCGGGGTGCTCTGGGTGACGCTGCTGTTCGCCGCGATCCTCGGCATCAACCGCCTCTTCGTCGCCGAGCGCGGCGAGGGGGGCTTTGACGCGATCCGCCTCGCCCCGATTGACCGCACCGCCCTGTTCGCGGCCAAGGCGACGGCGTTGCTCGTCTACATGGTCGTGCTGGAGCTGATCGTCGTCCCCGTCTTCGCTCTCTTCTTCCTCGACTCGGCCGCGGCGCTGGCGCCGCTGGCGCTCGTCCTCGTCCTCGCCGACCTCGGCCTCGCCGCAACCGGGACGCTGATCTCCTCGATGGCGGTCAACTCGCGCGCCCGCGACCTGCTCGCCCCGCTCGTCCTGCTGCCGCTCGCGGTGCCGCTCTCGATCGCCGCCACCGGCGCGATCGAGCCGCTGCTGGCCCTGGGCGGTCCCGGTTATCACCGCTTCGGCAGCTGGCTTGCGGTGCTCGGCCTATACGATCTGATCTTCCTCCTCGTCGGATACGCCGTATTCGAGTTCCTGCTGGAGGACTGAGGCGACCGCCTCTCCGCGGCCCCAACGACACCATGTACGGCAAAGGCCTCAAATCGCTCTCGATCGCAACGCTGGCGGCGCTTGTCGTCTCGCTCTCGCTGGTCTTCTTCTACGCGCCGCTCGACGCCGACCAGGGCTTCGTGCAGAAGATCTTCTACCTGCACGTGCCGCTCTCGATCGTGGCGCTGGTCGGCTTCATCGTCGGCGGGGTCTTCGCGATCCTCCACCTGCGCAGCGGCGATTCGCGCTGGGACGCCTACTCCTACGTCTCGATCCATATGTCGGTGATCTTCGGCGTCGCCGTCCTCGCCACCGGCTCGATCTGGGCCAAGGCCTCGTGGGGGCACTGGTGGGTCTGGGATGAGCCGACCCTGGTCAGCTTCCTGATCGTCTTCCTCATGTACGCGACGTACTACCCGTTCCGCTACGCGATCGAGGACCGCGATCGCCAGGCCCGCTACGCGTCGGTCTTCGCGATCACGGCCGGCGCCTTCGTGCCGCTCAACTTCATCGCCGTACGGCTGGCGCAAAGCCTCGTCCACCCGCGCGTCTTCGCCACGACGGGCGGCGGCCTGCCGGGGTCGATGATGTTCACCTTCCTCGTCAGCCTGCTGGCGATCGGGCTGCTCTGGGTGACCCTGGTCAAGTTCGAGCTGACCGCAAAGAGCTCCTCCGGGCAGCTCAAGCGCCTGCGCCGCGCGCTCGACGCACCGGCTGCCGGTGGGCGCTCCCGCGTCGCCCCGGAGGTGAGCTGATGCTCGCTCTGCTGCCGATTGCCGCCCCCGCGCTGCCACTCGACGAGGCCGGCAAGTACGTCGCCGGCGCCTACGTCGTCTTCCTCGCCCTGATCTTCGTCTACGTCGCGATCATGGCCGCCAAACTGCAACGGATCGAGCGCGAGCTGCATGAGCTGGCCAGCTTTGCCGAGCAGGGGAATGGCGAGCCGGAGAGAGAGCGGGTGACGGCCGATGTCTGAACTGCTCGCGCTGGGGCTCTCGCACAAGACCGCGCCGCTTGACCTGCGCGAGCGCCTCTCGTTGACCGAGGGACGCGCGGTCGGCGCCCTGCACGAGCTGACCGCGGCCGACGGCATCCACGAGGCGGCGGCGATCTCGACCTGCAACCGCACCGAGCTTTACCTGATCGTCTCCGATCCGGTCGAAGCCGAGTCGACCGCGCTCGGGGTGCTCACGCGGCAGGCGGAGATCCGCCCGACCGAGCTGCTCGGTCACCTCTACTCGCTGCGTGCCGGTGAGGCCGCGCACCACCTCTTCCGCGTCACCGCCGGGCTCGACTCGATGATCGTCGGCGAGGCCGAGATCCAGGGCCAGGTCAAACGCGCCTACGAGCTGGCGCTGGTCGAGGGCGCCACCGGCCCGATCCTCAACCGCCTCTTCCGCGGCGCCCTCGCGGCCGGGGGGCGGGTGCGGGAGGAAACCGCGATCGGCGAAAAGGGCGTCTCGATCCCCTCGGTCGCGGTCGAGCTGGCCCAGCGCACGATCGGCGACCTGGCACAGCGCCGCGTGCTCGTCGTCGGCGCCGGCGAGACCGCGGAGCTCGTCGCCAAGGCCCTGGTCGCCCGCGGGGCCGCCAGCGTCTTCGTCGCCAATCGCCACTACGACCGCGCGATCGGCCTGGCGCAGCGCTTCGGCGGCGAGGCCGTGCGCTTCGAGGAGCTGCCGGACCAGCTGCGGGCAGCCGACATCGTCGTATCGGCGACCAACTCGCCGCACCACATCGTCGAGCGCGACGGGCTCGAGCAGGTAATGGAGACACGTTCCGGCCGGCCCCTGCTGCTGGTCGACATCGCCGTGCCGCGCGACATCGAGCCCGAATGCCGCGAGGTGACCGGGGTCAGCCTGCACGACATCGACAATGTGCAACAAATCGTCGAGCGCAATGCCGGCGACCGCGAGGGCGAGGCGCGGCGGGCGGAGCCGCTCCTGGCCGCCGAGCTCGACCGCTTCGAGCGTTGGCTTGCCTCGCTCGCGGTGGTACCGACGATCGCCTCGCTGCGCGAGCGCGCCGACGAGGTCATTGCCCGCGTCCTGGCCGAGAACGATGGCCGCTGGGAGAACCTGAGCGAGGCCGACCGCGAGCGGCTCGGGGCGATGGCGAAGGCGATCGCGTCGCGGCTTCTGCACGAGCCGACGCTGCGGATGAAGCGCTCGGCGGGGAGCGACGACGCCTACCTCTACGTCAGTGCGTTGCGCGAGTTGTTCGGGCTGGACGCGGAAACGGAACCCGAGGGCGAGGCGCCCGGGAAAGTGACCGAGTTGCGCCGGCGGGCCAATCCCGGTAGGGGTTCCACTTAGGGGCCTATCCCGGTGGGAGCTCCACTTAACTTTTTTTGAAGACAGTTGTCGCCCGTCCGAGGATGTCGTCGCAAAAAAAGTACAAGACGTTCCGCCCCCACCGGGATAGGCCCTGACCAAGCGCTCCTATGATTCGAATTGCCACTCGCAGCAGTGCACTTGCGAAAGCCCAGGCGGGTCAGGTCGCCGAGCTGTTGGGGGGAGCCGAGCTGGTCGAGGTCTCGTCTGACGGGGAGATCGGGGACAAGGCGCGATTCGTGCGCGGGGTCGAGCGGGCGCTGCTGGCCGGTGAGGCGGACATAGGCGTCCACTCGGCCAAGGACCTGCCCGCCGAGATGCCGGAGGGGCTGACGATCGCGGCGGTGCCGGCGCGTGAGGACCCGGCGGACGTCTGGATTGGCGCTGGCGGCGGCGCGGATTCAACCCGCTCACCGCACAAGCCTGCGGACGGAAAGGCCGTCGTCGGCATCGACGACGTGCCGGCGGGCGCCCGCGTCGGCACCGCCAGCCTGCGGCGGCGGGCGCAGCTGCTCGCAGCCCGCCCCGACCTGGAGGTGAGCGAGCTGCACGGCAACGTCGATACGCGGCTGCGCAAGCTGGCCGAGGGGGAGCTCGATGCGATCGTCCTCGCCGCCGCCGGCTTGCGTCGCCTCGAGCGCGAGCACGAGATCGCCTTCGCGATCCCCTTCGACGTGATGACCCCGGCGGCCGGCCAGGGCACCCTCGTCCTCCAGACTCGGGCGGACGAAGGGGGCAGCTCGACAGGCGCCGGGGGGCGGCCTCGCGCCGGCGTCGAGGCCGACGCCGCGGCTGCGCGCCTCGGCGACGAGATCGCGCTGCTGGAGCTGACCGCCGAGCGCGCAGCCGTCGCCTTGCTCGGGGCGACCTGCGCGACGCCGATCGGCGTTTACGCTCGGGTGGCGGCGGCCGCGAACGGGAGCGGAGACGCGTCCTCCTCTCGCGTCCCGTCCCGCTCTGACTCGACGCCGCGATCGACCGGCCCGGATCCGGAGTTTCGCCCCGCCGGACCCGACCCTGAGTCGCGACCGGCCGGCCATTGCCTCGTCGTCGAGGCCTTCGTCGGCCTGCCCGACGGCAGCGAGTGGATCCGCGACCGGGTCGAGGCCGACGCCGCCGAACCCGCGGCCGCCGGCGCCCTCCTCGCCGAGCGCCTGCTCGGCGCCGGCGCCCGCGAGATCCTCGGCCGCGCCGAGGCGGCGGCGTGACCGCGTTGGACCTTGTCCCTGCTCTGGTGGGGAAAAAGTCCACAGCGCGGGGGACTGGCCCGAGCCCTGCCGGCCGAGCCGGCTGGGCGAACGGAGGGTCGGCATGACCGCGCGCCCCGGCGTCGTCTACCTGGTCGGCGCCGGCCCGGGCGACCCCGGCCTGATGACGGCCCGCTCGCTCGAGCTGATCGCCTCGGCCGATTCCATCTACTACGACCGCCTCATCCCTCCCGGCGCCCTAACCGGCGCCCGCCCCGACGCCGAGCTGATCTACGTCGGCAAGTCCCCCGGGGACGTGCCGGTGCTGAAGGGTCAATATGGACCCCTCAGCACCGGCACGTCGGTCCCGCAGGGGGAGATAAACGAGCGGTTGGCGGAGGCGGCGCGGGCGGGGAGGAGCGTGGTGCGGTTGAAGGGCGGCGACCCGTTTGTCTTCGGGCGCGGCGGCGAGGAGGGGGAAGCGCTGCGGGCGGCCGGGGTCGAGTTCGAGGTCGTGCCGGGGGTCACGGCGGGGGTGGCGGCTAGCGCCTACGCCGGGATTCCGGTCACGCACCGTGACGACGCCTCCGCGGTCGCCTTCGTCACCGGGCACGAGGACCCGGAGAAGGAGGAGATCGCGCTCGACTGGGAGGCGCTCGCCCGTTTCCCCGGCACGCTCGTCTTCTACATGGGGGTCAAACGGCTGGCGGACAATGCCGCGGCGCTGATCGCGGCTGGGCGCGACGGGGGCGAGCCCGCCGCGGCGGTTGAGCGCGGGACGATGGAGGGGCAGCGGACCATCGTCGCGACGCTTGCGACGCTGGCCGAGGCGGCCGAGCGTGAGGGGATCGGGGCGCCGGCGCTGATCGTCGTCGGCCCGGTGGTTGCGCGGCGCGAGGCGCTCGGCTGGCTCGAGCGCCGGCCCCTGTACGGTCGCCGCGCCGTCGTCACCCGCGCCCGCGCCCAGGCAAGCGGCCTCGCGGCGACGCTGCGCGGGTTGGGGGCCGAGGTTGTCGAGCTGCCCGCGATCCGGATCGAGCCGCGGACCGGGAGCGAGGAGGTGCGGCGCGCGGTCGAGCGGATCGGCGAGTACGCGCTGGTCTGCCTGACGAGCCCCAATGCGGTGCATCTCCTGTTTCAGGCTCTTACCGCCGCGGGACTCGACGCGCGGGCGTTGGGCGGGGCGGTGGCGAGACCCGAAAAGAAGCAGGTAGGAGAAGGAGTGACCGACGCTGCGCCTGGGTCCCCGGAAGGAGAGCGAGCAGAGGGCGAGACGGCGCAGCAGCGGTCGCCGGGTGTGGCTGGCCCCGACAGGGGGGGAGCAGGGCCACCGGGTGAGGTCGACCTCGGCGCGACGGACCTGGCCCCCGGCGGGATGATCGTCGCTGCCATTGGCCCTGGCACCGCGCGCGCCCTCGCCGAACACGGAATCACGGCCGATGTCGTCCCCGAGCGGTTCGTCGCCGAGGCGTTGGTCGAGGCGCTGGCGGAGGTGGAGGTCGAGGGTCGGCGCGTCCTCGTCGCCCGCGCGGCCGAGGCACGTGACGTCCTGCCCGAGGCGCTGCTCGAGCGGGGGGCCGAGGTCGATGTCGTCGCCCTCTACGAGACCGTGCGCGAGCAACCGACCGACGAAGCGGTCGAGCTCGCACAGTCGGCCGACTACGTCACCTTCACCTCCTCCTCGACCGTGCGCAACCTGGTCGAGGCGCTGGGCGACCGCTTCCCTGCGGGCGCCCGCGTGATCTCGATCGGCCCCGTCACCAGCGAGGCCGTCCGCGACGCCGGTCGCGAGGTCGCGGCCGAGGCCGAGCGCCACGACATCGACGGCCTTGTCGCCACCCTTCTCGCAGATGCCGCCCGTTGATCGCAGGGTTTTCCACCCCCGGGTGGGGAAAAAGCTGCGATCAGGGAGTAGCGGATGAGCTTTGGGTCGCCTCACCGGCACTATCGCGTCGCCGACTCGACCAATGCCCGCGCCCGGGAGCTGGTCGAGGCCGGGGCGCCGCACGGCACGGTCGTCACCGCCGCCGCGCAGACCGCCGGGCGGGGGCGGCAGGGACGCACGTGGACCGCGCCACCGGACAAAGCCTTGCTCTACTCGGCGGTCCTCCGCCCGCTCGACGAGCGCCATCTACTGCTCCCGCTGGCCGTCCCGATCGCAGTCTGCGAGGCCGCGGAGGAGCTGGCGCCCGACCTCGAGTGCGCGATCAAGTGGCCAAACGACGTCTGGCTCGACGGCCGCAAGCTCGCCGGTGTCCTCATAGAGGCGAAGCCCCAGGACGGCTGGGCGGTGATCGGGGTCGGCCTCAATCTGACGATCGAACGCGGGGAGTTCCCTCCCGAGCTCCAGGACACGGCGACCTCGATCCTCGGCGCACTCGCAGGGAGTCGGGAGTCGCCTCGACGATGCCTCGCGAAGCGGCCCCGGCAGGGTGGTCCAGAGCCGCGAAGCGGCACAAAATCCCACCGCCCGCAGGGCGGTGGTGGGCACTCGGCGAGGCGACTCCCGACTCCCGACTCCGCAGCGAAGGTCCTCAGCCACCAGCTCGAGGTTTGGGTCACCGCCGACCCCGCCACGACCCTTGCCGCCTGGCGCGAGCGCGACGCGCTGCGCGGGCGCGAAATCTCCTGGGACGGCGGTACCGGCGTCGCCGACGGGATCGACGACTCGGGCGACCTACTCGTCGCCGCTGCCGGCGGCGACCGCGTCGTCCTCGGCGCCGGTGAGGTCCACCTCCGGCTCTGAGCCGTTCTCCCCGCCTTTCGCCTCTTTCCCCACCCGTTTCCGCTGCCCTCTCTGCGGCCCGGCGCCGTTGGCGCCGTCTCCGGCGGGCTCGCCCTTGCCCTTCTTCTTGCGCTTGCGGCGTCGTTTGCCGCCCTTGGGGAAGTTGCGCAGCAGCTCGCGCGCGGTCGCCGAGGGTTTGCGCGCCATCCGCATCCGCGCCCCGCGCAGCACCTCCTCGCCTTCGGGCGTGTGGGAGACGGCGCCGGCGAGCAGCGCCACCGCCAGACGGCGGTCCTGTTTGCGCGCCGCGTGGACGAGCCTGCGGGCGTTGCGCCCGTGCGCCCGCCCGGACGAGTTGACGAGCAGGCCGAGCAGCCGCTTCGTCTCCGGCCAGCGCTGCACGGCGTACTCTTCGTGCAGC
>Ga0055467_10000046_pt1 | contig 8674 bp, 3 predicted proteins | sample MayberryNW_Catta_4_FD_57673 | JGI IMG/M metagenome (GOLD analysis project Ga0055467, IMG submission 57673) | Wetland microbial communities from San Francisco Bay, California, USA, that impact long-term carbon sequestration - MayberryNW_CattailB_D2 | ecosystem: Environmental > Aquatic > Marine >... | reverse complement strand
CAAAATCTTAGCAATAGAACTAACTTTTACTTTTTCATTTTTCTCACGCATGTGCCAAATAGCCTTTAGGTACATTTCAATATGTTCGGATTCAGCAGTTCCCAGATAAAGTTCTTCATCAGAATTCATGTTGACGATCCCAAATATTTAACATAGTCTTAATCACAATATAGTTATTAGTTTTACGCCTAATTATTTTTCTTGATTGCATGCAGGGTTCACTTTTTTGTTCCCAAATTTAGTTTTAAAACATATCATCGTTTCTCCCCATCCTTCAAATTAGCCATAGATTTTCTAGACGCTTCAACCAACTTCTTTCTACGTGGTTGCATTATTAATATATAAAGACATCCTACAAGATAAACTGATAAGAGTAATATCTGAGCAATAGTTGTTTCTAGTGTGGGATGAATACCTGTCATTGTTGCCAAGTTAATCTCTAAACGTGGTATAATTCCAAATAAGTGTGTTGTTGAAATGTAACCAATTTCTTGAAACTCTCTTATTGCATTTCCGATGAAAGCGATCGACATGTAAGCTCCTATTGCCATAGTTAGGCCAAATAAAACACGCAGTGGTAACTTTTTGCCGAGCTTTCTAATAATGAATACAACACTTATTATCACAGCCAGTCCTAACACTAGTCCCAAGAATACAAATGTCTCCATATTTTTGGCAAATGAGAACATGGCCTGATAAAATAAGACAGTTTCAAACCCCTCTCTATAGACTGTAAAAAACGATAACATTGCGAAGACCATTACGCTTCCCGTTGTAGTTGCCTGCCAAACTTTTGCCTTTACAAATTCAATCCATTTTTTAGTTTCAACCTTATTTAATATCCAGAAACTTACCCAGAATAATACTGCAACAGCTAAAATTCCCGCTATTGCCTCGAGTAGCTCCTTACTTGCACCGGTGATGTCTATAACAAACTGAGCGATAAACCATGTAATGACTGTTGCAATAATAGCGATCACAATTCCTAGGTAGACATGTTTCTTATAATGTGAATTTCGTGATGCTTCAAGATAAGTAAGGATAGCACCTATAATAAGTGCAGATTCAAGCCCTTCTCTGAATATTATAGAAAATGAAGTGGAAAATGCAAGTGATGGTGCCAATGTTCCTGTGCCTGTGACCAATCTTTCAGATTCATCTAGTCCGCTTCTAATTTCTACAACTTTGGCTTCAACTCTTGGATAAGGCTGATGTTGTAGGATCAAATTACGGAGTTCTGCAAATTTTATTTCCATGTCAAGCGTATAGTCAGGATTTATCGGCCTAAGTGGAACTTCAATTCTTTCGTAACTGTCCAGATATGCTGATCTGGCGGCCATAAATGCTTCGTCATCTTCTCCTTCCTTATACTTTTGAAGCAGTTCAACCAATTTGATCCTTATACTATCTATATCAATCCTTACTCCCGTCTTCTCAGAGTCTTTACTATCGCCAAAGCCTTTTTTTATTCCAGAGTAAGTACCAAATCCCTTACTTAGTTCTGTAATATCACTTAGATTATTTAATTGGGTATTCTCTCTCAAAGGAACTGAATATCCTGCCGTATCACTTGTTTCGAGGTTTTCATAATTTATATTCAATAGGTCTGCGGCCTTTGAAAGATTTGTAGTGATATTGTTCAAAAGGACAATCGCTTCTGATTGCTGGCTATTTTTTAATAATTCTCGGAGTTGTTCTCTCATCATTAGTTCCAAGTTTTTCATAAGTATTGGATCAACTTTTTCAAGCGGAGCTTCGAGATACTCAAAATTATCCAGGTATGCTGTAGTTGCGTACTTTTCGGCTGAAGAATAATCAGAGTCGTTTCTTATGGCTGCGTCGATATCCGATAATAAATTTTTAATATTCGCAAAATATGGCCGTAAAGAATCATTGGACCGAGTATCGGATTCATTTTCAGCTAAATTGGTTTGCAATGCCTTAATGAGTAGTGTTATGCTTTGAATATCTGATTTAGAAAGTAAGGAATTTTTCAGGTCATCGAAAAAGGACTCTAATTCTTTTTGTTTAGAATCATCAAAGACTTTAGAGATATTTTTGTACAATATGTACGAGATATCAGCGGTCCCTATGGCGTTTTCATAATCAACTAAACTCGAAGGATTCTTAGAGTTACCAAAATCAGATAGTTGATAGAATTTTGAGGTGTCGTTTAACAAAACAATAATAGTTGATGAAATGGTTGAATTGTAACCAGAACTATTTGGATTCAGTATAGCTGAATTAATATCATTCAAGATATCCTTTATTTGAATGATATTAGTTCCTATTTCCGACATCTGAGTAGATGATCTTACCATTATAGGTAAATCAATTAAAAGCGATTCCAATTTATCAGTTGAGTTTTGATCTATCTCTTTAAGTTTGTCTTTAATTGATGGAAATATTATTGAGTGTGAAATGTATGCATGTTCAAAAGCTCTTGTGTTATCTTCATTTGTAAGACTAGTTTGAACCAAGTTCATTTGTTCCAGAATTCGTTGTAAGTTTACTGTCACTAAAACTAGGTCGCTAGAGCTAAGTCCGATATTCTGTGCTCCATATACAGAGCTCGAAAAGAGACTGGGGATGAGGTAAAATATCCATACGCATAATGGAATTTTTTTCTTATTGACAATCCCATAGAAAATTTTCATTCATTTTTTCTACCTCGTATAATGGGTTTTAATGGAATAACTTTTTTTCAGTGACATAAAACAATTAGGCTTACCTAAGTAAATTAATGCTATATAAATCTTGATAATCGCAAAAATGTAAAAATAATTATGAACATCACACAAGAATTGTAAGTCAGAACGTCAGCTAGGGTATCTACAAAAGCGAGTTAATGCGCTTAGCTTGTTGATTCCTGTTTGGTTTTTTTGAGGTCTTCTACCTTTTCAAGTATGAGATATCTTATTCTATGGATTAGAGTTTTGATTGTGTGTACTCCAGGAATAGCAAAATGTCTTGCTACTATAACGTGGCATTTGAGCTCATATAGCATATTTAGAAAATGAGGATCGTTGAACAAACTAAACTTTGAAATAGTTGCACTCGTTATGACAACGTCGGGTTGAAAATTACCCAAGGCGGACAAAATTGTATCTGCTGCTTCATTACTATATTGCATATCGTTATCTGATAATGTAATCTCGTTAAATTCAATACCGACCTGCTCAAGATATTCCTTTTGTTTTAGTACGTCTGTTATTCTTACAATTTTTTCCTGCTCGCCATCATTTTTGGTATTGATATATAACACATTAATTTTGAACTGTCCCGAACGTTCTAACCAGCTCGTTGCCTTCAGAACGACCTCGGAATGATCTCCCCCATCATATAGAACGACCAAATTTTTCTTATCTTTACTGCCTTTTTTTCGGTCTGGTTCAAATGTTAGCTCTTCGTTCCCTTCTGACAGTATTGCTAGAACATCGCATGTTAGTATAGTTTGAAATTTTTTACTGTTTCTGAACATTTCAAAATCTGTAATTAATAAATCTATTTTTTGTTCCTCCACAGTAGCCAATATCGCCTCACTTGCGTCATGTGATATTCTTACGAGATAGTGATTCAGGATATTCTCCTTATCGATTAGCCTATCTAACGGTTCAAATGATTTCCTGGCTGTTTCAGCATAACCCGTTCCAGCGGATAGCGGTGTTTGTTTTGGAACTGTGATTACTCTTAAAATATTAATCTCTCCGATACTTTCTTTGGCTACTCTTATCGCATACTTTAGTAATCTATCTGGATCTTCAGGGGTATACGGAATAAGAATCCTGTAATCTTTCCTCTCTAAATCCCCTTCGCTGGTAATAATTGGTGCATAATGATCTATTTCTTTCCTAAATGTGTACATTCGATACACAAAGAATCCAATTACCACCCATACCACAGTTATTGCCCAGCTTAAAGGCTGAGTTACAAGTAGATATACAGCTAATCCGAGTTTTAGAAAGATACCTATAATTGGTATTATAGGGAAGAAAGGAGTTTTAAAGCCGTAATCTAACTTGTCTCCATAAATTCTACGAATTGTGATTGCAGCCATATTAACCTGAGTAAATAACAACAGAAAAATCACACCTGCTGCAGTGGCAATCTGCCCGAGAGGAAGTCCATAAGCCATAATTGCCATTATGATACCAGAAATTAGTATTGCTACATAAGGTGTCTTGTTCCTTTTGTGGATAGCGCTCAGCTGATACGGCATATTATAATTCCTGCCCATAGCAAAAGCAACTCTGGCAGATGAGAAGGTTGTTGCGTTTAATGCCGCTAGCGTCGAAATAAGACCCCCGCCTAGAACGATAAATGCTCCGTAAGGCACAAGTAATTCGGCGGCCTTCATTATTCCAAGCTCACCACTCTGACCAATGTATTTCCAAGACTGAATGCCTTCTGGAAAAATGGCACCAATAGATACGAAGGCAATTAAACAGTACAGAACAACAACAGCAGTTAGCGAAATGAATATTGCTCGCGGGATGTTCCTTTTTGGATTTTTAACTTCCTCTCCTGTTTGAACGATTACCTCATATCCTTCGAATGCTATGAAAGTCAAACCCATTGCAGCGACTATTCCAGTGATCCCCATTGGCATAAAATCTGAAAAATTCGTATGCCAGTTAGGTTGACCGCTCATAACCCATATACCGGCTGTGATTAGAATGAATATTAACCCTAACTGAATTATAGTAATGACGACGCCAGTCTTGCCGGTTTCAGAAGTTCCTTTAATGTTGATATAAGTGAAAACAGCAATTGAAACGACTGCTATCAGCTTCTCTACTGGAATAACGTTCAGGAGCGTAAGATCGTGTGAAATATTTGTCATTTCCAGTAGCCCCGTAAGAAATGAAGCAAAACTCACTGCATACAGTGATCCAGCGATTATGTGTGCGAGCCAAGCCATCCATCCACTTATGAATGCATTTGGTCTAGGCAAGCCCTCTCTGACCCACAGATAGCCGCCTCCCGCTTCAGGCATAGCTGAACCAAGTTCTGCATATGCCATGGCAGTGAACAGCGTGATTATAGCATTAATAATAAATGCTATAATAACAGCGCTTCCTGCAAGTCCTATTGCGGGACCCGTCAGAACAAAAATCGAACCACCAATCATTGCTGCTATCCCCACCATGAGGATATCTAAAAGTCCCAGAGACCTAACTAATTGGTTCTGATGTGTGGTTCCCGCGCTTGAACGAGGTTCTTCATCTGCGTCGGACAATCGATATCGATCCATTTCAATGATAAATTAATGTTTTTAAATCTAATTATGTCAAAACTGAAATTGCCCCTTACAACAGTCGGATGTCTCGAGATATGATAATTTGGCTCTAAAGATATATAAAAAAATAAACTGGTATTAGTATAATGCGTCAAGTAGCGCTCATCACAGGTTGTTCCAGTGGAATTGGTTATGAAACAGCATTAACGTTAGCAAGAAATGGGTTTTGTACTTATGCTGGTGTGAGAAATACAAAGAATTCTGATGCTCTAGAAAAAAAAATTGCAAATGAAAAACTTGACCTAAATATCTTGCAGCTTGATGTAAACGACAAGTCCTCAATAGAAAATGCGGTAAATCAAATCAAAACTGAAGAAAAACGAATAGACGTTCTAATAAATAATGCAGGGTACGGTTTGGTAGGTTTTTTTGAAGAGCTTCGATTGGATGAAATAAGGAGTCAATTCGAGACTAATTTTTTTGGGGCCCTCACTGTTACTAAAAAAGTCATTCCCTTAATGCGAGAACAGAAAAGCGGTACTATTATCAATATAAGCTCAGGAGCAGGACAGGTAGGATTCCCCGGTATTTCTGCTTACGTAAGTACAAAATTTGCTATTGAAGGATTTAGTGAGTCCTTAATGTACGAATTGTTTCCTTACGGGATAAGAGTGATTATAATTGAGCCGGGAGTGATCAAAACAAACTTTTTCCACAATTGCATTGTGTCAGAAAAATCTTCAGAAAAGAGTTCGTCATATTCTAATTCACTAAAGAAAATTCAAAAAAATATTGAATTAATGCAAGAACACGCTACACCTCCTATTGAAGTTGCAAAAGCGATACTACAGGCTTTAAAAACTGATGAACCGAAGCAGAGGTATGTCGTTGGCAATGACGCTGCAATGATATTAGAAGCTAAAAAGAGTTTGTCGGATATCGAATTTAAAAAGATGATGATGCAAAATATTATTTGATTGCCTGCCTGCAACATTGCAGGAAATGCATATTGGCGAATTTCATATTTTTATAGTATAGCCAACATAATATGGAACGGAGTAAAGTAATCTGTCCAATTCAAGTGAATTAATTGTTAGGAGAATCAAAAATGGATCGGTAATTGATCATATTGAATCTGGTAAGGCGTTTTTAGTTTTAAGGGCGTTAAATATTACCGGAAGAGAAGGCAATGTAATCACAGTTGCTTTGAATGTTCCAAGCAATAAGTTCGAAAAAAAAGATATTATCAAGGTAGAAAACAGATATCTCGAAACTGATGAAACGAATAAACTGTCGTTAATAGCGCCACATGCTACCATAAACATCATCAAGGATTACAAATTAGCTGAAAAAAGAAAAATACAATTGCCTAATTTTATCACTGGAATTTTCAAATGCCCCAATTTAAGATGCGTAACTATCGATGAGAATATTAAATCGGTAATTGAAGTTATTGATAAAGAGAAAATTATCCTAAAATGCAAATATTGCGGAAGAATTTTGAGTATTGATGAATTGATTTTCTAATTTGAATTCTTGTCACTCTATAGTAGTGATAAGTGTAATGATTAATGAGAAATTAATGCTATCGATGGCCATGCTTCATTTCCGACAACTGGTACAATATTCGTCGTTACTTAGTTTTGATATAACAAAATGAAATCCAATAAGAGGTGAAAAAACTACTATAGTAATAAGAGCAAGATAATACTGTGAATTATAGACAAGGTACAGGGTAACACCAATACATGTCATTATCTCTAACCAAGTACAGGTACAGAGTTCTAGACAAACTTCTTTTACATTCATTTTAATGTATCGTAATAATACACCGATCAGTTATTTCAGCATAACTAAGATTATTCGGGTTATTAAGTGCAGACAATATGACTTAATTAGAATAAAGATAACTTTTTCTCGATGGGTATATCCTGAACAGTATCAGCTAAAGGATTTTACTCTGAAATCTGAAATGTGTTCAAATCGCCACAGAAAAAATTCAAATTTCATCCTTGTTTTGAGGTATATCCTGAAGGATTTTATAGGATATAAAAATACTATTGTTAAAGTTGGACTCAAATTCTGGAAGTAATAATAAAAGAATTTCCACGTCAAAAATTTTCATAAATGGTACATTTCTAGCTCTCATTATAGCATTGCCGGCGATAGTCAGTACTGTTTTATTCCACTACGTTATCAAGACAAATTTGATAGTAACCATCTTTGCTGGAGTCATTACACTTTTTGTAGCTATGGGTTTTGCATACAAGATCTCTAAAAGACTTTCAATGTAGTGTATGTATACGTGGTAAGAAAATTTCGACTTCAACTGAATGAAAGACAATAAACAATATGTGTTATTGCGGTAACGAGTCTCATTTTAACGAGCTATATTTTTTACAGATATACCTTGCAATAAATTTATGCGCGTTAATGTCTTTTCAATGATACCTCATCTAGGTTATCAAGCAATTAATATTCAAGAGAAAGAAATTAGTTAGAATTTTGTAACAATGCTTTTTCTGATTTTTTTCTTTATTCTACTATTACAAAATTCATAATGTGAGCGATATCCAGTTAAATCATACAATCATTGGAAAATTTTTCATAATTTTTAAGACATCAATACATATATCAGGTCTCAAAAGATTAGATTTTGTCAATTGTCCAGCACGAGTCTAAAGTTTCAGTTTCCTTGTCAAAAAATGGAAAAGGTCACGCCAGATATCATGATCAAGATGGTAAGTGTAAGCGTAATTCTTGCGCTGTTATTTACTGTTCCTGCTTTGGGAATATTTTTGGGAATTTATTGGCATACGGATAATTTAGTGATAGGGGCCATCATGGGCTTTTCAACACACTTTGTCACCCTAGGATTTGCCCATCCATTATCTCGGTCTATCTCAACTTTTTTTGACAGTTAGCTGGGCAAGTATAAGGATTATTCAGTTTAACTGACCGATCTAGCATTTTTTGGGCATGATTAAATGAAAATTTTTGATACCTTAATCTGAAATATGCTGAATTGATAGGCGAGATCAACATTCTGCTACGAATTGAGAATTTGTGTTCCTTTTAATAATATCATGTACTATGCCATATCATTAGTTTTGAATTGGGTCCATACATAGAAAATTTATCAGGAAATTTTTGAATTCAAAAAACTTTATCTTATAACCAGCTACAGCATCGATTGATATAAGTTGAGGTGAGTGCTTTAAACTACGAATCATGTTCTTCTTTTTCTACACCCACATTAATTTTGCAGTCACTAGGACTAGAATTTAGCTTGATTTCGTTGCATGCTGGTTACTTCATTTTTTATTCATAAGGACATAATCATACGTGACAGTTCTTCAGGCAAGGTTAAAATTGATGCAGAATTATTACGTAATGACAGAGGATGTGCCATAATCAATGAGCAAGGTAAGCATG
>Ga0055467_10000045_pt1 | contig 8700 bp, 9 predicted proteins | sample MayberryNW_Catta_4_FD_57673 | JGI IMG/M metagenome (GOLD analysis project Ga0055467, IMG submission 57673) | Wetland microbial communities from San Francisco Bay, California, USA, that impact long-term carbon sequestration - MayberryNW_CattailB_D2 | ecosystem: Environmental > Aquatic > Marine >... | reverse complement strand
AGCCAGACGGCGAGGATGGCGGACGCGCGCCGCAGGGGAGGAGACACGGGCATCGGTGCGGGAGCTCGAGCGAGTTGAGACGCGCCGCCGCTCGGCGGAGAGCACGCGGCGCGTCAATGCTAGCGGACCGATGCCCGGCCCTAGCGGGCCGCCTTGGCGACCTCGTCGTCCTCAGACACGTCGATGTCGTGGCGGCCGGCCGCCCGCAGGATCTTCCTTGCCGCCTGCTGCTTCTTGTCGCTGCTCTCGAAATCGGTCTGTCCGAATCGCTGGATCGCGTTGCGGACATGTGACTCATCGTTGATCGGAAGGTGCTCGCCGCCGTCGGAATCGACGTAGGCGAACTGGTCGCGATCGAGCTCGTTGCGCTCTTCGGTGCTCATCTCCGGCATCTCATGTCTCCTGGCTTCGGGGTTACTGCAGGAACCCACCAGCAGGGCGCGTGCCGTCAGTCCTCGGCGAAGAACGGGTCGTCGCCGTACAGCTCCAGCCAGCGGCGACGCATCTGGCGGATGGTGGCGGTCAGCGCCGCCTCCGACGTTCCCGGCGGCAGCAGCCGAGCGATCCCCGCGCGCACCGGCTCCGCGCCCTCGATCCCCAGCAGCGCCAGGTAGTCGTGGACGCGGCGGGCCGCGCCCTTGCCCTCGGCGCGCATGCGGACCAGCACGTCGGCCTCGTGCTCGAGCGCCCCGTCATAGACCTCGTCGGGGAGCTGGAGCTCGGCCATAAGGGCGGGCACGTGGTCGATCCGCGGATCGGAGTAGGCCCAGCGCACGAAGGAGTCGAGGCGGCCCGACTCGCGCTCGTGGTGCCGATTGTGGAAGCCGCGCAGGTAATCCTGGCGCTCCGCCTCGGTCCGGGTCAGCGCGATCTGGGCAATCTGGCGCATCTCGGGAGTCCAGCGGCGGAGCGACTCGATGAACTGGCGGAGGGTCAGGCTGCCTGCCGGCTGGGGCCTGAACTTGTGCTCATGGACGTGCTGCACCGCCCGTATACTAGCCCGCGCATGCCCCGCCTGATCCCAGCGGGCCGGTGGCCCCGCGTCCTGGTCGGGGTTGCCGTCCTGGCTCTCCTCCTCGGCTCACCGCTGCCCGCACGCCGTGTGGATGCCGCCGGACCGGACCTCCGCTACCTGGGCGGCGAGCCCAAGACGCTCGACCCGGCCGCCATCGGCGATGCCTCCGACGTCGAGCTCCTGCTGCAGCTGTACGCCGGCCTGACGCGCCTGGACGAGCAGGGCGAGCCATACCCCTCGCTGGCCGAGTCGTGGGCCGTCTCCGAGGATGGCACGACCTACAGCTTCCGCCTGCGCGACGGCCTGACCTTCTCCGACGGCTCGTCGCTCACCGCCGATGACGTCCGCCGCTCGTGGCTGCGGATGCTCGATCCGGCGACCGGCAGCACGGCGCCCGACGTCCTGTCAGTGATCAGCGGCGCCGCCGAGCGCCTGGCGGGTGGCCCCGAGGACGCGGTGGGGATCGAGGCGCCCGACGAGCGGACGCTGGTCGTCCGGCTGCGTCACCCGGCGGCCTACTTCCCGGCCATCACCGCCACGCCCGCAACCTTCGTGGTGCCGCGCAAGGCGGACACGTCGCCGGATTGGCAGTCGGTGAACGATTTCGTCGGGTCCGGACCGTACGTCGCCGCGCGGATGGACGGCGCCAACCTGGTGCTGGAGGCCAACGATCGCTACGTCGCCGGTCCGCCGCCCATCGCGAGCATCGAATGGCTGAGCGACGTCTCCTCGGACGTCGCCACCGACTACCAGGACGGATTGCTGGACCTCGCCGGCATCAGCGCCTTCGACGCCAGCTGGATCGCGTATGACGCGGAGCTGGGACCGGCGCTGCACCAGGGGGCCGCCCTGGGCGTGCAGTACTTCGGCTTCGACACGACCCGTCCGCCGTTCGACGACGCCCGCGTGCGCCGTGCCTTCGCGCTCGCGCTCGACCGGCCGCGGCTGGTGGCGCTTGCCGAGGGCGTGGCCGGGCAGCCGGCCTCCAGCATCGTGCCCCCCGCCTTGTGGCCGGATGGGCTCGCCGACGACCAGGCGCACGACCCGGCCGAGGCTGCGCGGCTGCTCGACCAGGCGGGATACGCGAATCGGCGAGACCTGGGCACCATCGTTGTCAATGGCGCCGGATTGAACGTCGCTCCGGCGGTCGCCACCTGGCGGGAGGCGTTCGGCATCGACATCCGCATCGAGAGCATGGACTTCGGCGACTACCTGCGGGCATTGGAGACCAACCCGCCGCAGGTCTTCACCATCAGCTGGATCGCCGACTACCCGTCGCCCTACGCCCTCTACAGCCTCCTCCTTCTGCCCGATGCGGTGAGCAACTACGGCGGATGGACCGATGACACCTTCGTGCAGCTGCTGCAGGACGCCTCGGCCGCGGAGAGCGATGCGCAGCAAGCGGCCGCCTATGGCGACGTGGACGCCTTCGTGGACAGCGAGGCGCCGGTGGTGCCGTGGTCGTACCCCACGTCCTGGTGGCTGGTGCGGCCCGGCCTGCGCGGCCTCGGCAACCTGACCACCGGGATCCTGGACCTGGGGAGGGTGTCGTGGGACGGCTGACCCCGCGGCTGGCCTTCGCGCTGCTCGTGGCGTCGCTGCTGGCCGCCGCCCTGCCGTTCCCCGTCCTGGGCTTCTCCGGCTTCGGGGCGCTGAGCGCCGATGCCACCTACGACCAGTCGATGACCTTCACCGTCGAGCTGCCCGGCGGGGCGCCGGACCGGCTGGAGATCCTTCTGCAGTTCGCGGACGACGACGCCACGTTCGTGGCGGAGGTGCAGCCGCAGGGCAACCGCGCCAGCTACGTCTGGGATGCGGCGTCGGAGCACGTGACGCCCAACACCCGCATCACCTATGCGTGGCGCGCCACCGACGGGGGGACGATGACGACGAGCCGGCAGGGCACGCTGCTCTACGACGATGACCGCCCCGGCCTCGACTGGAGCTCCGCCCGGCTGGGCAACGCGACGGTGCACTGGTACGGCGGCTCCGAGACGATCGCGCGCCGCTTCGGGGAGCTGGCCGCCGACGGCGCCACGCGCGCGGTGGATCTGCTGGGCCACGACGTTGCCGGGCCGATCGACATCTTCGTCTACGACTCCCGGGATGACTTCTTCGGGGCGCTGGGTCCCGGAGCCCGGGAGTGGACCGGGGCGGCGACCTTTCCCGGCCTCCGGACCATCTTCATGTGGCTGGGCGCCGGCCCGCAGAGCTACCTCGAGACCGCCATCGTGCACGAGGTGACCCACGTCGTCTTCAACGACGCTACCCAGAATCCCTACCACGAGCCGGCCAAGTGGCTGAACGAGGGGCTGGCGGTGTGGTCGGAGCAGCAGAACGCCAACGACGCACGGTCGACGGTCGAGTTCGAGGCCTCCGGCGGCGGGCTCTTCTCGTTCGACGCGATCTCGCTCGGGTTCCCCATCAGCGACCGTGGGTCGCGCCTCGCCTACGCCCAGGGTGCGACCATGGTCGACATGATCATCGCCGAGCACGGACGGGATGCCATGGCGGCGATCGCCGATGCCTATCGCCGTGGCGCATCGGACGCCGAGGCGCTGCAGGCGGGCACGGGGGCGCCCGCCGCGGACCTCTACGCGGCGTTCTTCGATGGCTTCGGGGTTGCGGAGCCGGAACCGGTCCAACCGGCCGCGATCCCCCCGTCCGACGTCCGGAAGCCCGGCGAGGCCGCGGCGCCGGGAGCGTCCGGCGCTCCCGCACCCTCTGCCGGCGCACCGTCGCCGGCGAGCAGCGAGCCGCTGATCTCCTGGCTGGCCGTCGGCGCCGCCCTGCTGCTGCTGGTTGGTGTCGTCTTCGCCCTGGCCCGATCCGGCCGCCGCGGCGAGCGGAGCGGGCCGTGAGCCAGCGCCGCGTGCCACGCCGGCTCTCTCGCCGCGCCAGCTGGGGCGTCTCGATCGCCGGCGCCCTGGCGGTGATGGGCTTCGTGGCCGCCGCCCAGTGGAACAGCTCCGCATCGCGCGAGTCCTTCACCTCGTCGGCGCAGCAGGTCCTTGCCGCCCAGGTCCTGCAGCTGGAGGCCGAGCAGCGAGACCTGCGCGAGCAGATCGCCGAGGCCGAGGAGCAGGTGCGCCAGTTCCAGGAGCAATCGACCTCGAGCTCGGCAACGCTCGCGGTGCTGAACGCGCAGCTCGAGCAGGCGAGGGTGGCCGGCGGCCTGAGCGCCGTGCACGGGCCGGGCGTGATCGTGGAGATCGCCGACTCGAACCGGGTCGTGCCGCCGGGCGAGAACCCATCCAGCTTCATCGTGCTGGTCGACGACCTGCGGGACATCGTGGCCGCGCTGTGGGCTTCGGGAGCCGAGGCGATCACCATCAACGGTGAACGGCTGGTGGCCAGCTCGTCGATCTACGGGGTTGGCGCCTCGATCCTGGTCAACACCTCGTTCCTGCCGGCGCCGTACCGCATCGAGGCGATCGGCGGCGACGGGCTGCTCGATCGCTTCCAGGCCGATCCGGCGTTCACCGGTCGCGTCGCGCAGCGGATCGAGTTCTACGGGCTCGAGTTCGCGGTGGCGCAGGCCGACGACCTGCAGCTGCCCGCCTTCGTCGGCACCACCCGCTTCCGCTGGGGGGTGCCGGTGGAGAGCCCCGCGCCATGAGTGCCCGGGTCGCCCAGCTGAGCCTGTTCATGGTGACGCTGCTGATCGGCGTGCTGCTGGTCGGGCAGCTGCGCTCGCAGGCCCGCCCGCTCGAGATCACCAGCCTGCCGGCCCAGGATCTCTCGGAGCTCATCGACACCCTCGGCGCGCGGAACCGTGAGCTGCGCACCGGGCTGGCCGACCTGCACGAGACCCTGCGCGAGTACCGCGTTGCCGGATCCCAGGGCCAGAGCGCGCTGGAAGTCTCCCGCGAGGACCTGCGGCGCATCACCGCCTTTGCCGGCCTGGCCGCGGTCGAGGGCCAGGGCCTGGTGCTCGATGTGAGCGGTTCGCTGGACGCAATCGCCCTCAACGACCTGGTCAACGAGCTGCGCAACGCCGGGGCGGAGGCGATCGCGGTGGACGACGTGCGCGTCACCAATCGCTCGGTGGCTGTCCAGGGCCCGCGCTCTCTGGTGGTCGACGGGGTCGAGATCGGCGAGGAGTTCACGATATCGGCCATCGGGTCTCCCGAGGGGCTGCTCTCGGCGATGGAGCGCCCGGGCGGCATCATCGCCCAGCTGGAGCAGTTCATCGACGCCACCATCGTTGCCACCCAGTCAAACGAGATCGTGGTCCCGGCGACCACCGTCGACCTGGCTCCCGCCGTCGCGGAAGCGGTCCGTTGACGCCTCGCGCCACGGACCCCCGCGCCTTGACCCTGCCGACGGGGAGGCCGTAGAGTGGCCGCCGCTCCACTGAGGACACATGCACAGGCCGCCGGGATCGCGCAGCGTCCGAGCTCGCGCGTCGTCCCTGTCGCCGGCCTGACCGACCTGGGATGGTGATGAACGAGCTGATCGAACTTGCCCTGGACGCGACCGAACGCGGCGGCGCCTCGTACGCCGACGTTCGTCTCTCCGAGCGCGAAACGGAGTCGCTGACGGTGAAGAACGGCGCCCTGCAGGCGTCGTCGCTGGACCGCTCGGCCGGCTTCGGCATCCGCGTCCTGGTTGACGGGGCGTGGGGCTTCGCAGCCTCGGCCCGGCTGGAACGCGACGAGGTGCAGCGCGTGGCGCAGGAAGCGCTGGCGATCGCACGGGCCAGCGGCATGGCGCGCAGAGACCCGGTGGTGCTGGACGGCACGCCGCCGGTCAGCGCCAGCTACCGCACGCCGGTGGAAGTGGATCCCTTCGCGGTCTCGCTGGACGACAAGCTGGCGATCCTGATGGATGCCGATGCGGCCATGGCGGCGGTGCCCGGCGTGGCGGTCCGCGAGGGGAGCATCGAGTCGGCTCACGAGCGAAAGACGTTCGCGTCCAGCGAGGGAGCGCGCATTGACCAGGAGCTGACCGAGGCCGGCGCCGGGATCGAGGCCACCGCCTTCAACGCCCGCGAGTCGCAGGTGCGCAGCTACCCCAACTCGGCCGGCGGCCAGCACGTGAGCGGGGGATTCGAAGCGGTGCGCGCCATGGACCTGCCGGCGAATGCGCAGCGGATCGCGGAGGAGGCGGTGCAGCTGCTGGACGCCGGCGACTGCCCGTCGGGCGAGATGGACCTCGTGATCGACTCCTCGCAGATGGCGCTGCAGGTCCACGAGTCGTGCGGCCATCCGATCGAGCTCGACCGCGTGCTCGGCATGGAGGCCAGCTTCGCCGGCACCTCGTTCCTGACCGTCGACAAGCTCGACCGGCTGCAGTACGGCAGCCCGGTGGTGAACATCGACGCCGATGCCACCGCGCCCGGCGGCCTCGGCACCTTCGGCTTCGACGACGAGGGCGTGCCGGCCCAGAACGTCCCGATCGTGTCGGAGGGGCGCTTCGTCGGCTACCTGACCAGCCGCGAGACGGCACCCGTCATCGGCCGCAACAGCATGGGCAGCAGCCGCGCCTCGGGATGGAACGTGATCCCGTTGATCCGCATGACGAACATCAACCTGCGGCCCGGCGACGCCGGTGCGCTCGACGACCTCATCGCCGATACCCACGACGGGCTCTTCATCTCGACCAACCGGTCGTGGAGCATCGACGACCGCCGCCTCAACTTCCAGTTCGGCACCCAGATCGGGTGGCGCATCCGCAACGGGCGGCTGGCAGAGATGATCAGGAACCCGACCTACACCGGCATCACGCCACAGTTCTGGGGCAGCTGCGACGCCGTCTGCGGCCCCGACGAGTGGCACCTGTGGGGCGTGCCGAACTGCGGCAAGGGCGAGCCGATGCAGACCCACCGGGTCGGCCACGGCGCCGCGCCAGCCCGTTTCCGGAAGGTGCGCGTCGGGGTGGGCCGATGGTAGCCGTCGATCTTGTCTCGCGGGCCGATCCGGACGGGGTGCTCGAAGCCGCCATGCGCGAGCTACCCGGGGAGGGGGAGGCGTTCTACGCGGGTCGGGACGCGGCGCTCACGCGCTTTGCCGGGTCGCGGATCCACCAGAACGTCTCCGAGCACGACGCCACGCTGCGCATTCGCGCCGTCGAGGGCGGTCGCTCCGGGGTGGCAAGCACCAACCGGCTCGATCCCGACGGCATCCGCGACGTCGTGGCGCGCGCCGTGGACATCTGCCAGCGCTCGGCGGCCAACCCCGACAGCGCGCCCCTGCCGCCGGCCAGCGCCGGGGGCGTCGATTCGCGGCTGGGCCACGTGACGGCCACCGCCGAGGCCGACCCGGAGCGGCGAGCAGCCGGCGCCCGGGCGGTGATCCAGGCGGCGGAGGGCGGCGCCCTGGACGCCAGCGGTGCCTTCTCGACCGAGGCGGTCACCATGGCCATCGCCAACAGCAACGGCCTCCACTCGCGCCACAGCACCACGCAGGCAAAGCTCATCACGGTCATGACCGGGGAGGACCGTGCCTCGGGCTACGCGCAGGCCAGCTCCACGGACATTGCCGACATCGACGCGGCGGCGGTGGGGGCCGAGGCTGCCGACAAGGCGGTGCGATCGAGCGGCGCCATCGACGTTGAGCCGGGCGAATACGAGGTGATCCTGGAGGAGTACGCGGTCCAGACCATCCTCGAGTACCTCTCCTACGTCGGCTTCTCGGCCCTCGCGGTGGAGGAGGGCCGCTCCTTCATGGAGATCGGGAAGCAGCTGATGGGAGAGAACGTCACCATCTGGGACGACGGCAACGATCCGGGCGGGCTGCCGGCGGCGATGGACTTCGAGGGCGTCGCCAAGCAACGGGTCGACCTCATCAGCGACGGCGTCGCCAACGCGCTGGTCCACGATTCGGCCACCGCTCGCCGCGCCGGCGTGGCCTCGACGGGACATGGCCTGCCGGCGCCGAACGCCTTCGGGCCGGCGGCCTGGAACCTGTTCATGGCCCCCGGATCGAGCTCCAAGGCGGCCATGCTGGGCGCCATCGAGCGCGGCATCTGGGTCACCCGCTTCCACTACGTCAACATCGTCCATCCCAAGCGGGGCGTGCTCACCGGCATGACCAAGGACGGCACCTTCCTGATCGAGCAGGGACGGATCACCCGTCCCGTGCGCAACCTGCGCTTCACGCAGGCCATCCCGGAGGCGTTCGGCCAGGTCCGGGCGATCAGTGCGGAGACGCGGCTGATCTCGGCCGAATACAGCGGGATCAACGCCCGGGTACCTGCACTCCGGCTGGGGCGCTTCGCCTTCACCGGCGCCACCGCGTCGGAGACGGCGTGACGTGGCGCCGGTCGAGCTGCGCATCGGCGACGTGCTGCGCCTGCGGAAGGAGCATCCCTGCGGCAGTCGTGACTGGGAGGTGGTGCGACTGGGAGCCGACATCGGCCTGGTGTGCCGCGGCTGCGGTCATCGGATCCTGATGGATCGGCTCGACGTGGAGCGGCGCTTCGTGGAGTTCGTCGCGCGGGGTACGCAGCCGGAAGGCGCGGCGTGACGCACGGCGAGCTACCGCCCGATCTCGGCAACCAGGACCTGTCGGGCGCCGGGACGGTCTTCCGCAACCGCAGCTTCGTGCTGCTCTGGACGGCCCAGCTGCTCAGCCAGCTGGCGTCGAACATGGTGCTGGCCGCGCTGATGGCGGTCGTCTTCCGAGCCACCGGCGCCAACACGGCCATCGCCGTCCTGATCCTGACCTTCCTGGTGCCGGCGG
>Ga0055467_10000044_pt1 | contig 8774 bp, 9 predicted proteins | sample MayberryNW_Catta_4_FD_57673 | JGI IMG/M metagenome (GOLD analysis project Ga0055467, IMG submission 57673) | Wetland microbial communities from San Francisco Bay, California, USA, that impact long-term carbon sequestration - MayberryNW_CattailB_D2 | ecosystem: Environmental > Aquatic > Marine >... | reverse complement strand
GCCTTCATCGAGATGCACGACCGGCTGCGCCAGATCGGCAAGCCGACCATCGCGCGCATCAACGGGGCGAGCGTCGGCGGTGGGCAGGAGCTGCAGCTGGCCTGCGACTTCTCGGTGATGGCCGACGACACCTACATCCGGCACGTTGGCCCGGAGCATGGCTCGGTGCCCGCCGGTGGCGCCACGCAGTGGCTGCCGCTGGTGGTCGGTGACCGGCGCGCGCGTGAGATCGTGATGCTCTGCGAGCGGATCTCTCCGCAGCAGGCGCTGGACTGGGGCCTGGTGAACCGGGTCGTGCCGCGCGACCAGCTGGACGAGGCCGTGGCATCCATGGCCGAAGGGCTGCGTCGCAAGCTGCCGGAGACGATCCGCTACACGAAGGCGCAGCTGAACTGGTGGCGTGATCTCGTATGGTCGCAGACCATCACCCACGCCCGTGACTGGCTCGCGATCCACTCCACCTCGGACGAGACGCTCGAGGCGGTGAAGGCCTTCCACGAGAAGCGCGCCCCGCACTACGACGAGCTCCGCGCCGCGGCGGTGAACGGCGGCCAGACCTGCGCCGCCTGCGGCGAGACGGGCCTGCCGACCCGCTACCAGTTCTGCCCGGGCTGTGGGGCGGCGCTGACGGCGCTGGAGGAAGGCATCCCGTGAGCCGGACAGTGTGCGGACGCCTGGCAATGCGCCACATACCACGCATGACGGGCCTGGGCGGCGGAGACGTCCACGGCGCCCCCGAGTGCACGCAGGGACCTGCGCAAATCTCTGGCCCTCGAGGCACTCCGAGCCCTGCAACGCCGCCCAAGCACGCTGTGGTTGGTCCATGACGACAGCCGGGGATCCGCGTAGCACCTCCCCCGGTTCGGCGCCGCTCGTCCTCGTCGAGCGGCAGGAGGGCCAGCGGACTGCGCTCGTGCGGCTCAATCGACCGAAGCAGCTGAACGCGCTGAACGGTCCGACCATGGACGCCCTGTGCGACGCGCTCGAGGAGCTCGACCGCGACGAGGGCGTGCGGGCCATGGTGGTGACCGGCAACGAGCGCGCTTTCGCGGCCGGCGCCGACATCGGCGAGATGGCGGACGCCAGCCCCATCGACATGCTGCTCACCAACCGGATCGCGCAGTGGGATCGCATCCGGCGCGTCAGCAAGCCGGTGATCGCTGCCGTGAACGGGTGGTGCCTAGGGGGCGGCTGTGAGCTGGCCATGGCGCTGGACCTGATCGTGGCGGGGGAGAGCGCACGCTTCGGGCAGCCGGAGATCAACATCGGTGTCATTCCCGGAGCTGGCGGGACGCAGCGGCTGACCCGTGCCATCGGCAAGAGCCGGGCGATGGAGATGGTGCTGACCGGGGAGCCCATGGACGCGCGCGAGGCCGAACGGCGCGGGCTGGTGGCACGGGTCATTCCCGACGAGCTGGTGGTCGAGGATGCCCTGGCCCTGGCGGCGAAGGTCGCGACCAGGTCGCCGGTGGCGTTGCGCGTCGCCAAGGAGGCGGTCAACGCGGCCTATGAGATGAGCCTGACCGATGCACTGGCGCACGAGCGCCGCCTCTTCTACCTGCTATTCGCCAGCGAGGACCAGAAAGAGGGTATGGCCGCCTTCCTGGAGAAGCGCGAGCCCGACTTCACGGGCCGCTGAGGGCTCCATGGACGAGCCGAGCGACTACCTCCGGCGCCTGCCCATCGGCGAGCGGATGCCGCTCGGCGAGCTGGCGGAAGACCCGCTCTTTCCCTTCGAGGGCGAGGTCCACGTCCAGGCGCTCCAGGAGCCGATCCTGCCCGAGCCGCAGCGCCACGGCGTCGAGGAGCGTGACTGTCGGTCGTGCAACGGCAGCGGCGACAGGGCCTTCGTGATCTGGGAGGACGAGCGCTGGCGCCTGCTGGTCGACCCACAGCCGCACGGTCTGCCCATGGTCGCGGTGCTGATGCCCAGGGCGCACCACGACCTGGACGACCTGCCCCCCGCGGAAGCTGCGGAGCTGGGGCCGATGATCCAGCGCGGCGTCCGCGCCATCGATCGCCTCGGCTCGGTGGGCCGCGTCCACGTCAACCGCTGGGGGGACGGCAGCTTCCACTTCCACGTCTGGCTCCTGGCCCGGCCGCGCGGGATGTGGCAGATGCGCGGGGCGATGCTCGCGCTGTGGGACGACCTGCTGCCAAAGGTTCCGGCCCACGAGTGGGAGGCCAGCCGGCGCACGCTGGCGGACACCATGGCCGAGGGCGGAGGTGTCACTCGGTTGGCTTCTGGACCCACCACTCCTTGAACTGCCGCGCTCGGCCGTCCGTGGCGAAGCGGACCAGCCAGATGTTGGCGTAGGCCTCGTCCCAGGGCGCGCCCTCGCCGCGGTCGTAGTAGGTCCAGCCCTCGATCACCGCGGTGTCGCCGTCGACCGCCAGGGTCTCGTGCTCGAAGCGCCAGCCGATCTTCGCGTCGCCATGCTCCATCCACCTGGCGATGATCTCGTCGCGCCCCTGCCAGCCCACCGCCTCCCTGCGCCACGGGTACGGTTTGTAGGTGGCGTCCTCGGTGAAGAGGGCGGCAATATCGGCGGCATCGTCCGACGCCCACGCCCGCCGGTAGGCATCGATCCAGCGCTCCACGTCAGCTCGGTCCAATCTTCCTGCTCCTTGTCGTCTTGATGGCGTTGGCCGATGCTAAAGCGGCTGGGCATCACCAGTCAAGCGCTTCTGGGTGGTAACGATGTGACGTGAATGGCCGGCGCCCGGCCCGGTGGCGGTCAACCGCTCGCTAGAATCGAGCGCATGTCGGTGCCCGCCCAGGACACGATCCGCGTCGAGATCGCCGATGGCGTCGCGTGGATCGTGCTCAACCGCCCCGATTCCCTGAACGCCCTGAACCGGGCCATGCGTCGCGAGCTGCTCGCCGCCCTGAAGTCGCTCGGACGCGACGACACGGTGCGGGCCGTGGTGCTGACCGGCGAGGGCCGCGGCTTCTGCTCGGGGGCCGACCTGCGCGGCGGCGCCGCCGAGCGCGACTTTCGCCGCGTGCTGACGGCCGAGTACAACCCGCTCGTGCGGGCCATGCGCGACCTGCCGAAGCCGCTCATCGCCGCCGTGAACGGGGTTGCCGCCGGGGCCGGGGTGAGCATCGCGCTGGCCTGCGACCTGGTGTACGCCAGCCAGGAGGCGCGCTTCATCCTGGCCTTCGCGCGCATCGGCCTGGTGCCCGATTCGGGCTCGACGCGGACGCTGGTCCGCGCACTGGGCCGCCATCGAGCCACGCAGCTGATCTTCAGCGGCGAGCCGCTGGGCGCCGCCGAAGCGCACGCAGCCGGCCTCGTCACCCGGGTCGTGGAGCCGGACCGCCTGCGGGCCGAAGCCGGTGCAGCGGCCGCCGCCCTCGCGGCGGGACCGACCCAGGCGCTGGGGCTCGCCAAGCGGCTGATCAACCAGGCGGAGGAGCAGACCCTCGACGAGAGCCTGGCTGCCGAGGCGGCGCTGCAGGAGCTGGCCGGCCGCAGCCAGGACCATGCCGAAGGCGTGGCGGCCTTCGGCGAGAAGCGGGAGCCACGCTTCGTTGGCCGCTGACGACGAGCGGCTGGCGGACGCCGAGCGGGTGGCCGTGCTCGGCGCCGGCACGATGGGCAGCGGCATCGTCCAGGTGGCGGCCGAGGCGGGTTTCCGGGTCCGCATCCACGACCCGGTTCCCGGCGCCGTCGACCGCGCCCGCGAACGTGTCAGCCGCTTCCTGGCGCGCAAGGTCGAGAAGGGTGAGCTGAGCGCCCAGCAGCGCGAGGCTGCCATGGCCTGCATCGAGCCGGCGTCCACGCTCGAGGAGCTGGCGTCAGGCGCGGGGGTGGTGATCGAGGCCATCCCCGAGGACCTGGAGCTCAAGCGCGACGCCTTCCGGCTGCTCGACGAGGCAGCCGGCGCCACCACGGTGCTGGCATCGAACACGAGCAGCTTCTCCATCGCTTCCATCGCCGCTGCCACCGAGCATCCGGGCCGGGTGGTCGGCATGCACTTCTTCAACCCGGTGCCGCTGATGCCGCTGGTCGAGATCGTCGCCGGGCCGGCGACCGACCCCGCCGTGACCGATGCGGTCGTAGCGCTGGCCAGGCGCCTCGGAAAGGAGCCGGTGGTGGCGGCCGACACGCCGGGCTTCATCGTGAACCGCGTCGCGCGGCCGTTCTACCTCGAGGCGCTGCGTGTCCTGGGCGAGGGCGCGGCGGACGTGGAGACGATCGACGCCGCCATGCGCGGCATCGGCTTCCGCATGGGACCCTTCGAGCTGCTGGACGCCATCGGCCTGGACGTCAACCTGGCGGTCAGCCAGAGCGTGTTCGACCAGTTCTTCCACGATCCGCGCTACCGCCCGCATCCGCTGCAGCGCAGCCTGGTCAGCGCCGGGCGCCTGGGCCGCAAGAGCAGCGCGGGCTTCTACGAGTACGGCGCCGACGGCACGCGTGGCGCAGCCTGGTCCGGCGTGGCGCGACGCCCCAGCGGGCCACCCCTGCAGCATCTCGACGAGCAGCAGATCGCCGCGCGCATCCTGGCCACCATCGTCAACGAGGCGGCGTCCGCGGTGGCCGACGGCGTGGCCTCGCCCGACGCGATCGACACCGCCATGCGCCTGGGCACCGGCTACCCGTCCGGACCGCTGGCCTGGGGCGAGCGGATCGGGCTGACGCACGTGGTCCACACCCTGGATGCCCTGCACGCCGCGGTGCCGGACGGGCGCTACCGGGTGATCCCGCTCCTGCGCTCGCTGGCGGAGCGCGGCGGCTCGTTCTTCGCCAACGGGACGTGACGCACCGGCTCCGCGATCGCTTCCGGGCGGTCGTCTTCGACATGGACGGCCTGCTGCTGGACACCGAGATCCTGTGGCATCGGGCGGAGGTGGAGCTCTTCTCGCGCCGTGGCGCCGACTTCACCTGGGACGACAAGATGACCGTGATCGGCACCAGCTTCGCCTTCACCGCCGACTACTTCGCCGATCGGCTTGGCGTGCCGCACGAACAGGGCCCGGGCCTGGTCGGCGAGATGATCGAGCTGATGCACGGCCACCTGCGCGAGCAGGTCGAGAGCCGGCCGGGCGCCTTCGAGCTGGTGGAGCGCCTGCGAGGCCACACGCGGCTGGGGCTGGCCTCCAACTCGCCACGGGCGCTGGTCGACACCGCGATGGCCACTGCCAGGATCGGCGACGCCTTCGACGCCATCGTGACCTCCGACGACGTTGAGCGGCCGAAGCCGGCCCCCGACCTCTACCTCCTGGCCTGCGAACGGCTTGGCGTGGACCCCGACGAGGCCCTGGCGCTCGAGGACTCGGCCAGTGGCGTCACGGCCGCCAAGGCGGCAGGGCTGACCTGCATCGCGGTCCCGCAGTTCGCCGAGACCGATGTATCAGCCGCGGATCGCATCATCGACTCGCTGGAGGAGCTGCTGGCCGAGACGTAGACTTGGCCCATGTGCCGATCGATCAAGACGCTCCGCGTCCTGGACCAGCCCGCCACCGACGACGAGGTGCACGCCGCAGCGCTGCAGTACGTCCGCAAGGTGAGCGGCTACCGCAAGCCATCGCCCGCCAACGAGGCGGCCTTCGAGGCCGCGGTGGACGACGTGGCCGCCATCTCTCGCAGGCTCCTGGAGGCGGTGACCGCCACCCACCCGGCTCGACGCAGCGCCTGACCGCGGGGGTCAGTGGCCGATGCGGTAGCCGAGGAGGCGCGGCAGCCGGCTGACGAGGTTCAGCACCCGCGAGGGGCGTCGGCCCGCGTCGTACGCGTCGTCCTGCCGGATCAGCGCCTCGCGGACCAGGCGCGCTCCGGCGAAGCGGACCGGCTCGGGTGGCAGCAACGGCTGGCGCCGCCCGACCAGCGGCAGCCGGGCGAGCGGGTCGTCGGGCGCGTCGACCAGGGCGGCGAGGATCCGCCCGGCGAGGCGTGACGGTCCGGCCCCGTTTCCTGCGAAGCCATGCGCGAAATGGACGCGGCCGCCACGCACGGATCCGATCTCCGGGATGCGGTGGCCGGTGATGTCGATTGGTCCGCCCCAGGCGTCGACCAGCGGCACGTCGCGCAGCATCGGCAGCAGGTGGTCGAGATTGGCGACCACGCGCCGCACCGCACGCACATCGTGGGTGAAGACCCGGCCGATGCCGCCGCCGAAACCGGCCGCCCCGACGCCTGCACCGAAGGCGATCCTGCCGTCGGCTGTGGTGCGGAAGTAGCTGATCGTGAAGCGCGAGTCGCTGAGCAGCTCGCCGCCGGTCCAGCCGATCTCGGCGAGGCGGTCGGGGATCGGCTCGGTGACGACCATGTAGCTGCCCCAGGCCAGGACGCGGCCGCGGAACCCGGGCCAGCCGGCCGCCCACGCGTTCACTGCCAGGACGGCCTGGCCGGCGCTGAGCGAGCCATGCCGGGTGGCGATCTCGACGCTGCCGTCACGTACGTCGAGCGAGCGCGCCCGGGTTCCCTCGTGGATCGTCACGCCACGCTCCAGCAGCGCGCGGCGCAGGCCGCGGGCCAGGCGCGCCGGCTGGATCGAGGCCGCGCTCCGCATCATCAGCCCCTCGCCGAACGACGGCGAGGCGCAGATGCGCTGCACCTCCTCGCGCGTCAGCGGCACCAGCTCGTCGCCGGCCCCCAGCTCCGCAAGTCGCGCCACCTTCGGGTCCCAGTCGTTGGGCCGATGCGGAAAGGCGTTCACGGCCAGGTAGCCGGCCTTGATGAAGCGGGCATCGACATCCTGCTCCGCGCACCAGGCGCCGATGCCGTCGACCACCTCGTCCGCCTCGCGCGCGATCGCCAGCCCGTCATCGCGGCCGTAGCGGTCCACCAGGTAGGGCAGGTCCTCCCACCAGCCATGCACGAAGCCGCCATTGCGCCCGGATGGCCCACCCCCGCAGATGTCCTGCTCCAGCAGCACGATCCGCGCGTCCGGCGCTCGCTGGCTGAGGAACCAGGCGGTCCACATGCCGGTGTATCCGCCGCCGATGATCGCCACGTCGGCGCGGACAGGACCGGTCAGCGGGGAGGCCGGCATGGGATCCGCCTCGAGCGCCAGCGCCTCGCGCAGCCACCAGCTGCGCTGCCGGCCGGGGATGGGGAGGCTGGCGGCGGCTCGGGCGTGCACGGCCGGATCGTACGCCGTCGGCCGGTGCTAGCATCGCCCGACGATGCCGCAACCCGATCCCGCACGCACCCCGGTCGTCGTCGACGGCCTGCGCACGCCGTTCGGTCGCTACGGCGGAGCGCTCGCCGGTGTGCGGCCCGACGACCTGGCAGCCCATGTCATCCGCGCCCTGCTGGAGCGGACCGGCGTCGACCCGGCGCTGATCGCCGACGTGATCCTGGGCGCGGCCAACCAGGCCGGAGAGGACAACCGCAACGTGGGCCGCATGGCGGCGCTGCTGGCCGGCCTTCCGGTGGAGGTGCCGGGCGCCACGGTCAACCGGCTGTGCGGCTCGGGGATGAATGCGGTGATCAACGCGGCGCACGCGATCGCGGCCGGTGATGGCGACCTCTTCGTGGCCGGTGGCGTGGAGTCGATGACCCGCGCGCCGTTCGTGATGGCCAAGCCCTCGGCGGCCTTTCCGCGGGGCGAGCAGACGCTCTACGACACCACGCTCGGCTGGCGCTTCACCAACCCGCGGCTGGCCGATGTGCACTATCCCTACTCGATGGGGGAGACGGCCGAGAACGTGGTCGAGCGCCTCGGCGTCAGCCGCCAGGACCAGGACGCCTTCGCCCTGACCTCGCAGCGGCGCTGGGCCGCGGCCCAGGAGGCGGGACGCTTCGCCGAGGAGGTGGTGCCCATCCCGGCGCCCGGCGCGAAGCGCGGCGAGACGGTCACGGTCAGCGTCGACGAGCACCCGCGGCCGGAGACCACCCTGGAGCAGCTGGGCGCGTTGAAGCCCGCCTTCCGGCGCGACGCTTCGGGGAGCGTGACCGCCGGCAACTCCTCGGGGATCAACGATGGCGCTGCGGCGCTGCTGGTCACCTCGGAGGCTCGGGCCGCCGAGCTGGGGCTCCGTCCGGTGATCCGCATGCTGGCATCGGCGGTCGCCGGCGTGGACCCGGCCACCATGGGGCTGGGGCCGATTCCCGCCAGCCGCAGGGCGCTCGAGCGGGCCGGCCGCAGCATCGGCGACATGGACCTGGTGGAGCTGAACGAGGCGTTCGCCGCGCAGGCGCTGCCCGTCGTGCGCGACCTGGGTTTCGACCCGGAGACGACGAACGTGAACGGCGGTGCCATCGCCATCGGGCACCCCCTGGGAGCCTCCGGTGCGCGCCTGGTGGCGACGCTGATGCACGAGATGCGGCGTCGTGGCGCGCGCTACGGCCTGGCCACGATGTGCATCGGCGTGGGGCAGGGGATCGCATCGGTCTGGGAATCTGTCGAGTAACGGGCGGCGCGGTCGAGTGTCCGACGTCCGGCTGATCTTCACCGTCCAGGCCGTCCGCGCCTTCCTGTACGGCTTCGCCAGCATCCTGATCGGTGCGTCGCTGGCCGCGACCGGGCTCGACGAGCTGGCGGTGGGCGCGGTCTTCACCGCGATGCTGCTGGGCATGGCGATCTCGTCGCTGGCGGTCGGGCGCTGGGGCGAGGCAATCGGACGTCGCAGGACCTACCTCGGCCTGCTGGCCGTGATGGGCGTGGCGGGCACCGTCTTCGGCCTGACCGGGTCGGTCCCCATCCTGGTCCTGGTCGCCCTCACCGGGACGATGTCCACCGATCCGAACGAGTCGGGGCCGATCACCTCCGTCGAGCAGGCCATGCTCGCCTCGCAGCCGGCCTCCGAGCGCAGCCGG
>Ga0055467_10000040_pt1 | contig 8915 bp, 10 predicted proteins | sample MayberryNW_Catta_4_FD_57673 | JGI IMG/M metagenome (GOLD analysis project Ga0055467, IMG submission 57673) | Wetland microbial communities from San Francisco Bay, California, USA, that impact long-term carbon sequestration - MayberryNW_CattailB_D2 | ecosystem: Environmental > Aquatic > Marine >... | reverse complement strand
GGACCGGCGGGCGAGCGATGAACGCGCCGACGCGGCCGAGGTGAACGAGAGGAACGGGAGATGGCCGGCGTGTGGAAGAAGACGCTGAACTACCTAGGGCTCGTCGAGGAGGACGAGGATTTCGTCGACGACATGCCCGAGGCAGAGCCCGCGCCGGTGCGGCGGATGCGTCCCCAGGCCGTCCGTGAGGTGTCCGCGGAAGCCGAGGGGGTCGTGCGAACGATCGCGTCACCCAGGCCGGTCTCGACGGGCACGAGCTCGATCCACAAGTCCGAGCCGAAGCGCTTCAACGAGGCCCGGGAGGTCGCCGATCGTTTCAAGGACGGCACCGCGGTGATCATGAACCTGCAGTCGACCGAGGATGCGATCGCACGTCGTCTCGTCGACTTCGCGAGCGGGCTCGTTTACGGACTCGACGGCAAGATCGAGCTGGTGGCCAACCGCGTCTACCTGCTCAGCCCCGCCGACGTGGAGGTCTCGGCCGAAGAGCGCGAGCGCCTGGCCGGCACCGGGTTCTACAACCAGTTCTGAGCGTTCCGCGCCCGCCGGAACCGGAGGCAGCGCTGCTGTTAGCCTCTCGACCCGATGATCCGGCTCGTCTGCGTCGCGCTCACGCTCCTCTGGGTGATCCTGCTGGTGCGTGTCATCCTGAGCTGGATCCAGCTCGCAGGGTGGCGACCGCCCGCCACCGGTCCGCTACGCTCTGCCTACGAGCTGTTGTATGACGTGACCGAACCACCGCTGCGCGCGCTGCGTCGCATCCTTCCCCCGGCCGGTATGTTCGACCTCTCGGTCGTGGTGGCGTTCATCATCATCTTCGTGCTGCAGACGGCGTTGTGCCGCTGACGGGAGGGGCTCATGGGGAAGAAGGACAGGCAGACGGGTGAGGCGTCCGCGGCTCCGTCGTCGCGCCTGACGCCGATGGACATCCAACAGAAGGAATTCCGTGTCTCGCGCTTCGGCGGTTACAAGATGCGCGACGTCGACGAGTTCCTCGACCAGATCACCGACACGTTCTCGGCGATGTCCGCCGACATCGAGCGGCTCCGTGCCGGCGGCGCCGCCCCGGTCGTCGGTTCGCCCGACCTCGACGACGTCTCCAGGCAGGCGGACGAGATCATCGCCCGCGCCCGCGCCGAGGCGACGCGCATCGCCGCCGAGGCGCGTGCCGGCGCCGGTGCACCCGCTGCCGCGACCGGACCGAAGGATCGAACGGCCGTGAACGCGTTCATCGTCCGCGAACGGGAGTTCCTGCAGTCGCTCGCCGGGCTCGTGCAGGAGCACGCCGAGACGGTCAAGGACATGGCGAGGTCCTCGCGTCGCCCACCGACGACCGTCACGGCGGGCGAGAGCGCCACGGCGTCTGCGACGTCCGATGCAGCCAAGGCCCCCGAGGCCGAGGTCTCGGGAACGGCGGCGAAGTCACGATCCGTCCCGGAGGAGGCCGCGGCGGAGCCCGCCGGCGAGCGGCCCGTCGCGCGAGCGTCCGACGGTGAGGACACCGTCAGGATCGAGGAGCCCGAGCCCGCAACGGCCGGGGCGCGCGCCGACGGGGAATCCGAAGGCGACCGTTCGCTTCGGGACCTCTTCTGGGGCGAGGACTGACCCGGAAGCTTGGTCGAGCGTCGTACGGTCGCGATGTCGCGGGCCGCTATCTCGCGGCGTTCGTGCTGGGGACCGTCTGCCTGGTGACCTCGATCACGGGGCTGGCGATCGAGCAGGGCGCGACCATCGTCGGCGTCTCGATCGTCGCCGGCGTCCTTTCCATCGTCGCCTTGGCCGACGGGTGGCTCAGGCGTCTGCGGGCGAGGCGTCGTCCGTGCGCCGCACGCTGATCCCGGGACACCTGCGGGAGGCATGCTCCACGCCATGGCGGTCCTGACCGTGCGGGTCATCCCGAGATCCGGTCGCACGCAGGTCGTGCGCGGTCCGGGAGGTGAGGTCGTCATCCGTGTGCCGTCAGCGCCGGAAAGAGGCAGGGCCACGGCCCAGGCCGCCGCCGCGTTGGCGTCCCTGCTCGGCCTGCCCAAGAGCGCGGTGTCGCTCCGCAGCGGTGCTCGCTCGCGGATCAAGATCTTCGCGATCCAGGGGGTTTCCCAGGACCGCCTCCAACTGGTCATAGATGGGCTCTGACCTGCGATGATGCGTCGTGAGCGGCCCCATCTGCTACCCTTCGCCGACCATGGCCCAGACCAAGCTCACCGCGAAGGAGATCGGCGACCTCAAGGGTCGCCTCGAAGTGGAACGCGGCGAGCTGCGCGAGCAACTCACCACGATCGAGGAAGAGGCATTCGCCGCCACCCAATCCGAGCTTTCCGGCGACGTCGGCCTCGATGACGAGTCGGCCGACGCCGGAACCGCAACCTTCGAACGCGAGAAGGACCTGTCGATCGAGAACAACGTGCGCGACCTGTTGGCCAAGATCGACCGTGCGCTCGGTCGGATCGACGACGGCAGCTACGGCATCTGCGACCGGTGCGGTAAGCCGATCGAGAAGGCCCGAATCAAGGCCCTTCCCTACGTCGATCTCTGCATCAAGGACGCGCAGGCGCAGTCGCGCCGGTGACGGTCGTGCTCCGCGCACGCACGCGCGCGGCGATCTGGCTCTTCTCGGCAGCCGTGGTCGTGTACCTGCTCGACAGGGTCACGAAGCTCTGGGCCGAGCGCACGCTTCCCGGCGACCCGATCGACGTGATCCCCGGCCTGCTGTCGTTCCGGTTCGCGACGAACCCGGGGGGAGCGTTCAGCCTGGGCCAGGACATCCCCTGGTTCTTCGTCGGCGCCACGGTGGTCGTCTCGCTGCTGATCGTGGTGACCGCGTTCCGTCACACGAACCCGGTCACCGCCGTCGCCTTGGGGCTCGTCCTGGGAGGGGCGCTGGGCAACCTGACGGACCGGTACACGAGGGGCGAGGACTTCACGGGCCATGTCGTGGACTTCATCGACCTGCAGATCTGGCCGGTCTTCAACGTGGCGGACTCGGCGATCGTGATCGGCGCGATCGTGCTGGCCGTCGGATCGTTCCTCGGTGACCGGCCGGAACGCCGAGACGGCGACGCGACGCCGCCGCTGCGGTCTGACGCACCGCCCGCAGATGGGCGTTGAGGTCCTCGCCGGCGAGCCCGGCCGGCTCGACGCCGTCGTGGCGCGACTGACCGGCCTTCCCCGGGCCGACGTGCAGCGTGCGATCGCCGACGGGGCGGTGCTCGTCGACGGCGCCCAGCGACCGAAGTCCTTCCGCCTGCGGGGGGGTGAGCGGCTCGAGATCGAGACCGGGTCGGCGCCATCGCCGCTCGCCCCCGAAGGCCCGCCCGTGCCGATCCGCTTCGAGGACGGTCATCTGGCGGTGATCGCCAAACCCACGGGGTTGATCGTGCACCCGACGGAGCGGCGCCGGACCGGCACGCTGGTGAACCGACTCCTCGGCATGGGGATGCCGCTGTCGAGCATCGGCGGGCACCTCCGGCCGGGCATCGTGCACCGCCTCGACGCCGGCACGTCGGGGTTGATGCTCGTGGCGAAGGACGACCCCACTCACGAGGCACTCGCGGGCATGATGCGCCGTCACGACGTCGAGCGCCGGTACCTCGCGCTCACGCGCGGGCGCGTCGAGCACGACACGTTCTCGGTCGAGGCCCCGCTCGGCCGCCGCGCCGACCGCGTCGTGGTGGACCGCAGCGAAGGCCGGGCCGCCGAGACCGTGTTCGAGACGAGGGAGCGGTTCGCTCGCGCGACGCTCCTCGAGGCGGCGCCACGAACCGGCCGCACGCATCAGATCCGCGTGCACCTGCGGGCGATCGGTCACCCGATCCTCGGGGACCGGGCGTACGGGGGAGGGGGGGACGACGCGACCGCGCTCGGGCTCGCTCGTCCGTTCCTGCACTCCTGGCGCATCGCCTTCGACCACCCGATCACGGGGGAGCGTATCGAGATCGACGAAGGACTCCCCGACGACCTCGAGCGAGCGCTCGAGCGCGTCCGTGACCTGCAGCCTTGACGGCCCAGACGACCGGGCGTAGGTTGAGGCTCCGCTCGAATCACACCGGTGTAGTTCTCCACAGTCCGCCGGGGGAGCTGTGGATATCCTCCCGTCAGGAGCTCGCGCGCAGCAGATGACTCACCAGGCCGACACCTTCGTCCACCTGCACGTGCACTCCGAGTTCTCCCTGCTCGACGGGGCTGCGCGCATCGATCCTCCGGCCTCGAACCCGGGCGCGCCGACGATCTTCAGCGAGGCCCAGCGCCTGGGCATGCCCGCCGTCGCGGTCACCGACCACGGAGCGATGTTCGGTGCCCTGAAGTTCTTCGAGGCCGCTCGCGAGGCGGGCGTCAAGCCGATCATCGGGGTCGAGGCCTACGTGGCGCCCGGCTCGCGCTTCGACCGCAACCTCGGGGGGAGCGAGGAGAAGTACTACCACCTCACGCTGTTGGCCCGGAACGAGACCGGGTACCGGAACCTGTTGAAGCTGGTCTCGGCGGCGCATCTCGAGGGTTTCTACCACCGGCCGCGCATGGACAAGGCGCTGATGGCCGAACACGCCGAGGGCATCACGTGCCTGTCGGGGTGCCTGTCCAGCGAAGTGTCGGTGCTGCTCCTGAACGGCCAGGCCGATCGTGCTCGGCGGGTCGCCGGCGAGTACCGCGACATCTTCGGTGCCGAGGGGTACTTCATCGAGGTTCAAGACCATGGCATCGGTGACCAGCGCCGCATCCTGCGGCAGCAGTTCGATCTGGGTCGCGAGCTCGACATCCCGGTCGTGGCCACGAACGACCTGCACTACACGCTGAAGGAAGACGCAAAGCCGCACGACGTGTTGTTGTGCATCCAGCAGCAGAAGGTGCAGACCGATCTGAAGCGGTTGAAGTTCGACGCCGACGAGTTCTACCTGAAGAGCCCCGAGGAGATGCGGCTCGTGTTCGCGGAGACCCCCGAGGTCTGCGACAACACGCTGAGGATCGCCGAGAGCGTCGAGCTCGATCTCGTCTACGGCGACCGTGCGCCGTCCGACCAGCGGTACCACCTGCCGCGGTTCGAGACCCCCGGAGGCATCGCGCGCGACGAGTACCTCCGCCGGCTCGTCGACGACGGGGCGGCGGAGCGGTTCGGCACCATCACGCCCGAGATCCGGCAGCGGATCGACCACGAGCTCGACGTGATCACGAGCATGGGCTTCGGTGGGTACTTCCTGATCGTCTGGGACCTGATCCGGCACGCGCGCGAGCAGGGCATCAGGGTCGGCCCCGGCCGCGGGTCGGCCGCGGGTTCGGTCGTGAGCTACGCGCTGCGCATCACCGACCTCGATCCGCTGCGCTACGGGCTGCTGTTCGAGCGGTTCCTCAACCCGGAACGCATCCAGATGCCCGACATCGACATGGACTTCGACGAGCGTCGGCGCGACGAGGTGATCCGCTACGCCACCGAGCGCTACGGCGCCGACCACGTCGCACAGATCGTCACGTTCCAGACGATCAAAGGGAAACAGGGCATCCGCGATGCCGCGCGCGTGCTCGGCTTCCCGCCGGTCGTGGGCGACCGCCTCTGCAAGATGTATCCGCCGGCGGTGATGGGACGCGACTACCCGATCGAGGACGCGTTGAAGCTCTCGCCCGACCTCGCGAACGCGTACGAGCGCGAGCCCGAGGCCAAGGAGATCGTCGAGACCGCCCGGGCGCTCGAGGGCCTCCGGCGCGAGGACTCGGTGCATGCGGCGGGCGTCGTGATCGGCGACGCGCCGCTCGTGAACTACCTGCCGCTCAAGCTGTCGAAGGACTCGCGCGACGATTCCAAGAAGGTCGTCACCCAGTTCGACATGAACGGGGTCGAAGCGCTCGGGCTGCTGAAGATGGACTTCCTCGGCCTGCGGAACCTCTCGGTGATCGAGGACACTCTGCGACATCTCCGCGCACGAGGTGTCGACCTCGACATCGACCACGTGGCGCTCGACGATCCCGAGACCTACGCGATGCTGCAGCGCGCCGAGACGACCGGCGTCTTCCAGATGGAATCGGCCGGCATGCGCCAGCTCATCAAGGTGCTCAAGCCAGACCGGTTCGAGGACATGATGGCGCTCGTGGCGCTGTACCGCCCGGGTCCCCTGAACAACGGGCTGCACACCGAATACGCCGAGCGCAAGCACGGCCGGCGCAAGGTCACCTATCCGCACGACGACCTCGAGCCGATCCTGCGCGATACGTACGGCGTGATGATCTACCAGGAGCAGGTGATGCAGCTCGCCGTCGCGCTCTCCGGGTTCTCGATGGGCCAGGCCGACACCCTCCGCAAGGCGATGGGCAAGAAGAAGCTCGATGTGCTGATGCCGTTCAAGGAACAGTTCATCGCCGGCGCCGTCGGCAAGGGCTACCAACGGCAGCTCGCGGCCGAGCTGTTCGAGATGATCGTGCCTTTCGCCGACTACGGGTTCAACGCTTCACACGCCTGCGCCTACGGCTACGTCGCCTACCAGACCGCCTACCTGATGGCGCACCACCCGGTCGAGTACATGGCGGCGATCCTCACCTCGGTCAAGGACGACAAGGACCGCAAGCCCTACTACCTGTACGCGTCCCGCGGCATGGGCATCGAGGTGTTGCCGCCCGACGTCAACGGCTCGGAGACCGATTTCGCCCCGGCGCCGGGCGACGAGCCGGCGATCCGGTACGGACTGTCGGCCGTCCGCAACGTCGGGGAGGGGGCGGTCACGAAGATCATCGAGGCCCGCCGAGCCGGGGGCGCCTTCGCATCGTTCTCCGACTTCTGCACGAGGGTCGACCCCGGCGTGCTCACCAAGCGGGTGATCGAATCGCTGGCGCAGGCGGGCGCGTTCGACTCGCTCGGCTACACGCGCCAAGGCCTGCTCGTGGGGCAGGACAAGGTCTCCGGGCCGATCCTCGCCGAGCGCAAGGCCGAGGCCGCCGGGCAGTTCTCGTTGTTCGGGGCGAGCGGCGACGAAGGCGGCCCGGCCGCGATCGACGAGTCGGTGCTCGAAGCCGAGGAGTTCGACAAGCGCACGCTGCTTCGGCTCGAGAAGGAGATGCTCGGGCAGTTCGTCACGGACCATCCGCTGCTCGAGGTCCGAGAGGCGCTGTCCGCCAAGTGCACGCATGAGATCGCCGACCTCGAGTCGCTGGGTGACGGCGATCTCGTCACGATCGGGGGCATCATCGGGGCGGTCGCGCGGAAGTACACGAAGCGCGGGGAGCCCTACGCTCAGTTCCGGCTCGAAGGACTGGCGGGCGGCGTCGACGTGGTGGCGTTCCCCAGCGTCTACGAGGCGGTGCCGGGCATGATCGAGACCGACCGCATCGTGTTGGCGACCGGGCGCATCGATCTTCGCGGACGCGAGCTGCAGATCCGGGCGACCGAGGTCCGAGAGCCCGACCTCGGCACCGCGGTGACGGTCGGCGCACCCGAGGCACTCGTGGTCGACCTGCCGGCGGCGGCGTGCACGCCCTCGGTGCTGGCCAGGCTCAAGGAACTCTTCGAGGCGCACCCGGGCGGTGCCCCGGTCCGGGTGCGGTTCCTGTCGTCGACCGGAGTCACGCCGCTCGAGCTGGGCACCTACCGCGTGCACCCCGCGGGGCCGTTGCTCGGCGAGCTCGGGTCGCTCCTCGGCGGCGACGCCGCTCGGCTCGAGCGCGATCCGGGCCGGGGGGAGCGCGAGTCCGCGGGAGCCGCGGCCCGGTAGTCCAACGAAGACGAGCACCGAGTCGCCGCGAGGCCGCATAGGGTGGAACGCATGAGCTTCGAGCTGATCCCGGCGATCGACGTCGCCGCGGGGAGGCTCGCCGTGTTCACGAGCGACGGCCCGGCCCCCTCCGACGCCTTCGACGGCGACCCGCTCGCCGCGGCGCGCGCGTACGTGGCCGCGGGCGCGCGGCGGCTGCACGTGGTGGACCTCGACCTCGCGTTCAACAGCGGGCCTCGCAACCTCGAGACCGTGCGAGCGATCGCGGCCCTCGATGTCCGGGTGCAGGGGAGCGGGGGGGTCAGCACGGTCGAGGATGCGCGGGCCGTGCTCGATGCCGGCGCCGATCGTGTGGTGCTCGGCTCTGGCGCGCTCGCAGACGAAGCCGTTGCCTCGCAGCTGATCACCGAGCTCGCCGAGAGCGCGCTGGTCGGCATCGAGGTCGAAGGGGACCGCATCCGGTCTCGTGGAAATCGCCACGTCGACCTCCCGCTGGTCCAGACGATGGGCTGGCTCGTCGCCGCGGGAGCGCGCTCCTTCCTCGTGACCGCGATCGCTCGGGTCGGAAGCCTGAAGGGCCCCGACGTCGACACCGTGCGGAGGGTGGTTCGGGCCGGCCGCCCCGTGGTCGCCGCGGGCGGCATCGCCTCGGCCGACGACCTGCGGGCCGTGCGCCGGGCCGGCGCGACAGGTGCGGTGGTCGGTCGCGCCTTCCTCGACGGCGGCCTTCCCTTGGAAGAGCTGCTCCGTTCCGAGTGAGGGCTACACTCGCTGCCCCGATGGGCTTCCTCACCGATCTCGTGGCCGGCGTGCGGCGTGAGCTCGACGCGCATCCCCTGGACGAGGGTGCGCTGCTCGCCCGTGCGTCCTCGCGGGCGCCCGCCCGTGACCTCGTGGCGGCGCTTCGGACGAACACCCCGGCGTTGATCGCGGAGGTCAAGCGCGCATCCCCGAGCGCCGGAGAGATCGCCGGCGACGCCGATCCCGTCGCGCTGGGCATGGCGTACGAGGCCGGCGGTGCGGCGGCGATCTCGGTGCTGACCGAACCCAGGCACTTCCTGGGGTCGTTGACCGACCTCGACGCGATCCGCGCGGCGGTGCGAGCTCCGTTGCTGCGCAAGGACTTCCTGGTGCATCCGGCGCAGGTGATCGAGGCGAGGGCGCATGGGGCCGACGCCGTCCTGCTGATCACCGGCTGCCTCGGCGATCGTGAGCTCGCGGCCATGCTCG
>Ga0055467_10000037_pt1 | contig 9076 bp, 6 predicted proteins | sample MayberryNW_Catta_4_FD_57673 | JGI IMG/M metagenome (GOLD analysis project Ga0055467, IMG submission 57673) | Wetland microbial communities from San Francisco Bay, California, USA, that impact long-term carbon sequestration - MayberryNW_CattailB_D2 | ecosystem: Environmental > Aquatic > Marine >... | reverse complement strand
GCTCCGCGCGCTGGTCGCGGATCATCCCCTGCGCGAACGCCCCCGCGCCCAGCTGATGCTCGCCCTCTACCGGCTCGGCCGCCACGCGGAGGCGCTGGAGGTCTACCGCGAGGGTCGCGAAGCGCTCGACGAGCTCGGGCTCGAGCCCGGGGCCGAGCTGCGGGAGCTGGAACGGGCGATCCTGCGCCATGACCCCGCGCTCGCGGCGCCCGAGCAGACCGGTTTTGCGGAGCTGCCGCTGCCGCCGAACGCGCTGATCGGGCGCGGACGCGAGCTGGAGGCGCTCGGCCGGCTCGTCCGCGACCCGGACGCTCGCCTCCTGACGTTGACGGGGGCGGGTGGCAGCGGGAAATCCCGTCTCGCGCTCGCGCTGGCGCGTGCCACTGCCGCATCGTTTGCGAACTCCGCGGTCCTCCTCGACCTCGCGCCGCTTCGCGATCCCACGCTCCTCGTTCCCACGATGATGCAGGGGCTCGGGGTCGCGGAACGAGCGGGAGAGACGCCGGCCGAGACGCTCGCGGGCTGGCTGCGCCCGCGCGAGATGCTGATCGTGCTCGACAGCTTCGAGCACCTCCTCCCCGCAGGCCCGGAGCTGGTGCGGCTGCTCGCTGTGGCGCCCCGACTGCGACTGGTCGTCACGAGCCGCGCCGTGCTCCACCTCTCGGGCGAGCAGGTCTATCCCGTGCAACCACTCCCCGAGGACGATGCCCTCGCGCTGCTCGTCGCGCGCGCACGCGCGCTTGCGCCACATTTCGGCGCGGGGCCCGAGGACGAAGAGGCTTTGCGCGCCGTCTGCCGCCGGCTCGACGGCCTGCCGCTCGCGATCGAGCTCGCCGCGGCGCGAGCCCGCATGCTCTCCCCTGCAACCCTCCGCGAGCGGCTCGACGGGTCGCTGCCTGCGCTCGCCGTCGGGCCGCGAGACCTGCCGGCGCGTCAACGCACGCTCCGCGACGCGCTCGAGTGGAGCACCGACCTCCTCCAGCCGGCGGAGCGGGACGATCTCGCCGCGCTGTCGGTCTTCGCGGGCGGCTGCACGCTCGAGGCCGCCGAGGCGATCTGCGGGACGCACTTCGACCGGTTGAGCGCGCTCGTCGACCAGAGCCTCGTCCAGCGCGAGGACGCGCAGCCCGCACCACGCTTCTCGCTGCTCGAGACGGTGCGCGAGCACGCTCGCGACCTCCTCGACGAGGATCGCCGGGAAGAGGTCGCCCGGGCCCATGCGGTGTACTTCGCCGAGCTGGCCGAGCGCGCCGAGGTCGAGCTCGGCGGGCCCACGCAGGGCGAATGGCTCGAGCGGCTGGAGCACGAGCACGACAACGCACGCGCCGCGCTCGCGTTCGCCGCTCGCTCGGACGAGCCCGCGCTCGAGCTCCGTCTGGCCGGCGCGCTCGGGCGGTTTCGCTACGTCCGCGGCTATCTGACCGAAGGCCGGCTGGCGCTCGAGAACGCGCTGGCCCGCACGGAGACCGGGCTACCGGACCTCCGCGCCAAGGCGTGCCGTGTTGCCTCCGCCCTCGCGGTCCTCCAGGGCGACTACGCCGGCGCCCGCCGGCTCGCCGAGGAGGGGCTCTCTCTCTATCGCGCGGGCGACGACGACGCCGGGGTGGCCCGCTCGCTGAGCAACCTCGGGGCGATCCTCGTAGCGGACGGCGAGCTCGAGAGCGCCGCAGGGGTGCTCGACGAGGCCGTCGTACGCGTGCGGGCGCTCGGCGATCGACGCCTGTGCGCGCTCGCGCTCAACAACCGTGGCGACCTTGCACTGACCGAGGGGGACTGGTCGACCGCGGCCACCCTGTTCGACGAGAGCCTGTCGCTGCTGCGCGAGCTCGGCGACGCCGTCAACGTCGCGCGCTCGCTCTTCAACCTCGGCGCGTGCGCGCTCGAGCGTGGAGATGACGACGAGGCGCGCGCCCTGCTCCGCGAAGGCCTCGCCCTCTGCATCGAGCTCGGCGATCGTGAGGACGAGGCCTGGTGCCTCGTCGGGCTCGCGGCGCTGGCGGAGCGACGCGAGGCGCCCGAGCAGGCGGCGCTGCTGCTGGGCGCTGCGGACGGCTTGCTCGACGCGATGGGCGCATCGTTCAAGCCCTACGAGCAGGGCCTCCACCGACGCGTGGGGGCGGCGCTGGCCGACGTGCTCGATCCTGCGGCGCTCGAGCGGGCGTTCGCAGACGGGCGGTCACGCGACGCCGTCAGCCTGCTCGGCCGGCTGGACTAGGCCGACGCGTCAGTCGAGCCGCGACGGGAGGCCGAACAGCGGGAACACGCGCTCGGTGTCGAGGAAGAACGTCAGCTCTCCGATTTTCCCGTCGCGCACCTCGAGCACCTGGAGGGCCCACGGCTCGTAGCCGCCGCCCTCCGCCGGCTTGTACTGCCCGAACGCGGGCGAGCCGTTCGCGGCGACGGTCGGGATCACCCGCGATCCCTGACAGCCGATCCCGGGGCCGTACCACCAGCGGAAGATGTCGTCCCGGCCGGTGAGCCACAGGTCGTAGGGCGGCATCGACTGCGTGGCGTCCTCGTGGATGAGCGCAGTCAGCGCCTCCATGTCGTAGCGCTCGAAGGCCTGGACGTAGCGCTCGAGCAGCTCGGCGTCTGCCGCCTCGACGGAGAGCTCCGCCTCGGTGCTGAGGTCGGTGGCCTCGAGCGTGGCCCGCGCGCGCTGAAGGGCGCTGTTGACCGAGGCGACGCTCGTCTCCAGGAGCTCGGCGACCTCGGATGCCTGCCAGCGGAGCACCTCGCAGAGGATCAACACCGCGCGCTGGCGGGGCGGGAGGTGCTGGAGCGCCGCGACGAACGCGAGCCTGATCGTGTCGTGCGCGATCGCCACCTCCGCCGGATCGCCTTCGGGCAGCACCCGCCCGTCGGGCACCGGCTCGATCCACGTCACCTCGGGAAGCGCGTTGAGGTTCTCGACGACCGGCTCGCGGGACGGTCCGAGGTCCATCGGCCGCGCCCGGCGCTCGCGTCCGCCCAGCATGTCGAGCGAGACGTTCGTCGCGATGCGGTAGAGCCACGAGCGGAGCGACGAGCGGCCCTCGAAGCGATCGAAGCTCCGCCAGGCGCGGACGAAGGTCTCCTGCACCGCATCCTCGGCGTCGAACGGCGAGCCGAGCATCCGGTAGCAGTAGCCGGTCAGCTCGCGCCGGTAGCTCTCGAGTAGCCCCTCCAGCTCGCCTGCGGCGGGCTTGACGGTGAGCGAGACATCCGACATCCGAGCCCATGCTACGGGAGCGACAGCTGCCCGCAGGGTACGGAAACCCGAACGCCGCGAGATCGCTACGCGTCTGCGCGGGCCTCGAGGCCCTCCAGCGGCGAGGGCTCGCCGCGGCGCCGACGGCGCTCCGCGGCCAGCTGCTCGAGCACGAGCACCGCGACGAGCACCCCCACGAGCAGCGCTGCGACCACGAGCGCGGGCACGGCGAGACCGACGAGACCGACCGCGACGCAGCCGAGGGCACCGCCGAGTCGTCGCCAGGACACGGAGCCGGCCATGCGCAGGCGAAACGCCACATGACCGAGCAGGTAGAGCGCAGGCCCGCAGACGACCGCGACGAGCTCGGCGGTGGACAGCTCGGCTCTCGGATGAGCGATCACCAGCTCGTCGCCCACCGCAGACAGGACTACGCCGGCGACGAGGACGCCGTGGAGATACGTATATCCATCGCGCGCGAGCCTAGTCCGGTCCTCCGCCAGCTCGAGCCGTCGCTCCGCGATCCGCGCGACGTAGTCGAAATAGAGCCACCACAGCGCGGCGCTGGCCGCGAACGCGAGACCGAAGGCCGTCAGCCGAGCGGCGTTCAGCTCGAGACCGGCGGTGGTGGCGCCCGTGACCACGATCGACTCACCGAGCGCGATGATCACGAAGAGCTGGAACCGCTCGGCAAAGTGCGAGGTCGCCACCTCCCAGGTGGAGGAGGGCAGACGCCGCTTGCCGGGCACCGAGTAGAAGACGAGTGGGGCTCCGTAGTCGACCAGCAGCGCCGCCACCCAGAGCACGGCGCGCGCCTCCGTGCCGGCCAGCGCGCCGGCGATCCAGAGCACGCCTGCGGCCACGAACCAGGTCAGGATCCGACCCGCCCGCTCCCGCTCCAGGGTTCCCCGGCTCGCCGCGGCGAAGGTGAGGAACGTATGGCGGCCGACCTGGATCGCGACGTACGAGCCGGCGAAGAGCAGCGCGCGCTCGCCGAACGCCTCCGGGATCGCGACCGCCAGCACGAGGCAGGCGAGCATCACGGCGAGCAGGAGCAGGCGCACCGGGCCGGACTCGGGATCGAGCTCGTTCGTGACCCACGCCGTGTAGTTCCACGCCCACCACACGACGAGCAGCGCAAGAAGCGCGCGCCCCGCCCCGCGCCAGCTCAGGTCGTCGAGCAGGAGGTGGGAGACCTGCGTGATCGCGAACACGAACACGAGGTCGAAGAAGAGCTCGAGACTCGTCGCCCGCTGCTCGTCCCCGGCGCGACGCCGCTCCAGCCGAATCACGCGGCGAAGGCTACTGGCCCGAGCTCCCCACGCCCCTGGAGCTTCGGGTCACGGCGACCGGGGGCGGCAGCGGCCTTGCAACAGTCTGTTGCAAGGCCGCGCGCGCGCCTCGATGCGCATGAGGGGAGACGCACCCGGCTGCGACCGGGCGCGAGCGCCTCGCGGTGCGTTATGCGACCTTGTCCGGCTGGGGGACGATCCGGATGTAGGGCTTCGGCTCCTCCCAGCCGTCCGGCCAGATCTCCTTCGCCTGCTCATTGGTGACCGAGCCGGAGATGATCACGGGCTCGCCGTCCCGCCAGTTGGCCGGCGTCGAGACGCTGTGCTTCGCGGTCAGCTGGAGCGAGTCGATGACGCGCAGCACCTCGTCGAAGTTGCGCCCCGTCGACATCGGGTAGACGAGGATCAGCTTCACCTTCTTGTCCGGGCCGACGACGAAGACGTTGCGCACCGTCTGGTTGTCCGCTGGCGTGCGCTCGGTGGGATCGCCGGAGACGTCGCCGGGGAGCATCCCGTAGAGCTTCGAGACGGCGAAGTCCCCGTCGCTGATGATCGGGTAGTTCGGGGCAGTGCCCTGCGTCTCGGCGATGTCGGACGCCCACGCCTCGTGACGCTCGACGGGGTCGACGGAGAGGCCGATGATCTTCACGTCGCGGCGGTCGAACTCCGGCTTGATGCTCGCCATGTAGCCGAGCTCGGTCGTGCAGACCGGCGTGAAGTCCTTCGGGTGCGAGAACAGCACCGCCCACGATTCGCCGACCCAGTCGTGGAACGAGATCCGTCCCGCGGTCGTCTCCGCGTCGAAGTCGGGCGCAGTGTCTCCAAGCTTCAGCGTCATCCCAGCCTCCTCGAGTTCGAATCCGGCGCGCCCTGGTGCCTCGACCGACCGCGCCGCCCAATTCTTCCATAATTGAAGCATTGGAAGCGCGGTTGATGCAGGGGTCGTCTGCGGCGCGACGAAGCCTGCGCGCATGGTGGCGCGTTGGCGGCCCGTCGTCCGCGATGCGACCCTTCGTGAACGGCACGACCCTGATCCTCTGGGCGTGGGCGACGTGGTGGATCCCGCTGCTCGCGTTCTTCGGCGTCTGGCGGCACCTCGTCCGCCGCTCCCCGCTCACCTACGCGCCGCTGTACTGGAGCCTCGTCTTCCCGCTCGGGATGTACGCGGTGGCGACGTACCGCCTGTCGCTCGCCTCGGATTTCGAGCCCATCGAGATCTTCTCGTAGGGGATGGTCTGGATCGCGCTCGGCGCGTGGCTCGCGACGATGGGCGGCTTGCTCGTCTCTGCGCGCTCGTCGTTCGGCGACGTCGAGCCGCGCCCGGGCCTGCGCTGACAGCACGCCGAGGAGGATGGCCGATTCTGGCGATGCGGCCCCTACCTGCCGGCGGTACCGTCGGAGTCGTGGCCGCCGACCTCGACCCCAAGGTGGCGACGCGGCAGGCCTGGGCCCGAGGCGACTACCACCGCTTCGCAAAGGCGACCGTCTGGGAGGTCGGCCCCGTGGTCGTCGAGGCGTGTGCGATCGGGTCGGGCCAGCGCGTGCTCGACGTCGCGGCCGGCTCGGGGAACGTCGCGATCCGCGCGGCGCAGACAGGCGCCGAGGTCGTTGCGGCCGATCTGACGCCGGAGAGCTTCGAGGCTGGCCGGCGAGAGGCACGCGCGGCTGGCGTCGAGCTCGAGTGGGTCGAGGCGGACGCCGGGTCGTTGCCATTCGAGGACGGCGCCTTCGACGTCGTCACGTCGTGCTTCGGCGTGATGTTCGTCCCCGACCACAGCCGGGTCGCCGCGGAGCTCACGCGCGTGTGCCGGCCGGGCGGCACGGTCGGTCTCGCGAGCTTCACGCCCGAGAGCCTGCTGCCCGCGTTCTTCGAGGTGTTCGCGCCGTACATGCCCCCTCCGCCTCCGGGTGCGCTCCCCCCGGTGCTCTGGGGACTCGAAGACCACGTGCGCGAGCTCTTCGGCGACAGCGTCTCGTCGCTTCACCTGGAAAGGCGGGTCTACGTCGAGCGGGCGGCCGACCCGGCTGCATACTGCGCACTCTGCAAGGAGACGTTCGGGCCGATCGTCACCGTCTACGAGAGCCTTGCGGACGAGCCCGACGCCGTTGCCGCGCTCGACCGGAGCTTCCTCGACTTCGCGACGCGCTCGAACACCGGGCGACCCGGCGGGCCGGCCGAGTATCCGTACGAGTACCTCCTCACCGTCGCGCGGACGGCTCTGTAGTTACTTCCGCGGCGCGCGGACGAAGCGGTTCACCGGCGTCTTGCGGTTCCAGCGCAGGCCCGACGCGGTCACCTTCCTCACCACCGCGCGATAGGTGCCCGTCGACGCAGGGCGCGTGAACGTCATCCGCCCGGCGACGGTGCGCCCCGCGGCGCGGGCGTAGAGCTTGCCGTTGCGGTAGAGGAACACCGTGACGGCCGCGTCGCGAACCCGGCGACCCCGCGCGTCGACGACCGTCACGTACACGTAGAGGGTCCGGTGCCTCACGCCGTAGCGGATGGCGGCCGCCCGCACCAGCGGCGGCGGGGTCACGGTGATCGGCGCCGTCGCAGTGAGCGGGCCGGCCGGCGTCGCAACGGTCGCGACGACCTGACCGGTGCCGATCCGGCCCGAGGCGGTGAACGTGGTCGTCGGTCCGGAAGTCGGCGACAGCCGCCCCGGCGTGCCCGGAGCGAGCGTCCACGCGGCAGAGAGCGAAGCGATCGGGTTTCCGAACGCGTCGAGGCCCACGGCGCTGAACGACGTGGCGGCACCGAGCGGCAGGCTTGCGGTCTCCGGCTCAATGCGGAGCGAGACGGCGGGCGCGCCCGAGACCGTCAGCGCCTGGGTCGCCGTGACAGCCCCGGGCGCGCTCACGCTGAGGGTCGGTGCTCCCGCGGTCGTGTCCACGTAGTAGACCTGCGCCGTCGAGAAGACGCCGGGTGGCAACTGGAGGGCGAGGCTCGGGGCGAACGGCCCGGTCGGGCTCGTCGCGAAGGCCCCCGTCGGAGACGAGGTCGTCACGGTCACCGTCAGCGGCGTCTGCGGGCGTGTCGGGATGCCCTCCACCTGCGGCTGGATCGTGATCGGGGTCGAGACCGCCCCGGCGACCGCGGCGACGGGTGGCGTGACGAACGCGAGCGTCGTCGGCGACCAGGTGCGGAACGTCGCCCACTTCGCCGTGAGCGCGGCGCCGTCGAGGTCGCCTCCGCACCAGAGGTTCTGGGGTGCCGGGCCGCACGCGAGCGCCCCGGGGTCGGCCGGATAGTCGGAGCCGGAGTCCCGGATCGCAGCCGCGAGACGGTCGAGGACGGCGCCCGCCGCCGGTGCGAACACTCCTTTCGGCACGTCGCCCGGGTTGCGCGGGGCCCACGCGAAGCCCCACCGGTCCTCGGGCCGGCCGGCCGCGGCGTCGTGGTTGCGGAGGGCGTAGACCTGCGCGGAGACGTACTGCTGCATCAGCGCACCGTCCACGAGCGTCCAGCCGAACGACCCCGTCCACTGCCACGCCGCATTGGCCAGCGGGCTCCCCGCCTGCGCGAAGAACGCATTCGCGGTGCCCGTCACCGCACCGCCGGCGGCCGCAAGCAGGTCGGAGTGCTCGAGGAAGTCTGTGAGCGCGTCGCGTCGCGCCGTTGCCGCGCTCCCTGGCGCCGCGTACGAGCGCACGTCGCCGTACACCTCCTGCGACCAGTCGCTGACGTACGCGTTCATGTCGACCCAGAACGCGCTGTCCTGCAGCCATTCCTGCATCCGCACCTTGTACGTCGCCACCGAGGGGAGGCGCTGGCCGACGCCGACGACGAAGACGACCCCGCGCGCCGGTGGCTGTGCCCCACCGGCGTCGTAGAGGCCGCGGATCAGCTCGCGCATGTCCGTGCGCCACGTGCCGTCGCCGCGACGGACCGCCGAGGAAAGCTCGTTGAGCGCCCAGCTGTCGCCGGCGGCGACGTCGTAGTCGGCGGCGGCCATGCGCTGCCGCGCCTCGACACCCGCCTGGTACCACGTGCCGTTCCCGGCCTGCACCCATTTCCGCCACGCGTTGAGGTGGATCTCCGCGAGCGCGTGGAAGCTCGGCCCGAGCGCACGAATCCGCCACGCCTGGTCGGGCCGGGGCTTCGTCTTGTCCGCGGTGAGCGGCGGGATCGAGATCGAGTACTGGGCGCAGGGCGAGGGTTGCGCCGCGAGCTTCGTTGCGAGGCGCAGCCAGTCGGTCGCCGCGTAGAAGACGCCGTGGAGCGGTCTGCACCCCTGCGCCGTCGCCAGTGGCCGGATGTCGCCCCTCCTGACGAGGCGCGCCCACTGCGCCGCGGTCGCGCGCGGCGCGAGCGACGGCACCGGCGTATCCGTAGGTGCGGCGCGGGCGTCGTGGGCCGCGCCGAGGGAGGCGGCGACGACGAGAAATGCGAACACGACCCCGAGCCGGAAGCGACGCATCCGGTCCATCACGGAAATCTAGGCGACGGGTGTGACGTCGCTCTCAGGAATGTGTGCGGCTCGCGAGAGGCTCCGGCGCCTCGGGATCCGGCGACAGCGGAAACGTCGCGGTCAGGCGCGTTCCCCCGCCGTCCGGGCTGACCACCTCGAGCGTGCCGCCGAGCGCCTCGACC
>Ga0055467_10000036_pt1 | contig 9097 bp, 6 predicted proteins | sample MayberryNW_Catta_4_FD_57673 | JGI IMG/M metagenome (GOLD analysis project Ga0055467, IMG submission 57673) | Wetland microbial communities from San Francisco Bay, California, USA, that impact long-term carbon sequestration - MayberryNW_CattailB_D2 | ecosystem: Environmental > Aquatic > Marine >... | reverse complement strand
GATCGCCTACGTCGAGGACTCGACCGCACCGGGGACGGCGATCGACACGCACCCGGTGGCGGTCTCCGCCAGTTCGACGGCAAGCTTTGCTTTCTCCGGCAACGACGGCAGCGGCTCGGGTGTTGCTTCGTTCGAATGCCGCAGGGACAGCGGCGCTTGGAGCGCGTGCACCTCGCCCAAGCAATACGCCGGCCTGGCCGACGGGGCCCACGTCTTCGACGTCCGCGCGATCGACAACGCCGGCAACACCGACGCGAGCCCGGCCACGTTCGCCTGGGCGATCGATACGACCGCGCCGGAACAGCAGACCCACTCAACCTCAGAATCCACCCAGCCTGCACCAGAAGAACACACCACGGTTGAGCAGGCGGAACTGCTCAGGGTGGTGCGCAACCCGAAGAACGGCACCGCGCAGCTGATCTTCAAGGTGCCCGCGCCTGGTCTGCTCTCCGCGCGCGCGCCGGAAATCTCGCTGAACAGGCCGCAGAGCAGCAGCGAGCGCACCGCCGCCGACCGCCGCCGCTTGAAGCTCCTGCAACGGCGGATCAAGCCAAAGCGCATCCGCGTCAGCAGGCCGGGCACGGTCAAGGTCCCGATCGTCCTCGGCGCCGCCGGCAAGAGGCTGCTCAACAAGAGCCACCGGCTGAAGGTCAAAGTCGTGATCCGCTACCGCGCGACCAACGGCACCAAGGCAACCTGGAAGATCGCGGTCACGCTGAAAAAGCAGACGCCCGACGTTACCGCCAGGCGCCGCCATAAGAAGAAATAGCTCGCTCGGCCCTCAACGGGTGCGGAGCCACCAGGCGAACAGGGGATCGAGCAGGTGCGCCCTACCATCGAGGCCGCGCTGCACGTGGCGCCGATCGGCGAGCAGCCGCTCGAGTGCGTCCTGAAGGGTAGAGCGCGCAACGCGATGTTCGCTTGCGATGACGCTCCCGGTTGGTGCTTGGCCGTCACCGATCGCGAGTAGGACAAGGCGTTCGTTCCTGCCAAGCCCATCCCATAGCGCTTGATGTGCATCCTGGGTCTCATCGAGGGCCAGCTCGAGCGCCGCGGTTGCGGGATCTGGATGTTCCGGCTGTTCCTCCAGCAGGTTGTAGAGATGGTGGGCGAGCAAAATCGTGCGCTGCGGGTGTCCGCCGGAGTAGGCGAGCAGTTCGTCGACCGCTCCGGTGGGATCAAGTCCGTCGGCGGTGAGCAAACCTTCGATATCGCGGGCAGCTTCTGCAATCGGAAGGGGGGGAAGCTCGAGCGGGCGAGCCTGACCGTAGAAGGGCCGCTCGTGCTCGGAAAACAGCGCGTGCATAAGCGATGACTGGCTGCCGGCAAAAACGTATGCAGCTGCCTTGCCGTGATGTTGGATCACGGAGCGGATCAGGCCGTCGACCGCGTCGTCGGCAACCAAAATCTCCTGGAACTCATCGAAGCAGACCACCGTAAGCTCGCTGTCTGTCGCGTGCACGGTCCGCGGTACGTCCAGCAGCTCGAGCAGGGCAGCACGGGCCTCGTCGGCTGGTGGACGCGGCGCTGGCATGCCTACGCCGAGGCCCATCCCGGCCACCGATGCACGAACCTCGAGACGAGCCGCCCAGCGGCGGACACTGCGCCCTGGATCGACCGGTAGCTCAGCGTAAGCGCGCGCGAGCCGCGTAGCGACGTCGCTCAGGGTGGCGACCCTCGAGAGATCGACGCGCACGGCGCGATGGCCGGCTTCGCGCATTGCGAGGACGTGGGCATCTAGCAGGCTGCTCTTGCCGAAGCGGCGCGGCGCTGCGAGGCGGACCGCGACCCGATCAGCCGCCGCCCGCTGTAGGGCGTCGAGCTCCTGGCGTCGATCGATCAGATTGCCTGGGTCGACTGGGCCTTGGTAGTTGAACGGATTCACCGTACGTCATTGTACGGAAATTCCGGACAGACAGCCCACGCTTGACTCCTCCATCGGTTGGACGCTTGATTGCTTTGAAGAATCCGGATTAGGGGAGTATGTTTGGGCGTGTGGCGGAAGGCACTAGCGGCCGCGAGGTCACTGATCGGAAGCGCATAAAGCGGCGCCGTGCACAGGGCTCCGCTGTTGCGGCGCTGAACGCCTTTACCGCCGACCACAGCCGAGATGCGCGTAAGAAGCTTGGCCTTGCCGCACCGAACGAAGCCATCGATCAGCTCACCACCGCGGTCAAGGACGACGATCTGCACGTCTCCCGCCTCTTTGTGCTCGACTCGCTGGTCAAGCTGGCCAGCCGCGGCGAAGAACTGCAGGGTCACGGCAAGGCGGTCAACCGGCTCGTGAAGGGGCTCGTTCGGCGCGCCGGCGTTCCCGACGAGGAGGTTGCGGACGCCACCGCGACCGTGCGCGCCGCCCTCGACGAAGTCGACCGCCGAACGAGCGACGGCGAGGCCGTCAGGCCCTGGTCGCTGTTCGCGGAGAGGGCGGCCGGCGCGTTGCAGCTGACGCCGGCCGAGGTGGAGAAGCCGCTTTGCAACGACGCGGCGGCCGTGCAGAAATGGGGTTGCAGGGCGCGGGGGGTGGCGGTTGAATTCCATACCGACGCCACGCCCGGAGATATGCGGCGCTTCTGCGACCCGACGCGCTGGCACGAGGTCAGCGCTTTTCAGCACAAGATGGAGCCGTGGAAAGGTCCCGGGCGCGTATCGCTCGACCTGCCAAACGGGGGGTGGTGCCGCGACTTGATCGAGGAAGTCGAGCTGACGCCGGCAAAGACGCTGGTGACGCCGCTGCGCTTCGCCTACTCGCTCGAGAGCGAGGCCGACCCCGATTGGGTGCACCTGGACTACGTGCTGATCGAGAAGACCGACGACATCGGTGTCGACGAGGGCTCGCTTGACGTGCGCCGGGTCGGCAGCGGCAGGCACCGGGGCCGCACGCGAGTCAGCGCGAAAAAGGCAATTTTCTTCTTCGATCAGATGTTTCAGGATTGGACGAGCATCGCCTGCGACACTTTTTGGACTGACACGGTCATCGCCGCGGCCGTTGATAGTGCAACCGATAGCGGCACGCCACCGACCTGAGGAGGATCGAGGATGGCAGACGCCGACGCAGTCAAGGACAAGCTCGACCAGGCGATCGAGGAGGCCGCAAAGTCCGCCCAGGAATCGGTCGCCAGCTACGCCAAGCTCGCCAAGGAGGCGGGGGAGCGCCTCGGCGGGGGCGCCTCGGCCGACGCCGGGGCCTGGCTGCAGCTCACCGCGAAGGCGTACGCCCAGGCCGCCAGCGACGCCGCCAAGGCGTGGACGACCGGCTACGAGGTGTTGCAGGCGCTTGCGGAGCAGGCCGATCCACCTGACGCCAAAGGGGGGAAGGGTTCGCCGCCCAGCTCCTGATGGCTGACCGGCTCGACGATCTGGCGACGGCCACGGCGGGGGCGTGGGCGATCGCCGGGCGGGCCTGGATGGAGGCCGTCAACGCGATCGGGGTGGGTTGGCTGGACCTGGCGAATGTCGAGAGCGGGCAGTCGGGATTCAATCGAGAGGCGGTCGTGGTCGGCCCCCAGCTGATCGCGACCGACCTGCACCTGGGCCGCTTCACCAACTGGGCCGGCGAGGCGCTCCCGCACGACGCCATATCCGTCGAGCCCTCCCGGATCCCGGCCGGCAAGGCGACCACGGTGAACGTCCGGGTCGAGCCACCGGAAGGCACGGCGAGCGGCACCTACACCGGCTCGCTATCGAATGCACCCAACGGTGCCTGCCTGGTGGACGGGATCGGCATCTACGTGGTGGGCGACAACCTCCCTCAGAAGTAGGTCACCGTGCAAGCGGAGCGCTTCGAAGGGTGGACCGAAGCGGGGGAGTGGCGCCAGCTCACCGTGATGTTCTGCGACATGGTCGACTCGACCACGCTTGCCGGCGAGCACGACCCCGAGGTGTTCCGAGACGTGCTGCGCTCCTATCAGACCGCGGCAAACGCGACGGTGCGCCGCTACGACGGGCACGTCGCCAACTACATCGGCGACGGCATCCTCGCCTACTTCGGCTACCCGACGCCGCACGAGGACGACGCCCGCCGGGCGGTCAAGGCCGCCCTCGACCTGCTTGCCGCCGTCGACCAGGTCGCCGCCGAGGTCGAGCAGCGCCACGGCTTCCCACTCGCGGTGCGTGCCGCGATCCACACCGGGATGGTCGTGCGCGCCGAGATGGGGCCGCCCGAGAGCCCGGACCGCGACGCGATCGTCGGCGAGACCCCGAACATCGCCGCCCGCCTCCAGGACCGCGCCCGCGCCGGCGCGCTCGTGATCAGTGGCGACACCCAGCATCTGGTGCAGGGATATTTCGCGATCGAGCCGCTTGGCAGCCTCGAGCTACGCGGCGTCTCCCGCCTGGTCGACGCCTATGAGGTGGTCGGCGAGGAGTCGAAGACGGGGCGGCTCGATACACAGGCGGTGTTGAGCCCGTTTGTCGGCCGCGACGAGGAGCGTGCGCGCCTCGAGGCCCGCTGGCGGCAGGCCGCCACCGGCGGTAGCGCGGTCGCCGCGATTCGCGGCGAGGCCGGGATCGGCAAGTCCCGTCTGCTCGATGAGCTGCGGGCGCAGGTGAGTGCTGCTGGGGGCGCGGTGCTGGCCTGTAGCTGCTCGGCCTTTCACGCCACCACCCACCTCTACCCAGTCCGCCGTATGGTCGCCGAGGCGTGCGCTGTCGACCTCGCCGATCTCTCCGGTGGCGCATCGCTGGTGGGCTCCCTGCTCGCCCGGTCCGGCCTCGAGCGTCACCTGCCGCTGTTCGGTGCGTTGCTGGGCATACCGCCAGGACCCGAGCTCCCGGCCCCCCAGCTCGATGGCCTGGTCTTGCGTGAGGCAACTCTTGCGGCGCTGGTCGAGTGGATTGGGGCCGAGGCGGCACGGTCCGCCACGATGCTGGCCGTCGACGACCTCCAGTGGGCGGATCCATCGACGCTCGAGCTACTCGGACGGCTGATCGATCGACGGTTGCCGGGGCTGTTCGTGCTGCTCACCAGCCGCGCCGAGTTCGAGCTCCCCTGGTCCTCGATCGAGCTGCACGAGCTCGGCCCCCTGAGCGAGGCCGAGCTCGAGCGGATCGCCGCCGCGTCGCCGGCGGCGCAGCGGTTGGCCGCAGCGCGGGTCGAGGGGCTCGTCCGGCGCAGCGACGGCGTTCCCCTCTTCCTCGAGGAGCTGCTGCGTGTCGAGGAGCAGGAAAACGGCGTGCCCCCGCTCCGTCTGGCTAGGCAGCAAACGGCGATCCCAGCGGCCCTGCTCGATCCCCTGCTCGCCCGACTGACGGCGCCCGGAGTCGACCTCGCCCTGGCTCAGACGATTGCCTGCATCGGCCAGGAAGCCAGCCATGACCTTCTTGTGGAAGCAGCCGACCTCTCCGAGGGAGATCTGCAAGCGGGTCTCGGCGGGCTCGTCGCGGCGGGCCTGCTGGAGCGGGGCGGGGGAGAGGCGCCCTCCTACCGGTTTCGCCATCAGCTTCTCCGCGATCTTGCCTACGACACCCAGCTCACGCCGGCGCGGAGGCAGCGCCACGCGCGGATCGCCGATGCCCTGCGTCAACAGGTTGGGGGCGATCACCCGGCGTCAGCGGGGCGGCTGGCCCAGCACCTCGAGCAGGCGGGTCGAACCGGTGACGCGATCATCGCTTACGTCGAGGCGGCCGCCATCGCCCAGTCGGAGGCCGCTTTCGCCGAGGCGACCGAGATTCTCGACCACGCGCTCGCGCTGGTCGCGGAGATCGCCGACGAGCAGGCTCGGCTGGCTCTGGAGCTCACCGTCCGCCGGGCCTTGGGCCTGGTGATGATGACGACTCACGGCTATGCCGCGCCCGAGGCGGTCCACCAGCACGAGCGCTGCTTCGAGCTGGTCCAGAGGCTCGAGGCGAGCCCTGAGCACCTGCCCGACCTGATCCCGGTCTGGTCCTACTACGTGCTGAAGGGCGATCTGGACCGGGCGGAGGAGGTGATCCCGGGTGAGCACCGGCGGATGGCGAGCGGTGGGCCCGACGAGCCACCCGAGGAGGCGTTCACTGGCCATAACCGTTTTTTCCGCGGCGATATCGTCGGCGCGGTAGCCGACCTGCGCTCCTACCTCGACTCCCCCTTTGCGGAGCGGGCTGGGATGCCGGTGCGGTGGCAGGCGCCGAACGACCCCACCGTCGCCGCCTGGACGCTGTTCTCGATCGCTGTGCATATCAGCGGAGACCACTCCGCCGCGGTCGACGCGATTGCCAAGGCCAACGCCCGCGCGACCAGCCTGCCGTTTCCCTGGGGGCCGTTCTCCGTCGCCTATGCCAAGGCTTACGGCTGTCTGGTCAGCCTCCTGGCCGGTGACTACGAGACCGCCGACGGCGACGTCACCGATCTGCTCGAGGTCGCCGAACGGCACGGCTTCATGTTGTTCACGGTGTACGGGCAGTTGCAGCAGCGGATCGCCGCCGTGCGCGAGGGTGCGACCGAGAAAGCGGAGGCGGTCACCCAAGCGTTGGCCCTCTGGCGAGTAGCGAGCGGCGAGCTGTGGGTCCCGGCCTTTCTCACCGAGACCGCGCGGCACCAGCTCAAGGGACGGGACCTCGATGGAGCGCGGGCGTCGCTGCGTGAGGCCGAGGCGATCAGCGGCCGCACCGGCGCTCCGTTTTGGGCGGCGGAGACGGCGCGCGTCCTCGGTGAAGCGAGGTTGGCGGCGGGTGATCCGGGCGGGGTCGATGATCTGCGCGGAGCCGTCGAGCTCGCCGCACGGCAAGGGGCGCTCGTGTTTGAGCTGCGTGCGCGGACTGCGCTCAACCGCCTCGGCGCCGGCCGCAGGGAGCGCGATCGGCTGGCCGAGCTGATCGAGCGGCTCGGCGAGCGGCCAAACCTGCCTGAGCTGACCGAGGCGCGCGAGTTGCTCGCCGGCGAGCGGCTGCGCTGATGCGCCGGCGCGTCGCCATCCTCGGCGGTGGGATGGCCGGCCTCGCCGCGGCCTGGCGGCTCAGCGATCCAGACGGGGAGCGGCCCGAGGTGACGGTGTACCAGCGGGGCTGGCGGCTGGGTGGCAAGGGCGCCTCCTCGCGCGGGCCGCACGGCCGGATCGAGGAGCACGGGCTGCACGTATGGCTCGGCTTCTACGACAACGCATTCCGGTTGCTGCGCGCCTGTTACGAGCAGCTCGACCGGCCGGGGAGCGATCCCGGCTGCCCGATCCAGCGCTGGCGCGACGCCTTTGTGCCGGCGAGCTCGGTTGGGCTCGGCCGCACGGGGGACGCCGGGTCGTCGTTCTGGGTCGCTGACTTTCCCGAGAGCGACCGGCTGCCGGGAGGGCCACTCGGTACCGATGAGCCGACGATCACCGACTTCCTCGAGCGCGGTCTGGCGCTGCTCGGTCGCTTCGGCGGCTCGCTTGATTCGCCGCCGGCACCGACGCCCCGCGCGGAGCTGACGACCTCGCCTACCCACCCGGCGCAGCGCCGGCGCCGCGCCTCGTCCGGCACCGAGTTGCTGTCGGGGGCGCGGGCGGGGCTGCGGGCGGTGAGCGGCAACGACGCGGCCGCGCGTCGCACCGCCGAGCTGCTCGAGCTGCTGACGACGATGCTGCGTGGGACGATCGCCGACCGGCTCGCGATTCGCGGCTACAACGCCATCGACCACCTCGATCTGCGCGAATGGCTCCTCGCGCACGGCGCCTCGCAGGCGGCGCTTGCGGCACCGATCATGCAGGGGCACTACGACCTCTCCTTCGCCTACGAGGAAGGCGACCCCGCGCGCCCACGCTTCGCTGCCGGCCTCGCGCTGCACCTGACGATGAAGATGTTCTTCGATTACAAGGGGGCGCTGTTCTGGAAGATGCGGGCGGGGATGGGCGACGTCGTCTTCGCGCCGCTCTACCAGGCGCTGCGCGAACGCGGCGTGCGCTTCCGCTTCTTCCACCGGCTCGACCACCTGCGGCTCGCGCCGGACGGCCGCTCGGTCGAGGAGGTTGACCTGGCTCGGCAGGTGCGGGTGCGCGGAGAGGAATACGCACCGCTGATCCGGGTTGGCGGCCTGCCGGTGTTCCCCGATCGCCCAAACCTGAGCCAGCTCGACGCCGGCCAGGAGCTGCTCAGATACGACCTCGAGTCCCACGGGTGCACCTGGCCGGACGCCGAGCGCGTGACCCTGGCCGCCGGCCGCGACTACGACGCGCTCGTGCTCGCTGTGTCGGTCGGCATGGTGCCCCACACGTGCGGCGAGCTGCTCGAGGCCGACGAGCGCTGGCGGGCGATGGTCGAGCGCGTCGCCACGGTCGGCACGCAGGCGTTCCAGCTCTGGCTGCGCGCCGACGAACGCAGCTTGGGCTGGCAAGCGCCGGCCGCGACCGTTACCGGTTGCGGCGAGCCGTTCGACACCTTCGGCTCGCTCAGCCAGACGCTGGCGTTCGAGACCTGGCCCGAGCGCGAGCGCCCGCTGACCGCGGCCTCGTTCTGCGGGACCATGCCCGAGGCGGCGATTGCCGCTGCGGCCGATCCCCGTGACCTGGTCCGCTCCGCGGCGGAGCGCTTCCTCGACCGCCGCGGCGCGGGTCTTTGGCCCGGCGCGGCCGCCGCCGGCGGCGGCTTCCGCTGGGATCTGCTCTGCGCCCCCGGCGCCGGCTCGGTCGCCGGCCGGGAGCGCTTCGGCACGCAGTACTGGCGAGCCAACGTCGATCCCTCCGATCGCTACGTCCTGGCGCTGCCGGGTAGCGGTCCGTTCCGGCTGGCGGCAGATGGCAGCGGGTTGGACAACCTCTACCTCGCCGGCGACTGGATCGACAACGGGCTCAACGCCGGCTGCATCGAGTCAGCCGTGCTGGGTGGTTTGCAGGCGGCAAACGCGATCGTAGGTAGGCGCGCCGACGACGGCACGTCGGGTGGCTATCGCCCACGCGGGGCGTTGGCCCATGTCTGAGCGGGAGCCCTTCGACGGGCTGGCGGGGCTCGAGGCGATCGTCAACGCCCAGCGTCGCGGCCTCGAGGCGGCCGCGACCGTGGTCGAGCGCATGCTCGAGCTCGGCCGGCAGAGCGCCCGGGCTCCGTTCCCCTTCTATCTCCCGGCCGAGCCGCTCGATGGGGAGGACGGAGACGGTGCGAATGGGGCGGAGGAGCGAGCGCGCGAGGCGCGCCGCCTGCGGGGAGATGC
>Ga0055467_10000035_pt1 | contig 9145 bp, 4 predicted proteins | sample MayberryNW_Catta_4_FD_57673 | JGI IMG/M metagenome (GOLD analysis project Ga0055467, IMG submission 57673) | Wetland microbial communities from San Francisco Bay, California, USA, that impact long-term carbon sequestration - MayberryNW_CattailB_D2 | ecosystem: Environmental > Aquatic > Marine >... | reverse complement strand
ATCACCTTCAGCCGAAGTCAGGCAGCGTCTTCACGTACGTCTCCGCGTGCTTGGTCAGCTTGGCTTGCAGCTCGTCCCTCACCTGATCGAGCACCCCGGTATTGATGGTGACCTTTCCCCGGTGGTGCTTCAGGGTTGCCTTGCCTTTCTTCACCTTGAAGAACAGCACCTGGGTGACGGTGGATTTCGCCTCCAGCCCGAACGCCATGGTCGAGACCAGGAATTGGCCGTCGGGAGCCTGCTCGGCGAGCGACACCTGGAAGTGCGCGGTCTTCGCCATCTGACTCTCGCGGTTGAAGAGGGTCAGCCAGGGATTGTTCTTATCCATCTCCTTCAGGGCCTTGAGGGTCGTGGTCACCAGAGTGAGGGCGGCCGTTCCCGGGCCTAGAAGAGTGGCCGCCACGCTCAGAATGGCCTCATGGGCCTGGAACCCGTCTTCCTGCTCGGTGTACTCCGCCCAGCTCACCTGCTGAATCGCCCATCCGATGTTGGCGAGCACCTTGAAGTACGTGTCGTACCACTCGTAAACCCGGCTACGGTCTTTCACCTCGTTGTTGGCCACCAGCTGCGCCAGCAGGGCCGAGTTGATGATGGCCTCTCGACGCTCGGTGGTAACGCCAGAGACGAACGCGATGATGTCCGAGCCGACGACCGCGGCTTGATCCTTCCCCGTCTTCAGCAGGATCGGAATCGCGGGCTGTTCGGCTTCGGGACCGCCCCGCGGCGCAGGTGGCGGAGGGATCGCTACGGACCTCACAAAACCGCGAGGATCGCTCGTGACTGCCGTGCCCATGGAGGCCTCCAGGAAAGGAACGCCTATGGTAAGGACGGGTACCGGGATGCGCCAGCATCTGAAAGTCGAGGGAGAGGCGCGCACAGGCGACGACGAGTCGCTTCGGCGAAGGCTCGTTCATCTCGTGGGCAATAATATACTTGACTCACCAAGCCCCCCGTTGTACATTAGGTCCATGCGTAAGACTATCGCGGCTCCCACTACTCTGGCCCAGGCCATTAAGTACTTCGCTGACAAGGACGTGGCGCAGGATTTCCTTGTCTCGCTCCGCTGGCCCGAAGGCATCTACTGCCCCCGCTGTGCCTGCACGGAACACTCCTACCTCAAGACCCGTCGTCTGTGGAAGTGCAAGGGCTGCGAGAAGCAGTTCAGCGTCAAGCTGGGGACCATTTTTGAGGACTCGCCCATCGGCCTGGACAAGTGGCTCCCTGCGATCTGGCTCATTGTGAACGCCAAGAACGGCATCAGCAGCTACGAGCTGCACCGCTCGCTTGGCGTGACCCAAAAGACCGCGTGGTTCATGCTCCACCGTATCCGGCTGGCGATGCAGACCAAGACCTTCACCAAGTTCAAGGGTGAGGTCGAGATTGACGAGACCTACATCGGCGGCAAGGCGCGGTTCTTCTCGCCCGAGAAGAAAGACCGCATCCTGCGCGGTCGCCGCAGCGGTGTGATCGGCAAGGTAGCCGTCACTGGCGTCCTCTCGCGTGACGCCCGGAAGGGCAACAGCACCGTTCAGATGGCCGTCCTTGGTGGCTCCACCCTGAGCCGCGAGAAGGCCAAGGCGTTCCTTGGCCAGACCGTCGAGCAGGGCTCCACCCTGTACAGTGACGAGCATTCCGCCTATCGGACCATGAAAGAGACCTACGTCCACAAGGTCATTGACCACAGCGTTTCCTACTGCCGTGGGAAGGTCCACACCAACGGGCTGGAAAACTTCTGGAGCCTGTTGAAGCGCGGCATTCGCGGCACCTACGTCGCGGTTGAGCCCTTCCACATGTTCCGCTATCTGGACGAACAAGTGTTCCGGTTCAACAACCGCAAGACCAAGGATGTGGCACGGTTCATCTCCACCGTGGGCCAGATCCTCGGCAAGCGCCTGACCTACGCCAATCTGATCGGCAAGGGCATGGAGCCCGCTACGACGTGACGCCATCAACCTGGGCCGCAAGAGGCGCGGCAAGCGAAAGGGGAAGCGATGAAGAAGTCCCCCAAGGCTCCGGCGAAAGACAGGCCGGAGCCCTCGGCTTTTGAGCGCATGAAGGAATTCACGCGGCGGCTCGTCGCGGTGCCTAAGGGAGAAATAGACGAGAAGAAGCGACCGCCCATTAGGCGAGCGCCCTCATAATTGCCCGCACAGCATCCACTATCGGCCATGCATCATGTTCATCATATCGGTCACGTCCATGCATGACGTGATTGCGCCAAGCCTCCTTGATGGCGAAGAAATGGGCAGCCGCATCACCGCCCAACTTTAGCTTGGCATCCCGCTCAGCAGTTTTTGGCTCATTGTCTGCGATTGCCTTGAGCCTTAAGTGGATTTCCCTGAGAATGTCGTTCCAGTTCAGCACGTCTATTTCTCGGGTGAACCGCGCACCGACGAGGCCCGCCAGCTTGTGCAGCCCGTACTGTACGACACACATCGAGTGGTACACACTGGCGGTCCACTGACGGAGCGCGAGGCAGCGCGCACAGTCTCGCATATCACCCCGAGCGGCGGGAAATGCAGCGACAGCCTCCTTTCCAAACCAACGCAGCGGATCGCGCCACAGAACGGCCTCACGATCCGGGATGCAGAGAAAGACGTGACTCGTAAGCTCCTCATTCATGTTGTGTTGTAGCTCAGTAACCATCGTGTAGAGCATTGTGGTGTCGGCGTCGTCAGGTAGTTCCATTACGCGTCGGGCCTGCTGGCGGATCACGCTACTGGTGGGTACTTCCAATAGTTCGTTATAGACGTGCGCCAGGAAAACAAACAAATCTGACCGAACATTTTCCATATCCGGGTAGGCAAGAAGAAACTCTTTCGCTCGCGCTAGGTTTACCACCACAGCCGTATAGGTGCTCGCGTAGAAGCGCAGCATATCTAGAAGGCTCCAGAGGCGGTACGGCTCCGCCTGCCAAGGAGCGAGGGTTTTGAGGGCTGGGGCAGGCGCTTTAGCGGGGGGCATTTGACCCCCAAGGGGTAGTGTATCCCCCGACTGCCGGTGAGTCAAGTATATTATTGCGATCTCGTGCGACAGCGCGCGGCCGAAGGTGACGCGTGGCGGCTCAAGCCCTACTCCAGTGCGACGATCCCTCAGGGCTTCCTGTCGAACGGCGATCTGGCGCAATCCTGTCGATGCACAGACATTGGGCTGATCGAGTCCAATCTCTCCATCGATGACTGCAAAGCCCCGCTGGCCTGAGGTCCACCTGGTGCGATCCGTTACCGCGCCGGCGGACTGATTGGAGCACCACATGACAACGCTCAAGGTACAGGGCATCAGAGAATCACGCCCTGAACCGTCCGATTTGGGTCAAGGACTTCCCCCAGGCAGCGTGACCCTCAAGGACGCCGTCGTGACCGGCGCCGCACGTGGACGGGGGGCGGTGCTCGAGCTCGAGAATCTGGAGCCGGACGACGTCGTGGAGATCGAGCTGCAGGACGGGTTCCGACTCTGGAGCCGGGTGGAAGACGTTCGCCGGGACTTCGCACCCCGATCTGAGCGCGGGTTGGTGACCGAGGCGGTCGATCTTTCCTCGACACTCACCATTGGCCCGGCGAGGCGAGGTGTTGGCGGGTGGGCGATCAAGGCGCTCAAGGTGCTGGGACTGGACCTGGAGGGAGAGATCACCGACCACGTGAAGACGCATCTCGAGGGGAGGCTGCAGCCCGGCCCCGGGCTGTATCGCTGCTCGGAAGCCACGCTCGAGCTGCGCCCTCCGCACCAGCTCGACGGCAAGGGCCCCACGCTGGTCTTCCTGCACGGCACCGCCTCCTCTTCCCAGGGCAGTTTCGAGGGCCTCTGGACGACCGCGTCCGGCACGCCAATGCGGGACGTGTTCCGTCAGTATGGTGGGCGCGTGCTCGCCTACCAGCACCGTACCCTGACGCAGAGCCCGATCGAGAATGCCCGCGACCTGGCAAAGGCGCTGGCGGAGCTCCTCGGCCCGAACGCCGAGCTGCACCTCGTCTCTCACTCGCGGGGAGGATTGATCGGTGAGCTGCTCGCCCGCGGCATGCGTCGCGGGGCGGCTCCCTTCACGCCGGACGACCTGGACCTCTTCGGGGACGACGCTCGTGCGGCGGATCACCATGCCCTGGAAGAGCTCTCACGCGTGCTCCAGGAGTCGCCTCTGCGCGTCACGCGGTTCGTCCGGGTGGCGTGTCCCGCCCGGGGCACGACGCTCGCCGACCGCCGCCTGGACCGCTACTTCACGATTCTGGTCAATCTCGCCGCGCTGATTCCGGCGCTGAAGGCGAGCCCGATGTACGACGCCCTCACCAGCCTGCTGGCCGGTGTGCTGAAGAAGCGGACGGATCCACGCGAGCTGCCCGGCCTCGAGGCGATGATGCCCACTTCGCCGCTGGTGCGCATGCTCAACCGGCCGGACGTCGAGAGCGACTCCGACCTCCACGTCATCGGCGGCGACCTGGCCGGGGCCGGACTGTTCGGGCGGCTGAAGGCGCTCGTCACCGACTTCTACTACCGCGACGACCACGACCTGGTCGTCAACACGCCCGCGATGCTGGGCGGCATGGCGCGGCGCAATCCGGTCAAGTACTGGATAGACACGGGAGACAAGGTCACCCATTTCCACTACTTCATGCGGCCGGACACGTCGCGCAGGCTGATCGGAGCCCTGAGCGGAGGAGCCGACTTCCGGACACTGGAGACGCGGCCGTCCGTCGTCACGGCGGCCGACTACGTGAAGCGTGGGACGTTGAGCCGCCCGGTCGTCGTGGTCCTTCCGGGCATCATGGGCTCGCAGCTGAGCCTGGGCGATCGTCCCGTATGGATGAACCTTCTCGAGCTGGCACTCGGCGGCCTCTCGCTGCTCGGGCAGGGCGCCCACGGGGTGCGGGCGACCGGGCTCTTCAGCGACGGGTATGCGGCGCTCTGCGAGCACCTCGCGCAGTCGCACACCGTGGTGCAGTTCCCCTACGACTGGCGTCGCACGATCACGGAATCAGCGGCGCTGCTGCGCCAGAAGCTGGTGGATGTGGTATCGGAGGCCCGGCGCGCCGGGCAGCCGGTCCGCCTGCTGGCCCATTCCATGGGTGGGCTCGTGGTGCGAGCCATGCTCGCGGACCCGGCCGGCAAGGAGCTGTGGGACCAGGCGTGCCGGGCCCACCCGGGCACCCGGTTCATCATGCTCGGGACGCCGAACGGCGGCTCTCATGCCATCTCCGCCTTGCTGATCGGGCGGGACCCGCTGGTCAAGAAGCTCGCGCTGCTGGATCTGAAGAGTGACCACGCCGCCCTGTTGGCCACGATCGCGGGGTTCGACGGCGTGCTCAATCTGCTCCCCCACGCGGGGACGCTCGATTTCTTCGACCGCGCAGACTGGGAGCGCCTCCTCTCGCGGGACGCGCCCCGGGAGCGGGGATTGTTCGCCTCGGGCGTCGCGTCGTCGAAGTCGGCCGGCTTCCGATGGACGATCCCGTCGGCCCCCGCCCTGGCGCAGGCCAAGACGCTGGCGGCGCTCATCCAGGATAGCCCGCTGGATCCCGGCCGTGTCGTCTACGTGGCCGGCGTCGCCGACGCGACCGCCTGTGATCTGGTCATAGACGAGGCGGCGCCTGTGGGACGCCGGGTGAAGGTGATGGCCTCCGCGCGGGGTGACGGCCGCGTGCTCTGGAGGACGGGCATCCCGGCCGGGATCCCCACGTTCTACATGGACACGGTGCACGGCGATCTCGCGAGCGACCGGCGCCACTTCTCGGCGATCGTGGAGCTGCTCAACACCGGCGCGACGACGAGGCTGCCCACCGTGCCGCCGGTCAGCCGCGCGGCCGAGGAGGAGCCGTTCGAGCTGCCCGAGCACGAGCCCGCCATGGTCCCCGACGAGGCAGAGCTCGTGGCCGACGCGCTCGGCGGACGACGGGCCAACGTCGAGTTCAGACCGGACCTGTCCAAGGTGGGCATCCGCGTCGTGAACGACAACCTGACGAACGCCCGCTTCCCGGTGCTCGCCAGTCACTACCGGAACGATGTCATCGTCGCGGCGGAGGAGTATCTGGATCGGACGCTCGACGGCCGCCTCTCGGAGCTGCTCCGCCAGGAGCTGTACCCCGGCCCGATCGACACCGCCGTGGTCGTGCTTAACGAGGTCCGCGAGGGAGACCTGTCGATTCATCCCGGCGCGATCGTGGCGGGGCTCGGCGTGGTCGGCGACCTGACGCCCGGCTCGCTGACGTCCACCCTCACCCACGCCCTGACCGCCTACGGTGCTGAGTGCGTCGGCGGAGCGCGCCGGCAGCGGCAGCGGATCCGTGGGGAAGCCTTTCAGGGCGGCGAGATCGCGGCGCCCATTACCGCCCTCTTGGTCGGCTCGGGAGAGGCTGGGGTGACCCTGAGCGACAGTCTCCGGGCGCTTCTGCGCGCGGTGCGGCAGGCGAATCACCGGTTGCGCGAGGCGGCGGAGCAATCCGCCGGGACGCCGGGCAGAGAGAAGCTGTGGGCACGAATCGATCAGGTAGAGATTCTCGAGCTGTATCAGGACCGGGCGATCGAGGCGCTCCACGAGCTCCTGAGCCTGTCTCGGTTGCCGGAATTCGAGTCGTTCACCGTGGGGCCGACGCTGGTTCCCGGGCGCGAGGGACGCCGTCGGGCGCGCTTCCAACAGGCGCAGGCGTGGTGGCAGCGGATCCGGGTCAAAGGTGACGACGAGGGCGCCCTTGAGTTCGAGGCGTTGACCCGGTCGGCCCGCGCGGCCGCACGACTGCTTCCTACCCAGCGCGATCTGGTCGAGGGGTTCGTCCGGGACGCGATCGGCACGACCGCGAACGATCCGAGCCTGGGGCAGACCCTGTTCGAGCTGCTGGTGCCCAACGACTTCAAGGCGTACGCCCCGGATCGCCGCAAGCTCGAGCTGATGCTCAACCCCAACGCCGCCGCCATTCCATGGGAGCTCATGTACGACGGTTTCGACCGCACGCCGGAGCCGCTGTCGGTCTCCAGCGGCATGGTCCGGCAGTTGCTGCTGACCGAAGGACGGCAGCACGTGCTGCGGGCACCCGGCAAGACCGCGCTCGTGGTGGGAGACCCGGTCGTGACGGACAAGCGATTTCCCCCTCTCCCCGGAGCGGCGGAGGAAGCGGGCATCGTGGGCGAGCTGCTCCAGGCGGGCGGCTTCGACGTGCAGCGACTGATCGGGAGGGAGGCGCGTCCGAGGTCGGTGCTCACCGCCCTGCACGAACAGCCGTGGCGAATCCTTCACCTCGCCGCCCACGGCGTGTTCCAGTTCAGTCCGGCGCCGTCCAGGCCACCGGTCTCGGGCCTGGTGCTGGACGACGGCGCGTTCCTCACCGCCGCGGACGCGGACCAGATGCGCTACGTGCCCGACATCGTGTTCGTCAACTGCTGCCACCTGGGACAGACCAGAGGCGACGCTTCACCCCGCACGGCGTTTCATCACTTGGCGGCCAACCTTGCGACCCAGTTCATCAGGATGGGAGCGCGAGCCGTGGTGGCGGCCGGGTGGGAGGTGGAGGACGCCGCGGCGAAGACCTTCGCCACGAGCTTCTACACGGCCATGCTCGACGGCGCCGCCTTCGGCGATGCCGTCCTCAGGGCCCGTCAGGAGGTGTACCAGCATCACGGCGAGACCAACACCTGGGGGGCGTACCAGTGCTATGGGGACGTGTCGTTCTCCCTCAAGCCCTCGTCGTCCACGCCCGGCGCCGCGACTTACGTGTCCGACGCCGAGCTGGTGATCGCGCTCGAGACCTTCGCGGCAAGGGCGCGACAGCCGGGAAGCGCGTCGGCGGAGCTGCTGAAGGAGCTCGATGGGTACCTGGAGCAGAAGCCGGAGGACTGGTGGACGTCGGCCGAGCTCTGCGCGGGGGCGGGGCAGGCGCTCGAGGCGGTGGGACAGTTCGAGCGCGCCATCGAATACTACCTGCGCGTGCTGACCGCCGAACGCGCGACGGCCCCCATCCTCGCCCTCGAGCGGCTGGCCAACTGCAAGGTACGCCGTGCCGGCGAGCTGATGGCAACCGACCGAGCGGCGGCGGCGCGATTGCTCGACGATGCCCAGGCGACCCTCGAGCACCTGCTGGCGCTAGGTCAGACGGCCGAGCGGTGGTCGCTTCTGGGTGGTCTCCACAAGCGGCGCTTCCAGGTGTCCCAGCCGGATTCGGCCGCCCGAACGGCTGCTCTCCGCGAGATGGGCCTAGCGTACGAGAACGCGTACCAGCTGGCCCAGAAAGACAAGCAGGGTGATCTGATCTACCCGCTGGGCAATCAGGTCGCGGCCGAGATCGTTCAGGCCTGGCGCAGCCGCAACGGCAAGAGGATCGGCAAGGCGCTTCGGGATCGGTTGGGGCGGCTGCAGGAGGCGGCGCGTGCCGCGGCCGGTCTGCACACCGATACGTTCAGCCTGGTGGCGGGCGCCGAATACATGCTGCTGGAGGCCCTCGCCGGGCGAAGCCTCGACAAGGCGGCAGTGACGGCGATTCTCGACCGGCTGGACGAGGCATTGTCGCGCGGGGCGACACGCCGGGAGGTGAGTTCCATCCGGACGCAGCTCGCCTTCTTCCGGAGCGCGGCGGAGACCGAGCTGCCACAGGAGAGGGCCGTGCAGGTCGTCGAGCAGCTCACGGCGCTGGAGGCGGCACTTCCCGAATAGCGGCAATCAGTCGGCTCCCGCCAACACGAACGCCGCCCAGAACCGGGGGTGCTCGAGCCCGAGGCTGCGCCGAACCGTGTCCTGCGCCCGACGCAGCGCTTCGCTCTTGCTCGCTCCGCCGGCCAGCCACTGGCGGTAGAACTCCCGCAACAGCGCCGAGCTCGCGCGGTCGTCCACGGTCCAGAGACTCACCAGCGTGCTTCGCGCCCCCTTGGCCAGGAACGCACGCTGCAGGCCGACCGTGCCTTCCGCGTCCTTGAGATCGCCGAGCCCGGTCTGACATGCCCCGAGCACGACCAACTCCGCCCGGAGCCGCGGCAACTGATCGAGCACCTCCCCTACCGTGAGCATTCCGTCGCCTTCGGGGAGGGGCTCGGTCGTTCCTGAATCGCTCGACAGCGCCACGAAGGTTGCGCGCGCGCCGGCCTCGTTCTCATAGGCGAAGCCGTGGGTCTCGAGGTGGATCAGCCGGGCTTCCCCCGCCTCGCCACGCACCCGACGCTCCGTGGCTTGCTC
>Ga0055467_10000034_pt1 | contig 9148 bp, 5 predicted proteins | sample MayberryNW_Catta_4_FD_57673 | JGI IMG/M metagenome (GOLD analysis project Ga0055467, IMG submission 57673) | Wetland microbial communities from San Francisco Bay, California, USA, that impact long-term carbon sequestration - MayberryNW_CattailB_D2 | ecosystem: Environmental > Aquatic > Marine >... | reverse complement strand
GCCGCGCTCGTCGACCAGCTCGATCTTCAGGCCGCGGGTGAGGAAGGCGGTCTCGCGCAGGCGCTCGGCGAGGGTTTCGAAGTCGAACTCGACCTCCTCGAAGACCTCGGGATCGGGCTGGAAGGTGAGCGTCGTCCCGGTCTCCTTCGCCGCCTTGCCTTTGGCCAGCGGCGCCTGCGGCTTGCCGCGCTCGTAGTCCTGGCTCCAAACGTGGCCATCGCGGCTGATCCGCAGCTCCAGACGCTCCGAGAGCGCGTTGACGACCGAGACGCCGACGCCGTGCAGGCCGCCGGAGACTTTGTAGCCGCCGCCGTCGCCGAACTTGCCGCCGGCGTGCAACGTGGTCAATACGACCTCGGCCGCCGGGCGCTTCTCTTTCTTCAGTTCTTCGACCGGGATGCCGCGCCCGTCGTCGGTGACGGTGCAGCTGTCATCCGGGTGGAGGACGACGCGCACCTCGCTGCAATGGCCGGCCAGGGCCTCGTCGACCGAGTTGTCGACGACCTCGTAGACGAGGTGGTGCAACCCGCGCGGGCCGGTCGAGCCGATGTACATCCCGGGACGCTTGCGAACCGCTTCGAGACCCTCGAGGACGGTGATGTCCTTCGCCCCGTAGGAGTCTCCTTTTTTCGCCCTGCCCCCGCCGGCGTTCTCTTTTTTCTTAGGCAACTGGTCCTTTCGCGTCCAAAGAAAGCCCCGACCGTCTGGCGCTCGAAGCACACCGGGTCGGGGCAAGATCCAAGTTCACATAAGGATACCAGTTCGACCCCCCCGGAAAGCTGGCCAGGGATTAAGAAATGCCTGCAAATCAAGGAAAAATGTGACGAGTTTCAAACGGTTTCCAGGCAAAGGCGCAAAAGGGCTCGGATTCCCCCTGCCGGAACGTCGGGAAAAGCTCAGCGAGAACGGTGGAGTCGCAGGCAACGAACGATCGCGTCGCCGCCGAGACCGACGATTCTGACCCCAAGGCGAGGCGGAATCGGGCGGCGGCGGGAGTGGACCACGAACTTAATCCTGCGCTTGCTGAAGCGGGCTCTGACCCGAGCGAGGACCGGGCCGCGGTGGCCGCATCTGGCCACCGTAACTCGAACTCGTCGATGCAGCAGGCGCCGCGAGCAGCCGCGCCGGCAGGCAATCGTGACGGTCGCGCGGTGGCGGCTGCGCGAGCGGGCAGCCATGGTCAGGCGCGGCCGCGGCGGAGCCCGGACGAAGGCGGGAGCGGCAGACCGTCCGACGGGGATGGCGCCCTGCTCCCCGGCGGCAGGTTTCTCTCCACCGTTGAGCTCGCTCTCGCCCTCTTCGCTCTCCCCGGCTCCCGGCGCCACCGTGAACAGGTACTCACCCGAACCGACCGCGTAGACCCGTGCGCCTTCGTCCTCCTCCTCGACCAAGCTCACCCCCGGGCTCTCGACCGCCGGCACGCCCGACTCGCTCACCTCGTCACCGGGCTGGACCGGCAGGTGGACCTGCGCGGTCGCGTTGGCTGGCACCGTGACCGCCAGCGTCAGTCCCCCGGCGCTGCGTTGCCAGCTCGAGGCGAGTTCGCCGCGAACGGTCTGCAGCGACGCGGCGGCGCGCTCGAGTCCGGCGGGCGGCGCCGGGGCGATCTCGATCGTCTCGTAGCCAGGGCCGGTCGGCCTGATCCCGGCGAACGCCGTGATCAGCGAGGCGTTGATCCCCGTGAACATCGCGTGGTCGTGCGACTCCATCGCGGAGCTGTAGACCCACTGCTCCCAGGCGGTCGTCGCGCCGTGCTCGATCTGGTAGCCGTAGCCGGGATAGGTCGTCTGGTCGAGCGCGGCAAGCGCGACATCGGGCCGGCCGGCGGCGACCAGGGCGTCGATCAGGAAGCGCGTACCGAAGATGCCCGTGTCCAGGTGTCCGCTGTCGTGATCGACGATGCGATCGACCAGGGCGGCAGCTACGACACCGCGCCGCTCATCCGGCACGAGGCCGAAGGCGAGCGGCAGGATCCCCGTCACCTGACGGCCCGAGCCGTAGCCGTGGGCACTCGCGAACTCCTGCTCGAACGCCTCGCCCAGCTCGCCGGCGTAGTCCGCATAGTGCGCCGCTTCGCCGCCTCTGCCGAGCGCCTGCGCCGCGCGCGAGACGATGCGCGCGTCGCGGTAAGCCAGTGCCGTGTTGACCAGCGAGACCTCGCTGAAGCATTCGTCGTAGTCACCGACATCGGGTCCACCGAGGCCCCCGTCCGCCGTTGCCGGCGGCAGCGGCGGACACCAGTCACCGAAGCCGTTGCGTTCGCTGCCTTTCGGTTCGGGCCAAACCCCGTCTTCCGCTTCGATTGCGTAGCGATCGAGCGCTGCGGTCATCTCGGGGTAGGCGGCGGCAAGCGCGTCGCGATCGCCGTACTGCTCATAGAGCGCCCAGGCGAGGGGGATGTGGGCGGCATTCATCTCGGGACTGCCACCCCACTCGTCGTCGATTTCCTTCAGGTAGGCGGCGAAGAAGCGATCGGCGGCGAATTCGCGCAGCGCCGCGTCTGCGTAGGCCTGCACGTCCATGCCCGGGCCGGTGCGCTCGTCGCGAACCGGGTTGTCGGTCGGGTAGCTGACCGCGTTGTTCTCCATCGTGCGACGGTTGTTCGTGTAAATCCGGTCGAGCAACGGGTCGGATGAGCTGAACTGAGAGGTCGGTTCAAGGTCGGCGTGGGCCACGCGGCCCTCGATCGTCGTCGAGGTCGGCGGGGCCGGCAGGCCGGTCACCTCGATGTAGCGAAAGCCGTGATAGGTGAAGGTCGGCTCGTACGTCTCGGCCGCGCCGGTTCCAGCGAGGACGAAGGTGTCGGTTGCGGTGGCGTTTCGGTTGGTCGTCGTGTCGAGCGTGCCGTCGGCGGCCAGCTCCTCGGCGTAGCGGACCCGGACGCTGGTCCCGGCTGCGCCCTGGACGCGCAGGCGGGCCCAGCCGGAGACGTTCTCACCGAGGTCGAAGACGTAGACACCGGGTTCCGGCTCGCTCAACGCCGTGGGTTCCGGCGTCCGCACGACCCGCAGTGGCGGCGTCGTGTCCGCCTCGAGCTGTCCGCCCGGCGGCGCGGCCGGCCGAACCGGCTGCCAGCCCGACTGGTCGAAACCTGGTTCATCCCAACCGCTCTGCTCAAGCCGCGCATCGTAAGTCTCGCCGTGATAGATCGACGCATCGCGAAATGGGCCTTCGCTCCAGCGCCATTGCTCATCGCTGCCTATTTGCTGGCGGGCGCCATTCTGGTAGGTGATATCGAGCAACACGCGCGCCGCGCGCTGCCCGAGCCAGCGCCAACCGAAGCGCGAAAACGTCGGCCCGTAGCCTTCGGCCAGAATCAGGCCAAGCGCGTTATCGCCCTCGCGCAGCTGCGAGGTCACGTCGTAGGTCTGATAGCGCAGGGTGCGCTCGAAGCGGGTCGCGGCCGGCGTCAGTACGCGGTCGCCGACCTTGGCGCCGGAGAGGTGGAGCTCGTAGAAACCGAGTCCGTAAGCGTAGACGCGGGCCGATGCGACCTGGGCTCGGGGTTGCGTCAGCGTGAACTCACGGCGCAGCAGGGGCAGCGACGGCGTGGTCGAGATCAGGTTGATCGCGTCGTCCCGAACGCGCAGCACCCCGGCCGTGATCTCGGCGCCGGGAAAGGCGGGATCGGGCGCCGCCGTGAAGTCGTCGGAGAACAGCTCGTCGTCGTCGCTCGGATCGTGGACGCTGAGGTTGTCGAACGTCGCGTCCTCGCTTGCGGCGCCGCTGCGAAAGCCAATGCCACCGGCCGCAAAGGTCTCGTCGTCGCGCTGATCCACCAGCTCGTTGTCGATCGAGGTGGAGATCGAGCCGCGCTCGGCGACGATCGTCAGATGGTGGTCGGCGCCAGCCTGCGCCAATGGGACGACGTCGCCGATCGGGACTTCATCGAGGACTCGCCACTGGCCGTCCTCGCGGACGTGCGGCCGCAGCAACACCCCTTCGCCGTCGTCGTTGGCGATATTGACCTGCCACATGTAGAAGTTGGATGGGTCGCGGGCGCGAAATACGATCCCCGCGGCGCCGCTGGAGATCCGGAAGTCGACATCGACCCGGTAGTCGCTCCAACTGGCCGCGTCCGTCGGCGCGTCGGGGGTGATCCACTTGGCCGGCTGCCACTCGGCGGCGGAGAGAAGAGCCGTCTCCCACCATGCGGGGTCGCTCCAAGCGGAAACGGCGCCTTCGCGATCCCATACGCGCACGCGCCAGAAGTAGCGCTGAGCGGAGCGAAGGCGCTCGTCGCCGAGCACGCCATCGGCGCCGCCGTAGGCAACGGCGACCGATTCGGGTGAGTCGACGCGGCCGCTATCCCAGACGTATGGGCCACCGGCCAGAGCTGCCGCGGTCTCGGCGACCTGCACCCGATAGGACGTCTGTCGCTCGCCGCGCCGCTCCGAGCGCAGTTGCCAACCGAGACTTGGGCGCGGGTTGTCAATCCCAAGCGGATTGGTCATCCGGTCGGTCTGAAGCGCGCCGACCGTTACCGAGCTCGCGGCGGCATGGCTCGGCCAGGCCGCGCCGACAAACAGCGCCACAAGGGCAGCGCAAAACGAGCGCCTCGGGGCAAGAACTTGCACGAGCATTCAGCGAGACTAACGGTGCTCAAAGCGAAGGGCTTGCGGTGCTTCGTCTCCAAGCCGCTTGCGCAAGTTGTCCAAGAGCTCCCCTTGCATCAGGTCGAGCTCCTGCGCCCAAACGGGGTCCGAGCAGACGATCGCGATCGTCCCGCCACGTTCAGAGTCCGGATGGGAAACGGCTGCGATCCGCTCGCCGACCAGCTCGAGCCAGACCGACTGCACCGCAGCCAGCCTGGTCTGCGGAGCGGCGCGTTGCAGGGCGGCCCGAAAGGCGGGGGCGGCCGGGCGAGGAGCGCGGCGACGTCTCATGCGGCCTCCGCGCGATCGAAGTCGAACGGGATCCGCACGCGCCGGACCAGGGCCCGGGCCGGCACGGACTCCTCGGCGGCAGCGGTGATCAACACCTGGCCGCCGCGATCGAGGCGCCTGACCAGCCGCTCGCGACGCTGCGGATCAAGCTCGCTCATCACATCGTCAAGCAGCAGCAGCGGCGCCTGTTGCTGCGCGGCCAGCAGCGCCTCGCGCTCGGCGAAGAGGAGGGCGAGAAGGGCAAGCCGCTGCTGTCCCTGCGACCCATAGCGTCGCAGGGACTTGTCTGCAAAACTGATTTTCAACTCGTCCAGATGAGGGCCCCAGGACGTTCGCCCGAGCCGTAGGTCTGCCTCGCGGCGCTCGGCGAGGCCGGCACGGAGCTCATCGACTGTCCCCGAGGCCCTTGGTGAGTACTCGAGCGTGCCGCCGCCAGGGAGCCCCAGATCATCAGCGGCCGCGGCGAAGGACGGCGCCAGCTCGGCAACCGCCTCTCTGCGCGTCGCCACGAGCGCCGCCGCCGCCTCGGCAAGCGCGACATCCCATGCCTCGAGGTCACCGCCGCCTCCGCCGGCGGCAAGCTGGGCGACGAGCGCGTTACGTTGCGCCAGAACCTGCCCGTAGCGCTGGCGCAGCCTCGCACGCGAAGGCCAGCGCGCCGCCGCATAGCTATCGAGGTGGGCGCGGCGCTCGCCGGGCGGACCCTTGATCAGGGTCAACCGATCCGGCGAGAAAACCGCGATCGCAGGGCGCTGCCGGATCAGTTCCGCCGGTTCTGCCGCATTTCCGTCGAGTAGATGGCGACGGCCCTCCGCGCGGCTAACCGAAGCGAGCAGGCGATGCTCGATTCCGTCCGCGTCGAGCAGGGTCGCCTCGGCTCGCGCTAATGGCTGGCCGAACGGGATCAGCTCGCGCCTGTCAGCGGTGCGGAAAGAGCGCCCCGTCAGTGCGAAGTAGAGCGCCTCGAGCAGGTTCGTCTTACCGGCCCCGTTGGGCCCGATCAGGCTGACGATCCCCTCGGCCAGCTCGACCCGAACATCGCTCAGGCTGCGCAGCGGCCTCGCTTCGATCGCGGCGACGCGCACGCATCCCCGCTAGACGTTGAGGCGAATCGGCATCACCAGATAGCGGAAGTCTTCGTTGTCGACGGGCTGCAGCAAACCGGGTCGAAGTGGCGAGATCAGCCGCAACACCACCTCATCCCCCTCGACGCTTTCGACCCCATCGCGCAGGAACTCAGGGTTGAAACCGATCTCCAGCGGCTCGCCCTCGAACGCGGCGGGCATCGTCTCTTCGGCATCGCCGATATCGGGCGTCGACGCCGAGACCGTCAGCTCCCCCGCGCCGAAGGCGAGGCGCAACGGCGCGTTGCGCTGCGCGAGCTGGCTGATGCGGCGAACCACCTCGAGGAATTCCGGGCGCGGCAGGCGCACATCGTGCTCGTAGGACTCCGGCAGGAGCTGCCGAAAGTTGGGGAACTGCCCGTCGATCAGCCTCGTATTGAGGAGGATCGCCCCCGCTTTGAAGACGGCCTGGTTGGGCAACAGGCTGACCGCGATCCGATCGAGCTCCTCGCCGGCGATGAGACGGCCGAGCTCGCGCAGCGCCTTGGCCGGAACGTTCGCCTCGAGCTCCCCGCCGATCGCGCTCTCCAGCTCGGTCCGCTTGACCGCGAGCCGGTAGGAATCCGTCGCCACCATGGTCATCTCTTCGCCCGAGGCGGTGACCAGAACGCCGGTGAGAACCGGCCGCATGTCGTCGCGCGACGCTGCGCGGGCGACGAGCTCAACCGTCTCAGCCAGCGCCGCGGCTGGGATCTTCAGCGCATCCGAGCCCTCGTCGGGGAGACCCGGGAAATCCTCAGCCGGTAGGACTCGGAGGTGAAAGCTCGAGCCGCCGCTGCGGATCTCGACATCGCGCTCCGACTCCCGTAAGCCGATCTCCACCGTTTCATCACCAAGCGAGCGAGCGAGCTCCGAGAGCAGCCGACCAGGCAGAAGGACCGCGCCGGCAGTGGCAACTTCGGCCTCGAGCCTGGTGCGAAGCCCCATCTCACCGTCAGTGGCGGCCAATGAGACGCCGTCATCGGCTGCGCTCAGAAGGATTCCCGAAAGAGCCTGGGTCGCCGCCCGAGTAGATACAGCTCGCGCGACAACCGAGAGTTTGGCGACGAGCTCGTTACGTTTCGTGATCAGCTTCAAATGACTGCTTCCTCTTGAGTTGAGTTAGTGCTTGTGGAAACCGCGAATATCGCTTTGGATTGGCATTGTCATGGGATTTCGACGCTGTGGGGTCCTCTGGGGAAAAGGTTGATTCTTACAGCGTCGCCGGCGGTCAAAGGGCGCTATCCGATGCCTTGTGGATATTGGAGCGCAGGTTGTTGACTTGGTCGGCGAGCTCGCTGTCGGCGCTGAGCATCGCCTCGGCTCGGCGCAGGGCGTTGAGTACGGTCGAGTGGTCGCGGCCACCGTAAAGACGACCGATTTGGGGTAGGGAGAGGTCGGTCTTTTCGCGGGTTAGCAGGATCGCGATTTGGCGTGCCCGCAGCGGCGTCGCGGCGCGAGTCGGACCGACGAGCTCGGCGCGCGAGATGCCAAAGGTCGCCGCCGCCTGTTCCTGAATCTGCTCGACGGTTGTCGGCTCGTCCTTGCGGATGCGTCGCGGAATGATTTCGGCGATCAGCTCGGAGCTGAGTGGCTTGGCCGTGAGCGAGGAGTGCGCGATCGCCCTGGTTAGGGCGCCGTGTAGGCGCCGCACGTTGGCGTCGATGCGGCGGGCGAGCTCGCCGAGCGCATCGTGGTTGTCGGCGTCGAGGCCGGCCTCCTGGGCGAGCCGCTGGAGAACGGTCATGCGGGTGGCGAGATCGGGCGCTTCGATGGGGATCGCCAATCCCCACTCGAAGCGGTCGCGCAGCCGTACCTCGAGCGTCAAGAGCTCGCTGGGCAGGCGGTCGGCCGAGAGGACGAGCTGACTGCCGCCCTCGTACAGCGCGTTGAAGGTATGGAAGAACTCCTCTTCGGTGTGTTGCTTGCCCTGCAGGAACTGGACGTCGTCGACGAGCAGCACGTCGAGATCGCGAAAGCGGTTCTTGAAGCTCTCGGCGCCGCTCGAACGCAGGGCGCCGACGAACTCGTTGGTGAACGACTCGGCGGTCGTGTAGCGCACGCTCAACGCTGGCGCGTTGACGTGCAGGTAGTTGGCTATCGCCCCCAGCAGGTGCGTCTTGCCGAGACCCGGCGGGCCGTGCAGGAAGAGCGGGTTGTAGGCCTCGGACGGAGTCTCGGCAACCGCCAACGCGGCAGCGTGGGCAACCCGGTTTCCCTCGCCGATGACGAAGCGATCGAAGGTGTAGTTGGGGTTCAGGTCGACTGTTGGCGGAGAATCCGGTGCGGCGTCGCCCGTATCGTCGGGGGCGACGAAAGCAATCTCCGTCAACCCCGATTCAGCACCCACCAGCGCTTCACGCAGCAGTTCGGCATAGCGCCGCTCGACCCAGGTGCGAATCCCGTCCGGCGCCGTGAGGTAGAGCGTCGTGCCCTGCGCACCGGCGATCCGCAACGGCTCCAACCAGATCCTGTAGGTGGAGTCGGGCACGCTTGCGCGCAGGCGGCGCCGGACGCCTTCCCAGAGGGCCTCGGGGCTCTGTCCGGCAGGGTCGTTGGGCACCATCGGCCGACGATAGCGACGGGCGTGCGGCCAAAACCGAGCCGGGTCGCAAATGCCGAAGAAATGATCTGGGAGCGATCTGCGCGGCGTCCGTATACTGCGACGGCCAATGAAGCGCACCTACCAGCCGAAGAGGCGAAAGCGGGCCAAGACCCACGGGTTCCGGGCGAGGATGCGGACGCGTGGCGGCCGCGCGATCCTGAGCCGCCGGCGCCGCAAAGGCCGCAAGCGCCTCACTCCGGGATGACGGGCACCCACCCGGCACTGTGGCATGGGCTCTAAGCGGCGTCGGCTCTCACGCAGCGCCGAGTTCGATCGCGTCTACCGCGATGGCTCCTCCCACGCGACGCGTTACCTCGTGCTCTACAGCTTCCCGCGTAAAGAGGATGAGGCTCGCGATCTGCGCTTGGGCGTCTCGGTGAGTCGAAAGGTGGGCGGCTCGGTCGAGCGCAACCGGGTCAAGCGGACGCTGAGGGAGGCCTTTTGGGCGCTCTCAGAGCGGCTGCCGGAGCGGCACGACTTTGTCCTCGTCGCCCGGCCGGAGATTGGCGCCATGGTCGAGCGCGAGGGAATGGAGGGGGTTAGGGCAAGCCTTG
>Ga0055467_10000033_pt1 | contig 9189 bp, 10 predicted proteins | sample MayberryNW_Catta_4_FD_57673 | JGI IMG/M metagenome (GOLD analysis project Ga0055467, IMG submission 57673) | Wetland microbial communities from San Francisco Bay, California, USA, that impact long-term carbon sequestration - MayberryNW_CattailB_D2 | ecosystem: Environmental > Aquatic > Marine >... | reverse complement strand
GGGGCTCATCGGGCCGGATGGAAGAGCAGGTAGGGCGCGGTGCGCGGCCCGATGCGGACCCAGGATGCCGGCCCATCCGTGACCGGGTTGTCGAGCACCTGGACGCCCACCTGCGCGGTCCCGTCCAGGGCCATGGCGATCGGCCCCTCACCGAAGCGCGCCAGGCAGGCGGCCGCGTAGCCCTCGGTCGTCGGCTCGGCCAGCACGAGCATGCCGCGCCCCAGGGGCATCCGACGGCACCTTGCGCCGAGCACCTCGTCCTCACCGGCGTCGACCCAGGCGCCGTCCAGGGCCGGGCTGAGGTCGGCCACCGCGCGGTCGAGGTCGAGCGTCGCCACGATCAACCCGCGCGGCGTCTCCGTCCAATCGTCGTTGGCACGCGGGAAGAGACCGGCCCGCGCAGGATCGTCGGGCACGTCCACCAGCTGGAGCTGCGCTCCGCGAACGCCCCACCACAGGATCCGCGGCTCGTCGCCGGGCTCGGCGTAGAGCCACTGCGGGAAGGCCTGCGCGCCACCTTCCCGCAGGACGCGGTTCAGCGTCGCCTGCTCGGGGACGGCGATGCGGACGTGGGTGATCTCGGCCATGGCGTGCCATGAGTGTAGCCCGCCCGTAGCGGGGGGCGGGTATTGACATTGGAGCCGCTCCAAGCCCTAGCGTCCGGCGCCAGGCGGCCTGACGAGCGGGCCTCACACGAGGAAACTACGAATGGTGAGCTACGAATCCCACATCAGCGTGGCCCGCCCCCCGGAGGAGGTTTTCGCCACGATCGTCGACTTCCGGACCTGGAGCCGGTGGACCGACATGGACGACGTCCGGCCCGATGACGATGGCCCGCCGCGGCTCGGGTCGGGTGGCACCTTCCGAATGACGAAGGGTCCGTTCAAGCAGCCGGCCCGCTACGAGCTGGTGGAGCTCGAGCCCGGCCGCCGCGGCGTGTGGCGGGTCGCGCATCCCGCCTTCGAGTGGCGCGCCGAGATGCGCACCGAGACCGAGGCTGGTGGAACGCGCCTGACCAACGCCGGAAGGATGCAGTTGCGCGGCGTATGGCGGCTGCTGTCGCCCCTGATCGGCCGTGAGCTGGGCAGCAACGAGGCGCGCGAGCTGGACAGAATCAAGGCGATGCTGGAATCCGAGCCAACGCACGCCGGGGAGCCTGCGAGGTCGGAGTAACGGCTAGGCCCGCAGCGGCTCCGTTACCTCCGCGAGGACGACAGCTGCCGCGCCGCAGCAGGGCCCGCTTCCTCCGAGCACGGGCAGCGTGGCCAGCGCCAGGTGGTCCTCAAGCGCGGCAAGCCTGGCGTCCAGCGCGTGCAGGCCGGCAATTCGCGTGGCGATCTCCGCGCGCTTCGCAGCGAGCGCCTGGGGCAGCTGCTCGGTCGTCTGCGCGCAGTGCCCGGATTGGCACCAGCTCGCCAGGCGCGCCGCCTCGTCCAGGGGCAGGTCCAGCCGTCGCAGGTTGAGCAGGAGGCGGATCCGCTCCAGGTCCAGCGCGCCGTAGTCGCGGTAGCCGTTCTCGCCGCGCGGGGGACGCGGCAGCAGGCCACTGCGCTCGTAGAAGCGCAGTGTGTCGGTGCTGACTCGGAGCTGCTCGGCCAGCTCACCGATGCGCATCTGCCTTCAACCCGCCTTCTCGGTCAGCTCGAACACGTTGCCCTCGCTGTCGGTGAACCAGGCAGCGCGGTGGCCCTCCATGGACATCACGCCGTCGACCGTCTTCCAGTCGTTGCCGAAGTCGTAATCCTCGAAGACCACGCCTCGCGAGCGCAGGTCCGCCATCAGTCCGTCAAGCCCGGTCACCTCCCAGCCCCCCACGGTGTTGCGCGCGGTCCCGGCGGACGCCGTCTCGTAGAGCAGGAACCAGGTCTCGCCGCTGCGGTACCAGAGCGCCATGCCGCCCATCTCTTCGACCTCCGGCTCCAGGCCCAGCTTGTCGCGGTACCAGGCCCTGGCGCGGCCGATGTCGGATGCGGCGATCCGGGCGGAGATCGGGAACTCGCGAAGCATGTGCGATGCCTCCACAGGTGGCGCCGGAACCCGGCGCGCGTTGACGCGAGCGTGCGACCTGGCCGGCCGGCCGTCAATCCCCGGCGTCAGTCCAGCGCCGATGCCTGGGTCACTCCCCGAGCGGCACGAGAGCCGCGCGAATCCGTGCCGCGGTCCCGGCCAGATCGGGATCGCCGCGACGCTGCGGGATCAGGGGTGGCCTGAATCCGTCATTGCTCCAGCGCGGAACCACATGCAGGTGGACGTGGAAGACCGTCTGCCCAGCAACTCCTCCGGTGGCGTGGAACACGTTCAAGCCCTCCGGTCGGAACGCGGCGTTGACGGCCGTGGCCACGCGAAGCGTGGTGCGCATCATGGCCGCGCCGTCATCGTCGCTCATCTCCCACAGCGCGGCGCTGTGCGCCCGCGGAACGACCAGGACGTGTCCCCGCGTCAGCGGCGCGATATCCATGAAGGCCATGGTCCGCTCGTCCTCGGCGACCACATGCGCCGGTGCGCGTCCGGCGGCAATCTCGCAGAAGATGCACGCCATCGGTCAGTCGTGGGCGGTCGGGGGGCGCAGGTCCGATAAGCCGGCCACGCGTTCGTAGGCATCGGCCACGCGCAGGATGGTGGCCTCGTCGAAGGCGCGCCCGATGACCTGCAGCCCGACCGGCAGGCCTTCCGACAGGCCGCAGGGAACCGATATGCCGGGCAGCCCGGCGATGTTGACCGGCAGCGTGCAGGCGTCGTTGAGGTACATCAGCATCGGATCCTCGGTCTTGGCGCCGATCTTGAACGCGACGCTGGGCGAGGTGGGGGCCAGCAGGGCGTCGACATCGGCCAGGACGCGGTCGAACTCGGCCTTGATGAGCGTGCGCACCTGCTGTGCCTTGACGTAGTAGGCGTCGTAATAGCCGGCCGACAGGGCGTAGGTGCCGAGCATGATCCGGCGTTTGACCTCCGGGCCGAAACCGGCGCCGCGCGTCCGGAGATAGTTCTCCAGCAGGTCGTCCTCGCCGGCGCTGTATCCGTACTTGACCCCGTCATAGCGCGCCAGGTTGGCCGATGCCTCGGCGGGGGCGATGATGTAGTACGTCGCCAGGCCGGCATCGGTGGAAGGCAGGCTGACCTCCACGATCTCGGCCCCCAGCCCTTCCAATATGCCGATGGCGGCGCGCACGGCCGTCTCGACCCCGGGCTCCATGCCCGCGACGAAGTACTCGCGCGGCACCCCCAGGCGCATCCCCCTGACCTCGCCGCTCAGCGCGGCGGCGTAATCGGGCACCGGCTCGTCGACGCTGGTCGAGTCGCGCGGGTCGTGGCCTGCCAGCGCCCGAAGCACCAGGGCCACGTCGCGGACGCTGCGGCCCAGGGGACCGCACTGGTCCAGGCTGGAGGCGAAGGCGATCATCCCGTAGCGGCTGATGCGTCCGTAGGTCGGCTTCATGCCCACGATCCCGGACAGCGATGCCGGCTGCCGGATGCTGCCGCCGGTATCGGTCCCGGTGCCGAAGAATGCCTGGCCACCCGCCACGGCCGCTGCGGAGCCGCCGCTCGATCCGCCCGGGACCATCGTCTCGTCCCACGGGTTGCGGACGGGACCGTAGGCGCTGTTCTCGTTCGATGAGCCCATCGCGAACTCGTCGCAGTTCGTCTTTCCCAGCAGCACCGCGCCGGCCGCGGTCAGCCGCGCCTCGGCATCGGAGGCATACGGCGACAGGTAGCCCTCCAGGATCCGCGACCCCGCGGTGGAGGGAAGGCCGCCATCCGGCAGCCCGGCGTCGTCCAGACCGCGCGTGACGAACACGTCCTTCAGCACGTACGGGATGCCAAGCAAGGGGCGGCCGTCGCCGTCGCCGGCGGCCAGCGCGCGATCCGCGTCGTCCGCGGCCGCCAGCGCACGATCCTCCCCCAGCGCCAGGAAGGTGTTGAGCCGCTCACCGTCGCGCCGGATGCGCACCAGGCAGGCCTCCACCAGGTCACGCGACGAGACCTCACGGCGCCGGAGCAGTTCCCCCACCTCGCTCAGCGTGCGGTCCGCAAGGGGGAGCTCGTTCAACGCCCCTCCTCCAGCACTACCGGGACCCGAACATGGTCACCTTCGCGCAGCGGGACGTTGGCCAGGGCAGCTTCCCGTGTGAGCCCCGGGCGCGCCTCGTCGGGGCGCATCACGTTCTCCAGCGCGATGACCTGCGCGGTGGGGCCTACGGAGCTGGTGTCCACCGCCTGCAGCTGCCCGATCGCCTCCAGGATGCGGCGCAGCTGGCCCTGCATGCGGTCGATCTCGTCATCGGTGAGGCCCAGGCGGGCCAGGCGGGCGGCATGCTCCACGTCGGCGCGGCTGATCATGGACCGATGCTAGCCCAACCCCTGCGCCCGCGCCGTCTCTCCCGGGCGTTACCGCTGTGCCGGTCCGCCACGTACCAATCCTCGTCGGCTAAGGCGAGCGGGCCGACGTTCTGCCTCCGGGGACGGGTCGCGGTGAGCGTGGAGATCGCATCCGGCGGGGTGCCTTGCCCGACTACGCCTCCCTTTCCCGTCTTAGCGGACCGCCAGTGGTGGGCGGGGCAACCGGCAGCGACGGGAGCGGTCAGGCGACCACCACTGGTAGGTGGCGAGAAGGCGGCCTCGCTCCCCGAGCTGGCCGAGCTGGCCGAGCTGGCCGGTCCTGGCATCTGGCACCATGGGGGCGTGAGCGTGGATGAGATTGCGATCCGTGGCGGGCTGATCGAGGCCCTCCGCCTTCAGGGCGGCGCGGGCACCCCGCTGCTGGTCCTGGGCGGCGTGGAGACCGGCCTGCGGCGGCTGGCCGGCACCGAGCACCTGCTGTCGAAGCGCTGGGCGCTGCGGGCGGAGCGCCGGCCGGTGGTGGTCGTGGGCCGTCCCCTGCCCACCACGGACACGGAGACGGATCGGCTCATGCACCCGCGCGTCATCGCCGATGCCGTCGCCACCGCCGTCGGCTGGGTCGCCGAGCACGGTGGACCGCAGCCACCCTACGCCGTCGAGGCCGAGTCCGGCGGGGGCCGCATCTCGCTCTGGCTCGCCGTGGATCACCCGGAGCTGGTCAGCCGCATGGTCCTCTCCTCGGTGGCATCCGAGACGCGAGCCGACTCGGCCATGGCGCACCGCATGGCGCAGTGGATCAGCCTGGCCGAGAACGATGACTGGGGGATGTTCTTCGGCCACATGGCGGTGCAGATGCGACCGGCCGAGGGAGCTGCCGAGGCGCGCTCCTTCGACGCGGCTGCGCGCCTGCAGCCGCGACCGGCAACGCCGGAGCGCTTCGTTGGTGAGCTGCGCGCAACGCTTGATCCGTCCTCGTTCGTCACGGGGCGCCTGCGCGAGCTCCAGGTCCCGGCGCTGATCCTGGCCGGGGGGCGCGACCAGGTGGTGCCGCCGGACGCCACGCGGCAGGTGGCGGATGCGCTGCCGGACGCTCGCTTCGCGCTGGATCCCGAGTGCGGCCACACGGTCCGGAGCAGTTTCCACGGCTACCACGACCTCGTCGAGGCATTCCTGGCCGAAGGTGACCGGGATGGCGGCTGAGCCCGAGCCCACGGGGCGCTGGTTCCAGTTGCTGGTCCTCTCGCTGGCGGTGCTCCTGGTGCTCGGCACCTGGTTCAGCGGAACCGCGGTCTCGGGCTCGCTGCGCGACGCCTGGGGCATCGACACCATCGGGGTGGCAACGCTCACGGTGGCGGTGCAGCTGGGCTTCGCAGCCTCTGCCCTGCTGCTGGCGATGCTGGGCATCCCGGACGTCGTCCCGGCACGCTGGCTGATCCTGGCCGGCGGGCTGGTCGCTGCCGGCGCCAACGCCGCGTTTGCGCTGCTGGCGACGGACCTCGCCAGCGCCGTGCCGTTCCGCTTCCTGACCGGTGCCGGCATCGCCGCCGTCTACCCCGTCGGCATGAAGGTGCTGTCCGGCTGGTTCCGCCGGCAGCGTGGGTTGGCGGTCGGCACCCTGATCGGCGCCATCACCGTCGGCTCCGCCCTGCCGCACCTGCTGCGGGCCGCCGGCGTCCTGCTGCAGGCCGACTGGCAGGCGATCGTGCTGAGTGCCTCGGTGGGCGCCGCGCTGGGAGCCGTGGCCGCTGGTGCAACAGTGGCCGATGGGCCGTTCACGGTGGCCGCCACCCGTTTCAGCCCGGCCGTGGCGCGGGCCGCGCTGCGCGAGCGATCGGTCCTGCTGGCGAACCTCGGCTACCTGGGCCACATGTGGGAGCTGTTCGCGATGTGGAGCTGGATCCCCATCTTCCTGGCCGCCTCGCTGGCGACGTCGGGCATCTCCGATCCGGCGGCGGCGAGCCTCATCGCGTTTGCCGTGGTGGGCGCCGGTGGCGCCGGCTGCTTGGTGGCGGGCCTGCTGGCGGATCGCCTGGGTCGGACCACGCTGAACATCGCCGCCATGGCGGTCTCCGGCAGCACGGCCATCTTCACCGGATTCCTCTTCGGCGCCTGGCCGGTGCTGCTGGTGGCGGTTGCCCTGGTCTGGGGCGTGAGCGTGGTGGCCGACTCGGCACAGTTCTCCACCGCGGTCTCCGAGCTGGCGCCGCCAGGCACCGCGGGCTCCGCGCTCACCATCCAGACCGCCGCCGGGTTCACGCTTACCGCGGTCACCATCTGGGGCGTCAGCCTGCTGGGCCCCACCGATGCCGCCGGCTGGCGCGTCGCCTTCGGGGCGCTGGCCATCGGTCCAGCGCTGGGGATCCTGGCCATGTGGCGCTTGCGCCAGCGCCCCGAGGCGACCCGGATGGCGAACGGCAACCGCTGATCGATCAACGCGTCCGGCGGCGGGCCTTGACGGGATCGGTGAAGGCGGTGGCATCACCCGCCATCAGGCGGCGGGCCAGGTACTCGGTGCCGTCCATCGCCTGGCGCCAGAGCCCCTCGCCAACCGAGACGCGACGCACGCCCATGGTGCGCAAGCGCCGCAGCGACGGCGCCCCGGCGGTCAGCAGCACGTTCACCGGCCCGCCGACCCGCTCGACCATGCGCGCGATCGATCCGGCGTCCACCAGGCCGATGGGATACACGCAGTCCGCGCCCGCCTCGAGGTAGGCGTTCCCGCGTTCGATCGCCTCGCCGACGCGTGCCTTCAGGTCGCCCGGCCGGCGCAGGAAGACATCGATCCGCGCGTTGAGCACGATGGGCACCCGCGCCGCGTGGGCGGCATCCCGGACGGCCGCGATCCGCTCGGCCTGGTCCTGGACCGTTCGCAGGCGTGGTTTCGCGTCGGACCGATCGGTGTCCTCCAGGTTGAGGCCGACCGCGCCCGAATGCAGCAGGCGGTCGACCAGCTCTTCGGCAGGCAGTCCGTAGCCGGCCTCCAGGTCCGCGGTGACCGGCAGCCGGACGGCCGCGGCGATACGCAGGATCGCCAGCAGCATGTCGCCGGGTGGGATCGCTTCGCCGTCGGGATAGCCGAGCGACCCGCTCACGCCGCTGGAGGTGGTGGCGATCGCCTGCGCACCGGCCCGCTCCACGGCCATCGCGCTCGCGATGTCCCACGCGTTGGGCAGGATGAGAGGACGCTCGCCGTGATGCAGCGACCGGAGCTGTTCGGCCAGCACGACGAGCGCCTCACGCTCGTGGGGCGGGATCATGGCGTGCCTCCTTCCAGCAGCCGGCGGAATCCATCTTCGTCGAGCACCGTGACGCCCAGCTGTTCGGCCTTCGCTAGTTTGCTCCCAGCCTTCTCCCCCGCGACGAGATAATCCGTCTGCTTCGAGACGGAGCCGGCGGCGTGCCCGCCGGCTGCCCGGATGGCGGCCTCCGCCTCCTGCCGCGAGAATCCGGCCAGGCTCCCGGTCACGACCAGGGTCCTCCCCGCCAGCGGTCCCGCCCCGGGCTCCGGGCCGGACGCGCCCGGTTCGGGCGCCTCGGCAACCACCCCGGCCGCCAGGAGCCGGTGCAGCGTGTCGGCGGTGTGCTCCTCGTGGAAGTAGCGCGCGATCTCCTCCGCCACGACCTTGCCGATGCCGAAGACGGCCGTCAGCTCCTCGGCCGGCGCCTCGCGGAGCCGATCCGCCACGCGTCGCGACCAGTCGGCCTCCGACTCTCCCTCGGCACGCGGCGTCTCGCGCGTCAGCCAGGTGGCCAGGTCGATCGCCGTCTGCTCACCCACATGGCGGATGCCGAGGGCGTTGAGGATGCGGGCCAGCGCACGGCGATGGGCGGCCTGGATCGAGGCATGCAGGTTTTCGGCGCTCTTGCGTCCCAGCCGCTCCAGCCCTTCCAGCGTCTCGACGTCCAGCCCGAAGATGTCGGCCGGCTCACGAACCAGCTCGCGATCGATGAGCTGCACCATGATCTTGTAGCCCAGCCCGTCGACGTCCAGGCCACCGCGGCCGGAGAAGTGGAGCAGCCCGCCCAGGCGCTGCGCGGGGCACCAGGGGTTGGGACAGCGCCAGACCACCTCGCCCTCCTCGCGGACCGCCTCGGTCCCGCAGGCCGGGCAATGGGAGGGCATCTCCCAGACCACCTCCGAGCCGTCGCGCGCCTCGACGACGGAGCTCACCACTTCGGGAATGACGTCCCCGGCGCGTTGCAGCACCACCGTGTCGCCGACCCGCAGGTCCTTGCGCCGGATTTCGTCGATGTTGTGCAGCGTGGCGTTGCGTACGGTCGTGCCGCCCACGAAGACCGGGGTCACGTGCGCCACGGGGGTGAGCGCCCCGGTGCGGCCCACGTAGACCTCGATCTGCTCCAGCTTCGTGGTCACCTGCTGGGCCGGGAACTTGTAGGCGATCGCCCAGCGTGGCGCGCGCGCCACGAAGCCCAGCGTCCGCTGCTGCTCGATGCTGTCGACCTTGATCACGATGCCGTCGGTCTCGTAGTCGAGCTCGCGTCGCTGCTCTCCCCACTCCTCCACGAAGCCGATGACCTCGTCGATGCCCTGCACGCTGCGCGTGACGGGATTCACCGGCAGGCCCAGCTCGCGGATGAGCGCCAGCGACTCGGAGTGCGAGGCAACGCCCTGCACGCCCACCACCTGGTAGCACCACAGCGCCAGCCGCCGGCTGGCGGTCACGCCCGGGTCCTTCTGCCTGACCGATCCCGCCGCGGTGTTGCGCGCGTTGGCGTACAGCTGCTTCCCCTCCCGTTCCAGCTGCTCGTTCAGGGCAGCGAAAGCACCGCGCGGCATGTAGACCTCGCCCCGCACCTCCAGCCGGTCCCCGGGCGGGTCGGCACGCAGCC
>Ga0055467_10000031_pt1 | contig 9386 bp, 6 predicted proteins | sample MayberryNW_Catta_4_FD_57673 | JGI IMG/M metagenome (GOLD analysis project Ga0055467, IMG submission 57673) | Wetland microbial communities from San Francisco Bay, California, USA, that impact long-term carbon sequestration - MayberryNW_CattailB_D2 | ecosystem: Environmental > Aquatic > Marine >... | reverse complement strand
AGGAAGGCAATGCCGCTGAACCCGGCCTGCGCCCGTGCGAGCTGTGCCTCCTCGTCGGCAATGGTCTCCACCACGAACGCCTCGGTCAGCTGCGCGTCGAGGGCAGCCTGCACGTCGTCGACGTGGCCGTCGGCGACCTGCAGGTCCACGTAGCGGATCGGCACCGGGAAGTCGAACGCCTCGGCCAGGAACTCGCGGTTGAGGACGATGACCGAGCCGGAGGAGAGCGCGCCGAACCCCGCGTCGTCGAGCAGGCCGACGATGCGGATGGGTGGCACCTCGAGCCGGTGCCCGTCCAGGATGAGCTCGTCGCCCAGGGTGAAGCCGTTGTCGGCGGCCCAGCGCGCATTGACCAGCACGCCGGACGGCACCTCGGGGTCCAGGAAGGCGCCATCGGTCAGGTGCGTCGGCCGGATTCGCGCCTCGTCGGCCGGATCCAGGCCGATGAGCAGCACCGGGAAGACCCGGTCGTTGGCGCTGGGCGTGGTGCTCACCACGCCCCGTCGCTCGGAGACCGCGGCGGCGTTCAGCACGCCGGGGACCTGGCGCAGCGTGGTCACCGCGCGCGGGGTGAAGCCGGATGCGTCGAAGGCTCGCACGCGGAGGTCCGCTGAGCCGTAGAGCTCCTGGGCGGCGCGGCGCACCGCGTCGGTGGTGGCCTGGCTGGCTACGAGGGTGGCCGCCAGGATCGCCACGCCCATTGCCACGCCGACCACGGTCAGCATCGTGCGCAGGGGACGCGCGGCGAGGCTTCGCCATGCCAGATCCCCGAAGCGCATCGGCCTAGAGCCCGAGGCTGGCCAGCCGGGCGATCAGCGGTCGAGCCTCGTGGTCCCGACGGCGGCCGAGCTCGATCTCCTCGAGCACAGTGCCGTCCTGCACGACCAGCACGCGGTCGGCATAGGCGGCGGCATGGGCGGCATGGGTCACGAGCACGATGGTCTGGCCCAGGCGATCGCACGAATCCCAGAGCAGGTCCAGGATCTCGATTCCGGTGGTGTAGTCCAGGTTGCCGGTTGGCTCGTCAGCGAGCAGGATCGCCGGCGCCGTGGCCAGCGCCCGCGCCAGCGCCACCCGCTGCTGCTCGCCAGCGGAGAGCTGGTCCGGCCGGTGCGCGGCCTTGGTCGCCAGGCCAACCAGGTCCAGCAGCTCGTCCACCCGGCCGCGGTGCTGGGCCAGCGTCTCGCCGGCGATGATGAACGGCAGGGCCACGTTCTCTGCCACGTTCAGGAGCGGGATCAGGTTGAAGAACTGGAAGACGAAGCCGGTCTTGGCGCGCCGCGTCAGCGTCGCCTCCTCCTCGCCCAGGTCGCTGATGTTGACCCCGTCGATCACCACCTCGCCGCTGGTGGGCCGATCCAGGCCACCGAGCAGGTGCAGCATGGTCGACTTGCCGGAGCCGGACGTGCCCATGATCGCCACGAACTCGCCCTGCGCCACCGAGAGCGAGACGCCGCGCAACGCCTCGACCGCCCCGGGCCCGACGGGATACCGCTTGACGAGGTCGCGCGCCTCGAGGATGGCCGGCATGCGGCGCAGTCTAGCCCGATACGACCCCAGCCGAGCCGGCCTGTGGCGCGGCGCCGGAGGGGACGCTACAGGATGAAGGAGAGCAGCGAGCCCAGCACGGTCTCGAACAGGCCGCTCGGCGCTGATGAGCTTGCCTGCACCCGCATCGAGGTGCTCGCCGCGACCTGCACCGGCGCCTCCGCCGGATCGTCCCAGGCCTGCAGGCGGACCAGCGCCCGGGTGGCGGACATCGGCTCCGGGACGTTGGCCGCGACCACCAGGTTGCCGCCGTCCAGCGGCTGGCTCGCCTGCGGGGCGACCGGCGCGGTGACGCGCTGGAGGCTGGCCGTCGGGCCGGTGGTGGCCGCTGGTGCAGCGGGCCTGCTGCCGCCGCCGGATGGCGGTGGCGGCGTGGTCGAGCCCGACGGCGGTGGCGGCGGCGTGCTGCCGCTCGCCGCCTGCATGAACAGCTCGGTGTAGAAGCGCGGGCTGCGCACCACGCCCAGGAAGACCACGTTGTCGGCCCCGTAGGCGCCCACGCCGCCGTGGGTCCACGAAGGCTCGAGGACATTGGCACGGTGCCCCGGCGAGTTCATGAACCCTTCGTGGATGGCGACCGGCGAGTCGGCATCGGCGTAGCCATTGTTCCATCCGATGTTCTCGCCACCCCACCGGTAGTTGAGCCCGTTGAGGTCATACCAGTGGTAGACCTGGTACGAGGTCCCCAGGATGACGTGGTCGAAGTAGCTGCGATCGACCTGGTCCTTGCTGCGCCATCGGGCCAGCGAGACCAGGGTGCCGTTCTGCTGGAGGGCGCGGAGACCGTTGTTGACGCGAGCGCCGTTCATCAGCTGCCAGAGGGTCCCCTCGGCGCTGCTCTGGTTCCAGCCGGTCGCCGCGGAGGGCGACCAGGCGAGGAGGGCGGCGGCCATCAGCGCGGTTCCCGCCAGGGCCGTTGCCCGGCGCAGGGCGCGCGGCCCGCGGCTCATCCGTTCAGGGGTCATGCCAAAGCTCCGGTCTCGCATCGCGAAGGTCCCCCACACCCTACGGCGGCACGGGCGGTGCGGGCACTAGCGATCTGGTCCCGGTAGGGGGCATGACCCGGGACCCATCGGGTACCGGTGCGGAGCAGGACCATCGGCCCATGCGGCTGGCACGCCGATTGCGCCACGGCAGCGCCATGAACCACCCGATGCTTTTCGCCCGACCGATCGGACGCCTGCACTGGGCCATCGCCGAGGGCTACATCCCCTCCGGCAGCACCGGCCCGGCAGGGACGATGACCAGCCACGAGACCGCGTCCATCCTCAATGCCGGTGACGCCGACGCGCACGTCGAGCTCTGGATCTACCGTGCCGATCGCGATCCGGTGGGGCCATACCGGGTCACCGTGGGCGCTCGTCGCACGGCGCACGTCCGCTTCAACGACCTGGACGATCCAGAGCCCATCCCGCGCGACACCGACTACGCCAGCGTGCTCGTCTCGGACGTGCCGATCGTGGTGCAGCACACGCGCCTCGATTCGCGCCAGGCGGAGAATGCGCTCCTGACGACCATCGCCTACGCCGACGCATGACCGATGCGAGGCCCTGCCGCGTCATCCTGCTGGGGATGATGGGCAGCGGCAAGACAACCGTGGGGCGCGAGCTCGCCGCACGGACCGGCTGGCCGTACCACGACAACGATGCGCTGCTCGAGGAGGCCACCGGACGCACGGCGCGCGAGCTGGCGGGCGAGGGGACGCCGCAGCTGCGAGCGGCTGAGGCGGCCGCGGTGCTTCGCGCCCTCTCGCTGCCGGCGCCTGCCATCGCGGGAGCGGCGGCCGGGGTGGTCATGGACGCGGCCGTGCGTGAGCGCCTGGGCCGTGACGGGATGGTGGTCTGGCTGCGCGCGCCTGCCGAGACGCTTGCCCGGCGCACCCTGGCGGACGCCCCGCGGCCGTGGCTCGACGGCGACGCGGTCGATTGGCTGGCAACGACATCCGAACGTCGCGCTCCGCTCTACCACCAGGTGGCGGCCGTGGAGATCGACACCGAACCCCTCTCGCCCGCCGAGGTGGCGCAGCGGATCATCGACTGGCTGCGCGGCACCCAGTGTGCCGACGATCTGGCACCCGGGGACCGATGAGCGTGACCTCGCGGCACCGGTGGTGGCAGCGCGGCATCCTCTACGAGGTCTACGTCCGCAGCTGGGCCGATGCCAGCGGCGACGGCGTCGGAGACCTGCGGGGGATCCGGTCCCGCCTCGATCACCTCGCATGGCTGGGGGTCGATGCAATCTGGATCACGCCGTTCTTCCCGTCGCCGATGGTCGACGGCGGCTACGACGTCGCCGACTACACGGGCGTCGATCCCCTGTTCGGCACCATCGGTGACTTCGACGCCCTTCTGGCCGCGGCGCACGATCGCTCGCTGCGAGTGATCCTGGACCTGGTCCCCAACCACACGTCGGACCGGCACCCGTGGTTCATCGAGTCTCGCGCGTCGCGCAGCTCGCCGAAGCGCGACTGGTACCTGTGGCGCGATCCGGCGCCGGGCGGCGGGCCGCCGAACAACTGGGTCAGCGAGTTCGGCGGGCCGGCGTGGGAGTGGGACGCGGCGACCGAGCAGTACTACTACCACGCCTTCGCATCGGCCCAGCCCGATCTCAACTGGCGCCACCCGCAGGTACGCGGGGCGATGTACGACGCGATGCGCTTCTGGCTCGACCGCGGCGTGGACGGCTTCCGGGTCGACGTGATGTGGCACATGCTCAAGGACGAGCACTTCCGAGATGATCCGCCGAACCCGGACTACCGCGCCGGAATGGCCGAGTACCGCAGCCTGATCCACGCCTATTCATCCGACCAGCCGGACGTGCACGAGGTGGTGAGGGAGATGCGGGCCGTTCTCGACGGGTACGACGAGCGGCTGCTGATCGGCGAGATCTACCTCCCCGTCGACGAGCTGGTCGACTACTACGGGCGCGAGGGCCACGAGGCACACCTGCCCTTCAACTTCCACCTCATCGGCACGCCATGGGATGCGCGACAGATCGCGGTGCTCATCGACCGCTACGAGGGCGCATTGCCGGAGCACGCCTGGCCCAACTGGGTGCTGGGCAACCACGACCAGCCGCGCGTCGCCAGCCGCATCGGCGATGCCCAGGCGCGCGTCGCCGCGATGCTGCTGCTGACGCTGCGCGGCACGCCGACCCTCTACTACGGGGAGGAGCTGGGGCTGCGCGATGCGGAGATCTCGCCGGACCGGGTGACCGACGTGCGGGAGGAGAGCGAGCCGGGGCGCGGGCTGGGGCGCGACCCGGAGCGGACGCCCATGCCCTGGGACGCCTCCGAGCACGGCGGCTTCACGCACGGTTTGCCGTGGCTTCCACTCGGCGAGCTGAATCGGTCGCGCAGCGTCGAAGCGCAGCGCGACGATCCCGGCTCCATGCTCACCCTCCATCGGCGGCTCATCGCGCTGCGGCGAGCGGAGCCGGCCCTGGCCATCGGCGATTACTGGCCGGTGCATGCCGGCGGCGACGTGCTCGCCTACCGTCGCACGCATGGCGGACGCGACCTGCTGGTGGCGCTGAACCTCGGTAGCTCGCATGCCCGGCTGGCGCTGCCACCCGGGCTCGGACCGTTCCGCGTCCTGCTGGCCACCATCGGCTCGCTCGAGGGCGGCACGTGCCAGCGCGAGCTCGAGCTGCCGGCCAACGCCGGCATGATCCTGGAGCCGCTGGCGAGCTCCGACCGACGATGAACCCGTGACTGGGGCAAGATGTAGTAACTAGTCGAACCCCCCACAGGAGTGCGCGCCTCTTGCTGTCGTCGCTCGCTGCGTGGCGGGTGAGCCTGCAGCGCATGCGCGCGGACTGGCCGATCGTCGCAGCGGCGTGGCTCATCACGCTCCTCGCCGCAACGCTGCTCGCCGCTGGGCCCGTCTACTCCGATGCCGTCTCGCTGGCGGGCCTGCGCCGCACCCTCGCCGACGCCCCGACGATCGACGTCAACATCGAGATCACCGCACGGGTTCCCGCCGACCAGGTGGATCTCGCCGGCGCCGAGGTCGAACGCCAGGTTGGCAGCGCCATGGGCAGCCTGCCGACCGACATCGAGCGCAGTGCCGTCTCCGACACCTTCGCCCTTCCCGACCAGCCCAGCGGGCAGGTCCGCGACCTCGCAGTGCTGGGCTTCTCGGACGGCATCGATGCGCACACCACTCTGCTGGAGGGCGAGTGGCCGGCGACCTCGCCCGAGGGCGCGCCGATCGAGGTCGCGGTGGCCGAGCCCGTCGCCACCGAGCTGGGCTGGTCCGTGGGCGATGTCCTCCTGCTCACGAATCGGGCCGACGAGACGCGGACCATCCAGATCGCGGTCAGCGGCGTGTTCCGCGCCGACAACGTCGAGGACCCCTTCTGGTGGGGTGAGACGACGACCAGTGGTGCCTCGGAGAGCGCCACCTTCCGGACCTTCGGGCCCCTGATCACCACGCCGCAGAGCCTCACCACGCGGGTCTCGACCACCGACGTGCGGGTGTCGTGGCATGCGTTCCCGCGCTTCGACCAGATCGAGCTGGGACAGGTGGGTGGCATCCAGGCACGGGCAGCCCAGCTCGTCGAGCGGATGCGCAACGCGCTGGCAGCCTACTTCCCCACGGCATCGACGCGGCTTGACCAGATCCTGGGCGACGCGAACCGCTCGCTGCTGGTGAGCCGCACCGGGGTGCTGCTGCTCATCGTGCAGCTCGCCATCCTGGCCGCCTATGCCATCGTCCTGACGGCCGGACTGCTGGCCGATCACCGACGCCTGGATACGGCGCTCCTCCGCTCGCGGGGCGCCGGGCCGCTGCAGGTCGCCTCGATCGCGCTGGCCGAGGCGCTGGTCCTGGCCCTCCCGGCGGCGCTCCTGGCTCCGGTGGTAGCGGCGGCCGTGCTCCGGCTCTTCAACGTCGCCGGCCCGCTGGCCGCGGTGCAGATCACGCTGGTGCCGCAGCTGTCCACCACCGCCTTCGTGGTGGCCGCCGGTGCCGCCCTGGGCGCCGCCCTGCTCCTGGTTCTGCCGGCCTTCCTGGCGGCGCGCTCCTTCGCGGAAGAGGAGGGTGCGCGCTCGCGCTTCGAGACGCGCACCATGGGCCAGCGGCTGGGGCTGGACATCGCCCTGCTGGCGGTGACCGCCATCGGCTTCTGGCAGCTGCGCCTCTACGGCGCACCGCTGACGCAGTCGGTGCACGGCAGCCTGGGGCTCGACCCGCTGCTGGTGGCGGCGCCTGCCATCGGGCTGCTGGCCGGCGGCGTGCTCGCGCTGCGCGTGGTGCCGCTGCTGGCACAGGCGGCGGAGGCGATCACCCGGCGCGGGCGGCGCCTGGTCGGCGCCCTGGGGGCGCAGCAGATTGCACGGCGACCGCTGCGCTACACGCGGGCCGCCCTGCTGCTGATGCTTGCCGTGTCGATGGGCGTCTTCGCCATCTCGTACGCCGAGACCTGGGGCCGCTCGCAGCAGGACCAGGCCGATTACCGGGTCGGCGCCGACGTGCGGGTCACGGCGCCAGGCGGCGCCGGCAACCTCCCCTCCTGGGCGCTGCACACCGCCTTCTCGGGCATCGACGGAGTGACCGGCGTGATGCCGCTCGATCGCCAGGCGCTCCGCCTGCCCGGCAGCGCGCCGCAGGGCGAGGTGATCGGCCTCGATCCTGCCGTTGCCGGCAACCTCGTGCGGCTGCGCTCCGACGTGGCCGGCATTCCCCTGGGAACGGCACTCCAACCCCTCGCGGACCAGCGACCGGCACCTGCGCTGGTGACCCTCGACGCCAGCACGACGCAGCTTCGGGTGGACACGCATGTGGACTTCAGCAGCCTGTTCGAGTCGGTCTTCGACCGGGATTCCGGCCAGTTCGTTGCCGAGCCCCGGGAGCCCGAAGCCCTGCCGGCTCGCGGTGTCGTGGGCGCCGAAGTCGTCCTGCGCGACGGCGACGGAGGCACGCACCGCTTCACCGCCTCGCCGATCCCGCTCGGCGACGGAGAGCAGCAGGTGATCGTGCCACTCGACACGGGGTCGGAACGGACGGATCGATCGATCGCCGAGGTGGGTGGCGGCTTCACCGGTCCCCTCGAGGTGATCGCCATCGACATCACGGTGACGCTGCCGCAGAACTGGTTGGCCGAGGAAGGGCGCGTGGAGCTGAGCGGCCTGGCCGCAGGGAGCGGGACCACCTGGAGCACGGTGGACATCGCCTCCGCAGGCGGCTGGCACCTGTGGGTGATTCGCAACGGCGGAGCGCCACCCACCGAGGCCGCCGGAAGCCAGGTGGATGGCAGCGCCCTGGTCCTCAACGGTCAGGGCAACGTGGCCTTTCTCGCCGGTCAGCGTGCCGGACTGCGGCCGGCCGCGGTCAGCTTCGTTGCCGCCTCGCTCGCGACGCTCGCCGATGCCACGCTCCCGGTTGTCGTCAACCAGGCCCTCCTGGACGAGACCTCGGCGCGAGTCGGTGACGAGCTCATCGTTCGGCTGGACGGCCTCCTGCGGCAGCTGCTGGTGATTGGAAGCGTGGGATCCTTCCCGACCGAGGACCCCCAGAAGCCGCTGGCGCTCGCCGACCTGTCCACCCTCGGTCTGATTCGCTACGCATCGGCCCAGAGCACCGAGCAGCCTGACGAGTGGTGGCTCGCGACCGCGCCGGGTCTCGGTTCGACGGTCGCGGGACAGATCGACCGGCAACGGTACGCGCAGGGCCCCATCGTTGCCCGCGATGACGTGGCAGAGGGCCTCTCCACCGATCCCGTCGCGCTCGGGATCATCGGCGCGCTGTCGCTGGGCTTCATCGTGGCCGGGCTCTTCGCCGCCATCGGGTTGGTCGTGAGCGCATCGGTCTCGGCTCGCCAACGGCGCACGGAGTTCGCGCTGCTGCGAGCCCTTGGCCTCTCCTCCGGCCAGCTCTCCGGGTGGCTATGGCTCGAGAATGCCGGGATCGTCGTCATCAGCCTGCTCGCCGGGGTTGGCCTGGGACTCCTCATCGGCTGGGTGGCGCTGCCGTTCGTGACCGTCACCCAGCAGGCGGCTGCCCCCTACCCGCCTGCGATCGTTCGGACGCCATGGGACAGCATCGGCCTACTCGTCGCCGTGGCCGCCGGCGCGCTGGGCGTCACGGTCCTGATCCTGGCTCGCGTGCTGCGCCGCATCGGCATCGGCTCAGTGCTGCGGATGGGGGAGGACTGAGGGTGCGGGGCATCTGGGCAGCGGCCTTCCTGCTGCGCCGGCTGCGCGCCGACGTTGGCGTGGCGCTGCTCGTGCTGCTGGTGGTGGGCGCGACCGCCTTCCTGTTCGCCGCCGCGCCACGCCTCCTGAACCGCGCTGCCGACGATGGCCTGCGGCACGACCTTTCGACCGCACGAACCAGCGACCGCAACATCCAGATCTCGCTGGTCGCGCCCGGCCTGGCCGGGACGCGCTCGCTGGAGGCAATGGGCACGCAGCAGTCCGCCTTCCTTGACCAGCTCCCCGACGACGTTCGGTCGGTCATTGCCGGCACCGCCCTCTCGACCGAATCGATCCGGTTCACGGTCACCGATGCTCCGCACCTGACGTATACCCACACCTTCATCCGCTTCAGATACCAGGACCACCTGGACGGACAGATCGAGCTGAGCGAGGGCCGCATGCCCGTGGCCCGCAACGAGTTCCTGCCGGCGCCAGATTTCGGCTTCATTCCCCCCGACTACCAGGCGCCGGATGAGCTCCCGCGCTTCGAGATCGCCGTCTCGGCCCAGGCCGCGCAGGCATCCGGCTTCCAGGTGGGCGACGTGCTGACCGTGGATGCAGACGGCAACGACGCCCGGTTGCAGCGCGCGTTCGCCATCCCGCTGCCGGCGGAGGTCGAGGTCGTGGGCATCTACCGGGT
>Ga0055467_10000028_pt1 | contig 9497 bp, 9 predicted proteins | sample MayberryNW_Catta_4_FD_57673 | JGI IMG/M metagenome (GOLD analysis project Ga0055467, IMG submission 57673) | Wetland microbial communities from San Francisco Bay, California, USA, that impact long-term carbon sequestration - MayberryNW_CattailB_D2 | ecosystem: Environmental > Aquatic > Marine >... | reverse complement strand
TCGTGCATCTCCGGCCACTCGAAGGCGCCGCCGTCGTCGAGCAGCGGCGGCAGAACGAAGGCAAAGGCCGGAAACCCGTACTCGCGCAGCAGCGGCAGCACCGTCCCGCAGTTGTCGCGAAAGCCGTCGTCGAAGGTGAGGAAGACGGTCGGATGCGCGGGCCGGCGCCCCTCCGCCAGCTCGGCCAGGGCGGCGAGGTCCCCGCCCCGAAAACCACGCCGCCGCAGCGTCGCAAGCTGCCGCTCGAACAGCTCAGCAGTGATCGTCAGGTAACGCGGCCCCCGCGGCGCGACCGAGTGGTAGCAGAGAAAGACAGCGCCGTGAGAACGATTGCGGAGTCGCCGGGCGGACACGGCGCCAGTCTAGGAACCTGAGGGATTCTCCGCCGGACGATACGACTAACCTGGCCGCTTCGATGCCTGATTCCCGTCAACTCCGCCGGGCGCTGCGGCGCGCTATTCCGCGGCCGGTGCGGCAGCGGTTGTACGACTGGAGCCCGTCGCGGGCGCGGCGCTGGCGGCGGGTGGCCGGGGTCGAGAGCGTGCCGGCGGCGGCGGGGGTCGTGCTCACCTTCGACGACGGGCCCGACCCCGAGGCGACGCCAGCGGTGCTGGCGGCGCTGTCCGGTGCGCGGGCGCGGGCGACGTTCTTCGTCCTCGGCTGCCACGCGCGGGAACGGCCCGAGCTGCTGCGCGAGATCGTCGCGCAGGGGCACGAGGTCGCCCTGCACGGGATGGAGCACTACCGGCACGACCGGCTCTCGGCCCCAGAGGCCGAGCGCGAGCTCGGGGCCGGACTCGAGGCGATCGAGACCGCAGGTGGGCGGCGTCCGCGCTGGTATCGACCGCCTTTCGGCGCCACCTCCCCCAGCCTGGCTGAGGCCTGCAAGTGGCTCGGCCTGCGGCTCGCCTACTGGAGCGCCTGGGGGCAGGACTGGGAGGGCGACTCGCCCGAGCGGATCGCCACCCTTGTCCGTCGCGACCTTGCGCCCGGGGCGATCGTGCTGCTGCACGACTCGGCCCGTTATGCGCAACGCGCCTCGGCGGCGGCGACCGCTGAGGCGGTGCCGCTGATCGCCGCCGATGCGCGCGAGCGCGGCCTCGACCTGGTCACCCTCGGCGAGGCCATGAGCGATGGCGACAGCTGAGCGGCGAGCGATGTTGGTCTGCTCTCCGGGCGGCCACCTGTTGCAGCTGCTGGCGCTCGAGCCGGCCTGGGAGGGAATGGAGGCGACCTGGGTCACCCTGCCGGCGGCCGATACCGACTACCTGCTGCGCGAGGAGCGCGTGTTCCACGGCCGCGGGCCGACCAACCGCAGCCTGCGGGCGTTGATCGCCAACCTCGGCTTCGCCTGGCGCACGGTGCGGCGCGAGCGCCCGGACGTGATCCTCTCGACCGGCGCCGCGCTGGCGGTGCCCTTCTTCCTCGCCGGCAAGCTCTTCGGCGCCCGCCTCGTCTTCGTCGAGAGCATCACCCGCACGACCAGCATCTCGCTCAGCGGCCGCCTCGTTCGCCCGCTCAGCGACGCCTTCTTCGTCCAGTGGCCCGACCTGGCGCGAGCCAAGCGCGCCCGCTTCGCCGGCAGGCTGCTTTGATCTTCGCCACCGTCGGCAGCCACCCGACCTACCGCTTCGAACGCTTCCTGCGGGCGCTCGAGTCGCTGCCCGGCGAGGAGCTGGTCGTCCAGTACGGTCCGGGCGAGCCCCCGCCGCACGCCGCCAGGACCGTGCCCTGGATGACCTTTGCCGAGATCGTCGAGCACATGGAACGCGCCGAGCACGTCGTCAGCCACGCCGGCGCCGGCACGATCCTCTGCGCCGCCCGCGCCGGCCAGACCCCGATCGTCTTCCCCCGCCTCGAGCGCTTCGGCGAGACCGTCGACGACCACCAGGTCGAACTCGCCCGCCGCATGGCCGAGGACGGCCACGTGGTCGTCGTCGAGAGCGCCGCCGAGCTCGCCGCCGCCGTCGCCGAGGCGCCCCCCCGCGGAGCCGAGTCAGCCCTCGACGCCGGCACCGACCTGATCGCCGCGGTGCGGGCGGAGCTGGAAACGAAGCGAGGCTAGATCAGCCCGCACGCGTCCGTGCCGCGCCGGGAATCAGCTCCCCAAGCTCGACCAGTCGTAGCCTGTCGTTCTCCTCGGTCGCCTTCTTCAACCCGTCGGTAAATCCACTGCGCGCGAAGAGGACGATCAGCGGACCTTCCTTGACCGCCTTGGCGCCGCTCTGAAGCAACGCCGGCAACTTGTACCGCTCGATGTCCTCCAGCAATGAGGACGAGATGGGCTTGCTCGTCCACTTGCACTCGCCCAGGATCGAGATACGGCCGCGACGCAAACCGACAACGTCGATCTCCTCCACCTCCCGCTTGTGCTTGGCGCGCAGCTCGTGCAGGGCGGGACCCCACCAGCTGCCGACGCGGCTGGCCTGACCGCCCAGATTCGCCCGCACCCAGCGCCGACAAAGAGTCTCGAAGGCGGGGGCGATGTGTTCGGCAAATGCCGGTGCGACCTCCGCCCTCCACAAGTCGGCCGGCTTGAGGCCTGCTTCCAGCTCATAGCTGTAGGGACGGACAAAGCGAAACCAGAAGCGGAAAAAGCCGTCGGTCAAGCGGTAGCGAGCGGATCGCTTGCCGCCAGCGATCGGGAGCTGGCGATCAACGATCCTCATCTCCTGGAGGGTCCGCAGGTACTCGGTCAGCGACGTGCTCGGCGTATCGAGCGCGTTGGAGATCTCGCGCAGGGCGCGCGGCCCCGAGGCGAGCTCGTCGAGGATCGAGAAGTAGACGGCCGGCCGTCGCAGCTCCTGTTGGAGGACATAGGGCGGCTCCTCGAAGAGGGAGCCGAGATGATTCAAGACACTCTCGGTGAGCAGCCCCTTCAGCGGCCCTCCCCGCGCCAGCTCGTCGAGGTACATTGGCATCCCGCCGCTGACCGAGAAGCGCTCGACCCAGTCGCGGGGACTGTCGGCATCGATGAACGGTGCACACTCGTCGGGACCGAGCGGCGCAACGGGGAAGCGGTAAAGGCGACCGTGCAGCGGGCTCTCCTCCGCCATCAACCTCTCCATTGCCCCGATCTGCGAGCCACAGAGGATGAACCTGGTCCGCGAGGTGTCCTGCTCATCCTCGATCACGGCCTGGATCGCGGTCAACATCTCGCGGCGCTCCTTCTGCCCACCGGGCAGCAGGTGGGGAAACTCGTCGATTACGGCGAGCATCTTCTGCTCGCGCCCGAGGTGAAAGAGAACCCGGAAGAGGTCCGGTACATCGGCGAGATCGGGACGCACACCGAGTGGCCCTTCGAGCGTGGTGGCGAGCTTCGCCAGCTGAGCGCCCCGCGTACCGGCCTCGGCGACGGCCACCACTGCGGGCTTGCCATCGGCAAAGGCCCGAAACAGCCACGACTTGCCGACCCGGCGCCGGCCGTACATCGCCACCAACCGCCGGTTCCGACCGGTCCACCAGCGATTCAGCTGGGCGAGCTCCTGCTCACGGTTGAGAAACTCTCCGGCAAGGTTCCATTCGAATGCTCTGACGGGCATATAACCTAAATTATTATAAGCCAGGTTATATACCGAGCAGGTCGCGGTAGATCTGGTCGAGGCGGTCGGTTACTTCCTCCGCATTGAGGCGGGTGGCGCGGGCGCGGGCGGCGGGGCCAAGGCGGCTGCGCAGGTCGGCGTCGGCGGCGAGCCTGGCCAGTGCCAAGGCTAGAGCCGGCGGGTCGGACGGGGGAACGACGAGGGCGTCCTCGCCGTCGCTGAGCACGTCGGGGACGCCGCCGACCGCGGTGGCGACGATCGCCCGGCCCCAGGCCATCGCCTCGAGCAGCGCCATCGGCAGGCCCTCGGAGGTCGAGGGGAGGATGAAGATCGCAGCCTCGCGCAGCGCCTGCTCCCGCTCCTCCTCCCCGAGCCAGCCGCGCCACTCGATCCGTGGCCGCTCGGCAAGCAGCGCTTCCCCCTCCGCCGGCAGCTCGCCCGGGCCGGCGAGGGTCGCGCGCAGCTCGGCCAGCTCGGGCGCGGCGAGCGCGGCGAGCAGCTCCGCCCCTCCCTTGACCGGGTTGGCGAAGCCGCCGACGTAGAGCACCGTCGGCGAGCCTCCGTTTTGCGGCAGCGGCGCCGGCGGAACCTCCGGGGCCGGGTTGGGGACGACAACCACGGTGCGCGCCCCGTAGGTCTCCTCCAGCGCCCGCGCGCTCGCCGCCGAGACGGCGAGGACGACGTCGGCGCGGCGGAACATGCGGCGGAAGAGAGCGACACGACCTGGGCCGAGCTTGGTCCGCTCGAAGACGACGTCGCCGGGGCCGGAGTGCATGTGGAGGACGACGCGGCGACGCAATAGCCTCGCGAGCAGGACGACAAGGGACTTGCGCAGCATGCTGCCGCGCACGGTGGCGTGGACGTGGACGACCCGGCCGCGGCCGCGCAGGCTCCACCAGGTCAGCCGCGAGAGCGCCTGGCAGTAGACGACGAGCCGCTCGGCGACGCCGGTGCCGCGATGGGTGGCGACGAATTCGAGCCGGTAGCGCTCGCCCAGCGGCGAGGCGAAGAGCCCCTGCATCACCGCCCGCATGCCGCCGCGCACGTCGGGACCGAGCTGCAGGATGCGCGGCCGCTCAGCCGGCACTGCCCGCCTCGGCTTCGGGTGGCGCCAGGTTGCCGACGTCGCCGCTGCCGGGGAGGGGCGGCGGCGGGCCCCAGCGGCGCCGGCAGCAATCGAGCAGGCCGCGGGCGGTGCCGACGGCGAGCGCCCACGGCTCGGCCGGCGAGCCGCGGCGCAGATGCAGGCCGCGGGCGGCGACGCGGGCCAACTCGAGCAGCACGTTGAAGACGGCCCGAGCGCTCGCGCGGGCGAGGCCGAGCAGGCGCGCCGCGCGCCAGGAGTAGGCGATGCCGTTGCGGGTCATCAGGTAGGCCCAGGGCCCCGGCCGTCCCGGACCGCCCGGCGCCTGCTCGGCGACCGCGGCGAGGACCACGCCGACGCCGAACCCGGCCCGCCGCGCCCGCAGGCAGAGCTCGGCCTCCTCGTAGTAGCTCCAGAAGCGCTCGTCGAAGCGGCCGACCCGCTCGAGCACCTCGGCGCGGACCAGCACCGTGCCGCCGTCGACCCAGTCGCAGGACGCGATCCCGTCCTCGGCCTCGGGGAGCTCTTTGCGGTGCGCCATCCCGCCGCCGGTACGGCTCAGGCCGCCGTAGGAGAACGGCGCCTCGCTGCCGGCGAGGAGCAGGGCCGGGCCGAGCAGGCCGAGCTCGGGGTGCGCCTCGGCGGCGTCGAGCAGGGCGGCAAGCGCCCCGGGGCGCAGGCGGGCGTCGTGGGTGAGCAGCAGCAATAGCTCGCAGCCGCGCTCGAGCTGGCGCTCGACACCGCGATTCATCCCGCCCGCGTAGCCGAGGTTGTGGCTCGTGCGCAAGAGCTCGACCCCGGCGGGCAGCTCCGGATCGGTTTCGCCCGCCCGCGCCGGGTTGTGGACGACGAGGATCTGCTGCGGAGCCAGCCCCTCGGCGAGGAGCGAGGCCAGCAGCGGCGCGTGCTCGCCGCCGCTGCCGTAGCTGAGCACGACGGCGCGCAGGCTCATGCCGGGCTGGCGACGGAGTCGCGGCGGCGCAGGGGCGGGAACTCGAGCCGGCTCGGCAGGTAGCCGCGGTGGGTCGCAATCAGCCAGTAGGGGATCGCGTAGGCGGCGGTGGCGACCGCCAGCCAGAAGATCGCGCTCGGCCGGCCGGTCGGGATGCCGACCGCGAGCGCCAGGATCGCCGGCGGCACGCCGAGGCCGAGCGCGAGCGCGCCCGGCGGCATCACGCCGGCCAAGAGGTCGCGCGGCGGTAGCTGGAAGAGGCGCAAGAAGCGGGCGTTGAAGAGCAGGCTGCCGGTGGTGACGGCGAGGAAGGTGCCGAGGACGACACCCCAGAGCCCGAGCGGCGGCGCCAGCGCCACGGTGAGGACTATGTTCATCGCCGCGATCAGGGCGGAGTTGGCCGAGGGCAGGCCGGGGTGGCCGGCGCCGATCGCGATCGTCGAGCCGACCCCGGTGGTGATGTTGACCAGGTAGGCGAGGGTGAGGAAGGGAACGAGCAGCTCGGAGTCGCCGGGCGCCGTCTTCAGCCAGGCGATCAAGAGGAACGGCGACGTGACCGAGACCAGCGTGAACAGGGGGAAGGCGATCGCGCAGCTGCGCAGCGTGTAACGGCGATACATCTCGCCGATCACCTCGCGCCCCTCCTCGACGATGCGGGCGGCGGCGGTCGGGATCATCGCCGAGACGGTGAGCACGGCGACGCTGCGCACCGCCAGCACCACGCGCGAGGCGATCTCGTAGATCGCGGCGGCGCGGATGTCGACCATCAGCGCGATGATCACCTTGTCGGTCTGGAAGTTGATCAGGTCGGCGAGCCAACCGACCTGGTTCTTGACGCTGAAGGCGAGCACCTCCTTGACCAGCACGCGCGAGGGCCAGGCGACGTAGGGCGAGCGCCAGACGTAGCGCATCGCGAGCAGGGCCGGCAGCAGGGCGACGACCCCGGCGGCAGCGTTGGCGAGGGCGTAGACGACGAGGCTGGTGCTGAGCGCCAGCGCGACCACGCTGAAGACGAAATTGATCGTCGCGCCGGCGACGGTGGCGACATTGGGAGGGACCATGTTGCGCAGGCCGACGCCGACCGCGGTGAGCACGCCGTCGAGCCCGTTGAGGGTCCAGATCGCGACCGAGGAGAGCAGGACGACGCGCATTTCGCCCGTGTCGAGGACCCCGAGCTGGTCGCTGACGAAGGGTGCCGCGGCGGCGGCGACCGCGGCGGCGAGGACGCCGACGAGCAGCGTCGCGATCAAGCCCAGACCGACCGACTCGTCGATCCGGTGCTCCTCGTCGGCGGCGTCGAAGACGGCGATGAAGCGCGCCAGCGAGCGGCCGATACCGAGGTCGAGCAGGCCGGCGTAGGTGGCGAAGGCGCCGGTCACCGCCCAGACGCCGAAGGCGTCGAGCCCGAGGCGCGAGATCATGATCGGCGCCAGCAGGAAGCTGAAGAGGTAGCCGGCGATCCTGCTTGCCGACTGGGCGAGCGTGTTGCGGAAGAGCATCGCTACCGACCCCCTCCCCGCGGCGCGAGCAGGTGCTCCTCGTAGGCCGCGAGGGTCAGCGCCGCGACCGAGTCCCAGTCGGCGCCGCCGACCGCGGTCGCGTGGGCGGCGCGTCCCAGTCGCTCGGCCAGGCCGCGGTCGCCGAGGACCTCGGTCAGCGCCCGCGCCAGCGCCGGCGGGTCCTCGGCCGGCACGGCCAGCCCGGAGCCGTCGCCGACCAGCTCGGGCAGGCCGCCGACGGCGCTGACGACGAGGCCCCGTCCGTAGCGCTTGGCGAGCGCGCCGACGCCGCTCTGGCTCGCCTGCCGGTAGGGCAGCGCGACGCAGGTCGCGGCGGCGAACAGCTGCGGGAGCTCGGCATCCGGGACGTGCTCGCGGCGGACCGCGACCCGCGGGTCGGCGAGCGCCGGGTGGTCGGCCAGCTCGCCGGCGCCGGCGATCGTCAACGTCGCCCCGGGCTGCTGCTCCCAGACCGCGGCCATCGCGTCGAGCAGCACGTCGATGCCCTTGTAATAGCCGAGGCGCCCGAAGAAGAGGATCGAGGGTCGCCGCGGCAGCGGCGCGGGCTCGGCCGCGGCCGGGTCGACCCCATGCGGGACGACGACGATCGGCGCCCGCGGGTGGGCGAGCTCGGCCAGCTCCTTGCGCAGGGCATCGCCGTGGACGAAGATCAGCCCAGCGGTGCGGACCAGCGCCCGGTTGGTGAGCGTCGAGCTGCGCGAGGCGTCGTCGCCCGGGTGCCGGACTGGGTCGTGGATCGTCAGCGCAAAGCGACGCGGACGGGCGCCGCTGGCGTAGATCAGACGCAGGTCGTTGCCGATCGACTCCTGCAGGTGGACGACGTCGGCGTCGAAGCGGCGCAGCTCGCGGCGTGCGCGCCGAGCGCCGCCGAGCGCCCGCAGCGAGCGCACGCGGCCCTCGAGCGTGCGACGGCGCACGGACGGCCCGGCCGCGACGGCGACGAACTCGGCCGCGGCGCCGGCGCGGTCGCCGAACTCCTGATCGTGATCACGGCCGAGCAACGCCACCGAGGCACCGGCACGGCTCAACCCGCCCGCGAGCATCGCGGTGTAACGGAGGAAGAAATCGCAGGCGAGCAGAACCCGCCGCTGGGAGTCGGCCACGCGTGAATCGTCTCAGCTTCGTCGGCGGCTCTCAGCGGGGGATGAAGCGGCGCAGGCGGCGTTTGGCCTGCGGCGACAGCCTGCCGCTCAGCCCGACCCGAACCTGCGCGGGGACGAGGCGCAACCTGGCCAAGGGATAGGTCGCGCCGGGGAGGATGAGGACCCGCGAGGACAGGCTGTCCTCCCAGCTCGAGAGCCTGGACTTGTAGTCCTGGCCGCCGGGGCCGAGGCTCATCGTCTGCTGACCGCGCTCGCCGGCGTCCTCGAGCGCGGCGAAGATCGATTGGGTCGAGGGCGAGAGCTTCGCCTGCTCCTCATCGAAACCGCTGTTCCAGGCGCTCAGCTCCCTGCCCGCGGCAAGCAGCAGCCGGGCGGCAACCGTCTCGCCCGCCAGATCGATGCTGAGCAGACGGAAGCGGCCGCTGTCGAGCAGCTCCTCGCCGACGGCGACGAGCATCCGCTCGACCCGGTCGTCCTTGAGGCTGGTCCCCCCCTGGCCGGCGAGGCGACGCCGATGCAGCCGCATGAACGTGTCGACGTCCCGCTCGAGCGTCTCGGCGGTCGCGTAGCGGAAGCTCCCCCCCGCCTCCTCCAACTTGCGCCGTCGCCGTTTCAGCTCACGGCGAAAACGGGCGCTCCTTGCCTGAAGCCACTGCTCGAAGCCCTCGCCGAAGTCGATCCGGGGAACCGGGTTCTGCCGTCGGGTCCAGAGGCGAGCGGAGCGGCCGCCGTTCCAGTCCGCGCCAAGCAAGCCGGCCCAGTCGGGGGAGCTGCCGTGCGCTTCCACTTCGATCGTCGCCGGCCGCGGCGACGCCTCTGCCAGCACCGTCTGCGCCGCCGCGGCGACCTGCCGCTCCAAGCCGGGCCGGGCCAACGGCTCGACCGGCGCCATCCCACCACCCAGCGGCGCGTAGGCCCGCCTGTAGCAATACAGCGGCACGATCCCCACCAGGTCGCCCGCGTCGAGCGCGACCACCAGCCGCAGCTCCGCGCCGCTCGGCCGCAGCGTCTCCCACCAGCTCAAAGCCCAAGCCGGCACCGAAAACGGCCGCTCGCTTTGCACCGCCAACGCGTCCCATTCCCCCCGCAGTTGCCCAAGCTCGTCGGGGCTCTCGAGGATGCGGGCCTCCAACACGCGGCCTCAGTCTTCCGGGAGCGGCACCGGCATGGTCTGGGACGCAATACGTCCCTCGATCACCCGCGAAAATAGGTTGAAATACTTGGCCCACAGCTGCCAGACCAGGACCCATTGATCGCCAGCGGGGTCGGCGTGGAGGACGGGAAGACCGGCTTGTT
>Ga0055467_10000020_pt1 | contig 10024 bp, 14 predicted proteins | sample MayberryNW_Catta_4_FD_57673 | JGI IMG/M metagenome (GOLD analysis project Ga0055467, IMG submission 57673) | Wetland microbial communities from San Francisco Bay, California, USA, that impact long-term carbon sequestration - MayberryNW_CattailB_D2 | ecosystem: Environmental > Aquatic > Marine >... | reverse complement strand
GGACCAACGGCCAGGGCGCGGTCATGACCGAGCGCGAGCTTGTCCTGGCCGAGCAGATCGAGGGCGAGGCAATCGCCAGCGCGGAGGTCGGCAAGCTGCGGGGCGGGCGGCCCCGCCTTCACCGCCCCGACCTTGTGGTCTTCAAGGAGGACGAGAGGATCGCCGTCGAGGTCGAGCTGACCCCGAAGGCTCCGCACCGCCTCGATGAGCTGATCCGGGCGTGGCGGCGCGCCCTCTGCGTCAACGCGGTCCACTACCTCTGCGAGCCGGGACAGACCTACCGGGCGGTCGAGCGGGCGGTTGCCAGGGTGCGGGCGGAGTGGAAGGTGCTCGTGCGCGAGGGGGTGCCGCGATGAATGCGATCAACCTCGACATCGGCGACGAGTTGGTGGAGCGGATCGCGCAGCGGGCAGCCGAGCTACTTGCCGCTCGGACAGACGAGCCGACCGAGGACGGCTGGCTACGGGGAGCCGAGCGGATCGCCGACTACATCGATGCGCCGCGCTCGCGCGTGTATGCGCTGGCTTCTGCCCGGCGCATCCCGGTTCATCGCGACGGCTCTGCCTTGATCGCGCGGCGCTCGGAGTTGGACGAGTGGGTTCTGCGAGGCGGGGGGTGTCGGCCTTGATCCGCCGATCCGCGAGGTATCCTTACCAATACATAAGTGGGGCCGCGTGCGCGAACACCGGCCCCGCGACGACCGACACAGAACAGAGCTATCGGTCGTGGCGAGAACGCTATCGGCATGCCGCTTTCGCGTGCGCCAACGCAGCCTCGCCCGACCCGGCAGCGGGGGATTACCGCAAGGAGGAAAACGCAATGGCAGTGAAGCTAAAAGAGACGCCGCCCCTCGACATCTACCGACGCCACGTCAATGGGTGCGAGGGGAATGGGCTCTGCGGCTGCTCGTACCGGCTTGTCCAGGTTCATCAGGGCAGGCGGTTCACGGAGACCTTCCGGTCTCTCGCCGACGCGCAGGCGGCGCAGGGAAGTGAAGGGAGAGGGTCATGAGCAAGCTGACCAAGACGAACAGGCCCGGCATCTACCGCCGCCACGTCAAGGGCTGCAACGGCAAGGGCCGTTGCGGCTGTCCCTACGTCGTCGTTTCAGAACATCGTGGGAAGCAATACACGGAGACGTTTCGGACGGCAGCGGAGGCCCAGGAGGCCCAGGGGACTCGGAAGGCGGGTGATCGCCGCCCAAAGTCCAAGGTGCGCTTCGGGGAGTACTTTGAGAGTTGGATCAAAAGCTACGGAGGCCGGACCTCACGGGGCTTTTCTGAGACCACGCGACCGGAGTACGAGCGTCCGATTCGAACACACGTACTTGATCGCTGGACCGGCTGGAAGCTGGTCGAGGTTGAAGCTCCGGACATTCGTGGGCGATTCAGAGAAATGCGCGCCGAAGGCCACTCAACTTCGCAGATCAAGAAGCTGCGCGCGGCGCTTTCAGTGATGTACGGCACCGCCATTGAAGACGACCTGTTGCGCTCCAATCCAGTTCAGGGAGTCCGCGTTCCCCCTGCGCCCTGCGACGATGAGCCCGAGGAAGACGAAAAAGTCAAGGTCTTGACGCGGGCTGAGCTGGCGCTTCTGATGGAGGCGATTCCGGCGCGTTGGGAGCTGTTCTTTGTCTTCCTCACGGTGACCGGCCTGCGTATCAGCGAGGCGATTGGCCTTCGCTGGGAGCACCTGGACTTGGGCGAGAATCCGCAGGTCAAGGTCCGTGAACAGTTCTACCGAGGGAAGCGTCGCAGGCTGAAGAGCGGTGCGGGCAGGCGTGAGTTGCCCCTCTCCCCGGGAATAGCATCGAGACTGCTTGCCCTTCGCCGGGACAACTACCGAGGTCCCAAGACCCCGGTCTTCGCTTCGAGAACCGGCACCGAGTTGATCCGTGGCAAGCTTGCCGAGCGGGTCCTGACGCCCGCCGCGATCTCAGTTGGCTTCAAAACCGAAGAGACGGTCGTGGGCAAGGACGGCAGGGAGAGGACGAAGATTCGCCCGACCGTCACCTTCCACACCTTCCGTCACACCTGCGCTTCGCTCCTCTTCGATGACGGACGAAACATCAAGCAGGTTCAGGTGTGGCTGGGCCACGCAGATCCCGCATTCACTCTGCGCACCTATGTTCACCTGATGGATGCGGGTGTCGGAGGGGGCGTTGACTTCCCCTCTAGGGTCAAGGCGGGGTCAAGGAAGGGTCGGGAGAAGCGGAAGCGCGATAAGCTACGAATCAGCGGAAATGGCTTTCTTAAAGGGAAAAAGCGCAACAACCGCAAATGGCCGCAAACCCCCGACCGGATTCTCAGTCCGGAAACCGGGGTTCGAATCCCCGTAGCGGTACTCCGCGCAAAGCGCTCTAGCAACCCAAAAGCCCCGGTTTTGCCGGGGCCTTTCCAGTCTCTTGGGGCAACGGTTTGGCAACAGGATGTTTGCCGCCGTGGTATCTGGGCGCAGGCTTCGAGCGAGCGTTTCCCATGCTGAAGCGGTTTCGCTGTTGCCGCGCGGCAACGGTCGGCAACGGTTCGAGGCAACGGCCGCATAGCTGCGGCCTGTTGCCTAGCGGCGCCGCGAGTGGCGGCGGGGGAGGACGGTGATCGCGAACGTGGCGGAGGCCTCGTGGATCAGGTCGACAGGGATAGTCGTCGTCTTGGCAGCGCTCCGTGGCGGTTTGCCTGAGCCAAAGAGGGCCACGGAGACCAGCTCCCCGCGCGGGTCGTGGCGGGCCTTGTAGCGGATGCCGTCATAGCCGGCCTCCTGGAGGGCGAGTGCCCAGCCCTGGGTCAGGTTGTAGTCGGAGGTTGAGTGGATCTCAGCCGTGAGACCAATGAGTCCGAGAACGGTTGGGTCCGTCAGGTCAACGACGTTTGCTTTGGGTGGGCGCAGCCTGGACAGTCGCTGCGTGTCGACCAGCGGCTCCGGGATGACCCCGCCTGGCCGCAGCAGGCGCCCGAACTTCTCGACGAAGGCGCCAATCGGCTCCTCCGCGAGGTAGCAAGTACCTGACTTAGCGAGGTTGAACCTGCCATCCGGGCCGATGTCGAAGAACCAGGGCGCGACGTCAGCGGCATGGATTCGCCACAGACGTTTCGTTCCGAGCTTCGCGCTGGGAAGCTCGGGCAGGTCATCCGGAGGAGCGGGCAAGCCGCGCGGGCTCAACGCTTCAACTCGGCCACGGTCCGATGGGCCGAGAGAAGTAGGGGCTCGATGTCCGCGTCGGCGAAGGCATCGACCGGCGTCCGATCGCCAAGCTCCGGCTGGGGGGTGGTGACAAACGAAGCGAGCGTCCACGAGTCGAGCCCCGCATCGCCGAAGACCTCGTTGAGCCTCTTGACCGCGCCGTAGGGCGCCCCACTGGCCGCATCGAACTGCCAGCGCGGGTAGCGAACCAGCCCAGCGTCGTCGCGCAGCGCGATCACCGACCCGCTGACAACCCGCTTGCGCAGTGCCTCTCGGCTGATCCCCCCGAGCAGAACCCGCGCCTCAGCACTGGTCAACAGCTCCCCAAGCGCCCGTTCCCAGGCCCCGCCCGCAAGCACCACCATCGCCGCTCGCCGGCCGAGAACCTCGGCATCGTCAGCCGAACTTGGCTGCCCACCGATCTCGGTAAGCGTGCGTCGGAACTCCTCGACGGTTCGATCTAGGAGGGCTGGATTGGCTGCCATGGATCTCGAAGGATAGCGTCAACCTCGTCAACGTGCTAAGCAAAGTCACCCTACGCGGGATAGCTGTTGAGGCATGCATTCAGTCTGTCTCTCGCTTTTGCGACCTCGGGAAGTCCAACTCGACACTTACGATCATGCTGGTCGACGGCATCCTCGAGCTCGGCAGCTCTTTCATGCGAAGCACGGCCAACCGCGGCATGGTCGCCGCCGAACGGCCTGAAACGAACCCGGAAGTTCCTGCTCAGCATCGGCGCCGGCGCCGGGCTCCGCGGGCGTTGCGCAGAAGGTGCCCTGGAGTCCGGTTTCGGTGGTCTACTCGTCGGCCGGACCGTGCCAGAATGACCTCGTGCAACGGGGTGGCGTCGATGAGACCCGTTCCGAGACGGTGCTGCGGAGGTTGCGCACCATCCCGCCGCTGGTGCTCGGCTTGGTGCTGGTCACCGTGCTGTTGCCGGTGCTTTTCGTTCTCGCCTTGATCGTCGACGTCGTGCGCCGCTTCGCGTCCGGGGTGCCGCCGACGGCGACCCGGCTGGCGGCGTTCCTCTGGGTCTACCTCGCCGCCGAGGTCGTCGGGCTGGCCGCGATGGCGGTGGCCTGGCTCCTCGGTCTCGGCGGCCGCCGGGAGGCGGCGCTGCAGCGGATGACGCTGTGCCTGCAGCAGCTATGGGCCGGCGCCCTGTTCGGATCCGTCCGGGCGCTGTTCCGCCTCCGCCTCGAGGTGGTCGGCGACGACGCGATCGCGCCGGGGCCGCTGATCGTGCTGATCCGCCATGCGAGCATCGTCGACAACCTCCTGCCCGCGATCCTCGTCACCCGGCCGCACGCGATTCGCCTGCGCTACGTGCTCAAACGCGAGCTGCTCGCCGACCCCTGTCTCGACGTCGCCGGGCGCCGCCTTCCCAACTACTTCGTCCGCCGCGGCACGGGTGAGGCGGTGGAGCTGGAGCGGGTGCGCTCGCTGGCCCGGGGCCTGGAACGTGACGAGGGAGTGCTGATCTACCCCGAGGGGACCCGCTTCACGTGTGAGCGTCGCGCCCGCGCGATTGCCCGGATCGCCGAGCGCGACTCCGCTCTGGCCGCCAGGGCGGAACGCCTGCGTCATCTGCTGCCGCCGCGTTTCGGCGGGGTCGACGCCCTGCTCGACGGGGCGCCGGACGCCGACGTCCTCGTCATCGCCCACCACGGCTTCGACGGTTTGCGGTCGGTGTCGGACATCTGGCGTGGCGGCCTCGTCGGCCTCCCGGTGCAGGTGCGCGTCACCCGAGTGCCACGCTCCGCCATCCCCGCGGCGAGTGCCGCACGAGCAGACTGGCTCTACGACCTCTGGCAGGACGTCGACGACTGGCTCGAGCAGCGCTTCGCCGCCTCGGGGCGAGGGGAGACGTGAGCACAGCCGACCTGCTCGCGGCGGAGGCCGGGATTGTGCTGGCCCTCGTCACGGCGCTCTGGCTGGTCAGCGTCGCGCTGAGGGACAGCTCGATCGTCGACGTCTTCTGGGGCTGCGGCTTCGTCATCGTCGCCTGGTTCGCCTACGTCCTCGGCGACGGCAGCCCCGATCGCCGCCTGCTTCTTGCGCTGCTGGTGACGGTCTGGGGCCTGCGCCTGACCGTGTACCTCGCCCGGCGCAACCTGGGCGCCGGGGAGGATCGCCGCTACGCGGCGATGCGCCGTCGCCACGGAGAGCGCTGGCCGCTGCGCAGCCTGGTCGTCGTCTTCTGGCTGCAGGGCACGCTGATGTGGGTCGTCTCTCTTCCGGTGCAGGTGGCGATGGCCGACCCCACGCCCGCCGGGTTCGGCGTGCTCGACTGGGTCGGGACCGCGGTCTGGGTCGTCGGGCTCGCATTCGAGGCGATCGGCGACCGGCAGCTCGCCCGCTTCAAGTCCGACCCCGCGAACCGGGGGAAGGTGATGGATCGCGGCCTTTGGCGCTACACGCGCCACCCGAACTATTTCGGCGACTTCTGCGTGTGGTGGGGGATCTGGCTGGTTGCGCTCGCGACGGGCAGCGCCTGGTGGACCGTGATCGGGCCGGTCGTGATGTCCATCCTGCTGATCCGGGTCAGCGGCGCCGCCCCGCTCGAGCGCTCCATGGTCAAGCGGCGCGAGGGCTACGAGGACTACGTCGTCCGCACCAGCCCATTCTTCCCCTTGCCGCCAAGGCACGGCCCGACGAAGCGGTGATCTATGCGGCTGAATGGAGTCGAGCCATCACGTAAACCCCAGCCCGTGGTCCGGCCAGCGCCGCTGCGCCTCGTCGAGCAACTCACTGACCGAGCCGCTGTCGGTGATGGTGTAGCGGGGCTTCGTTGTCGGCCGCGACGGGAGGCGCCAAGACGAGCGACGGCTAGGCTTGTGGGAGGCTTGAATGACCACGTCCCACCAAAGGATCCACGCCGACTCGAATCTCTGCGGCGCTGGAACCTCGGCGTCGGATCGGCGCACCTGGTGCAGGCGGTGGCGATCCTGCTGCTCGCCGCTGCGGTCTCGCTCCCAGTGTCGATCGGCTACCTCACCGGTCCGCCCGGAGCCGGCGAATACGGTGGCCCGAAGCTGCTCCTCGACCTCCGCGTCGACATCGCAGTAGCGGCGTTCCTCCTGCTTGCCGCCGTCGATCACCTGTCGGTTGGAACGTGGGGGCGGCGCTGGTACGAGCGCCAGGTCACTCGCGGGATCAACCCGGCGCGGTGGTGGGAGTACTCGATCAGCGCCTCGTTGATGGTCGTGCTGATCGCGATGCTCGCCGGTGTGCGGGAGGGCACCGCCCTGGTGGCGCTGTTCGGCGCCAACGCGGCGACGATCCTCTTCGGCCTGATCATGGAGCGGGTCAATCTCGGTCGTGAGGCGGTGCGGTGGCGACCGTTCGTCTACGGCTGCATCGTCGGCACGGTGCCGTGGATCGCCATCGCCCTTCAGATTGCTGTCTCCCAGTCCGAGACCAGCGACGTGCCGGGCTTTGTCATCGCGATCTTCGTGAGTCTGTTGATCCTCTTCAACAGCTTCGCGGTGAACATGTGGCTTCAGTACCGCCGCATCGGGCCCTGGAGGGACCCGCTGTTTGCCGAGAAGGCGTACCTCGTTTTGAGCCTTCTCGCCAAGAGCGCGCTCGCCTGGCAGGTCTATGCCGGCGCGCTGGCGGGAAGCTGACGGGCTCGCCCGAGCCCCCGGTTCGGGGGCCCGGGCGAGCGGTTGACCGCTACCGCAGGCTCGGCGGGATGAGGACGCGGTTGATCGCGTGGACGATCCCGTTGCTGGCGCGAATGTCGGGCGTGATCACCCGTGCGTCGTTGACGTAGACCCGCATTCCCTTGACCCGGAAGTGAACCCGAGCGCCGGTCAGCGTCTTCGCTCCCTTGCGTCTCACGACCTGCTTGGCCGCGACCTTGCCGGCAACCACGTGGTAGAGGAGCACCCTGCGCAGCAGTCGCCGGTCTTCGAGCAGCGTGTTGAGGGTCTTCTTCGGCACCTTGTCGAAGGCGGCGTTGGTCGGCGCGAAGACGGTCAGCTGCCTCTTGCCGGAGAGCGCGTTCACGAGTCCCGCGCGTTCGACCAGCGATACCAGGGTCGAGAACTGCGGCGCCCCGGCCGCGGTCTCGACGATGTTCTTGCTCGGTGCAGCGCTAGCGGCGGTGGGGACCGCGAGCACCGCGATCGCCGCGATGACAGCCAGCATTCGCTTCATCTTGAGGCTCCTTCCAGAGGGTGGTCAGTTGCCTCATCTACGTGTCGCTCGCGAGGTTCGGTTTTCGGCACGGCCATGTCGGCGGTTGCCGGTCCCGGCAAATCCAAAGCGCCCGCCCGGCGCGTACTTCGATAGATGATCGAAGCGACGACTGTTGCACCGGATTTTCTTGCGCGCGCGCCCCATTCCGTCAGAGTGGGGTGGTCGATGACCGCCGACGCCACGCCGAACCTCGAGGAGAGTCGCCTGATCGAGGGCCTTCGCGAGCGCGAGCCCGCGGCGCTACGGGAGGCCTATGACCGCTTCGGGCGAGCCACCTTCGGCTTCCTGCTGAAGACGCTGGGCGACCGCGGTGCCGCAGAAGACGTGCAGCAGCAGGTCTTCCTCGAAATCTGGCGGCGCGCCGACCGTTTCGACCCCGAACGCGGCAGGCTGCTCACCTGGGTGATGACGATCGCGCGCAGCCGCGCGATCGACCATCTGCGCCGCCGCGTTCCCGAGCCGATCGACCCCGAGGTCGCCGCGAGGCGGGTCGAGCCGTCCTCCGGGGCGGGCGAGATCGATGCCCTCGTCGAGCAGTGGCGGATGCGCGCGCTGCTCGACCGGCTGCCCGAGGCGGAGGCGGAGCTGCTGGGCCTGCGCTTCTACGGTGGCCTCAGCCAGTCTGAGATCGCCGAGCGCGAGGGCATCCCGCTCGGCACCGTGAAGACCCGCATGGTCAGCGGCCTGCGGCGATTGCGTGGGATGATCGAAGGGGAGAGCGAAAGATGAGCGAGGCCAGGGAACAGATCTCCTCCTATCTGCTCGGCGAGCTCGATGCAACCGAGGCCGGCGCCTTCGAGCGCCGGCTCGAGACGGATCTCGAGCTGCGCCAGGAGGTCGAGCGCCTGCGCCCTCTGGTCGCTCGCCTCGAGGGGCTGCCGGGCGAGGTTTGGGAGGCGGCGCCGCCCCCGCCTCTGGTCATGCCCGAGGACGCCGCCGAGCCCCCTCCGGCGAGGCCTGAACCCGGCGAGGCGCCGCCCACCCGCCGCCGGCGCTTGCGGTTTCCCACCCTGACCCTTCGCCCGCTGCCCGCGGCGGGCCTCGCCGCCTTGTTGCTCGCGGTCGGCGTCGGGGGCGGGCTGCTGCTCGGCGGTGGCGGTGGCTCCCAGGGGCGCGAAGTCGGAGCGACCGACCTGGTGCTCAAGCGGATCGACGACGGCCCGGCGGGCGCCCACGGCGACATCCTCGTCGCTGGCGATCAGCGGCGCGCCAGGGTCGACGTCTCGGGCCTGGGCCCGAGCGGCTCGGGGCGGTTCTACGAGCTCTGGCTCCTCGACGAAGACGGCCGGATGATCGCCCTCGGGGCGTTCCAGGTCGGTGCCGACGGGCGCGCCGAAGTCGAGCTGCCGATCCCGGTCACCCCCTCCCGGTACCGCTACTTCGACGTCTCGCTGCAGGAGGACAACGGCGACCCGGCGCACTCAGGCATCTCGGTGCTCCGCGGTTCCACCTCTTCGTGACCTGGGGCTGGTGGTTCCTGCTCCTCGTCGGCCTGCTCAGCGTCGTCGCCGGTGTGGTCATCCTCTTCAAGCCCGGCGACAGCCTCGCGACCCTGGCCGTCATCGCGGCATCGTGATCGTTGCCAACCCCGACATCGGCTTCGCCACCCTGGCTGTCCTCGTCGGGATCGGCTTCATCCTCAACGGGATCGGGATGACCGCCCTCGGCTGGGGAATGCGAGGGGTGAGGCGGGAAACCGCCGGACCGGCCTGAAACGAACCCAGAAGGCCAGTGGGATCGCGAACTCTCCGCTATGCGCATAGTGGGTCTGCGGTCGATCCGCGGCCCGACCCTACAGCCGACCGTCCGCACGCGAGATTTTGCTGTCATGTATACTGACGCGAAATGTCCAGCGCCTCCGAAACCGGCACGCGTCCGTATCGCATGGGCCGCCGCGCCGAGGTGCTCGCCGAGACCCGCCAAGCGATTCTCGACGCGGCGAATGAGATCCGCGACCCGCGTACGCCCTTGTCTGTGGTCGCCGCCAAGGCCGGAGTGTCCGAGCGCACCGTCCTGCGTCATTTCGGCAGCCGCGACGGACTGGTGGCGGCGGCGATCACCGAGGGCACCAAGCGCGACGAAGCAGAACGCTTCGCTGCCCCCGCGGGCGATGTTGCAGGCGTGGTCGCCAGCCTCGTGTCGCACTATGAGACCGCCGGCGATCGGATACTGCGTCTGCTTGCCGAAGAGGGTGCGGACCAGCAGATCGACGAGATCCTCGCCGGCGGGCGCGCCATACACTGGCGCTGGGTCGAGGAGAAGCTCGGTCCGTTGCTCGGCGGCAAGAGCGGATCGCAGCGCCATCGTCGCCTCGCCCAACTAGCGGCAATCTGCGACGTGTACACCTGGAAGGTGATGCGCCGTGACGGCGGCCTCGGGTGCGCCGAGACCGAACGCTCGATCCGTGAGTTGATTGAAGCCATCGTCGGGGTCGAGCAAGCGAGCGCTCGGTGAAGATCGCGATCCTCGGGGAGGGCACGCGCGGGGACATCTGGCCGCTGATCGCGCTCGGGTCGCATATGACGCGCCGAGGTCACGAGGTCGCGGTTGTCGGCAGTGAGGAATTCCGGACGATGGCCGGAGCGGCGGGGTCGCGCTTCGTCGCCCTGCCGGCCAGTCGCTCCGCCTATCTGGCCAGC
>Ga0055467_10000019_pt1 | contig 10064 bp, 7 predicted proteins | sample MayberryNW_Catta_4_FD_57673 | JGI IMG/M metagenome (GOLD analysis project Ga0055467, IMG submission 57673) | Wetland microbial communities from San Francisco Bay, California, USA, that impact long-term carbon sequestration - MayberryNW_CattailB_D2 | ecosystem: Environmental > Aquatic > Marine >... | reverse complement strand
TGGACCAGCAGCTCGTCGGCCAGGCCACGCAGGTGGGTCCCCAGGCCGGGGGTGAGTCGCATCGCGACCGTGATCCCGGGGACGTCGGGCAGCCCGCCGACGATCGGCTCCTCCGCGGCGCGCATCGTGCGCTCCTCGTCACGTGCCATGTCTCTTCTCCTCTCCGCGGTTCGGGGTTAGCGCCGCCGCTCGGCCGCCGTCAGCTGCCGGACGCCGGCAGGACGGCGACGTTCAGCCATCGGTCACCGGTCGCCCGGCGCATGGCGAAGGTCAGGTCGAAGGGGGACGACTCGCTCGAGCGGAGATGCCCGTCGGCATCGTACGTCTCGCGCACCAACGTCCCCCGCGCATCGAAGCCAAGGCTCAGGCCCGTCTGCATGCCGAACGGCACCAGCAGCCGGACATCGATCGCATCGAAGCGGTAGTGGGCGATCATCGTCGCCCCGCTCGCCTCCTCGACGCGGGCCTGCATCTCGATCAGGCGATCGCCATGGTCGACGGCAGCCAGGATCGAGGGATCGTGCTGCAGGAGCGCCTGGCTTTCCAGCTCCAGGTTCTCCGCCAGGGTGAGCACGATGCGCTGCATATCCGGGCCGGCCACGGTGTGATCCCAGTCGGCGACCTCCTGGTCCACGGTGATCGGCGGCAGCGTGGACGGGTCGACGTCGTGCGGGACCCTGGCCAGCACCTCGGCCACGTCGGGCAGGACCATCCCGCGCGCCGGGGTGCCGGCCAGGACCACGCCCGCGCCCAGGGCCAGGACGGCCACGGCGGTGAGGCCCGCACGCATGCCGCTGCGCAGCCATCGGCCACCGTAGGCGCGCAGGTCGTCCTCGACCGACTTCGCCGTGGGGAAGAGGCGGTCGAGCAGTGGCCGCACGGCGCACATCGCCACCAGGCCGCCGAGCAGGCCGACCTTTGCGCCGAACTCGTTGGTCTGCGGCGCGATCAGCAACGTGGAGGCCGCGGCCACGAGCAGCGCGAAGGCGATCCGCCCCACCTGCCCGGCCGGGATGGTCCGCGGGTCGGTGAGCATGAAGAAGAGGAAGACCAGCACCTCCGGCGAGCTGACGATCACCCACCAGAAGTCGAATCCGCAGACCGGCGTGAAGGCCCAGCGCGCGGTCATGCAATGGCCCGATGCGGCCAGCACTCCCAGGCCGATGGCGAGGCCGACCCAGAAGGCAGCCGCCATGGGCAGCAGATGCAGGCGACGGGTGATGAGCAGGCCGCCCACCACGATGACCGCGTAGGCGGCCAGCATGGCTGGTCCCATCGGCGCCCACCAGAAGTCGAGCGGCTCGATGCGGGTGCTGCCCAGCAGGACGAAGGCGACCACCAGGCCGACGTTCGACGGGTTGAAGACGTGGACCCCGCGGTAGCGGATGACGTACTTCGTCAGCAGCGAGAGTCCCGCGATGGCCGCGAAGACGTACCAGGCGTGAAAGGTCCAGTGGTCCCCAGGTTGCGTTCCCACCACGCGCAGGATGAGGGCAACGCCGCTGCCGGTCAGCATGGCGCTCGCCGGCCACACGAAGGAGCGTGTCTGCCAGAAGGTGATCCCCATCTCCAGCACGGCGCAGGTCAGGATCGCGGCCAGGATCTGGGGCACGCTGACCACGAAGCCGAGTGCAACCTGGCCCAGCACGTGGATGGTGATGATCACCGCTGCCACGTGCAGCCGCGGATCGCGGATGCTCGGGAGGACCAGCGGGTAGCTCGTCCCGCGGAGTGTGAGCGCTCGGGTTGTCACCTCGAGTCCCCGGATGAGGCTGTGGGTCGCAGTGTAGCCACCCCGCCGGGTGGATGGCCTCAGCGGTCGATGGACGGCGTCATGGCCCCGCTTGCTGGCGGTACCACTCCACGGTCCGCGCAACACCTTCGGCGAACGGCACCACCGGGACGTAGCCCAGACGCTCACCGGCCAGCGAGATATCCGCCTGCGAGTGCAGGATGTCCCCGTGCCGCGGTGGACCGAACTCCGGTTCCGCCCGCCGCCCGACGGCTTCGCTGATGGTGTCCAGCAACTCCAGGAGGGTGTACCGCGCGCCGCAGGCGACGTTGCAGGTGAGCCCGCCGATCCCCGAGGCGGTGGCGGCGAGGAGGTTGGCCTGGACGACGTTCTCCACGAATGTGAAATCCCGCGAGATCTCCCCACTCCCGTTGATCGTCGGACTGCGCCCCTCCAGCACGGCGGTGGTGAACCTGGGGACGACGGCTGCATACTCGGACGCGGGGTCCTGCCCAGGTCCGAAGACGTTGAAATACCTCAGCGCCACTGTCTCGATCCCGAGCGCGCTGCCGAGCGTGTGCAGGTAGTGCTCGGCTGCCAGCTTGCTCGCCGCATACGGGGACAGCGGATTCGGTCGCTGGCTCTCTCGACACGGGAGCTCACGGGGGATGCCGTACACGGAGGAGGAACCTGCCAAGACAACCCGGCGGACGCCGCTGCGAGCCGCCGCGAGCATGAGCCGAATGGTTCCGGTGACGTTCACCTCGTGGGTGACCAGTGGTGCGACGAGCGAGCGCGCCACGGAGGGGATGGCCGCCTCGTGAAGGACCACCTCGATGCCGCTCAGCGCGCGATCCAGCGCGGCATCGTCCAGGATGCTGCCCTCCACGAGCTCGATGCGGTCGAGGACCGCGTCGAGGCGCGAGCGAAAGCCCGTCGAGTAGTCGTCGATGACGCGGACCTGATCGCCGCGGGCCAGCAGGCCCTTGACCAGGTGGTGGCCGATGAAGCCGGCACCACCGGTGACCAGTATCCTCAACAGCATGCCTCCATGGGAACCTGCTCCGGTGCCGCCGCCGGTCGGTCAGGCACCGCTCGCCCGGCCGGGCGGTCGCACGCCTGGATCCCGAACGAGCACCTCGGGCGACGAGCGTAGACATGCCTAGTGTAGGAGCGAGGATCGACCATCAGGCGCCTCCGGCCGCGGAACGAATGCCGTGAGGGTGGCCGTGGTGGGGTTGCTCGCAGAGTCGATGCTGTCGTTCCGTGGCGAGCTGCTGCGTGCGATGGTGGCCGAAGGGCACGAGGTGCTCGCCATCGCTCCGGAAGACGACGCGCACGTGCGAGCCGAGCTCGCGGCTATCGGCGTCACGTACGACACGGTCCCGCTCCGCCGAGCCGGCATGAGCCCGTGGCGTGACCTGCGCGCCGCGACTTCCCTGACCAGGACATTGCGCGATTTCCGCCCGGCCGCCGTCCTCGCATACGGCGCCAAGCCGGTCGTGTACGGGTCCCTCGCGGCGCGCCTCGCGGGAGCGAGAACGCGCGCAGCCATGATCACGGGGGCCGGCTCAGCGCTATCCGGCGCTGGCCCACGTGGCCGGATACTGGCCACGGTGCTGCGGACCCTCTACCGCATCGGCCTCGCGCAGACACACGTCGTCATCTTCCAGAATGCCGACGACAGGTCCCTCTTCAAGGCCCATCGGCTCATCGGGAGGCACCAGCGGGTGGTCCTGGTCAACGGCTCCGGGGTCGACCTGTCTCGCTTCTCGGTTGCGCCACTGCCGCCGCCGCCGATGACCTTCGTCATGGTCGGCCGTCTCATCCGCGACAAGGGCCTGTACGAGTACGTCGAGGCCGCGCGCGAGGTTCGGCGCTCGCATCCCGAGGTCAGGGCGCAGCTGCTCGGCGGCCTGGACGCGAATCCATCGGGGATCTCGCAGGCGGAGCTCGACCGGTGGCGGGCCGAAGGTGTGATCGAGTACCTGGGGAGCGTGAAGGACGTGCGTCCCCACGTGGCCGGCGCGCACGTCTGCGTCCTGCCATCGTATGGGGAAGGGATGCCGCGCTCGGTCCTCGAGGCCATGGCCATGGGGCGCGCGGTGATCACGACCGATGTGCCCGGCTGCCGCGAGACGGTCGAGGAGGGACGAAACGGCATGCTTGTGCCACCGCGCGATCCCCGGGCGCTGGCGGCGGCCATGCGGCTGATGGTTGCCGATCCCGCACGAGTGGCGCAGATGGGATTGGAGAGCCGTGCCATGGCCGAGGAGCGATTCGACGTGCATGCCGTGAACGGCGCCATCTTGGCTGCGATGCATCTCGCATAAGATGCCGACTGTCGTGGACCAGCGAGGATCGGGAGGGCGCGCCGTGGAAGAGAAGATCGGGGTGGTGGGCCTCGGGTACGTGGGGCTCCCATTGGCGCTGGCCTTCGCGCGCCGATATGCCGACACCATCGGCTTCGACACCGACCTCCGAAAGGTCGAGGAGCTGCGGCGGGGCGAGGATCGGACCGCAGAGCATGATGCGGAGACGTTGCGGAGCACGAGCCTGCGCGTCACGGCTGACGCCATCGAGCTGCGAGGATGCACCTTCTTCGTGGTCACGGTGCCAACGCCCGTGGATGCGGAGAACCGCCCGGATCTCTCGGCCATCCTGGCCGCCTCCGTGACCGTGGGCCAGGCCCTGGGCGAGGGAGGCGTCGTGGTATTCGAGTCCACGGTCTACCCCGGCGTCACCGAAGAGGTCTGCGCACCCATCCTCCAGCGCGAGTCCGGGCTGCATCTCGGCAAGGGCTTCACGGTGGGTTACTCGCCGGAGCGCATCAACCCCGGCGACAGGGAGCACACCCTTGAGCGCATCACCAAGGTGGTGTCGGGGTACGACTCCTCCACGCTGGAGCGGGTTGCCGCGGTGTATGGCCAGGTCATTCCGGCGGGCGTGCACCGCGCACCGTCGATACGCGTTGCTGAAACGGCGAAGGTCCTCGAGAACACGCAGCGCGACATCAACATCGCGCTCATGAACGAGGTCGCCCTGATCTGCGATCGGCTCGGGATCCGGACCGCGGAGGTGCTTGCCGCGGCGAGGACCAAGTGGAACTTCCTCCCATTCTCGCCAGGCCTTGTCGGCGGCCACTGCATCGGGGTGGACCCCTACTACCTGACCACAAAAGCCGAGCAGGTCGGCTACCAACCCGAAGTCATCCTCGCCGGACGGCGGATCAACAACCGCATGGGGGAGTTCCTGGCGGGAAAGCTCGTGAAGCTGTTGATCGGCTCTGATCTGCCGGTGAGGGGTGCCCGGGTAGGCATCCTGGGCCTGACATTCAAGGAGAACGTATCCGACCTGCGAAACAGCAGGGTGCCCGATATCGTGGCCGAGCTCGGTCAGTACGGCATCCATCCGCTGGTGCACGATCCGTTGGGCTCACCGGAGGAAGCCCTGCACGAGTACGCGATCGAGCTCTGCGACCTTGGCCAGATGCGCGACCTGGATGCCCTCATCCTCGCCGTCCCGCACGATGCCTACCTGCAGGAGGGCCCGCAGTGGCTGGCGGGCAGGCTGGGGGCGCCGCGCGGAGTCCTGATGGACGTCAAGTCGGCCATCAGTCCCGGCTCGCTGCCGCCCGGCATCACGCTCTGGAGCCTCTAGCCGCCAGGCCCTCGAGTTGCGCGCGTCGTCGGCGCGATCATCTGCCCGCGGCTTGAGGAGTTCTCGCCGGCGGCTTCTCCTGTTCCAGTTGCAGAAGGATCTCCTCCGTCTGCCCGGCGCGGGCATCCCAGGAATAGTTCGCGACGGCAGCTTCCCGGCCGCGGTGGCCCATCTCGGCGGCGCGCCCGGGGTCCATGTCCAGCTGCGCGACGGCTCGGGCCAGCGCTCCGGCATCGCCCGGGGGATAGAGGATGCCGCAGTCGTGGGCTCGGACGACGTCCTCCAATCCGGGCAGGTCGGAGGCAACGACGGGAACGCCACTGGCCATCGCCTCGAAGAGCTTGAGCGGTGACAGGCCATGGCCCGAGCGAGCGGACATCGCCATCGGAACCAGCGCGGCCAGGCTGCTCGCGGTCAGCTCGGCGGCCTGGCTCTGCGGGATGGTTCCGAGCCAGCGCACGCGCGGGTTGGTCTTCGATGCATCGTCAACGGTCGCTCGCCCCATGCCGTCGCCCGCGATGACGAGGTCGACGTCCGCGGGCCAGTCGGTGCTGTTCGCGGCATCCAGGGCGACCTCGACCCCCTGCCACGGGGCCAGGGCACCGACGAAGACCGCGTATCGCCGTTCCGTTTCTTCCCGCAGGGTTGGCGTGAAGAGATCGACGTTGGCGCCATTCCCGACCACATGAATCCCGCCCTGCCGGCCCACGAGCGCGGCGTAGTAGTCGGCGAGGCCGGGCGTGACCGTGATCACCGCATTCGCCCAGCGAAGCTGCAGACGAATGGCGCCGGAGATCAGCCACCGGATGTGCCGCAGCGCCGGCCAGGCCGCGAAGACATCGTCGATCGCCCCGTTGACCTCCTGCACCACGATGGCCCCGGCTAGCCGCGCCACGACAGCGGAGGGAAGCGACAGGAAGTGCGTCCTGATGTAGACGACGCGTGCCGGCTTGAAGCGGTGGCCGATCCAGTAGCGGAGCTGCGTGCCGCCGGCCGCGAAGGCGCGGCGGAGGGCGTCGGCTCGACGAGTTCGCGGGTGTGGCGGCTCGATGCCCTCCACGGTCCACCCGCGGCGGCGTAGGCCCGCCACGATCTCGTATACGTGGGCTCGACTGGCCTGGCCCTCTCGCGTCGGCTGGAAACACAGGTAGTCGAGCTCTCGTCGCACCGGTTTGGGCTGCTCCTATCGGCTTGGCGCCCAAGCCTACAACGGCAACGGACGTGGCGAGGCTCGCCCCGATCCTCGCGAAACCCTCGACGGCCCCAGGCAGCGCGGATCATCACGCGGCATTAAGGGAACGTGGTCGGGGCGAGAGGACTTGAACCTCCGACCTCAGCGTCCCGAACGCTGCGCGCTAGCCACCTGCGCCACGCCCCGACCGAACACCCATCCGGGCGGATGGGGCCCCGAGTGTATCAGCCAGTCGTCAGGGGGTCCACCCAGCGCCTTCTCGGAGACCCCGCGTTCGATACATCGAACCGATGCAGCCCGGGCTGCACCACGCGGTGCACCCAGGTCCGATCCGCGCGATCTATCAGCACCTGGGCCGGGGTGGCTCGCCGGCACCCGCCCCGCACGCCCGACACTCCTTACACTTGGCGGCCAGATGCCCCGATTTCGTCTCTCCGAGCACGAGACGCTGCTCGTCGTCCTCACGCTCCTCATCAAGGCCCTGCTGCTGCTGGGCGGCGCCATCGCGTACCTCTGGTTCCAGCGCCAGGTGGGCGGGCCACTCGGCGTCTGGAACCGGTGGGACGCGCCGCACTACCTGGACCTTGCGGTGTTCGGGTACCGCGCCACCGACGCCGGCGACCTGTTCGGGCCCAACGGGTATCGGTCCGTCTATCCCGGCGACCTGCCGCTCTACATCGTCTTCTATCCCCTCTTCCCATGGCTGATCACCGGGGTCAACGCCGTGCTGGACGACCCGCTGGTCAGCGCGTTCGTCGTGTCTGGCGTGGCATCGCTGTTCGTGGCGCCGCTGATGTACCGCCTGGTGCGCCAGGACGAGGAGCCCGACGTCGCGATGCGGGCTGCGTGGTTCCTGCTGATCTTTCCGACCGCCTACTTCCTGCACATCGGCTACACGGAGTCGCTCTTCCTGGCCCTGGTGCTCGGCTCGTTCCTGGCCGCGCGCACCCGGCACTGGGTGCTGGCCGGGCTGCTGGGCGGGCTGGCGGCGCTGACCCGCATCAACGGCCTGGTGCTGCTGCTGGCGCTGCCCGCGGAGGCCGTCACCCAGTGGTACGAGGACCCGCGCGTCGAGCGGCGACTGCGACCGGAGTGGCTGGGGATCGGGCTGGTGGCCGTGGGCTTCGGAGGCTATCTCCTCCTCAACCAGGTGGTCTACGGCGATCCGCTCACCTTTCTGCAGGTCCAGCGCGAGCACTGGTTCAAGCAGCTGGCTCCACCGTGGGAGGGGATCGCGTCGGCCGCCGGCTGGTTGGGCGACGAGAAGCTCGAGAACGCGTTGCTCTACGGCGTGACCGAGCTGACCGCGGTCGCCATCGGCCTGGCCGGAACCGTCTACGCGGCCTTCCGCTTCCGCCCGTCGTGGTTCGCCTGGATGGCGGGCAACTGGCTCCTCTTCACCTCGACCGCCTTCCTGCTCTCGGTACCGCGCTACACCTTGACCCTGTTCCCGATCATGGTCGGCATGGCACTCCTGGCGCGAGACCGATGGGTCCTGGTCGCCCTCTCCCTGCTGTCGCTGGCCGGGTTCGTCTACTTCGCCGCCCGCTTCGCGCTGGGCGGCTGGGCCTTCTGAGCGCCCGGACCGATGCAGCGGCTGCTCCTGGCCACGCTCCTCCTGCTGGCGGGCTGCGGCGCTACCGCGCCGGCCGGCAGCCCGGTCAGCGACGGCGCCCTGCGCTGGGGGGACGGCCCCTACGGGCTGGTGCTGGTGCCCGATGCCGGACGCGACGCCGCCTCGTGGTCGGCGGAGGCCTCCACCCTCGCCGATGACGGGATGACCGTGGTCGCGGTGGACTCGTCCGACGCGACGGCAATCGAGGCGGCACTGCGCTACCTGCTGGAGACGCGTGGCCTGGATCGCGCGGCGCTGCTGGGCGCCGGCGCCGGGGCGGATTCGGCGATCGCGGTCGCCGCCGAGCGGCCGGAGCTGGTGGACCAGCTGATCGTGCTGTCGGCGAGCGGTGACGTCAGCGCGCTGGGCGACATGCCGAAGCTGTTCGTCGCCTCGAGCGGCGAGCAGGCCGCGGCCGACGCCACGCGCATGGCCAACCAGGCGTCGGGACAGTGGAACGAGCTCTACCTGGCCGAGGGCGACGCCAGCGGCCAGGCGATCCTGGCGGGTGACGGTCGAGCGGGGACCATGGATGCGATCCTGCGACGGCTGGACGAGCGTCGCTGACGCACGAAAATGTCCCGAAGGAACCGCGGCGACCGTTGATGTGATCTCCAGTCGGCCAACTGCCCCTCCGGGACGGGAAGATCATGTCATCGGGTGGTGCGCGGACGCAATCCCCTTGTCCACCACTTTTGCCGCGGGCCGGCGAGTTATCCACACCTTATCCCCCGCCGCCACCCAGCGCGCGCGCCTGGAGTCGCGGCAGGGCGTCCAGCGCTTCGAGCGGCTGGAGCGGCACCGTCGCCGCTACGTGCCCATCGGGGCGGATGAGCCAGGCCCGTGGCCCGCGCGCGACGTAAGGCTCGATCTCGGCCGGCTGGAGATCGGCGAGCACCGCGATGCCACGCAGGGGCTTGTCCGGACCGATGGCCGCCACCCGCACCGGCGCCGGCCACGACAGGCGCGTGGCGCGCACGGCGGCATGCGCTGCCGCATCGGGCTGGCCGGGCAGGGCCACCAGCACCACGAAGTCGTCACCGAGCAGCTCGCGCAGGCGGCGGACATGCGGCCTGGCCGTTCCCAGGCGGCGGCAGGCGAAGTCTGGCGCCACGCTGCCGCCGTCGACCACCACCGGCGACGAGGCGTAGGCCGCCGGCTCCGACAGCCGCCCCGCGTTGACCCGGCGCCGCAGCGCGGCGGCACGGACCGAGCCGCGAAGGATTGCATTGCGCGCCGCCCGGCGCAGCGGTCCGTGCGGGACCATGAAGCGCATGGTGGCGTCGGTGACCGCCAGGTTCTCCACGGCCACCGCGCGGCGCTCGGCGTGGTAGCTGTCCAGCAGCCGGTCGGGGGCATCGCCGCGCAGGACCGCCGCCAGCTTCCAGGCCAGGTTCTCGGCATCTGCGGCGCCCGAGTTGAGGCCGCGGGCGCCGAACGGGCTCATCAGGTGCGCCGCGTCGCCGGCCAGGAAGACGCGGCCGAGGCGGAATCGGTCCGCGACGCGCTGGTGGAAGCGGTAGGCGGTGAGCCAGGCCAGCTCGTAGGCCGCATCGGCTCCCACCACGGCACGGATGCGCCGATCGAGACGGCCGTCGTGGCGCTCGGCCTCGACATCGGTCTCGGGCGGAACCTGCCAGTCGATGCGCCAGACGTCATCGGGCTGCGGATGGACCAGGACCTGTCGCCCGGGGTTCCACGGGGGATCGAAGTAGAGCCGCCGCTCGTTCGGAAAGGGCAGGCGGGCCCGGATGTCGCAGATCAGAAACAGGTCGGCGTGCGAGTGCCCGGGGAAGCCCATGCCGAGCAGGTGCCGGACCGATGAATGGGCCCCATCGGTCCCAACCAGGAAGCGCGCGCGGATC
>Ga0055467_10000018_pt1 | contig 10160 bp, 9 predicted proteins | sample MayberryNW_Catta_4_FD_57673 | JGI IMG/M metagenome (GOLD analysis project Ga0055467, IMG submission 57673) | Wetland microbial communities from San Francisco Bay, California, USA, that impact long-term carbon sequestration - MayberryNW_CattailB_D2 | ecosystem: Environmental > Aquatic > Marine >... | reverse complement strand
CTCGGCTGCCGGAGCCTCGCGGCTGCCGGCTGCCTGCAGGGCATCCAGGCGGCGCGCCAGCTCGTCGACGCGAGCGCCCAGCTCGGCGAGCTGTGCCGGGCTGGCGCCCGTGGCCGCGGCCGGCTTCTTGCCGGTCCGCGCCTCGTCCAGTCGCTCCTCGACCCAGGAGGTGACCAGCTCGCCGGGACGCACGCCGGCCTCCGCGGCCAGCAGCTTCAGGGCAGACAGCCGCCGCGGGTCGAGCCGGATGGACATGCCGCCCTCATCGTCGCGGGGTCGAAAGCCCCCTGGCCGCGGCGGTCGATCCGTGCCGAATCCGCCGCGGTCGCGTGGCGGTCGATCGCCGGTGAAGCTTCGCTCACGTGGCGGCCGATCCGCGCCGAACCCGCCTCGGTCGCGTGGCGGTCGATCGTACCGGCCCCCACCGGGCCTTCCGCCGGGACGGCGGTCGGGTCGTCGTTCGTTGGACATCGGCCCAACGATAGTCGGTCGCCCGTCTGGATGCCAGATCAGAAGGAGCTGCTGCCGCCTCCACCGCCGGAGCTGCCACCACCGCCGAAGCCTCCACCACCCGAGCTGGAGGGTGGCGAGGAGCCGACGCCGCCCAGCGCGCTGAACATGCCGCCGATGTCCGGCGTGCCGCCGCCGGAGAAGAGGCCGGCAAGGCCACCGCCGCTCGCCGGACCGGATCCGGACGAGCCGCTGGAGCCCAGCCAGACCGGGTAGTAGGCCGACCGCGCGGCCTCGGGCGTCCGCGCGTCCGCCAGCCCGCGCTCCAGCACGCCGGCCACCTCGCGGCGCAGGCCGAGGGCGATGCCCCACACCACGGCCTTGTCGGGCGTGTCGGCCAGCACGCGGACCTCCGGCTGCGCGACGACCTCGCCCATGTTCCGCGCCTGGTCCATCGTCTTCTGGAGCGTCCGGCGGTAGGCCTTCAGCATGGCGTCGACATAGGCCCCCCGCGGCGTGCGCTGCGACATGGCGCTGCCGAACGCCGCGGTCCCGATGCCGCCAACCGCCATCGCCGCGCCGACCAGCGTCAGGCCGCTCATCGGGATGGCGTAGCCCAGCCAGGCCAGGCCGACCGCCGCGGCAAGCTCGGCGCCGCCGATGACCAACCAGCGGGTGATGATCGGGGTCGGTCGCTGCGTCAGCCAGCCGAGGCGCACGGACTCTTCCTCCAGCCGCACCTTCACGTCGCCCATGGCGTCGTTCATGCGCCACAGGGGCTCGCGGGTCACGACGTCGCCGACGGCCAGCCCTTCCACGATCGCGTATGCCTCGCGCTCGGGTGGCGGCAGGCGCTTGCTGTGGGCCTCGGTGGGTGGCGCAACGTCGATGGCGGGGTCGACCAGGGGATCGGGATCGTCCTCCTTCTTGCCCTTGCCGACCCGATCCAGGTTCCGGAAGGCGAGCAGGCCGCGGCCCGCCAGGTCGACGAGCATGGTGTTGATGCTGTGCTGCGTGGCGCGACCGCTGCGGACCACGGTGGCCAGCGACGGCGTCATGCCGGCCGGCGGGCCGGCCATCAGGACCGACGGCGAGTCGAGCACCTCGGGGTCGTCGCCGTAGCGGCTCCACGCGTACCACGCCGAGCCGAGGGTCAGGAACAGCGCCAGGATGGCGCCCGGGATGCCCACGATGGCGTTGACGATCCGGTAGGCCTCGAGACGGCCGGTGGCGGCGGGCGTCACCGCGTCGTCCACCACGGTCATGGCCGCCACCAGGCCGCCGCCCGGCGAGCCCTGGCGGATGGCGGGGATGACCACGTCGTCGCGCAGCGCGGCCTGCGCCGCTTCGTTCATGTAGTTGGCCCGGAAGCCGCCGCCGGCGAAGGTGCTCAGCACGCCGTGCTCGAAGCTCGCATCGGTGAAGCTGAGCAGGATCACGAAGCCGTCATCGAACCCGGCGCGGCCGACGCCCCACTGATCCAGCAGCGCGCGTGCATCGGACAGGTTGGACTCGTTGGTGGCGCTCGGCGCGATGCGGACGTAGATGGCGACCTCGGCGCCGGACCGCGCCTCGATGCGGTCGACCTGGTCCTCGAGCACCTGCACCACGTCCGCGCCCAGGGCGCCGGCGGCGTCGTAGACCGCGCGATTCGCGACCGGATCGGGGAACGGCTGGGTGCCGCCGCCCGAGAGCGATTGGACCACGCCGGGACCGAAGAGGATCGCCACCACGGCGACCGCGGACAGGACAATCGCACCCAAAAGCCGTAGCATGCCGCCAGCATAGAAGCGCCCGCGTCGGTCCGTCGACCGGTAGTCGGTATGGGACTTGCTCCCCCGTAGGGCGAAACTCGCGAGGCATGCCGCGCACGCACGACGCTGCGCGGTCCGGTCAAACATCACCGGCACCCGGGGTCCAGCTCAGCCGGACCCCGCCTCGCTCCGAATACCGTTACGGAGTCCATCCCTCTTGACAGACCGCCTCGCGGCGCTGGTCGCCGCGCTTCTCGTCGCCCTGCTTGCCCTGACCTGGGTCACGTTCGATCCGCAGGGCATCTCCAGCGGGTCGGCAGCCGCCTCCCCGGAGGAGCAGATCCTCGCCGCCCGCTCATCCCTCCTCCCGGAGCCGGCACATGACAAGGTGCCGCTTCCGAGCCGCACCCCGGCGCCCGCGTCGACGGCACCGGCAGCCACCGCGCCGCCCGCCCCGGTGATCGACGGCATTGCCAGCAACTATCCCGGCACAGCCGGCTTCCTCGGACAGCCGGTGGTTGCGCTGCCGGGTGCCATGGGGGGCCGCTACAGCGGCGGCGTCCAGGGCTACGCGACCGTCTGCGCGGATCGGTGCGTGCGCGTCGCGGTAGTGGACTGGTGCCAGTGCTACTGGGGGACGTCCGACCAGCGCGTGGTCGACATCTCGCACGCGGCCTGGCCGCTGATCACCGACAAGCCGCTCTCGGCCGGGCTGGTCCAGGTCCGGGTGATCCTGGATGACCCACGCCTGGCCGCTGCCTGGAACGGCAGCTGATCGGCGCCTAGCTGCAGCTGACCGCCACCGTCTCGGGCAGCTCCGCGAGGCCGGGGAAGTGCTCGGTGAAGGTCTGCGTCGCCCCGCCCTCCAGCGGGCCGGCCTGCAGCGGCAGCAGGCGCAGCACGCCTCCGCCACCATCCAGCGCGCGCAGCTCGCACTTCGCGTAGCCGCGGGCGGTGCCCTGGTTCTCGATCCGCAGGGTGACGTCGATGGCGCCCGGCGGGGCCGGGACGAATGAGACGACGTCGGCCTGGTAGGGACCCACGCCCCGCATCGCGAAGCTGCCCCAGATGGCCAGCGCCGCCACGCCGGCCACGATGGCCAGGATCATGGTGCCGTGGTACTGGCTGGCGGCCGGGGCGACCATGCCGGCGCGGTTGCAGACCTCGCACATCGACTCGTCCGGGCCGATCTCGCGGCCGCACTTGATGCAGTGGCGCCTGGGCCGACGGTCGGTTGGCTCGGGAGACGCGGTCACGGTGCAGGCTCCAGGCGCTCGCCGGCCTCGATCGGCAACGTCAGCCAGTTCTCGTCGGGCGCCAGGGGGCAGCTCCAGCGCGAGTCGTAGACGCACGACGGGTGGTAGGCGTAGTTGAAGTCCAGCACGAGCTCGTCGCCGTCCGACCCCAGGTCGGCGCCCTTTGCCGAGTCCCACAGGTAGCGACCGCCGCCATAGGTCTCCCGACCGCTGGTGGCGTCGCGGAACGGGATGAAGATGCCACCGGCGTACTCGTTGACCCAGTAGACCGCCAGGCGGCAGGCCACGCCTCCTACCGCGAACTCCACCCACCCGATGCGCACGAGCGGGATCAGCTCGCCCTCGCCGGAACGCGGGACGTCGAGCGGCGGCGCCGCGTGGTCGGGCACCAGCGGCGCGCTGACGCGCAGTGCCGGGTTGTGCCGCCAGTAGGCGAGGCCACGGAAGTCGCGCCGGGCAGCCTCGTTGACCGGCGAGGACGGGTGCTCCGCGAAGAGGCGATCCTTCGCGGCGCGGAAGTGCACCAGGCGCAGCGGGGCCGCGCGCTGGTCGCGCCGCATCGCGCCATAGTTGGCCGCCACACGGCGGCGCCAGTCGGCGAGGTCGAGATGCTCGGACATGGGACGTACAAAAGGATACGGGCGAAGCGCGGAGAGCGCTTCGCCCGTATCGGTCGATCGGTCGTTCAGGCGGACCGGCTCAGATCAGGCCCTGCTCTGTCAGCCACTCGGCGGCCACCTCGGCCGCGTCGCGGTTCTGGACCGCCACCTCCACGCCCAGCTGGGTGAGCATCTCGGTGGTCATCTTGGCGCTGACGTCGTTGAGCGTGGTCTCGAAGTCATCCGGCGCCGCGTCCAGGAGGTCCTGGGTCACGATGGGCACGATGTTGTCGGACGGCTGCGTCTGCTTGTCATCGGTCAGCACCACGAAGTTGAACTGCTCGATCGCGGGCTGCGTGCTGCACAGCTCCGCCACGTCGACCACGCCGTCGTTGAGGGCGGTGGCGATCGGTGCGTCACAGGCGGCCAGCGGCTCGATCTCGAGCTGGTCGAACGGAATTCCATAGGCATCCGACAGCGCACCGGAGCAGAGGTCGTTCGTCTCGCACTCCGGGGGAAGGCCCCAGACCAGCTCCGTGGCCACGGCGGCCAGGTCGCTCATCGTCTCCAGGCCGTACTGGTCGGCCGTCTCCTGGCGCACCACGAACGCGTTCTGGTCCTGGGCCGGGGTGTAGTCGAGCGCCACCAGGCTCTTGTCCGCGAGCGCCGACTGCAGGTCGCTGAGCGTCTGCTCCGGGTCGCCGGAAGCGGTGCCCCCCAGGAAGGTGAGCTCGCTGCCGATGTACTCGGGCAGCAGGTTGACCTGGCCCTCCTCGATGGCTGGCTGAGTCGCCTCGCGGGTGCCGAGCCCCAGGCTGCGCTCGACGGTGTAGCCGGCGTTCTCCAGGGCCTGCGCGTAGATCTCGCCCATCAGCTGGGCCTCGTAAAAGCCGGCAGAGCCGACGGTCACGGTCGGCTTCTGTTCGGCCGGGCTGCTGCTCCCACCCGACGAGCACGCGCTCAGCACGAGCGCCAGCACCGTCGCCCCGAGAGCGAGCGTGCGGTTGATCCGCATTGGGTCCTCCTCGTTGATATGTCTTGCCTACCGATACCGAAAACGGCCGCACGCCGTTCAACGCGTCGCGCAGCCGTTCCGTGAGGCGAGTCTAGCAGCGATTTCGTGAATGGCCCGTGACGGGCCTCGATCGCGTCAGACGGCGACCTCGCCGCCACCGCGGCCCATCTGCCCGGGCTCGCGCAGGGCGCGGGCCGTCGCGGACTGCAGCCCCGGCGACACCGTTCGCCGCTGCAGCCAGCTGAAGAGCAGCTCGGTGCCGATCGCCAGCAGCGCCACCAGCAGGCCCCCGGCGAACACCTCCTCGTACTTGCGCTGCGCCAGCCCGTCGACCAGGTAGCGGCCGAGCCCGCCGGTGCCCACCACCGCGCCGAGCGTGGCGGTCGCCACCACCTGCACGGCCGCGGTGCGGACGCCGGCCAGCACCACTGGCAGGGCCAGCGGCAGCTCCAGGCGCAGGAGCAGCTGGCGGCCGGTCATGCCCATGCCGCGCCCGGCCTCGACCAGGTCGCGGTCGACGCCCGCCAGCCCGACGTAGGCGTTGGTGATGATCGGCGGCAGCGCCAGCGCGATCATGGCCAGCGCGGTGGTGATCTCCGCCGCGTCGCGCCGCAGGCCGATCTCCACCAGGGGCCGGCTCAGCAGCAGCCAGGCGATGGAGAGGATGGCCAGGGTCGGGATGGCGCGACCCACGTTCGAGACGTTGATGGCGAGGGCGGCAAGCCGCCCGGTGTGGCCGATGTACAGGCCGATCGGAAGTGCCAGCGCCACGGCCACCAGCAGCGGGACGGCCGAGAGCACCAGGTGCTCGCCGATGCGCGACGGCACGCCATCGGTCCCCGACCAGTTGGCCGCGTCGCCGAACCAGGCGACGACCTCGGCAAAGAAGTCCATCGCCTAGGTCCCCAGGGCGCGGTCGCGCGCCCAGGGCGTGGCCAACCGCTGCAGCAGCATGAATCCGAGGTCGCCGGCAACCGCCAGCGCGATGGCGCCCAGCGAACCGACCAGCACGGCGGTGAGGAAGAAGTTGGCGAGCCCGGGGTTGAGGATCAGGCTGCCCAAGCTCTGGACGCCGATAAAGGCGGTGACGGTCACCAGCCCCACGGTGGTGACCGTGGCGATCCGCAGCCCGGCGATGATCACCGGGCTGGCGATCGGCAGCTCCACACGCCACAGCCGTTGCCAGCGCGAGTAGCCCATCCCCTCCGCCGCCTCGACCACGTCGGCCGGGACCGCGTCGAAGCCGGCCAGCGTGTTGCGAACCAGGATCAGGATCGTGTAGCTCACCAGCGGGATCTCGGCGGTCAGGATGCTCCCGATGCCGGTGAAGCGGATGAGGACCATGAAGAAGGCAAGGCTGGGGATGGAGTAGAGGATCCCCGAGATGCCCAGGATGGGTCCGGTCAGGCGCCGGTTGCGACGAATGGCGAGCGCCAGGCCGAAGCTGATGACGAAGCCGATGGCGACCGCCAGGACCGTCAGCACCACGTGGTCCAGCGTCCGGGCGCCGATGTTGTCCAGGTTGCGGACGATCCAGGCCCAGTCGACGACGGGCTGCCCCTCAATCATTCGCGGTCGTCACCGGTGCACGGAGCGCCTCGCTGATGGCATCCACGCTGATGAGGCCCAGCACCCGATCGCGCGCGTCGACCACCACGCCCAGCTGGACGCTCGAGTCGAGCATGGCCGAGAGCGCGTCGCGCAACGTCGTCTCGGGCTCGACGGTGCGGGCGCCGGGGGTCGCCGCCTCCGGGTCGACAGGCCCCGATCCGGCCAGGTCGGTCTGGTCGATCCAGCCCAGCGGCCGGTTGGACGCGTCGACCAGCAACGCGTAGCTCAGCTCGTTGATGGCCGCCAGGCGACGGCGTGCAGTCTCGCGATCCTCGCCGGCCTCGACGATGACGGCCTCGACCAGCGGCAGGTCGCGCACGCGGCCCAGCGAGAGGCGCTTCAACCCGCGATCGGCGCCGACGAAGCGCTCCACGAATTCGCTGGCCGGGTGGGCCAGGATCGCGTCCGGCGTATCGTACTGGGCGAGGATGCCGCCGCGCTGCAGGATGGCGATGCGATCGGCCATCTTGATCGCCTCGTCCACGTCGTGGGTGACGAAGACCACCGTCTTCCGCACCTGGTCCTGGAGCCGCAGGAACTCGTTCTGCAGCCGGTCGCGGCGGATGGGGTCGACGGCACCGAACGGCTCGTCCATCAGCATCACCGGGGGATCCGCGGCCAGGGCGCGTGCCACGCCCACGCGCTGGCGCTCCCCGCCGGAAAGGGCCGACGGATAGCGGGCCCCGTAGGTGCGTGGGTCGAGGCCCACCAGGTCCAGCAGCTCATCGGCCCGCTCGCGGATGCGCGGCCCAGGCCACCTGAGCAGGCGCGGCACCACGCCCACGTTGTCGGCCACGGTCATGTGCGGGAAAAGGCCCACCTGCTGGATGACGTAGCCGATCCGCCGCCGCAGCTCCACAACCGGCAGCGCCGCGACGTCCTCGCCGTCGATCGTCACGCGGCCGGACGTCGGCTCAACCAGCCGGTTGACCATCTTCATGGTCGTCGTCTTGCCGCAGCCCGACGGGCCGACCAGGACGCAGATCTCGCCCGCCTCCACGCGCAGGGAGAGGTCCTGCACGGCGGGCGCATCGGCCCCGCCGTAGCGCTTGGTGAGGTGCTCCAGGGCGACGACGGCGCCGCCACCGTGCGACGGGCCGGCCTGCTGGCTGATGGGGTCCGCGCTCACCTGCGCATGATAGGGCCAGCGCTCGGCTGCCCCGCCTCAGGCGTCGGCCAGGCGCCAGATGCGGATGCCGTCCTGGTCGTAGGCCAGGGTCAGCAGCCCGCCGGCCGCGGCAAAGTCGGTGGGGTCCTCGCAGTCTCCCGGCCGGCGTTCGTCGAGCAGGAAGGTGGCGCCCAGCTCGCGCATCAGCGCGACGCTGCGCGCCGGATCGCCGGCGCAGTAGATCTCGTGGACCTGCGCTGCCCGCTGGTCCGGGTCAAAGCCCAGGTTGGCGACGTACGGGGTGAAGGTCAGCAATCGCAGCCGCCCGGCCGGATCGGTGGGCGAGTTGAGCCAGCCGTCGGTGACGAAGACGCTCCTTTGCGGCGTGTTTCCTGCCATCCAGTCCGCCGCGCGCACCTCGTCCCAGCTGAGCACCTGCTCACGGTTGAACGCGGTCCAGGCCGATACGAGCAGGGGCGTCGGGATACTGAGCAGCAGCACCAGCGCCACGGCCTGCCACGGCCAGCGGCGGATCAGCCACGCGGCCAGCAGCGCCACGCCCACCCACATCGCCTGGAAGTACTTGTTCATGTCGAAGCCCACCGAGCTGACCTGGATCACGTTCGGAACCACGAAGAGCACGATCACCCAGGCCGCCAGGAAGAGGCGCCACGGCGTTCGCGGCAGCAGCAGCGCCACCAGCCCCAGCACCAACGGCACGCCCAGGTTGGTGAGGTAGAAGAAGGCCACGGCGGCGAGGCCGTCGTCGAATGGCGCCGACTCCCATCCGGGCACCAGCCGCAGGGCACCGGAGCCGCTCGCGTTGCCGAGCGCCGCCGCCGCGAAGGGGACCGCCAGCGACAGCGGCACGAGCACCAGCAGCGCGTTGCGTGGCGTCGCGCGATCGAAGAGCCGCAGGCCCAGCAGCGCGTAGAGGAAGGCGAGCAGCACCCAGGCCGGGAAGAAGAAGAAGTGGAAGGGCGCCAGCATGGCGCCCAGGGCTCCGGCCAGGCCGATGAGGATCGGCCGGTCTCGCCATCCCTCCGCCAGCCGCGTCCTGGTTGGCATGCCGGCCACCAGCAGCAGGATGGCGCCCACGAGGATCGGCAGGCCGTAGGTGGTGGCTCGATGCACGAGCAGGCCGGTGCCCATCACCGAAGGGATGCGGAAGTACGGCCAACTGACGTTGCCGGCCGCGTCGAACCAGCTGTTGTCGTACGAGTTGTGCAGCACCAGGTCCACCGGGCTGCCGACGCCGTTGGCCACGTCACCCACCAGCCGGATCCAGCCCAGCCCGCCGGCGAAGACCACGAGCCCGGCCGCCAGCAGGGCAGCGCGTCGGGCGCCATCCCCGCCCAGGAGCCGGCCGGCCAGGCCGTGGACCAGCAGGGCCAGGGCGCCGGCCATGATGCCCGACGAGATCTCGAACGCCGGGATCGCGAACAGGCCGGCGGAGCGCGCGACGATGGCCGAGTGGAAATCGGCGAACCAGTGGTAGACGAGCGGCGCGCCGGCGAAATAGGGGACCTGCGGCGGGAAGTTGCCAGCATTGAGCGACTGCGCGATCGAGAGGTGGACGCCAAGGTCGCTCCAGTTCGACCCGCCGGCTGCGACGCCGCCGTCGGTCGCCGTCCAGAGGCCCGCGCTCAGCACCAGGCCGACGAACGCCGCGGCGAGCCCGGCAAGAGCGAACGCGGGCAGCCCTCGCCGGAGGGAATGCAGGGCCGCCGTCGCCTCGGCCCGGAGGCCGCGCCAAGCGTGCTGCCACGCCAGCGCCGGCAGGGGGATGTAGGCCAGCGCGGCGATGGCGAAGATCGTCCAGCGCTGGTAGCCGCCGGTCGCCAGCGCGAGCCAGTAGACGGCATGGGTCGTGAAGGCGACCGACAGGACGATCGCCAGTCCCAGGCGGCCGGTCCCGCCGATCCGTGGCCGGGCGATGGCGACCAGGGCCCAGCCCGGCGCGACGAAGAGCGCGGGCCAGACGGCAACGATGGCGAGCAGCGGCAGCAGCCAGGCGACGACCAGCAGCACTGCCAGCAGCACGACCGCGAGGACGGGGGGCAGCACGCGGCGGGGGCCGGAGCGGGACGGAGCGAGCTGCGGATCGGATCCGTTCATCGCCGGGCGCATGATAGCTGCGCCCCCTTGCGGCAAAGGGGTTGGTTCAGCCGCCCGGCGAGGTGGCCAGCCGCGGGAGTGGCTGCCGTGGGTCGAGGAGCGCCACGATCCGGTCGACCTGCGCCGCGGTCAGCACGTCGTCGCGGCCAATGCGGCGGGCCAGCTGCTCCATCTCGAATTGGACGTGAATCCCCGGTCGCTGGTCCCGGTCCCACGTGACCTCGCCACCGCCGTGAACGAGCAGGCAGG
>Ga0055467_10000013_pt1 | contig 10984 bp, 7 predicted proteins | sample MayberryNW_Catta_4_FD_57673 | JGI IMG/M metagenome (GOLD analysis project Ga0055467, IMG submission 57673) | Wetland microbial communities from San Francisco Bay, California, USA, that impact long-term carbon sequestration - MayberryNW_CattailB_D2 | ecosystem: Environmental > Aquatic > Marine >... | reverse complement strand
CCCTGCGGATCCCGGCCGACCGCTTCGACGCCGCGATCGGCAGGCTGCACGAGCTCGACGGCGAGGTCATTGCCGAGGCTACACGGGAAGAGGACGTGACCGGGCAGGTGGTGGACCTGGACGCCCGCATCCGCAACCTGCAGGCCTCCGAGGCCCAGTACCGCGCCCTCCTGCAGCAGGCGACCAAGATCGAGGACATCCTGACCGTCCAGGGGCGCCTCGATGACGTCCGCGGCCAGATCGAGCAGCTGCAGGGGCAGCTCGATCAGCTGAGCAACCTGGCAGATCTCGCCACGCTGACCGTCACGCTGGTGCCCGACGAGACACCGATCTCGTCAACGGCCGACGGCTGGGACGCCGGCGCGATCCTGGAGAGCGCGGTTGCGGCCCTGGTCGGACTGGCGCAGGCCGTGGCCGCGGCCGCGATCTGGCTGGTGATCCTGGGCATCCCGCTCGCGCTGCTGGCCGGGTTGGTGGTGCTCATCGGCCTGCGCCTGGCTCCCGGCCTGCGACGGCGTCGGGTTGAGGCAGCCGACTGACGTGGGGCTAAGGCGGGTGGTGCGTGTCGGCCTAGCGCCGGCCCACCATCCGCCAGGCGATCGGCAAGAGGCCGGCAGCCAGCGCGATCTTGAGCGCGTCCCACGGCAGGAAGACCCCTGCCCCGTTCCAGGCGGCATCGGCCAGGCTCATGCCCGTCACCGCCGCCAGGACCGGCACGCCGACCAGGTAGATGACGAGGTTGCCGGCAATCATCAGGCCCGCCGAGGAGGCTGCCCCGCGGTCCCATCGCCGTTCGGCCAGCGTCCCGACCAGGCCGGCCGCCAGGATGAAGCCGACGAGGTAGCCGCCGGTGTAGCCGAGCAGCTGCGCGATGCCATGCGCGCCAGCCGAGAAGACCGGGGCACCGGCGATCCCGGCCAGGACGTAGAGCGCCATGCTCGCCACGCCCAGCCGCAGTCCCAGCACGGTGCCGACCAGCAGCACCGCCGCCGTCTGGCCGGTGTACGGCACCGGCGACCACGGCAGCCTGACGGAGAGCTGTGCGGCGGCGGCCGTGACCAGCGCCCCCGCGATGACCAGGGCGAGCGCGCGCAGCGCCGATCGCGCCGCGCTGCCCTGCAGGTGTGGAACCAGGGCGTCGGCGAGCGTGGTGGGATGCGGCGCTGCGATGGGTCGCGCATAGGCGGACATGGCGGCTCCTCCGGCCTGCGGTGAGGCGGCTGATGCTAGCGCCTGTCCGGCGCCGATGTCCCCGACGAATGCGGTAGACTGCAGCGGTCCTTTAACGCCGGTCCCGTGAGCCCGGCAAGGAGCGAAGATTGCAGGCACTCTCCAGCCACATCGTCCCGGCGCCCTCCGCCATCGAGCGGTCGGCGTCGTTTGCGTCTTTGGGGCTGCTGGCCATGGAAGGCGGGGCAGTGCACCGCGGTCGTCTCCGGGCCGCCGCCCGGCCCGCGGAAGGCGACCTGATCTTCACCACCGCGGCCACCGGGTGGGGCGAGATCGTGACCGACCCCTCGTACGCGGGCCAGGTCGTGGTTCTCACCCATCCTATGGCGGGCAACTATCGCATCGCTCGAGGCGAGCTGGAGTCGGCCGCCGTCCACGTCCGCGCCCTGGTGGTCACGCGCCTGGTGACGCCTCCGCCCGGGCCGGGGGTCTCGCTCGAGGAGCTGCTGGCGGAGGCGGGCGTCCCGGTGCTGGAGGGCGTCGACACCCGGGCGCTGACGCTGCAGCTGCGGCTCGGGGCAGCGCGACGCGCCGTGATCGTCCCGGATGACGGCGCACGGAGCACCGAAGCCGATGCCGTGGCTGCGGCCGGCGCGATCCGCAGCTGGGAAAGCGTGGACCACGTCGCCGCCGTCGCCACCCACCGGCGCTATGACGTGGCCCCCACCGCCGGCCCGCGTGGACGCGCGGTGCTGGTCGACTACGGCGTCAAGCGCTCCCTGCTGCGCGCGCTGACGGATCGTGGTCTGGCCATCACCGTCCTGCCGCCGGACGCGACCGCCGCCGACATCCGTTCCCACCCGGCCGACCTGCTGGTCCTCTCCCCCGGGCCGGGCGACCCATCCCGTATGGCGCCCCAGATCGGCGTCGTGGCGGAGCTGGCGCAGGCTGCCCTGGCCGGCGGCCCCCCGATCCTGGGGATCTGCCTGGGCCACCAGCTGCTGGCGCTGGCGACCGGCGCCGGCACGCGGCGGCTGGCGGTCGGGCACCACGGCGGCAACCACGCCGTGCTGGAGTCCGTGACGGGCCGGGTGGACATCGGCGCGCATAACCACGAGGTCGAGGTCGGCGACGATCCGGCGCTGGCGGCTGCCGGCTACCGGGTCAGCCACCGCGACCTCAACGACGGCACGGTCGAGGGCCTGGTGCACCGAAGCGGCCGCATCGTGTCGGTCCAGTTCCATCCCGAGGGCGCGCCGGGACCGATCGACGGCGAGCGCGTGCTGGACATCGCCCTGCAACGGGGCCCCGCGTGACCGCTCCGCGCTCGGTGCTGGTGATCGGCTCGGGTCCGATCATGATCGGTCAGGCGGCCGAGTTCGACTACGCGGGGGTGCAGGCCTGTCTCGCGCTCCGGGGGGAGGGCGTCGAGACGATCCTGGTGAACTCGAACCCGGCCACCGTCATGACCGACCCCGATGTTGGCGGCAAGGTCCTTATCGGCCCCTTATCGCTGGCTTACCTGGAGCAGGTCATCGCGGAGCATCGCCCGGACGCGGTCCTGCCGACGCTGGGCGGGCAGACCGGCCTCAACCTGGCCGTGGCGCTGGACGACGCCGGGGTCCTGGACCGCTACGGCATCAGCGTGCTGGGCACCCCGCTGAGCGCCGTGCGAGCAGCGGAGGATCGCGGTGGCTTCCGGAGCCTGGTGACCGGCATCGGCGAGCCGGTGCCCGAATCGGCCGTGGTCGAGTCCGTGGAGGACGGACTGGCCTTCATGCGGCACCTGGGCGCGCCGGTGGTGATCAGGCCCGCGTTCACCCTCGGCGGCGGCGGCGGTGGCTTCGCCACGACCCTGGACGAGGCGCGCGAACGGATCGCAAACGGGCTGGCGGCCAGCCCCATCGGCCAGGTGCTGGTCGAGCGCAGCCTGCTGGGCTGGTACGAGATCGAGTTCGAGGTCATCCGCGACGGCGCCGACACGGCCATCGCCATCTGCGGCATGGAGAACATGGATCCGATGGGGGTCCACACCGGCGATTCGATCGTGGTGGCCCCCATCCAGACCCTGCCCGATCCGGTCGTCCAGCGGCTGCGACGCTGCGCTCTGAAGATCGTCCGCGCCCTGAAGCTGGAGGGGGGCTGCAACGTGCAGCTGGCGGTCTCGCCGGACGGGTCCGACTATCGCGTCATCGAGGTCAACCCCCGGGTCAGCCGCTCGTCCGCGCTGGCCAGCAAGGCGACCGGCTATCCGATCGCCCGGGTGGCGGCCCTGGTGGCGCTCGGCAAGCGGCTGCACGAGCTGCCCAATCCCGCCACCGGGGGCAACTCGGCCGCCTTCGAGCCGGCGGTCGACTACGTGGTCGTCAAGCTGCCGCGCTGGCCGTTCGACAAGTTCCCGACCGCGGACCGCAGCCTGGGGGTGCAGATGAAGGCCACCGGGGAGGCGATGGCCATCGACCGAGAATTCGGCCACGCCCTCCTGAAGGCGATCCGCTCGCTGGAGCCTCGCGGTCGCGGCTGGCTCTGGGAGGATTCGGCCTGGGGCCTGGCCGATGCGCGACCGGACGACATCCAGGCGTTCCTGTCGCCCACCGACAACCGGCTCTGGCGCCTGATCGCCCTCCTGCGCCATGGTCATGCCGATGCACCGGCGTTGAGCGCCGCAACCGGCATCGCGCCCTGGTTCTGCGAGCGGCTGGCCGAGCTGGTCGATGCCGAACGGGAGGTGGTCGGCGCTCCACTCCAGACCGCCAAGCGAGCCGGCTTCGGCGACGCGGAGATCGCGACCCTCTCCGGCGTGCCCCAGGTCGCCGTGCGTCGCGCCCGGGTGCGCTCGGGCCTCGCGCCGGCCTACCGCCGGGTGGACACCTGTGCCGGGGAATTCCCGGCCGAGACGCCGTACTTCTATTCCTCCTACACGACACCTGAGGTTTCCCCGCCGGCGGACCGGCGCAGCGTGATCGTGGTCGGCTCGGGGCCGATCCGCATCGGCCAGGGAATCGAGTTCGACTACTGCTCGGTGCGCGCCGCATGGGCGATCCGGGACATGGGCCTGGACGCGGTGGTGATCAACAACAACCCGGAGACGGTCTCCACCGACTACGACGCCTGCAGCCGCCTCTACTTCGAGCCGCTCGACACCGAGAGCGTGCTGGACGTCATCGACCACGAACGGGCGCTGACCGGGGAGCCGCCGCACGTTGTCCTCACCTTCGGTGGGCAGACGGCGATCGACCTGGCCAAGGACCTGGCCTACGCGGACGTGCCGATCGCCGGGCTCACCGCCGAGGCCATCGAGACCACCGAGGACCGCGAGCGCTTTGCCCGTCTCCTCGACGAGCTGGGCCTGGAGGGGCCGAGAGGGATGTTGGCCGGGGACGAGGATCAGCTGCTCGCCGCCATCGGCCAGCTCGGCCTGCCGGTCATCGTGCGGCCCTCGTGGGTGATCGGCGGCCGAGGCATCGCGGTGCTCCGCGAGCGCGCGGATGTCGCTGCCCTGCTGGAGACGGAGATCGGCTGGCCGCTCCGCGTGGACGAGCTGGTGGAGGGGGTGGAGCTCGACATCGACGCCATCAGCGACGGGACCGAGTGGTGCGTGCCGGGCATCCTGGAGCAGCTCGATCCGCCGGGCGTGCACTCGGGGGACTCGGTGGCGGTGGTGCCGCCCCAGAGCCTGTCGCGCGCCGCCCAGGAGCAGGCGGCGGCGGCGGCCGGGCGGATCGCGCTGGCCCTCGGCCTGCGCGGCATCCTGAACGTGCAGGCGATCGTGTCGGGGGAGCGGGTGGTGGTCATCGAGGCTAATCCGCGCGCCAGCCGCACGGTCCCGGTGGTGGCCAAGGCGACCGGACGCGACGTGGTGGCGGAGGCGGTGCGCTGCGCCCTGGGCGCCACCCTGAGCGACGTGGGCGTGGCGCCCGGGCTCGCACCGGATGCCCCACTCGTGGCCGTCAAGGCGCCGGTGGGGTCGCTCTGGCGGCTGCCGGGCGTCGATACGGCCCTCGGTCCCGAGATGCGGTCGACGGGCGAGGTGCTCGGCCTCGCCCCGGACTATGCCGAAGCACTGGTCGCGGCGAGGTCGGCAGCGGCAGCGCACGGGAGCTAGCCATCGGGCGCCGCGTGCGCGCAAAGCGGCCATCGGGCGCCGCCCGCAAAGCGGCCAGGTGAGCTGTCGGCGGACATGCAAATGGAGGCCGATGTGCGGTCGGTACGGAGGGTCCCAAACCGCGCATCGGCCCCCAAGTAGGGGCAAATCGAAGGCCTACGACCGACGGGTCCGGACCATTGGTGTCGCCGCCGGCCCGAGCTTCCATTGGCGACGGCCGATCCCGTGGGTGCCGGTCGTGAGGTGGTCTTCGATTGCCGTACCGCTCGACATCAGCAAGTGACGTGCCAGAAGTGGCGTGCCGGCCGCCGGGCGCTCAGCGGCGGCGCCTGTTGCGCGAGGCCTGCCCGCCGCCGGAGGTCGTGACGCTGCGTCGCCTGAGGTAGCCGCCATACCAACCTGCGAAGGCGCCGAGGCCGCCCTGAAAGAGGAGCTCCGTGGCCAGCGCAACCATCACGCTGGCGGCACCCGGCTCGGCCGGCTCACCCGACGGGGCAGGCGTGGGAGCTGCGCTGCTCTCTGCGACGCTCGCGCTGGGAAGCGGCGAGGCCGACGCGACCTGAGCCGATGGCGTGGGCGTGGGCGTGGCGGTGCCGGTTGCCGTGGGCAGCGCGGCCGACAGGCCGAAGTAGGCCCCCAGCAGGACCAGCCAGCCGACGATGCCGGCGGCGAGGCCGAACAGCCACGGTCGCTGCCATCCCAGCCAGCCGGCGCCGATGAGGCCGGCGAACGAGGCGAAGAGCGCCACCACGCCGACCAGCGAATCGGTCCGGAACAGCTGCCCGGCCGCCCACAACGCCCCGCCCAGGATCCATGGCAGGGGGTTGCGCGCCAGGAGCCACAGGCCGGAGACCACGCCAGGCAAGGGACCGTCGTAGGAAAAGCCGCGCATGGGGTCGCCGCGCCCGGGAAGGGGTGGCGCCGGCGGGAAGAGGCGGCTCAGCAGCGATCCGTCGCCTCCGCCGGTCTTGCCGGACGAGGCCTCCGGGGCCTCCTCGTCCGTGGCATCCATCTCCTGGTCAGCGTCGCTGCCTCGCGTCGCGCGACGCGCACGACGGCGAGCTTCTGCGCGGTCTTCCGCGCTCCTTCGGCTTCGATTCGACATGGCCCGCGGATTGTACGCGAGCTTCGCCTCGCTCCTTGGACCGCGGCCGCAGCGGCACGGTAAGGGCTCGATAACCGGTCGGTAAGCCACGGCGGCGATGCTGCCGGGGTCCTCTGCGCCCTGCGCGCCTCCCCACTGAGGTGCCCTGCACATGACCCGATCCGGCCCATCCGTCCACCGAGCACGCGCCCCGCGCGGCAGTCGTTCGGCCGTCGTCGCGCTCCTGGCGCTCGCCACCTGCCTGCTGTCGGGCGTCGCCGGCGTTGCCGGCTGGACGGCGAGCGAGCCTGGGCTGGCGGAGGTGACCTCGTCGCAACCCGAACACCTCCTCATCAGCGAGGTGATGACCGGCGGCGCGAGCGCATCGGATGAGTTCGTCGAGCTCTACAACCCGACCGGTGGCGCGCTGTCGCTGGACGGGCTCGAGCTGGTCTACGTCACCGCATCGGGCGCCACGATCACCCGTAAGGCGAGCTGGGACGCGGGCGCCGCCCAGGTCGCCCCCGGCGCCCACCTCCTGATCGCCAACGAGGCGGGCGTGTATGGCGGACAGGCGGATGCGGTGTACGCCAGCGGCCTTGCAGCCACCGGTGGCAGCGTCGCCCTGCGCGAGACGGGTGCCGTTGCCGCCATCGATGCCGTCGGCTGGGGCACGGCCGCCAGCGGCTGGCTGGAAGGCACCCCGGCGCCGGCGCCGGCAGCCGGCCACAGCCTGGAGCGCCTTCCGGGCGGCGCGATGGGATCCGGGCAGGACACCGACCAGAACGTGAACGACTTCGTCGAGCGCACGGATCCCGATCCCCAGTCCTCGGGGGCACCACCCGTGCCCGCCGCCACGCCGACGCCGAACTCCAGCCCGACCTCCCTGCCTTCGCCGACGCCGACGGCGCCTCCCTCCATGACCGCAGCGCCGACGCCGATGCCGACCGGTACGCCGCCGCCGATGCCCACCCAGAACCCGACGCCGACGCCGACCGACACGCCGACGCCGATGCCCACCCAGAACCCGACGCCGACGCCGAGCCCGAGCGGCGCGCCGAGCGCGACGCCGGATCCCGTGGCATCGATTGCGGACGCCCGAGCGCTGCCGGACGGCAGCAGAGTGACCGTGGAGGGCGTCGCGCTCACCGGCGGCGCGTTCACCGACGGGGGCGGCTACCTCGCCGATGGCAGCGGCGGCATCGCGGTCCTGGTGGCGGACGGCACCTTCCCGCGCGGCGTGCTGCTCCGCGTGAGTGGTGAGCTGGATGACCGCTACCACCAGCGCACCGTCCGCGCGGTCGCCGCCGATGTGCTGGTCGTTGCCGAGGCCGCCGACCCGGAGGCGGCGGACGTCGCCTGTGGCGAGATCGGCGAGGAGCTGGAGGGGAGGCTCGTCCACGTGGCGGGCGTCATCACCTCGGCGCCCAGCCAGCTCAGCAACGGCGTCGCGTTCGATCTCGACGACGGCAGCGGTGCGGCACGGCTGGTCGTCTACGACACCACCGGGATCGACACCAGCCCGCTGGCGCGGGGCACGGCGCTGGAGCTGACGGGCGTCGTCGGGCAGCGCGACGCGAGCGGGACGGGGACCGAGGGCTACCGGCTCCAGCCGCGGGATGCAGGCGACATCCTGGCGCTCATGGCGCCGACCCCCATGCCGTCCGCCTCGGCCAGCCCGGCCGCGACGCCGACGCCCGGCGCCTCGACGGATCCCGCCGCGGGAGTCATCCCGATTGCCGAGGCACGCCTGGCCGCCGGCAACGCGCGCGTCCGCGTTCGAGGGGTGGTGACGCTGCCGTCTGCGACGCTGCACGACGGGACCGCCGTCATCCAGGACGAGAGCGGCGCCATCGCCGTCCGCCTCGGCGACGAGGCCGGCGAGCTGGCATTCGGCGAGCTGGTCGTCCTCGACGGCGTACGCTCCACGAAGTCGGGGATGGAGACCATCCGCGCTTCTGGGGCACCCCAACGCCTTGGGCATGCCGGCCAGCCGGTGCCGGCCGCCACGTCGACCGGGGCCGTCGGCGAAGGGCTCGAGGCCATGCTGGTCCGTGTCGCCGGCTCGGTGACGGCCGCGCCACGGCGGACGAGCAGCCAGAACGTCTACTTCGACCTGGATGACGGGTCGGGCGCGCTTCGCGTCTTCGTCACGCCGGCCACCGGAATCGACACTTCCGGCATCGCGTCCGGCAGCTGGATAGAGGTCATCGGCGTGGTCGGACAGGAGACGAGCGGCCAGCAGCCATTGCGCGGCTACCGCATCTGGATGCGGAGCGTCGACGACCTGGTCATCTTCGGCGGGAACGAGCCCGCGGCCGAGGGGCCGCTCGCTCCCAACGGCGTCGAAGCCGAACTCGCCACCGGCACCGGCGCGACAGCCGATGCGACGACGCGGGTGCTGCCCGTGCTCCCGCCGCCGCGCCTGGTCGCGCCCGCACGCGTCGCGAATCCGCGCTCGTCCCGGACGCCCGGCCCCCGCGACCTCACGGCGGCTGACGCGGGCCGCTCCACGGACGGCGGCAGCATGCCGCTGCAGGCGGCCCTGCTGGCAGTGGTGCTCGCCGGTGCCGCCGGCAGCCTGGCCGCCCATCGGCCCGGCCTGGGAGCCCGGCTGCGCGAAGCGACGGCTCACATGGCCTCGCTGCTCGGCGGCCCGCGAGAGGAATCGGAGCCGCCATCCCCGGCATCGCCTGTGGAGGCAACGGTTGCCGGACTCGTGCCGCTGAGGGTGGTTGGCGAGGATCCCGCCGACGGAATCGCCCCGCTGCGCGAACGAACGTGAGCACGCTCGGGGCGTATACTCCCGCCGACTTGAGATCCACGCTCAAAAGGAGGCTCGTCGCGGCTTGACGGACCTGACCAAAGCTGATCACCCCATGACGGGCTCGCGCCAGTACCACATCGATCTCGAGCGCGGGGAGCTGGCCGAATACGTGCTCCTGGTTGGAGACCCGGGGCGGGTCGCCAAGACGGCGTCCCGCTTCGACTCGGTGGACCTGGAGCGCAGCAACCGCGAGATCAGGACCGTCACCGGAACCTATCGCGGCATGCCGGTCTCGGTGATGTCGACGGGCATGGGTCCCGACAATATCGAGATCGTGCTCGCCGAGGTCATGGAGATCACGGAGCAGCCGACCCTGATCCGGCTCGGATCGAGCGGAGCGATTCAACCCGAGATTCGCGTCGAGGATCTCATCATCTCGACGGGAGCCGTCCGGCTGGAGAACACCACCGACTACTACGTCCATCCCGGGTACCCCGCGATCGCCCACCGGGACGTGGTCTGGGCCCTCGAGGCGGCGTGCCGAGAGCTGGGGTTCGCCTATCACATCGGCTTGACTGCGACGGCGAGCGGTTTCTACGCTCCGCAGGGAAGGGCGATGCGCTCACTTCCCGTTCGCTATCCTCAGCTTGCAGAGGAGCTGCGGAGTCAGCGCGTCGCGAACTTCGAGATGGAGTCGTCGGCACTCTTCGTCCTGGCGGGCCTTGCTGGGCTGCGGGCAGGCACGGTGTGTGCCGTCTATGCACAACGGATCGAAGGGACGTTCCCGGAAGGCGCGGCGAAGGAGGCCGCGGAGGCACGCTGCATCGATGCCGGTCTGGCCGGCATCCACCTGCTGTGGGAGATGGATCAGCAGCAGGAGGGCGATCCCCGCTCACGCTGGTCGTCGTTGATCGGCAGGCAAGGCGGAGAGCGGTAACCGCAGACCGGCGCACGCGCCGGAGAAGGAGGCTACCAACCGATGGCGACCAATGCCTACTGCGTCAAGTGCAAGGCCAAGCGCGACATGACCAACGAGCAGAAGATCACGATGAAGAACGGCAAGCCCGCCACGCAGGGGACCTGCCCCGTGTGCGGGACCAAGATGTTCAAGATCGGCGGCTGACGCTCCGCGGTTAGTCGCACGACCGCCCCGGCCGGGAGCACGTCCCGCCGGCGGTCGGGCAAGACGCACGCGGCCGTCCGGTCGCGGTCCCCGGTTCGCCGGGCGGCCGCACCGGGCGGCCGTTTTCGTACCCCGCGGGTACAATGGACTCCTCGTGGATGAGGCAGCCGACCAGCCGATCCTGGCGATCGACCTCGGCGGCACCCAGATCCGCGCCGCCTACGTGAGTCCGGACCTCGACGTCGTCTGCCGCCGCGCTGCCGGCACGCGTGACGAGGAGGGCGTCGAGGCAGTCGTGGATCGGATAGGCCGCCTTGCGGCGGAAGCGCGCGACGAAGCGCGGAGCCTGCGCCTTCCCGCACCGATCGGCATCGGCATCTCTTCGCCCGGACCGCTCGACCCGTGGAGCGGGGTGGTGATCGCGCCGCCGAACCTGGCGGGCTGGCACGATGTGCCGCTTGCCGACGAGATCGAACGCCGCCTGGACGCCCCCACCTACCTCGAACGCGACACGAACGTGGCGGTCATGGCCGAGTGGCGCTACGGCGCGGCGCGAGGGACCCGGAACGTGATCTACGTCACCGTCTCGACCGGCATCGGCGGCGGCATCGTCATCGACGGGCGGCCGTTGATCGGCCTGGACGGCACCGCGGGGGAGGTCGGCCACCTTACCGTGGAGCTCGACGGGCCGCCCTGCGGCGACGGCGCCCCGGGCCATGCCGAGGCCATCGGTTC
>Ga0055467_10000012_pt1 | contig 11150 bp, 13 predicted proteins | sample MayberryNW_Catta_4_FD_57673 | JGI IMG/M metagenome (GOLD analysis project Ga0055467, IMG submission 57673) | Wetland microbial communities from San Francisco Bay, California, USA, that impact long-term carbon sequestration - MayberryNW_CattailB_D2 | ecosystem: Environmental > Aquatic > Marine >... | reverse complement strand
GCAAGGGCCAGGGTCAGGATGGCTGCAATGCCCACTGCCACTCCGGGGCGGCCGTGTCGTCGATTCTGGATGATGCCTGCCATGGTTGGTTAGCTCCTTTCTGGCGCCTATCGCCGCGCCGGTTTGTCGTTGCCACGGAAGTCGTAGCTCGCCAGGGCTGCCACGCTGGCAGTGATCAGCAACCTGCGCATGTCGTCTCCCTTTCGTCCTGGCCAGCTACCACTCCAGCGTGGCCGCGCCGGCGGCCAGCTGCTCGACGATGAACGCGGCGTTGACGATGCGAGCGCCGGCGACCAGGTCGTCCTCGCCGATGCCGCGTGGCTTGGTGCAGGCGCCGCAGGCCCAGATCTCGCCCCCATTGGCGACGAACTGGCCGATCAGCTCGCCGAGGGGAGGGAGGCCATCCTTGGCGATGCCATCGGCGTAGCCCTTGGTGGCGAGGCGAACGCCCTCGATCGTGAGCAGGACGGCTGCGGACTGCGCCGCTGTGGCCGCGATGTTGGCGACCACGAACGGCATGGTTGCCCGCTCGGCATCCTCGTTGCCGGCGGTCGCGTGGGTGATGATTCGTGTCATCTGTCAGCTCCTCGTGTTGTGCTCAGCAGCGCATCAGGACGAAGCGATAGCGGCCATCGCCCTCGTCGCGGGTCTCGACCAGGTCGTTGCCCGTGAGGCGGGCCCACGAGCCCAGCGCATCGGGAGCCGACGCGTCGTCGGAGACGACCACCAGCTGGTCGCCCGGTGCCAGCTCGCGCATCCGGGCCGCCACGATCGGGGTGAACGTGGCGCAGGACTCGCCGACGCCATCCACGACGTCGAGTGATTCGGGGTCCTGGTCGCGAGTCGGTTTGCTCATCGGCGACCTCCAGTGAGGGCGGCGGGGCCGCCGGACGGCAAGCCGACCGGCATGCCCCACCACGTTGCGACGGGGACCTGCGTGTCACGTGGGTCTCCCGGGCCGGTTATCGGCCTACCGGGAGGCTAGGAGGGAGCCGTCGACGGGCGCATCGGGGCGGCTACCCAATCGGCGGCTGCGCGCATGCGCGCCGGTGGCGGTCAGCACCCAGGGTCGAGGGCGGCGGGGGCGCTAGGTGTCGGCGCGCAGCAGGGAGGCGACGGCCGCCGTGCGCGCCGCCCTTCCGGAGACACCCAGCTTCAGGTACGCGTTCGACAGGTGTCGTTCCACGGTGCGCACGCTGAGCTGCAGCGTGGCCGCGATCTCCAGGTTGCTTGCGCCAGCGGCCGCCAGCTCGATGATCTGCCGCTCGCGACCGCTGAGCGTGCGGATGGCGTTGGAGCGGTGATGCGAGGTCGCCATGCGGTCGGGCTCCAGGAAGGCCGTGACCTCCTGGATGAAGGTCTGCCAGGCGGGCTCATCGGCCAGCAGGATGTGGTTGCTCGACTGTAGCGGGACGAGGCGCGCGCCGGGGACCAGGGAGGCGAGCTCGTGCGCCTCCTCGAACGGCACGTTCCGATCATCCACGGCGTTCAGCACCAGAATCGGCATGGTCAGCCCATCCAGCCGGTCGCGGAGGTCGATTCGCTGTCGCTCGATCCGCGAGCGCAGCATGTTCTCGGCCGACGTCGAGGTCCGCTGCAGCTCGTCGAACCACGACAGCTGGGGCTCGCTGGCCTCGGGGATGAACATGGTGGTGAAGACCCGCCGGAAGATCGGGTCGCGCTTCGCCCACCCGGCCTCGATCATCGCCCGGAAGGCGACCTCCTCGGCCGGTGGGTCGGGGAAGTAGTGCGGCGCGCCCACCCCTGAGCCTCCGTAGACCACCATCCGCGTCACGCGATCGGGGTGCTGCAGCGCGTACTCCAGGGCGACCGGCGAGCCGCCCGACATCCCCAGCAGGGCGAAGCGCTCGAGGCCGAGATCGTCAACGACCGCTCCCAGGTCGGCGACGCGCGCCTCCAGGGAGAAGTCATCCACGTCCCAGGCAGAGAGGCCGAAGCCGCGCTCGTCGTAGCGAATGAGCGTGCTCACCGCGCCCAGGTCCTCCAGGAAGTGCCGCCAAACCGGGCTCTCCCAGTCGTGCTGGAGGTGGCTCAGCCAGCACGAGACGACCACCAGCGGCGGCCCCTCGCCGTGCGCGGCATGGGCGATGCGGACACCGCCCGATCCGCGGCAGAAACGGATGCGCTGGGCCGGCTCCGCGATTGCGTGCCGAGCTGCCCTCGCCATGGATCCATGGTAACGAGGGCTGTCGAGGCGATCTCCAGCGTAGAATCGGCCGCATGACGACCAAGGTGGGTGCCGAGACCACCCCGATCTACCTTGCCGGCCAATTCGTGGAGGCCGGCACGCCGCTGGAGATCCGCAACCCGGCCACCGGGGAGCTGATCGCCACCACCTTCCAGGCCGGCCCCGGCGAGCTGGAGCGCGCCACGCAGGCCGCGGTGGACGCCTTCCCCAAGATGCGCCGGCTCGCCAGCTTCGAGCGCCGGGATGCGCTGGCGCACGTCGCGGAGCGCATCAACGAGGAGGCCGACGAGCTGTCGGAGCTGCTGACCCGCGAATCCGGCAAGCCCATCAAGGACGCCCGGGGCGAGGTCGCGCGCGCGGCGCTGACCTTCCGCACCGCCGGCGAGGAGGCGCTGCGGCTCAACGGGGAGTGGCTGCCCCTCGACTGGAACGCGGCCAGCCGCGGCCGGACGGGGATCGTGCGGCGCTACCCCATCGGCCCGGTGGCCGGCATCAGCCCCTTCAACTTCCCGCTCAACCTGGCGGCGCACAAGGTGGCGCCCGCGCTCGCGGCAGGCTGCACGATCGTGCTCAAGCCGCCGTCCAAGGACCCACTGGTCATGCTGCGCGTGGCCCGGTACATCCACGAGACGGACCTGCCCGCCGGCGCGGTCAGCATCCTGCCCATGGATCGGCCCACCGGGGATGCGATGGTGCGTGACGAGCGCTTCAAGCTCCTCTCCTTCACCGGCTCACCCAGCGTGGGATGGAAGATGAAGGCGGAGGCCGGCAAGAAGAAGGTTGTGCTGGAGCTGGGGGGCAACGCCGGCGCCATCGTGGACGAGACCGCCGACCTGGACTGGGCGGCCAGCCGCCTCGTCTACGGCTCCTTCGCCTACGCCGGCCAGGTCTGCATCAGCGTGCAGCGCATCTACGTGGTCGACAGCGTCTACGACGCGTTCGTCGCCAGGTTCATCGAGAAGGTGCGCGCCGTGAAGGTGGGCGACCCGCTGGACCCTGCCACGGACCTGGGGCCGATGGTCGACCAGAAGGCTGTGCAGCGAACCCACGAATGGGTGGCGGAGGCGCTGCAATCCGGGGCCACGGCGCTGGTCGGCGACGAGCCCGACGGCCCCTTCTACCCGCCCACCGTGCTGGTGAACGCGCCGAAGAGCGCCCGCGTGTGCGGCGAGGAGGTCTTCGCCCCGGTCGTCAACCTGTTCCGGGTGCCGGACTTCGCATCGGCCCTGGCGGAGATCAACGACTCCCAGTTCGGGCTGCAGTGCGGCGTCTTCACCAACGACATGGAGCGGACGCTGACCGCGCACGACGAGCTGGAGGTTGGCGGCGTGATCGTCAACGACATCCCGACCTGGCGCATCGACCACATGCCCTACGGCGGGGTGAAGGACTCCGGCCTGGGTCGTGAGGGGCTGCGCTGGTCGATCGAGGACATGACGGAGCCGCGGCTGCTCGCCTTCGTCCGACCGCTCTAAGGCACCCACTCGCCCATGACCACCACCGTCCGCTACGCCCGCGTGCTCAGGACCGATGAGCTGCGCGACGGCGAGCTGATGCCGGTCGAGATCGACGGCACGCCGGTGGTCCTGGTGCGCCACGCCGGCGAGTTCTTCGCCGTGCAGAACAACTGCAGCCACAAGGACTTCCCGCTGTCGGAGGCCGGCTTCGATCCACGGGACGAGGTGCTGGTCTGCGCCTGGCATGGCGGCTGCTTCGACGTGCGGTCCGGCGACGCGGTCGTGCCGCCCGCCACGGAGGCGGTCGAGACCTTCCCGGTGCGCGTCAGCGAGTCGGGCTGGGTCGAGATCGGCCTGACTGGCTCCCTGGCCCGATGACGATCGAGGCACTCCCCTTCGTCAACTGGATCTTCTGGGCGGCGCTGACCTCCGGTTCGCTGCTGGTGGTCGGACTCACCGAGCTGCTGGGTGGCACGACGCGCGGCTACCGCCTCTTCATGGCATGGCTGCTGGCCGCTTTCGCGGCGGTCCTGCTGCTGTCCGAGCTCAACCTCTCGCTCGGCACCGTGGCCGACGCGACCGCCGATGCGCGTCGCGGCCTGGTCTGGGCCTTCACCGGGCTGACCGCCACCTACCTGCTGGCCTCGATGGCCAGGCTGCCACGCTCCGGCATCGCCGTGGCGGGCGGGCTGACCGGGATCCTGGCGCTCGTCACCCTGGCCAATGCCGGCGGGACGCTGAGCCCGCTCCTCTTCGCCGCCCAGCTGATGCTTGCCGCGCTTGCGCTCGGCGCGGTGAACGCAGCCATGCTGCTGGGCCACTGGTACCTGGTGACGCCGAAGCTCTCTCCCTCGCCCCTGCGCCGCATGATGTGGTTGCTGCTCGTCTCCCTGGCGCTGCAGGGGATCGTCTTCGTGCTCGCCATGCTCCTCGTCAGTCACGGTCCACTGGGCGGGCCGATCGGCTGGCTCACCTGGCTGCGCGTGCTGGTCGGGATCGCCCTGCCCATCGGCATCACCGTGCTCGCCTACCTGGCCAGCCGGGCCGCATCGCTGCAGGCGAGCACCGGGCTGCTCTACATTGGCCTGGCCTTCGTGATGGCCGGCTCCATTGCCGCGGCCAGCATCACGTACCTGACCGGCGTACCGGTGTAGGGTGGGCGCCGATGCACGTCACGGTCCGCACCTTCGCCACCCTGCGTGAGGCATCCGCCGATCGCGTGAGCCTGCCGCTTGCCGATGGCGCCTCGGCCGCCGATGCTTGGGCGGTTTTGGTGGACCGCCACCCGGCGCTTGGACCGCATCGTGACTTCGTGCGGGTGGCTCGCAACGGCAGCTACGCCGGCTGGGACGTGGCGCTGTCCGACGGCGACGAGGTGGCCTTCCTGCCACCGGTGAGCGGCGGAGCCACGTCGGGCCTCACCGACCAGGCGATCGACGTGGCCTCCCTGGAGGAAGCCGTCGCGGGACTGCAGCACGGCGGGCTGGTGACCTTCGTTGGTCGAGCGCGGCGCACCTCGGACGACGGTCGCGAGGTGGTGGAGCTCGAGTACGAGGTCTACCCGGACATGGCGGAGCGTGTCCTGGCAGAGTTGGCGGCTGAGGCCGAGGAGCGCTGGCCGGGCGTGGCGGCCGCCGTCGTGCACCGGACCGGCGTGGTGCCGCTGGGCGAGGCCGCGGTGGCCATCGTCACCGCCGCGCCGCACCGCTCGGCGGCCTACGAGGCGAATCGCTTCGTGATCGAGGCGATCAAGGAGCGGCTCCCCATCTGGAAGCGCGAGCGCTTCCCGGACGGCAGCGAGTGGAAGCGCCCCGGCGCCTAGCCGAGGCGCGCCAGCCAATCATCGGCCTGCGCGGGGGCGCGCAAGTGCACGACCGCGAGGTGCGGGTGCTGGCGCAGGAGGAGCGGATACTCGCGCCGCCGCCGGTGGTAGGTCGAAAGGATCCACCACAGCAGTCCCTCGCGGCCCACCAGATGGTTCCCCAGCCGTTCCCGATTGCCGGTGCCCGGCCAGATCTCCTCCTGCGAGCGCAGGCGGTGCCACGTGCGAATCGCGTATCGGCGCAGGACGGTGCGCAGCGGGAAGTCGAGCCAGATGACCGCATCCGCGCGCGCCCAGACCAGGTCGCGCGATACGGAATAGTTGCCGTCCACCACCCACGCCTCGCCTGCGGCGGCAGCCGCGACCCGAGTTCGCATCTCCTCACCGGTCGCGTTGGTCCAGCTCGGCCCCCAGTTCAGCGCGTCGAGCTCGACGTGCGGCACGCCGATCCGGTCGGCCAGGCCTGCGGCGAACGTCGTCTTGCCGGAGCAGCTGGTGCCGATCACGTTGACGCGGCGGTACGGGAAGTGGTTTGGGGCCTCGGGCATGGACGGGCGATTGTAGGCGGCGGGTGGTGCGGGTTGGCACAACTCCGGCCGGGCAGGCACAATGCGCGCTGATGTCCACGCCGAAGCCAGGGCAGATCCGCTGTCCGACCTGTCTCCGATCGACGCCACCTGCGGCGTACTGCACGCAGTGCGGCTCGCCGATCCCGCCGTCCGCCCGGGCGCGTCCCCGCGGAATGGATCGCGACGAGCTCGAAGAACGCGTCCGGCGCCGCCCGGGTGAGGGTGGCTTCCGCCGCGGCCAGCAGATCGACGACACGCCGGCAGGCGCGGGATACGTGCCCTTCGAGCCGGAACCGGAGGACGCGCTGGCCGTCCGGCCCGACGAGGCCGAGCGCGGTCAGCCGCACCTGATCGTCGACGCCGAGGATGAGACCGACCAGATCCAGCCTGCGCCGGCCCCCCGCGAGCCAGCCTACGTGCCGCCGCCTCCACCGCCAGCCGCCGAGCCTGCGTACGAGCAGCCCGAGTACGAGGAGCCCGAGTACGAGGAGCCCGCCGGCGACTACGACGATCGTGCCTACGGCGAGCCGGAAGACGCCTACGCCTATCCGTATGCCGCCGCCGACGAGCGCCGTGGCGGGGGCGGGGGAGGCAACGCGCTGCCCATCATCGGCTTCGTCGTCCTCTGCGTCCTGGCGCTGGCCGTAGGCGCCGTGCTCGCCGGCCTGATCGGCGGCGAGGACCAGGTCGGGCAGGCAACGCCCACGCCGTCGGCCAGCAGCGCGCCGGCCACCGATCAGCCGACCACGGAGCCGACCGCGGTACCGAGCGAGACCAGCGCTCCGGCGACTCCCGAGCCCACCGACGGGCCGGTCACCTTTGCCGATGGCGCCGTCTACGAGGTGCAGCCGTGCGGCACCTACGAATTCACGTCTGACCTGAGCGGCTGCAAGGTCGACGGCAGCACGCGCGACAACGGGAACGTGTGGATCCTGGTCGTCTTCGACAAGGCCAGGGGCAGTGACGATCTGACGCTGCTCCTTCGGTCCGAGGGCGAGACGCTGAACCAGCAGCAGACCACCCTGGGATCCATCGTCGACTGCAGCTCGACCTGCCGCGGCCTGATCTGGGGCGCGGTCTACCGCGACCTGCTGCCGGGCCAGTACGAGCTGGTGCTGCGCCGGAACGGCGAGTTCGCCGATACCGCGACCTTCACGGTCGGCGGCTAGGGGAAGGTCGGCCGCGGAGCCTCACCGCGCGAGCGGCGTTTGGCCGCGAGGGCGCTGATCGCCTCCATCACGCAGCGGTTGGCAGCCGCCGCGGTGACCTCCGACACGTCGTAGGCCGGCGCGACCTCGACCACGTCCATGCCCACCAGCTCGACCGCTCCAACCACCTGGCGGATCGCGCGCAGCAGCTCCCGTGTGAGCATGCCGCCGGGCTCGGGCGTGCCGGTCCCCGGCGCCATCCCAGGATCGATCACGTCGATATCCACGGAGAGGTAGATCAGCTCGGGGCCGTCGAGCGCCTCGGCGATCGCGTCTGCGACCACGGCCTCCGCGCCGCGCTCCTCGATCTCGGTCATGAAGTGGTAGCGCAGACCGTTGCGGTGCATCCAGTCCAGCGTCTCGGGCGGCGGCCAGTAACCGCGCAGGCCAACCTGCACGAAGTTGCGCCCCGCCACCGCGCCCGACTCGATCAGGCGGCGCATCGGCGTCCCGTGCGAACGGAGCACCCCCCAGGTCGTGGCGGCAGCGTCGGCGTGGGCATCGAAATGGACCACGCCCAGGCGCCTCGGCGCGACGTGCTCGGCGACCGCCGAGGCGGAGGGGAAAGTGATCGAGTGGTCACCGCCCAGCACGATCGGGATGGCGCCGGTCTCCGCCACGGCCGCGACCTTGCGCCGGATCACCTCGTGGGAACGGTCGGTGTTGGACGGCACGATTGGCGCGTCGCCGGCATCCACCACGTCCAGCCACTCGAAGGGCTGGATCCCCAGCTGCAGCGAGTTGACCGACCCGGCGTGGTAGGTGGCGGTGCGGATCGCCCGCGGGCCGAAGCGTGCGCCGGGCCGGTGGCTGACCGCGTCGTCGAACGGCGCGCCGATGATGGCCACGTCCGGTTGCCGCTCGGCCACGGCCGCGTCGTCCAGCCAGGGCAGCTTCTGGAAGCTCGCCGCGCCCACGTAGGCCGGAAGGTCGAAATCGGCGAACTCGTGGTAGGGATCGGCGCCGCTCGGCGGGTTCTCGTCGTTGGTGCCGCGATGGCGGCGGGTCTCGTCATCCATGGGTGGCGAGAGCATCTCCTTCGTCTGCGAGCGGACGCCGTCGCGGCGCGGAGCTGGCCCGCTCAAAGCCGAAGCGCGGGGGATGGTACCAGAGGCGACGAAATGCCCTGCTACCATCGGCCCCTGAGATGACGCACCGAGAGCGCACCTACACCGTCGACGAGGCGAACGCCTTCGTGCCGGAGGTGCGGGCCGTCCTCCTCCAGATGGCCGTGCAGCAGGCTCGCCTGCAGCGCGTGCACGAGGATCTGCATCGGCGCCTGGAGGGAAACGGCGATCCGTCCGCGCGCGAGGCCGCCGACCGCCTCGAGGTCGAGATGTCCGAGGTCACCGACGGCATTCGCACGTTGCAGCTGCACCTGAACGGGCAGGGAATCGTGGTGCGCGACCTGGAGCTGGGGCTGGTCGACTTTCCGGCCGAACGTGACGGGAGCCGCGTCTGGCTCTGCTGGCGCCTGGCCGACCCATCGGTCGCGTTCTGGCACGGGACCGATGAGGGCTACGCCAGCCGGAAGCCGTGGTGAGCCGCATCCTCGTCATCGGCGACGCGACGCTTGACGTGACGGTGGCCGCGTCGGGACCGCTGCGTGGGGGCGGCGACACCCCGGCCAGGATCCGCTTCGCCCCCGGCGGCCAGGGGGCCAACGTGGCCGTGCGGCTGGCGCGCCGCGAAGCCGACGTGACATTGGTGGCGCCGGTCGGCAAAGACGCCTCCGGGCGGCTGCTGACCGAAGCGCTGCATGCCGAAGGCGTGCGCCTGGCACCGATCGACTCGGACCGCAGCTCGACCGTGGTGGCCATGCTCGATGGCGCCGGCGAACGCTCGATGCTCTCGGACCGGCAGCAGATTCCCGCGGATGCGATCACGCCAATGCTCGCCGCCCCGGCGTGGATTCACCTGTCGGCCTACGCCCTGGTCGACGCCGGCGAGGGCGACGCCCTGGCTGCGGCCCTCGGGGGACGCTCCTTGGGTGCCTGGCTGAGCATTGCCGGGGGCAGCATCCCGCCGGACGCCGAGGTGGCTGCCGGCATGCGGCAACGGCTGGCAGCCGCGCGACCCGAGCTGCTCGTTGTCAACCGCGACGAGGCCGCCGCGCTGCTGGGACGGCAGGCATCCACCGCCGACACCGCGCGCGCCCTGGCGCAGCTGGCGCCGGTGGCCGTGGTGACCGCCGCCAGCCAGGGATCAGCGGCATCGGTGAGCGGCACGCTGGTCGAGGTGCCGGCCGCGCCGGCCGCCGGACCGGTGGTCGATGCGACCGGCAGCGGCGACGCCTATCTCGCGAGCCTGGTCCTTGAGCTGGCGGACGGCTGGCTGCCGTCACCACTCGAGATGGAGCGGGCGATGGCGCGGGCCAGCGAGTCCGGCGCCAGGGCTGCCCGCGTTCACGGTGCGCAGGGGCGTATCGAGGGGGAGGCCGCGGCGCCCGGGGTGCCGCGGTGAGGCAGCGTCCGAGCTTCGTGCGGCTGGGCGGCGAGGTCGAGGCCGCGCTGGCGACTGGCCGGCCGGTGGTCGCGCTCGAATCCAGCCTGGTGGCGCAGGGGCTCCCCGCGCCGCACAACCTGGAGACGGCCCTGGCCGCGGAGGCAGCGGTGCGCGAGGCAGGGGCGGTTCCGGCCACCGCAGCGGTCGAGGACGGCGCGCTCGTCCTCGGGGCCGACGCCGCGCTGCTCGAGCGGCTGGCCGATCCGGCCCGTACGCCGGCGAAGGCCGGGTCGCGGGACCTCGGCCCGCTGATGGCTGCCGGGCGGCTGGCATCGACCACCGTCTCGGCGACGATGCGCATCGCACGGATGGCCGGCGTCCGGATCTTCGCCACCGGCGGCATCGGCGGCGTGCATCGCAACGCGGCGGTCAGCCACGACGTCTCGTCCGACATCGACGAGCTGTCGGCGACCCCGGTGGCGGTGCTCTGCTCCGGGGCGAAGTCGATCCTGGACCTCCCCGCCACGCTGGAGATGCTCGAGAGCCGGCGCGTGCCGGTGGTCGGGCTGGGGGTCGACGAGCTGCCCGCCTTCTACGCTGCCTCCTCCGGGCTGCCTCTCACGCACCGCGCCGACTCGATCGGGGCAGCCGCGCGGATGGCGCTGGCCCACCTCTCGCTGCCAGGCGCCGGCGGCATGCTCCTCGTCCAGCCGCCGCCGTCCGAGCTCGCGCTGGATGCCGCCGAGGTGGAGGGCTGGATCGCGGCGGCGGTCGCGGCCGCTGCGCAGCGAGGCGTTCGGGGCGGGTCGGTGACCCCATTTGTCCTGTCGCACATCGCCGCGGCATCGGGCGGACGGACGCTGGCGACCAACATCGGCCTGATCGTCAACAACGCGCGCGTCGCGGGCGAGCTGGCAGTGGAGATGGCCCTCCTCGGGGACTGACTTCCGTGGGGCGACGGAGTATCCTCCTCGCACTGTCCGGCGGGGGAGCAGGAGGGTGCCATGCGGATCTACGACGGAAGCCCGCGGCAGGATTGGGAGGAGGCCCTGCGCTCGATCGGCGCCTTTGCCGATCGGGAAGGCCTCAAGGAGCTGCTCTTCCTGGAGCTGCAGGACGGGTTCCTGCTGCAGGGCCTCGGGGTGCCGGCGGGTGGACACGACGCGGACACCATGGGCACCATCGCGAAGCGGACCTACGAGCTGCTCGATGACCAGGTCGGTCACCTGATGGACGAGGAGGCGGCGCACCGCGGCGAGGCGGACGCGAACGAGCCGCACCTCGGGGTCGACAACTACTACGAGCAGGCGTTGCGCATCGTGGGCGCCTGGGTGGACCGCGAGAAGGCACGCGATCTCTTCTTCTTCGAGCAGGAGGGATCGTTCGTGGTCCGAGTCCTGCAGTCCGGGGTGGGGGGAACGATCGGCCACCACCTGGCGG
>Ga0055467_10000010_pt1 | contig 11562 bp, 10 predicted proteins | sample MayberryNW_Catta_4_FD_57673 | JGI IMG/M metagenome (GOLD analysis project Ga0055467, IMG submission 57673) | Wetland microbial communities from San Francisco Bay, California, USA, that impact long-term carbon sequestration - MayberryNW_CattailB_D2 | ecosystem: Environmental > Aquatic > Marine >... | reverse complement strand
GCAGCCGTCAGGAACAGGTAGGTGTCCATCATGCCCGCGTGCGGCGCGACCCGATCCCCGCCTGCGATGGGCAGGAAGGGTCCGATGGCGCGTTCGAGGCCCAGCAAGGCACCGACCGTTGCGCCGATCGATGCCACCAGCAACGCGCCGGCGGCCAGCAGCTGGACCGTCGAGAGCGACACCTGATGCCGGAGCTGCGAGAGCACGAAGATGGCTGATGACCACAGGACCAGGACGGCGAGCGAGCCGAAGATCGGCAGGAAGGTGGTGATCGCAACGTCGCTCGGCAGGAATGCCAGCCAGAAGTTCGGGATGTACGCCGCGAAGACCACGACCGCCGCCCAGCCCAGGAAGCGCACCCGCCGCTCGTAGGCAGGTGACACGTCTCGATCCCCGGTCACCAACCAGATCCCCACCCCGATGGCCGAGAGCGTGATCCAGCCGATGCTCCCGGCATGCAGATGGACCAGCACCTGCGCCCGCGCGATCTCGCCATCGGTGAGCGCATTCGCAAAGCCGAAGTAGTTGTTGATCAGGAAGAGCAGCCCCGATCCGATGAAGATGATTCGCAGCTGGCTCCAGACCGCCTCATTCCTGACGCGCGTGATACCCATGCCGTCCTCCTTCCCTCTCGAAGCATGGTCGAACGCGCCTGTCCCACGGCCTAGTGGCGAGCGTCCCGGGCTGGACGGGAAGCGGCGTCAGAAGGGTTTCAGCACCATCAGGCCGATGATCAGCACCAGGCCGATGCCGCCGATCGCCGCCACCACGTAGGGCCGCGGCGATTCGAGGCGCATGGCGATCTCCTCCGCCGCCAGCGGCGCGGGCGGCGGCGCGTCCTTGGGATCGCCGTACGTCTTCATGCCGACCGCCCGACGCAGATCGTTGTAGTAGGGCGAGGCGAGCCCGTACATGGCGCCCACCAGCAGCACCAGCAGCCCGATCGAGATCCAGATCCAGAGCCGCCCCCAGTGGCCGCCCGCGAAGCCGGCCGCGATGCCGCCGGCCAGCAGCACCAGCAGCGAGACGTAGAGCATGGTCAAGCTGAAGCTGGAGAGCTCCAGCAAGGCGGCGATGCGTGCCGCCTCGCGCTCGCGACGCAGCTGGAACGCGACGTGGGCAGAGACACCGTGGCCCAGCATGAACCCGAATGCGCCGATGACGTGGACCAGCACCAACCAGGGCAACCAGCTCATGTCCAAAGCCTCCTCCGTTGATCCCCCGTCAGATGCCGCTGCTGGCGCGCTTCGCCTCGGCCGCTCCGCGTGGCGTGGTCGCACGAGCGAGCGCCAGCGCGCGGCGCGTCACCAGGGTCCCTAGCCCGAAGATCAGCAGCGCGTTGACCGGGTGGAGCGCGGCGACGAACGGCGCCGCCTCGTGGAACCAGGGAAGGATCGCCTGCGTCCACGTCGCGCCCAGCAGCAGGGCGGTCAGCCCGAAGGTGCCCCAGCCCGGTCGGGCTGCCGTGGCGAGCGCGAGCACCACGATGGGCACCAGGGTGAGCAGGTAGCCGAACTCGATGTGCGTCTCGCGCGAGCCATCGGCGAACAGGAAGAGGCCGGCCAGGAAGACCTGGACGGCGACGGCAGCAACGAAGAGCGCCGCGGCGGCGGCGTAGAGGTATCTGAGCAGCTGCATCGTCAGGAGCCTCCATGAAGGTGCGTTGGCCCAAGGAGGTCGCGGGAGCGCCGCGCGATGATCACCGCCAGCCAGAAGACGGCCAGCGCATTGACCGCGTGCGTTGCGGCCAGCAGCGGCAGGCGGTCCTGCAGCGAGGGCAGGTAGGTCTGGATCGCGAAAAGCACCAGCAGGACGATGGTGCCGATCGTGAACCAGCGTGGCGTCCGGCCCAGCATTGCCAGCAGCACGAGCGCCGGCGCCAGCCAGCCGTACAGGTACGCGAAGTCGCGGTGGACGGTGCCCACCTGCTGCGAGGCCCCGAACACGTCGAGCCCGACCAGGAAGAGCTGGACGACGAGGCAGGCCACCAGCGCCCAGGACGCCACGAGGAGGGCCAGGCGCGCGCGGCGAACGGTGTCGTCGGAGCTCATCGGGCCGCAGCCTGATAGCCGAGCCGCCCCGCGGTCACGGGATGGCGGTCCCGGGTGGCCCGGGAATCCGCGCTCATCGCCGCTCTGCCGGATCGCCCAGCCCGGCCTCGCGCGCGCGCACGATGGCCTCTGCCCGGCTGACGACCATCAGCTTGTCGAAGATGGTGCTGGCGTAGTTGCGGACCGTCTTCAGGCTGATCCCCAGGCGCGCGGCGATGATCGCGTTGCCCTCGCCGCGTGCCATGCGGTCCAGCACCTGGCGTTCGCGTTCGGTCAGCTCGGGAAACGGCTCCGCGCGGGGGCCAATGCCTCCCGACGCGAAGAAGGCCACCAGCCGTCGCGCTACGCCCGGTCCGAAGACGGCGCCGCCATGGCCCACCGTGTCGATTGCCCGCAGCAGGTCGTCACCGGCGGCGTCCTTGAGGAGGTAGCCGCGCGCCCCGGCGCGCATGGCGTTGAAGACTGACTCGTCGTCCTCGAACATGGTCAGGATCAGGACCGCGGTGGCGGGGCGCCGCGTGACGATGGCACGCGTGGCGTCGATCCCGTTGCGCCCCGGCATCTGGAGGTCCATCAGCACCACGTCCGGCCGTAGCTCGGCGGTCATGCGGACCGCCTCGTCGCCGTCGCCGGCCTCGCCCACCAGCTCGATCCCGGGCGACGCGGCCAGCATGGCGCGCAGCCCGTCGCGGTAGACCGGGTGATCCTCCGCCACCAGCACCTGCAGGCGGTCAGCCACGGTCATGCATGGCCGGTGAGGCTCTCCAGTGGCAGGCGCGCGGTGACCCGCAGGCCGCCCTCCTCGGCGCGTCCGACGTCCAGGCTGCCACCCAGCTCCTCCGCCCGCTCGCGCATCGAGGTCAGGCCGATGCCGGCGCGCGGCATGTCGTGGATGCCCGTCCCATCGTCGCGGACCTCGACTAGCAGGTCGTCACCGCGCAACCGGAGCTCCAGGATGGCGTGCCGCGCACGGGCGTGGTGTGCCACATTGGTGAGCGCCTCGAGGCCGATGCGATAGGCGGCCACCTCGACCGCCGCCGGCAGGCCCGGGAGCTGCGTCGCGGCCCGCAGCTCGAACCGGCAATCGCGTGGGCAGAGCCGACGCGCGTCCTGGTCGAGCGCCTCCACCAGGCCCAGCTGGTCGAGTGCAGGCGGCCGCAGGTCCGACGCCACCCGGCGGATGTCCTCGATGGCGCGGCGCGTCTGCTCGCTGAGCTCGGTGAGCATGCGATTGAGCTCCGGATCGGTGCCTGCTCCCGCTCGGGCTGCCTCCAGCTTCATCAGCGACCCGGCAAGGGCCGGCCCGACGCCGTCGTGCAGGTCGCGCCGCAGGCGCCGACGCTCCTCCTCGCGCGCGGCGACCAGTTGCTGGCGCGAGCGCTGGAGCTGCGCCGTCAGGCGCACGGAATAGGCCGCGGCTCCCGCCTGGCGGGCGAGGTCGGCCAGCAGCGCGCGATCGGCGCTCGAGAATGGCTCGTCCGGGCCACGCTGCGCGAGCGCGAGCCAGCCGATCTCCTCCCCGTGGTGGACGAGTGCCAGCCGTTCCAGGTCGCCGCGCGGCGCGCCATGGGCGGCGACGACGACCGCCTCGCCGTCGCGCCGCAGCTCGATGGCGGCGTACGGCAGCCGCAGCGCCTCGGCCACCGTCTGCGCCACCATGGGGAGCACCGTGCCCGGCTCCAGGGACGCCTCCAGGCGCTCGCCCAGCCGGGCGATGGCGCGGTACGGCTGGTCGCGATCGCCGTACAGCAGGTGGCTGACGCCGCGCTGCAGCCGGTCCCGCAGCGGGAGCGCCACCAGGGCCGCGACACCGGTCGCCAGCAGCGTCACGGCGTAGGGTCCATCGCCCGGCAGGAGCAGGCCCAGCACCATCCAGGAGGCGACGTAGATGGCCAGCACGCCGGCCGTCAGCCCGCCGTAGACCAGGGATCGGTGCAGGAGCGTGTCGACCCCGAAAAGCCCGTGCCGGTTGACGGCGAAGCCGAGCGCGATCGGGAATCCCAGGCCGGGCAGCCCGATGGCGCTGTAGGGCAGGAGTGGCTGGCCGGTGAGCGCCTCAGGCAGGAACCAGGCCACCAGCACGCAGGCCAGCGCCACGAGCGCGGCACGCGTGATCCAGCGCAGACGGGCCCGATCCTCGCCCGAGGATCGGCGCCACTGCAGGACGGTGGCGCAGATTGCCGCCAGGATGATGGCCGGCACCAGCGCCAGCTGCAGCACCATCCAGCCGCCGATCCAGCCGATGCTGCTGCCCGCCCCCGGCAGCGTTCCCAGCATCCAGGCCAGCTGCGCGCTCAGCGGCACCAGGTAGGCGATCCGGACCAGCCGGCCCTGCAGCGGGTGTCGCGCGATCGGCTGCGGAAAGACCAGGCTGAAGTGCAGCAGCGCCGACCAGAACAGGACGTAGACCGGGAAGGTCGCCACCAGGTAGAGCATCGGCAGCATGCCACCCGCGGCGATGTCGGCCGGCCCCAGCCCGATCATCCACGGAACGGTGCTGGCCAGCACACCGATCCCGAACAGCAGCAGCGCCCGCGTCGCCGGTTCGTCGGGCCGCCGCCAGTAGAGGTAGGTGGCCACGGCCGCCAGGGCGAGTGCCCACAGCAGCGTGCTCCAGTTCGCCAGCAGGACGTCCAGCAGGGGGTAGGCGGCCAGCGGCAGCTCCACCACCTGCGGTGCCCCGTCGCGCAGGACCTGGTACTCGAGCGTCGACGCCGCCCCGAGATCAGGTCGGCCGAGCGCCGGATCAAAGGTCCCCGACAGCCAGTCCGCGAGCGGCCGTCCGTTCACCCCGGTCACCACGTCGCCGGGGCGCAGGGGCGTCTCGGCCCCGGGCAACAGCGTCACCTCCAGGCCGCGCTCCGACCACGACGTGGTGACGTACGCGCCGGCGGTGCCGTCGCTGGGCGTTGCCAGGCGCAGCCCGACGAAGGCGGCGGCGGCCAGCAGCATCGCGCCGGCGATGGCGGGAACGGCCAGGCGAGCCATCTCCACCCTGATGGCGCGCGTCCGGCGGAGGGTCTGGGCGGTCTGCATCGGTCTGGCCCGGGCGTCCTGGTTGACGGGACCAGTCTAGGTAGGCCGGCAAGCGCTCAGGCGGGCTCCCAGTGGAAGTTGCCGGTGAAGAGGCCGTCCACGAATCCGATCTGGTAGCCGAGGTAGAGGCCGAAAGCCAGGGAGAGGATGCCGGAACCGATGGTCAGCCAGCGGTTGATGCGCTGCGAGCGGGCGCGCGAGGCGAGGAAGGGGAGGCCGATGAGGGTGGTCAGGATGGCCATGCCTGCGGCCACGCCCACGCAGAAGATGAGCAGGTAGATGATGGCCTGCAGCGTGTCGCGCACCGCCAGGTCGGTGAGCACCAGGAAGGCGACCGCCGCCGAACCCGCCAGCCCGTGGACCAGGCCCACCACCAGCGGACGCCCCAGCTGGAACCAGCCGAAGGTTGCCAGCAGCCCTGGATCGCTGCCATGGCCATGCAGGTGGGCGTGGCCATGCGCGTGCGGATCGTCGTCCGGCTCGTGGGCGTGGACGTGCTCGTGCTCGTGGCCGTGGAGCGGGGCCGGTGGCGAGAAGCGGTTCAAGATCCAGCTCGTCCCTCCCGACAGGCTGAGGACGCCCAGCAGGATCAGCATGATCGCCACCGCGAACTCCATGGCGAGGCCGACCGGTGGGGGGATCACCACCCCGAACACGATGATCGCAATGCCCACCACCAGCACGGTGATGGTGTGACCCAGCCCCCAGATGGCGCCGATGAAGGTGCCGTGCAGGAACCGCTGGCTGCGGTGCAGGATCGTCGTCACCGCGATGACGTGATCGGCATCCGTGGCGTGGCGCATCCCGAGCAGGAAGCCGAATCCGGCGAGGGCAAGGAGTGACATCGGTCCGGCGATTCTAGGCAGGCTGCCGGCTTATTGCAACGTGTTGCAGTACTGCCTGCCCCTCGTATACTGGCCCCCGAGATGACGCAGACCCTTCCGCGGCCCTGGTCCGATGCGCCCGCGCGCTTGCGAGCGCGCGGCCTGCGCTGGACGCCGCAGCGCCAGAACGTGGTGCAGGTGCTGGCCGCCGCGAACGGGCACCTGACCGGTGCCGAGCTGGTGGAGCTCTGCCGTGCCCGCGACCCGCAGACGATCCCCTCCACCGTGTACCGCACCCTCGACGCGCTGGAGGAGCTGGGCCTGGTCCGCCACGGGCACGGACCCGACGGGCGCGAGGAGTACCACGTGGCGCCGGCAGCGGAGCACGGCCATCTCTATTGCTCCGATTGCGGCGGGTCGTGGGAGATCGAGCGGGGAGCCGCCTCGCGCATCGTGCGCGTGCTGCACGAGGATCAGGGCTTCGAGGTTGACCTCAGCCACGTGACGGTGGTCGGGCGCTGTCCGGCCTGCCGGGCCGCCACCACGCACGCGGGGTGACCACCTTCCTGGGGATCCCCGCGGCGGAGCTCGACGCGCTCGAGCCGGGACGTGTCGATGTCGCGATCCTTGGCGTCCCGCATGGCATGCCGTATCCCGATCCCGGGCTGACCGCCGGTTGCGCCGATGCGCCGGCCGCGATCCGGGCGCGCTCTGCCAGGCTGTCCGGCTTCATCGACCATCACGACTTCGACCTGGATGGACCGATGCTTCCGCCCACGTCGCCGCTGCGCCTCGCCGACCTCGGCGACGTTCCCGGGACACCGGAGGATGGCATCGCCAACCAGTCGGCGGCGGAGGCGGCGGTGCGCCGCGTGCTGGCGGCGAACGCGGTGCCGATCATCCTGGGCGGCGACGACTCCGTGCCGATCCCGGTCCTGCGCGCGTTTGCCGGCGTCACCGACCTGTGGGTGCTCCAGGTGGACGCGCACCTGGACTTCCGGCACGAGGTGGCCGGCGTGCACGAGGGCTACTCCTCGCCGATGCGCCGCGCCGCGGAGCTGGCGCATGTCGCCGGCATCGTGCAGGTCGGCCTGCGCGGCGTCGGGAGCGCACGTACCGCCGACGTCGAGGACGCCCGCGCGGCCGGGAACCTGCTGGTCAGCGCTCGCCAGCTGCACGAGCGTGGCGTGCCGTGGCTGCTGGACCAGCTTCCCGCAGATGCGGCGCTCTTCGTCGCGTTCGACTGCGACGGCCTGGATCCGACCGTGCTCCCTGCCGTCTCCGGCCTGTCGCCCGGCGGCCTGACCTACGAGGAGGCCGGGGACCTGCTCACCGATGCCGCCCGGCGTTGTCGGGTGGCGGGCGCCGCCTTCACCGAGCTGCTGCCGGCACGTGACCTCGACGAGCGCTCGGCCCTGGTCGTGACCCGGCTGATCATGCGGCTGATCGGCGGCATGGCCCGCAGGGCCTGACCTCCGCGATCCTGCCTGGGGGCCCCTCCGGCTCCTTACCTATGGCACTTGCCCGGTCACCATCCCGGGCCGATGGTGTGGGTGACGGCGCTGCCATTTTGCAGCGCCAGGTGAGGAGGTGACCCGGCATGGAGATGCTCGACCTGTTCGGCTGGAATGTCGGGATGACGGCTTGGGCAGTCCTGGCACTGATCGCGGGCGCAGTCATCATTGGCATCGTGCTGCAGTACGTCGGAGACGTGACGAACGGCTACGAGTGGAGCGTGGCCGGCCTGGCGGCCATCATCGGCGGCTGGCTCGGCAGCGAGGCCTTCGGGGCCGCGAGCACGTGGGGCTACCAGTGGGAGGGGATGTACATCTTCCCCGCCATCATTGGCGCCGTGGTGCTCGGCTTTGTGGTGGACCTGGTGGTCCGCTACGCGACCGGCGGCTCGCTGGTCCATCACCCGCGTCCGATCTAGACGCGCTCCGCAGGATCGAGGCCCGGTGGACGCCGGGCCTCGACCGTGTCCCCGGGGTAGCGGTGCCGCCGCGCAACGCCTGGCGATGTCTTTACCCCGAATCGACGTTTCCGACGGGTCCCCTTATGGCCGCGCTGGGTAGGATGGGTTTCACGCATGGACGCGCCACCAGCGCAGAGGAGGAGTCCGTTGTTCGCCTTCCACCCCACGCCACGATCATTCCATCACCGCCTGAGCGCCGTCACCGGCGCCCTTTTGTTGCTGGCCGGGCTCTTCCCAGCAGCCCTCGTCGCGCCGGCCGCGGTGCGCGCTGCTCCCACAGATCTCTTCTTCTCGGAGTACATCGAGGGCTCCAGCAACAACAAGGCCCTGGAGATCTTCAATGGCACCGGTGCGCCCGTCGACCTGGCAGCCGGCGGGTATAGCGTCCAGATGTTCTTCAACGGGAGCTCATCCGCCGGCTTGACGTTCAGCCTGACCGGAACGGTTGCTGACGGCGACGTCTTCGTCGTTGCGCATTCGTCTGCAAGTCCGACAATCCTCGCGCAGGCGGACATGACCAACGGAGCCGGCTGGTTCAACGGCGACGATGCCGTGGTGCTTGCAAAGGGCTCCGCCACGCTCGACGTCATCGGCCAGGTCGGGTTCGACCCCGGCAGCGAGTGGGGCGCTGGGGTCACCAGCACGCAGGACAACACCCTGCGGAGGAAGGGAGCCATCCAGGCCGGTGACCCGGATGGCTCCGATGCGTTCGACCCTGCCGCCGAGTGGGACGGGTTCGCGCAGGACACCTTCGACGGGCTTGGTTCGCACAGCATCTCATCCGAACCCGATGAGGCTCGGCTGGTGATCAACGAGATCGACTACGACCAGCCAGGTACCGACGCAGCCGAGTTCGTCGAGATCGCCAATGCCGGAACGCTCGAGGCAACCCTCGACGGTACCAGTCTCGTCCTCGTCAACGGCAACGGCGGCGGCGCGGCGGCCTACCAGACCTTCAATCTTCCCGCCGGCACGCTGGCCGCCGGTGGCTACTTCGTGGTCTGTGCCAACGCGGCGAACACTTCCAACTGCGACCTGGACGTCACGCCCGACACCAATCTCATCCAGAACGGCGCCCCGGATGCGGTGGCGCTGCTGGTCGACGGCGAGCTGGTAGACGCGGTCAGCTACGAAGGGGACAGCGGCGCGCCATATACCGAAGGTTCGGGGATGGGTCTCGTCGACGATCCTTCCCTCTCCAACGCCAGCATCGGTCGCTGCCCGGATGGCGGCGACACCGACCAGAACAACGCCGATTTCACGTTCCAGCCCGCAACGCCAGGCGCGGCCAACGATTGCGCCGGCGCGGTGGTGGGCAGCTGCGGTGAGGCTGCCACGGCCATCCATGCCATCCAGGGCAGCGGCTCGACCAGCCTGATGGTCGGCTCGCCGGTCGTCGTGGAGGCCGTCGTCGTCGGCGACTTCCAGAACAATGCTTCGCCTGACAGCGGCGAGCTGAGCGGCTTCTACCTCCAGGAAGCAGACGCCGACGCCGACGCCAATCCGGCAACGTCGGAGGGCATCTTCGTCTTTGCCCCTGGAGCCGATGACGTCGCCGTCGGCGACCGCGTCCGCGTCGCCGCCACCGTGTCCGAATACACGACGTCGGGTGGCTCGTCGCAGACCGAGCTCTCCGGCGTCAGCGCCGTTGTGCCGTGCGCCTCCGGCGTCACCCTGCCGGCACCAACTGCTGCGCAGCTGCCGTTCACGGCGCTCGATGACCCGGAGCGCTACGAGGGCATGCTGGTCACGTTCCCGCAGGCCCTCTCCATCTCCGAGTTCTTCAACTTCGACCGGTTCGACGAGGTCGTCCTGACCGCCGGTCGCCAGTTCCAGCCAACCGCGGTGGCGGAGCCCGGGCCCGACGCCCAGGCCGTCGCGGAGGCCAACGCCTTGAACCGGATCACCCTGGACGACGGGCGGACGAACCAGAACCCGGTCCCGCTCCGGCATCCGGACGGCGAGCAGTTCACGCTCAGCCATCGCTTCCGGGGTGGCGACACGGTCACGAACGTGACCGGCGTCATCGATGAGAGCTTCGGGCTCTACCGCATCCAGCCGGTGGCCGATGCCGATTACACCGAGGTGAATCCGCGGCCGGCAGCGCCAGAGGACGTGGGCGGCAGCCTGCACGTCGCCAGCTTCAACGTCCTGAACTACTTCACGACCATCGACACGGGACCCAGCGGGCCGCTGTGCGGCCCCCATGAGGACCAGGAGTGCCGCGGCGCCGACAACGCGGGGGAGCTGGCCCGGCAGCGGGCAAAGATCGTCGCCGCGCTGTCGACCATGAACGCCGATGTCGTCGGCCTCATCGAGATCGAGAACAACCCCGGTGACGGCCCGACGGCCGACCTGGTTGCCGGCCTCAATGACGTGCTGGGCGCCGGAACCTACGACTACGTCGCGACGGGGGCCATCGGCACCGACGCCATCCGCGTGGCGATGATCTACAAGCCAGCCTCCGTCACGCCGCTGGGTGCCTTCGCGATCCTCGACACGAGCGTGGACCCGCGCTTCGACGACACCCGCAACCGCCCGGTGCTGGCACAGAGCTTCGAGGAGGTCACAAACGGCGGCATCTTCACGCTGGCGGTCAACCACCTCAAGTCGAAGGGCTCCGACTGCTCGGATTCCGGGATCCCAGGCGACGACGATCCGCAGCAGGGCAACTGCAACGTCACGCGGACCCGCGCCGCCGAGGCGCTGGCCGACTGGCTCGCCACCGACCCGACCGGCAGCGGCGACCGTGACGCGCTGATCATGGGGGACCTCAATTCCTACGATCACGAGGACCCGATCGGGGCGATCCGCGAGGGCGCCGATGATGCCACCGGCACCAACGACGACTTCACGGACCTGATCCATGCCTACCAGGGCGAGCTGGCCTACTCCTACCTCTTCGATGGTCAGCTCGGGTACCTGGACACGGCGCTGGCCAGTGGGACGATCGCTCCGCAGGTCAGCGGTGCGACGGTCTGGCACATCAATGCCGATGAGCCGGACATCCTGGACTACGACACCTCGTTCAAGCCGGCCGAGCAGGCCGCGCTGTACGAGCCCAACGCCTATCGCTCATCCGATCACGACCCGGTGATCGTGGGCCTCGACCTGCAGGCGTTTGACTTCGACGCGCTGCAGCCGCCGATCGACCCCACGGCCCTGAACGAGGTCAAGGCCGGCAGCACGGTGCCGATCAAGTTCGGCCTGGGCGGCGACTTCGGACTGGATGTCCTGTTCGAGGTGCCGCAGGTCTTTGCCTGCGGCGACTGGCCATCGGGCGTGAGTATTGACGCGCAGTCGCCCGGCCGCGCCATGCTGAGCTACGACGCGGACCAGGACCAGTACGTCTTCACGTGGAAGACATCGAAGCAGTGGTCGGGGAGCTGCCGTACGCTGGAGCTGACGTTGACCGACGGGACCTACGTGACGGCTTCGTTCGACTTCGTGCGCTGACCCGGCGCTTCATGGAAGCGGGGTCCTCCGCAGGCCCCGCTCGACGCGCCGTCTAGGCCGATGCGATGGCGGCGCGCAGCGCCTCAGCCGCTTCCGCCAGCGCGTCCGCGGTGGCCTGGTCGACCCAGCGCGGGGCGAAGCCCTGCACCTGGTTTGCGAAGGCCTGCAGCTGCGCGGCGGCCGCCGATGCCTGCCCGTAATCCAGGAAGCGCTGGACGCG
>Ga0055467_10000009_pt1 | contig 11590 bp, 9 predicted proteins | sample MayberryNW_Catta_4_FD_57673 | JGI IMG/M metagenome (GOLD analysis project Ga0055467, IMG submission 57673) | Wetland microbial communities from San Francisco Bay, California, USA, that impact long-term carbon sequestration - MayberryNW_CattailB_D2 | ecosystem: Environmental > Aquatic > Marine >... | reverse complement strand
ACCAGGTCCGGCCGGAAGCGGCGGATCTGGCGGGTGATGTCGCGCCGCAGCTCCAGGGAAGGGGTCAGGTAGCCGTCGGCATAGCCGAGGTGCACGATCTCGGTCACGCCCAGCACGTCGGCCGCCGCCCGCTGCTCGGCGATCCGGGTGGCGGCCAGCTCCTCGGGCGAGACACCGGGGTCGTCGGTGCCCTTGCCGCCGTCGGTGGTGACCACGTAGTCGATGCGGGCGCCCGCGGCCGAGAGCGCGGCGATGGCCGGCGCCGCGCCGAACTCCGCGTCATCGGGGTGGCTGAAGATGACCAGCACCCGCTCCAGCGGGCTGGTCAGCTCGTGTCGTTCGAGATCGGTCACCATCGGGCCATCCTAGCGCGGGTGAGGTTGCCATGCCGTGCGGGCCGCCGCATACTGCCCCGCAGTATGACGACAGATGCCACGCCACGCAGCGCCGAGCACGGCGAGCACTTCCGCCACGCCTACACCAGGGATCGGACCGAGCTCCTGCATCGGCTCAGGCGCATCGAGGGCCAGGCCAGGGGGCTGCAGCGCCTGGTGGAGGGCGAGGCCTATTGCCTGGACGTCCTGCAGCAGGTGGAAGCCCTCACCGCGGCGGCCGACCAGGTGGCCATGCTGGTCCTGGAGGACCACATCGCCGGCTGCCTGACCCACGCCATCGAGACCGGGCAGGGGCAGCCCTACGTCGACGAGGTGATGTCCGTGGTCCGCCGCGCGGTGGGCCGCAAGGCGACCCGCAGGCGGTCCGGCTAGCGACGCAGATGGGAGTGCCGCAGGGGGGAACCACGGCACTCCCGCGATGAGAATAGCGGCCGGGTCAAGGTGACGGGACGAGCGAACGCTTGCCTACTCTCCGAACATCGTGAGCTGCTGCCCACCGCGCTCGATCAGCGGCGCCAGGCCGAGGATCGGCTCCAGCCGCTCGAGCCCCGCTCCCTCACGTCGGAAGAGCGCCTCGAGGTGTTGCCACTTGAGGAAGTGCCAGTTCTGGCGCTCCACCTCGCTGCGCAGCCACGGCGAGCGTTCCAGCTTGAGCCGCACCAGCTCCGTGCGTTCGGCAGGAAAGACGAAGAAGCGCGCCTGCTGCTCGTTCGGCTCGACCTGGCGCCCGCGCCGCAGGACCGCCTCGCCCATCTGCGCCGTCCAGTCCACCTCGAACATGAAGGCCAGCCGCCCGCGTCGATACCAGAGGGCATCCACCGCGCCGAGCACGTCGGCCGGAGCGCGCACCACCAGCGGCAGGTAGACGCGCCGCTCGTCCTCGTGCAGGCGCTCGTAGAGCGTGGTGCCTGCATAGGCCCGGTCATGCTCGCGCCGGCTCACCCACGCGCGCAGCCCCAGCCGATGGGCGTAGTCGACCAGCAGGCCGATGATCCGCGCGTGATCGTGGAGCCGCAGGGCCAGGTCCTCGTCGGTCCGCAGCTGCCCGCTCTCCCCCACCGCGGCGTAGGCGGCCAGGCAGGCGTGCACCAGCTCCTCGTCGGGCGCCTCGAGGCCCGGGAAGAGCGCGTAGATGCGCTCCAGGAAGCTCCGCTCGTCCAGGCGACCCGCCGTGGACAGGATCGAGTAGGTCGACCATTCCACCCGATCCGCCAGTGGCGCCTCGGCCAGCTCCGGCTCGCGGAGCCACCACATCGGGCGCTCCGGGTCGCCGACCCGAACCAGGCTGGGGTGGTCCTCGCGGCCCAGCTCCTCGCGCAGCAGCATGCTCAGCAGGGCGACCGGGCCGCGCTCCAGGCGCTCGTCGAGGCTGGCCTCGCGGCGATCCCCGCTCGCATCGGCACCGTTGCCACGCGAATGCGCCAGGCGTGCAAGCAGGCCGCTGCGCTCCAGCTCCAGCAGCACCGCGGCGGCCACGCGCATCAGTCCGGCCGGCTCGCCACGCGCGCGCAGCAGGTCGCCCGCCGCCCGGTCGATCGCCTCTGCCAGCTCGGGATAGGTGAGATGCCCCTCCTCGGCTCCCAGGCGGAGTGGCTGCGGCTGCATGGCGGCCCGCAGGTGATCCTCGGCCGATGGCTTGCGCAAGTGAAGGGTCACGCCGTCGCCGGTCCTGCGCGATTCCCGGTGGATGACGTCGACCAGGTGCAGGCCGGCGGCGGCGCTCGCCAGCGCCACGGCCATCACCCGGTCCGGGTCGTCGCCCTCCACGATCACCGAGAACCAGCCGTCCGGCTTGAGCGCGCCGGCCGCCGACGTGACGGCGTGCCGCAGCGCGGTCGCCTCGGTGCCGTCGCTGCGTGCCGGGCCACCGCCGAAGAGCGGCTCCAGCCGCAGCGTCTCAGCCGCCTCGCGGCCCATCAGCCAGGCCGTGGCGAGGTACTCGAAGCTGAGCTCGTCGACATTGGCGGGATCGGAGACCGAGCCGAGCACCATGTCCATGCCTTCGGGAGGCAGGTACTGGCCCACGACCGCCGGCCGACAGCGGATCCAGAGCACGTTCGCCGCGGCGACGCCCCCCAGGTCCTCGAGGCCGGCCGCGAAGCGCACCGGGCGTCGGTCCTTGCCGAGCGCGCTCACCGCGGCCCGCACGTCGCGGACGGCGGCCTCGAAGAGGCGCCAGACATTGACCTCCCGCTGGAAGCGCGACGCGGGCTGCCGGACGCGCCCGCCGCTGATGCGGAGCGATGCGACCCTGCCGGGGTAGCCGTTCAGCCGGCTGGCGGGCAGGAGGCAGGCGGCCAGCGCCAGGCGGAAGGCTGCGAGCATGGCGGGGTCGCGGATCTCGGCCTCCACCTTGTTGGCGATCGTCTGCAGCGCGTACAGGTTCCGCGGCGTGAACAGCTCCAGGATCTCGTCGACCAGCTCGCTGCGACCATCGAGCACCGGGAACCGGTCGCGCAGCTGCTGGTAATGGACGCCGCGATGGGCGTCCACCGCCGTGTTGGGCTGCATCGGCTCCGGATGCACGGTCGAGGCATAGCGCGGCCCGTCCGCCGGCGATCCGGTCGGCGGATCCGGCGCCAGCGGGGGCGGTGGTGGTGGCTCGCCGCCCTCGCCCAGGGCCGCTGGATCGGGGTCGGCGGGCGCCTCGCCGATGAGGCCGACCGGGGCGGGCGGAAGGTCATCATCGGCCTCGAGATCGGTGACAGGCTCGTCGGCCGCATCTGGAGGCGGGCTGCGCTCGATGCCCAGCTTGGCGAGGTCGGTCTCATCCACGGCGGCGACGCGGTCCTCGCCGCCTCCCACCGACAGGTCGCAGCCGGCGCAGCGGTAGACTTTGCGGGACGGGCTGTCGGCGTCGCGTGGCCAGATGAACTGCTCCCCCACCACCGGCCGGCGGCAGTCCGGACAACGCGTGGCGTACAGCTCCTCGATGTGCTGGCGCAGCGGGACGTCGACGCGGCGTGAGGCGGCCAGCCCGTTGAAGGCGGCATCGATGCCGACCGGATCCGGGGCCAGCAGGAAGGCCTGGGCGGCCAGCTGGGCGAAGGGGCTCGGATCGGCGGCCACCGAGCGCATGCCGTGCGCGACCGCGCGACGGGCCGTCCAGCCGATGCCGGCCCAGGGATCGAGCACGGTATCGCCCGGGCGCGCGAACGCGGTCAGCTCTGCGTCGAGCTGGTTGTCGGCCGGGGACGGGAAGTAGCGTTCGAGGAGCGCGAGGCCGGGGAGGCGGCGCGGGAGGACGACGTGGTCGAGCCGTTGCCGGCCGGAGTCGCCCAATCCGCGCCTCCTACGCTTCTTCGATCAGCTCCTCTTCGAGCTCGGGCTCGTCCGAGTACTCCGGCAGGCTGGTGTCGAGCTCCTCGACCTCTTCCTGCTCCTCGTCGAGCTCCTCGCTCTCCTCCTCGTCATCGTAGCGGAGCGGGCTGCCCTTCAGGTACGGTCGTACGTCACCCGGGCGTGCTCCCACGCTGCCCGGGAAGGACACCTTGCCGAAGTTGTCGGGATGGGCGAAGACCTCGCGCACGATGATCCGCACGTCGTCGCGGTCCATCATGGTGATGGCCGCCTCGTAGCGGTTGCCGCCCCGCATCAGCTTGCCCAGGCGGTTGCCGATGCGCGGCTCCACGTGGCCGACATCGATCTCCCCGGCGCGGGCGATCAGCTGCTCGCCGTCGAGCACCAGCTCCACGGCATCTCCGGGCGACAGCGGGGCGAGGCGCCGCGGCGGTGCCAGGTTCACCAGGCGGGCGTGGCCGGTCTTCCCCATCTCCTCGATGAAGGATGCAGCCGATGCCTTCTCCGACCTGCCGTTGCCGTTCGACTTCCTGGCCTGGCCGCCGATGATCACCCGCAGACGCGCCACGTTGCGTTCGGCGATGCGGTTGGTCGCATCGCGGGCAAGCGCGCTCTGGTAGGCCTCCAGGGCCTCATCGTTGCGGCCGAGCTCCGCGAGCGCCTTGCCCAGTCTGTTGTAGGCGTCGGTGTCGGGACCGGTCTCGAGCAGCTGCCGATTCGCCTCGACGGCCGCCTCCCAGTCGCCGTGCGTGGCGTGCAGGATCGCGGACTCGGCCAGCTGGCGGCGCTGGCGGATGGTGGTTTCGGTGTCCCCGAGCGTCATGATTGGGCTGCGTCTCCCCGCATGAAGCGGACCTCTCTCATCGGTGATGGGACCTCGGCAACCGGCAGGGTCGCCGAAAGCGCCTTGTTGTAGCACCGCCGGATAGGGGTGTCAACGCGACCGGTGGCGGCCTCACCGACCCTGCAGGAGGAGTGCCACGACCAGTCCCAGGACGGCGAGCGCTCCGAACTCGATTGCGACGGAGCGGGCCGACCCGCCGCCCTCCAGCGCCTCCGCTGCCCCAGACCAGGCGTGGAAGGTCAGCGCCACCAACGCCGCAGCAACCAGGGCGGGCAACGCCAGGAGTTGGACCGCGGCGGCCACCTGCACCACCGCCAGCAGGTGCAGCAGGCCCTCGCCGACCGCGTGGGCGCCGAAACGGCCGCGAGCCTCGCTCATGCGCAGGGCCGGGACGGCGGCGACCAGGGAGAGCAGCGCAAGGCCGTCAACCCATTGCTCGCGTGGCGCCAGTGCGATCGACCCGTCGGCCGCCGCGAAGACGACCGCCACCAGCAGCAGCTCCAGGCCCAGGCGTCCGCGAAGCGCCGTCTGCAGCTCGAGCTCGAGCCGCAGGACCGCCCACAGCACCACCAGCGCCACGGGGATGAGGTAGAGACCGATCCCGCCGACCACGGCCCGGCCGAAGAGGGTGATGGCGATGGCCGTCGTGGCCGTCGTGGCGTATCGGGCAAAGCCGAGGCGCGCCGTGGCCGGGCCGATGATCCAGACCGCGCCGAGCCCGCCCAGCGCCAGCTGCAGCCCCACGACCACGGCCAACCAGAACGGCGAGGCATACCAGCCGTAGGCCGCCAGTCCCGCCAGGCCAGCCGCCAGCAGCACCACCTCCGGGCGATCGATGCGCGCCGAAAGCCGCCACGAGGCCGATCGCGTGACGCGGCGCAGGCTCATCCCACGCGCTCCAGCAGCTCGTCGGCTGATGCGGTGCCCAGCAGGTCGCCGGGTTCCACCCACGCGCGCCGGGCGGTCGAGACCGCGTAGCGCAGCTGGTCCAGCTCTTCGGTGCGGTGGGCGTCGGAGGCAACCGTCAGGCGGGCGCCCGCCTCGCGCGCCGCGCGCGCCAGGCTGTCGTCAAGGTCGAGGCGCGGACTGCCGTTGATCTCGAGCGCCGTGCCGCTCTCGGCGGCCGCGGCAAACACGCGCGGCCAATCGAGGGCCACGGGGTCGCGCCGGTTGACGATGCGGCCGGTCGGGTGCGCGATCACGTCGACGTGCGGATTGCCGATCGCGGACAGGGTGCGCCTGGTGAGGGCTTCGCTCGACTGGGCCCGCGCCGTGTGGACCGAGGCCACCACCACGTCGAATCGGGCCAGCAGTTCATCGGGGTAGTCCAGGCTGCCGTCGGCACGGATCTCCATCTCGGTGCCGTGCAGGATGCGGAACGGTGCCAGCTCGCCGTTCACCCGTCCGATCTCGCGCCGTTGCTCCTCGACACGCTCCGGCGTCAGGCCACGCGTGATCCCCAGCGACGGGGAGTGATCGGTGAGCACCATCCACGACAGCCCGCGATCGCGGGCCGAGCGAGCCATGACCTCGATCGTGTCCACGCCATCGGTCCAGTCGGAGTGGACGTGCGTGTCGCCGCGCAGGTCGGCGTCGGTCACCAGCCGCGGGAGCTTGCCGGCTCGTGCGGCGGCGATCTCGCCGCTGTCCTCGCGCAGCTCGGGCGCGATCCAGGGCAGGTCCAGGCGGGCGTAGACATCGGCCTCGTCGCCCTCCAGCAGGAGCTCGCCGCCGTCGACCACCTTGAAGCCCTTCTCGGAGAGCGACAGGCCGCGGTCGAGGGCCATGCCGCGCAGGGCGACGTTGTGCTCCTTGCTCCCCGTGAAGTGGACCAGGTGGGTGCCCCATGCCTCCGGCCCACAGATCATCAGGTCCACCCGCGGGCCGCCGTCGACCACGATCGACGACTTGTCGATGCCGGCCGCCAGCACCTGCTCGACCTGCGGCAGGCCATCCAGCGCCCGCACCAGGTCCGCGGGACGCGAGGTGGCCGCCAGCAGGTCCAGGTCGCCGATGGTCGCCTTGCGACGGCGCAGGGAACCGGCAGGCTCGATGCGGATCACCCCCGGCACGTCGCGCAGGGAGTCCAGCAACCCCGCGATCATGGCGTCGGCCTCGTGCAGGAGGAGGCGGCTGCCGACCCGTTCCAGGCGGGCGATGCCAGCCAGCACGTTCTCCTCCGTCCGCTGCGAGAGGCCCTTCACTCCGCGCAGCCGGCCGTCTTCGGCGGCGGCGCGCAGGGCTTCCACCGAATCGATGCCCAGCTCCGCATGGAGCAGCTTCACGGTGCGCGGCCCGACACCCGGAATGCGCAGCATCGCCAGCAGGCCGTCGGGCACCTGGGCTCGCAGGCGGTCGTGGTAGCCCAGTGAGCCGGTCTCGGCAAGCTCCGCCAGTTTGGCGCTGAGCGCCTCCCCTGCCCCGGGGATCCGGGGCGGCGTGCCGCGTCGGTAGAGCGCGGCGACGTCGTCCGGGTAGCGCTCCACGGCGTCGGCGACGCGGCGATAGGCGACCGACTTGTAGACCACCTCTCCGAGGATCTCGAGCATGTCGCCGATCTCCCGGAAGACGCGCGCCATCTCGCCGTTGCTGATTCCGGCGTTCGCCGAGCGGGACACGGTGCGAGGTCGAGGCATCGCCGGCAATTCTACGGGCAGCAGAACGGCCCGCCCCGGAAGGGACGGGCCGCGGCTGCGGTCGTGGTCGCCGGCCTCAGCCGCGCGGGCCGCGGATGGCCTGGCGCAGGCGCGATGCGATCGATCGATGGCGACGACGGCGAATCACGTTCGTCGCGCGGCGACGTCGCATCGATTCGCCCAGGAGCTCGTCCTGGCGCAGCGCTGCCAGCAGACCAAGGTACGTTGCACCTCGGCTCATGGTTACCTCCTTGTTCCCCGCCGGTGAGCCGGTCGGGGCAAGCTCGCACGCGCCTTCAGCGCGAGCGGCTGTCCGTGCCGAACCGTAGGGCGGCGAGGTCGAAGACGACCAGGACCGCCAGGACCAGGATCAGTTGGATCATTTGCGCTGCGCTCCAGGGGACGTAACTGCTTGATTGCTTGTTTACGGTTACGCAGATGGTACGCGAGCCCTAGTAACTTGTCAACCGGGCTATACTGGTTACTGTCATGACGCACCTGCACGATTCGGGCAGCGGCGACGCGCAGGCCGAAGAGCTGTTCATCCGCTTCGCGAACACCTTCGAGCTGAGCCGGGCCGAGCCCGTGGAGCACTTGCCCGACGCCGACGCCCTGCTGGCCTGGCTGCGGGACGCGGGACTGGTCAGCAACCGTGCGCGCGCGGCCGAGGCAGGCCGCCTGCGGCGTGCCCCACACGAGGCCGAGCGACGCCTGCAGCGCTTCCGGCGGCTGCGAGACGTGCTGCACGCCGTTGCCGTGGACATCGGCGAGCGCGGCAGCCCCAGCCCCGCGCACCTCGGCGAGCTGAACCACATCCTGCGCCACGGCCTGCACTATCATCAGCTGCGTCACGATCCGGGCGGGACCAGCTATGCGGTTGCCCAGGTCGGCGATCGCCTCGACCAGGCGCGCGCCGCGATCGCCGGCTCGTTCGCCGAATTCCTGGCCGCGGGCCACGCGGATCGCCTCCGGGTGTGCGCCAACGACGCCTGTCGCTATTTGTTCGTGGACCGCTCACCCGCCGCCCGCCGGCGCTGGTGCGATATGCGCACCTGCGGTAACCAGGCCAAGGCCGCCCGCCATCGCGCGCGGCAGCGCGAGGAGCCGCCGGCGGGGCTTCCGCGGGCGGAGGCATCGGTCTAGAATCTCCGGCGGCCCAACCGAGCAGCTGTGGCTGCGCCCGGGCCGATGGAATCCGCAGTGAGGCGAACGCGACCCGACGTGGACGCAGGCTCCAGTAGTCGACGCGCGCGCCCGTGGCGGAGGGTGGTCCCCTAGGCACCCGACGGCCACCCGCGCGCAGATCGCGAGAGGTGGTCTCCGATGCTCTTCCTGAGCCAGCTGGTCGGCCGTCCGGCCCGCGACCGGAACGGCGAGCCGTTCGGCAAGGTGCGCGACCTGATCGTGGCGCTCGGTGAGCGCTACCCGCCTGTCACCGGGCTGGTGCTGCGCGTCGCCGGCGGCCGCGACATCTTCCTTCCGTGGTCCGACGTGGAGGAGCTGGATACGACCGGCGCCCGCCTTCGCACGTCGAGCATCGATATCACCGCCTACCAGCAGCGCCCGAACGAGATCCGCCTCTGGCTGGACCTGCAGGACAAGCAGATCGTGGACGTCGAGGACCGCAAGATCGTCCGCGTCAACGACATCCAGCTGGCGCCGGTTCGTGGCCGCCTGCGGCTGGTGGCCGTGGACGTCGGCCTGGCGGGCATCCTGCGCCGCCTCGGGCTGGCCGGTCCCGGTGAGCGGCTGGCGCGGGCGCTGGGCGTCGAGACCGAGAACTACATCGAATGGGAGGAGGTGGACCCGGTCGAGTCGAGCGTCTCGTCGCTCAAGCTGCGCGTCCCGCACCAGGCGCTCTCGACCCTGCACCCCGCCGACGTGGCGCACATCGTGGAGCAGCTCGCCCCGCGCGATCGGGCGGGCATCCTGGCCGCGCTGGACGACGAGCGCGCCGCCGACGTCCTGGAGGAGCTGGGCGCCGACGACCAGGTCGACGTGCTGGAGGCGCTGCCGCCGGAGCGCGCCGCCGACATCCTGGAGGAGATGGGCCCCGACGAGGCAGCCGACCTGGTGGCAGACCTGTCCGAGGAGCGGCAGCAGGAGCTGCTGGCGTTGATGGAGCCGGAGGAGGCCTCGGAGGTGCGCCAGCTGCTCACCTACGGCGAGGAGACCGCCGGCGGCCTGATGACCACCGACTACATCACCCTCAGCGCGGACCAGACGGCCGGCGAGGTGATCGAGATGCTGCGCCGCCTGGCGCCCTCGGCCGACCAGGTCTACTACCTCTACGTCACCGATGCCGAGCGGGTCCTGGTTGGCACCATCACCCTGCGCGGGCTGATCGTCGCCGATCCGGCAACGCCGGTGCGCGACTTCCTGCGGCCGGATCCCATCAGCGTGACGGTGGAGACCGATGCCACCGAGGTGGCCAACGCCATCGCCCGCTACAACCTGCTCGCGCTGCCGGTGGTGGACGAGGAGGGACGGCTGCAGGGCATCGTCACGGTCGACGACGCGCTGGAGCGGGCGCTGGGCGAGGGCTGGCGCAAGCGCCTGCCGGAGGTGTTCGAACCGGCCGAGGAGCGCTGATCAGTGCCTGGCCTGGGCCTGCCGTCGCGCGTCCGCCGCGCGCAGCGCGCATTCCGCGAGCGCCTCCCCAACTTCCGCGTCCACCGCACCGGCCTGCTTGCCTTCCTGGCCGTGCTGGGCCCGGGGCTCATCGCCGGCCTGGCCGGCAACGATGCCGGTGGCATCGCCACCTACTCGGTCCTGGGCGCCGAGACCGGCCTGCAGCTGCTCTGGCTCCTGCCACTGACCACGCTGATGCTGGCCATCGTGCTGGAGATGGCCGCCCGCATGGGCGCAGTCTCTGGCCAGGGCCTGGGAGACCTGATCCGGGACGACTTCGGGATCCGCTGGACCGCGCTGGCGATGCTGGTCGTGCTGGCCGCCAACGGGATGAACGTGGTCGCGGAGTTCGCCGGCGCCGGCGCGGCGCTCGAGATCTTCGGCGTGCCGCGCTACGTCACCGTCCCGGTCGTGGCGGCCGCCATCTGGGCCCTGGTCGTCTTCGCGAGCTACCGGGTCGTCGAGCGCGTCTTCCTGTCGGTGGCGGTCGTCTTCCTGGCCTACGTGGTGTCGGCCTTCGTGGTGGGGCCGGATTGGGGTGCGGTGCTGCGCAGCGCCGCGCTGCCGTCGATCTCACTCGAACCGAGTGTCCTGCTGCTGATGGTCACCGTGGTGGGGACCACCATCACCCCCTACATGTTCTTCTACCTGCAGTCCTCGGTCGCCGACAAGGGCCTGGGCCCCGAGGAGCTCCGCCTGGAGCAGGTGGATGCGGTGCTGGGCGCGGCCTGGACCAACGTGATCGCGCTCTTCATCGTCATCGCCACCGCGACCACCATCTTCGGAAGCGGCGCGCGCATCGAGAGCGCCGCCGACGCCGCGCTCGCGCTGGAGCCGCTGGCCGGGGACGCCGCTGGCATCCTGTTCGCGATCGGGCTGTTCGGCGCCTCGGTGCTGGCGGCGACGGTCATGCCGCTCACCACCAGCTACGCGGTCTGCGAATCGTTCGGCTGGGAGTCCGGCGTCAGCCGCCGCTTCCGCGAGGCGCCGGCCTTCATGGGGCTCTACACCGCACTGATCGTCATCGGGGCGCTGGTGGTGCTGATCCCCGGGCTGCCGCTCATCGGCCTCATCCTGGCCAGCCAGCTGCTCAACGGGATCCTGCTGCCGGTGATCCTGGTCTTCATGCTGCGGCTGGCGAACAACCCGCGGATCATGGGTCGCTACACGAACCCCACCTGGCTGAACGTTGTGGCGTGGACCATGACCGGCCTGATCGTGCTGCTGACGGTGATCATGCTCGGATCGGCCGTCGCGGGAGCGCTCTCCTAGGGCATGCACCAGCCCGGGGACCGGTGACGGCCGGAGGGGCCACGATGTCGTCGCAGGGTTCCCCATCGGACGCTCATCGGCGGAAATGGCTCCCGATGGTTCCTCATCGGTCCTGCGCCTGGCCAACCGGTTATCCGCAGGCGCCATTCGGCCATTGGAGAGCCGATAGGGTGCGGCAGGGCGACATGCCGCAGCAACGCGCGCCGATCAGGAGCCGATGGGGTGCCAGACCGTCTTGGTCTCGAGGAACTCCGCGATCAGGTAGGGCGACTGCGCACGCGGGCTGAGCCAGTCCACCGATCCCTCGCCGCCGGCCGGCGGCCGGACGAAGCGCTTCACGTTCTCGGTCGCGCTGTCCTCGGCCGATGCGGCCTCCGCCGGATCGAGCCCGTAGGCATCGAGCGCGTTGACGTCCATGTGGGCGGCCAAATGCGACACGAGCTCCCGGCGCAGCCCGGTGATGAGGTTCACCACGCCACCCGGCACGTCGGACGTGGCCAGCACCTCGGTCA
>Ga0055467_10000008_pt1 | contig 11603 bp, 12 predicted proteins | sample MayberryNW_Catta_4_FD_57673 | JGI IMG/M metagenome (GOLD analysis project Ga0055467, IMG submission 57673) | Wetland microbial communities from San Francisco Bay, California, USA, that impact long-term carbon sequestration - MayberryNW_CattailB_D2 | ecosystem: Environmental > Aquatic > Marine >... | reverse complement strand
CCGGGCCGAGGAGCTGCTCGCGTATCGCCTCGCCTCGGTCCACAACGTCACCTATACTCTCGACCTGATGCGGCGCATCCGGCAGACCCTGGCGGATGGGACGTTTGCATCGCTGCGGGATGTCGTCGCAGAGCAGTACGCAAGCATGGGAGCGGCCCGAAATAAGCCTGCGGTAAGGGCCCGATAAGGACCCTCCGGCAGGCTTCGCAGGGCACCGCGACCGGCAGATCGGAGGTCTGCTGAATGGCGAAGGGCAGAGATCGGCCACGTCACCAGGAGAAGCGCAAGCCGAAGGCAAAGGCGCCGAAGGCTCCGCCGGTATCGGCATATGAGCCGCCGATGTCGGTCGAGGTGGTCAAGCCCAAGCGCAAGCCGCGCCAGGAATCCGGCGGCGAGGAGGAGTGACCTGACCGCCGCCGGGAAGAAGAACGAAGGAGCCCGCCAGAACATGGAAGCCCCGGTGGCCCAGGCCCAGAATCCGTCGGAGCGCAACGGCGAGCGCAGCCGTGCCGTCGACGCCGCCATCCTCCAGATCGAGAAGCAGTTCGGCCGCGGCGCGATCATGCGCCTCGGCGACAAGGGCGCCCACCAGAACGTCGACGTCATCCCCACCGGCTCGATTGCACTCGACCTGGCGCTGGGGGTAGGCGGCGTGCCGCGTGGTCGCATCACCGAGATCTTCGGCCCGGAGTCGAGCGGCAAGACGACGCTCTGCTACCACGTCGCCGCGAGCGCACAGCGCAACGGCGGCGTGGCGGCCTTCATCGACGCGGAGCATGCGCTCGACCCGAAATACGCGCGCAACGTGGGAGTCAACGTCGACGAGCTCCTCGTCAGCCAGCCCGATACCGGTGAGCAGGCGCTGGAGATCGCGGAGACTCTGATCCGCTCGAACGGGGTCGACGTCGTGATCGTCGATTCGGTGGCGGCCCTGGTGCCGCGCGCCGAGATCGAGGGTGAGATGGGCGACAGCTTCGTCGGTCTCCAGGCCCGCCTCATGAGCCAGGCGCTGCGCAAGCTGACCGGCGCCATCAATCGTTCGAACACGGCCCTCGTCTTCACGAACCAGCTGCGCGAGAAGATCGGCGTCATGTTCGGTAACCCGGAGACGACGCCGGGAGGTCGAGCGCTCAAGTTCTACGCGAGCGTGCGCCTCGACATCCGTCGCATCGAAACCCTGAAGACGGGGACCGATGCCATCGGCTCGCGCACACGCGTCAAGGTGGTCAAGAACAAGGTCGCCTCACCGTTCCGCCTCGCCGAGTTCGACATCCTCTACAACGAGGGGATCAGCCGCGAGGGTGGCCTGCTGGACGTCGGCGTCGCAGCGGGCGTCCTGTCGAAGACCGGTGCCTGGTTCAACTACGGCGACACGCGCCTGGGCCAGGGACGCGAGAACTCGCGCGACTTCCTCAAGGCGAACCCCGATATCGCCGGCACGATCGAGCAGGAGGTGCGCGGGAAGGTCTCCTCGATCGAGGTCGGCGTGGAGGGCATCGCCGAGGCCGAGTAGCGCAAGCCGATGGGCCGGCGTCGCGGCAGTCGACCACCTCCCGAGCCGCCCGACGCCGAGGCAGCGCTGGAGGTTGCCGCACGGTACCTCGCCACGCGGCCGCGAACCCGGTGGGAGGTCCGACGACGCCTGCAACGCGCCGGGGCCGATGCTGCGGTCGCCGACGCCACCCTGGATCGCCTGACCGAGCTCGGCTACCTCGATGATCACGCGTTCGTGCGCTGGTGGCTGGGGCAGCGAGACCGCCACGCGCCTCGCGGACGGCGGCTGATCGAGGCCGAGCTGCGGCAGCGCGGCGTCGAGCGCGAGGCGATCGAGCAGCTCCGCGAGGCGTGGGACGAACCGGAGCGCGGCCCGGACGACGCGGACCTGCCGGCGACAGACGACGAGCGCGCCGCACGGGCCCTGCAGCGCCACCTGCGCGGACGCCTCTTTCCCGACGATCCGCGAGCCCGCCAGCGTCTGGGCATGTTCCTGATGCGCCGCGGCTTCGACCCCGACACGATTCGCAGCGCCATCCGCGACGCCGCCGGTGCGCAAGACCCCGAGGACGACGGCTGACGCTCGGCGGGGTATGGTGAGGGCTGAACGCCGCGCGGGAGAGAGAGGGCTGAGTGCGCCTGGCGCTGATGACCGAGCCCCAGCAGGGGCTCAGCTACGAGGAGATCCGGGCGTTGGCCACCACGGCCGAGGAAGCCGGCCTGGAGGCCTACTTCCGCTCCGATCACTACGCCAGCTTCCCGGGCGAAGCCGGCCTGCCGACCACCGACGCGTGGTCCACGCTGGCCGGGCTGGCCCGCGACACGACTCGGATTCGGCTCGGCTCCCTGGTCTCGCCGGTGACGTTCCGGCTTCCCGGCGTGCTCGCCAAGCAGGTCGCGACGGTCGACGAGATGAGCGGCGGACGAATCGAGCTTGGCCTGGGTGCCGGCTGGAACCAGGAGGAGCACGAGCAGCTCGGCATCCCGTACCCGGGCCTCGGGGAGCGCTACGACATGCTCGAGGAGGCAGTAGGGCTGATCCACGGCCTGTGGACCGAGCCCGACGGGTGGAGCTTCGGCGGCCGCCACTGGCAGGTCCGCAGCGCTCGCTTCGTGCCGCGACCCACGCAGGGCGGCCGTCCACATCCGCCCATCATCCTGGGTGGCCGCGGCGGACCGCGCCTGACCCGCCTGGCGGCGCGCTTCGCCGATGAGCTGAACATCGTCTCCGCGTCACCCGAACGCGCCCGCGAGGCGTACGCGCGCCTGGCAGGCGCCTGCCGGGACGTGGGTCGCGACCCCGATGAGGTCACGCGGTCGGCGATGACCGGCGTCCTGCTCGCGGAGTCCGAGCGCGACCTGCGCGACCGGACGCGGGAGCTGCTGGAGCTGACTGCCGAGCCGGGGACCGACGCGGAGGCTTGGCTCGCCGAGCGCCGAACGCGCTGGATCATGGGCACGCTCGACCAGGCCGCCGAACGGGTGCAGGCACTGGCCGATGCCGGCGCGCAGCGGGTGATGCTGCAGGACTTCCTGCCGCGCGACCTGGAGATGGTCAGGCTGATGGCCGGCTTGGGCAGATGACGCGCCCCCGCGGATCGGGCGCCAGGGTGGGCGGAGGGCCGCTGCGGACGAGTTGCGCTACACTCAAAGCCGTTTGACCTTGCCTTGACGCCACCGTCCGGCAGTCGCTGTCGCGGCCGGCACGGATCTCGACAACCGCCCATGGCGGGCTCCAACCACGGAGGAGCCGATGATTGAAACACCCGTCGCCGCCCTGGCGGCGCTCGGCGCACTGGTGGTTGGCGTTGCGATCGGGTACGTCGCGCGCCGCTACCTCTCGGCCACTGCGGTACGCCACGCCGAAACCTACGCAGAGCGGGTTGTCGCGGAGGCGCGCGCCAAGCAGAAGGAGATCGTCCTGGAGGGAAAGGACGAGGTCCTCAAGGCCCAGCGCGCCGCCGAAGAAGAGGCTCGCGAGAAGCGCGCCGACCTGCAGCGCCAGGAGCGCCTGCTGCTCGACCGCTCGGAAAGCCTGGACCGCAAGGTCGAGGCCTTCGAGCGCCGCGAGGCCGATTTCGCCGAGCGTCAGCGTGACGTCGAGGCCGAGCGCGCCCGCCTCAACGAGATGCACCAGCGCCAGCTGATCGAGCTGGAGCGCGTGAGCGGCCTCTCGGCAGCCGAGGCGCGGCAGAGCCTGATCCAGCAGATCGTCGACGAGGCACGGGCGGAAGCTCAGCAGCAGGTTCGCGAGATCGAGCGGCGTGCCCAGGAGGAGGGCGACGAGCGCGCACGACGCATCCTCACCACGGTCATGCAGCGCATTGCGGCCGATCACACCTCGGAGGCGACGGTCACCGTGGTCCACCTGCCTAGCGAGGAGATGAAGGGCCGCATCATCGGCCGCGAGGGTCGCAACATCCGGGCCCTGGAGCAGGCCACCGGCGTCGACCTCATCATCGACGACACGCCCGAGGCGGTCGTCCTCTCCGGCTTCGATCCGGTTCGCCGCGAGGTGGCGCGAATGGCACTCACCAAGCTCATCAGCGATGGGCGGATCCATCCCGGCCGGATCGAGGAGACCGTGGCAAAGTGCCGCGCCGAGATCGAGACGGTGATGCGCCAGGCCGGCGAGCAGGCGGCGTACGACGCGGGCGTGCCGGGGCTGCATCCGGAGCTCATCAAGCTGCTTGGCCGCCTCAAGTACCGCACCAGCTACGGGCAGAACGTGCTCAACCATTGCATCGAGACGGCCCGCCTGTCGGGTCTGCTGGCAGCGGAGATCGGCGCCAACGTGAACGAGAGCAAGAAGGGCGGCCTGCTGCACGACATCGGCAAGGCGGTCGACCACGAGGTGGAGGGCCCGCACGCCCAGATCGGCGGCGACATCGCCGCGCGCTATGGGATCAGCCCCACCGTCTGCAACGCCATCGCCGCGCACCACCAGGAGGTGGAGCAGGAATCGGTGGAGGCCACGGTGGTGCAGATCGCCGACGCCATCAGCGCCTCGCGACCGGGTGCCCGCGGCGAGACGCTCGACAACTACGTGAAGCGCCTGGACGATCTGCAGCAGATCGCGCTCAGCTTCCCGGGCGTGGAGCGCTGCTACGCCATCCAGGCCGGACGTGAGATCCGCATCCTGGTCAAGCCCGAGGACGTTGACGACCTGGCCTCGTCGCGGCTGGCGCGTGACGTCGTCAAGCGCATCGAGGACCAGCTGCAGTACCCCGGGCAGATCAAGGTGACGGTCATCCGCGAGACGCGCGCCGTCGACTACGCCAGATGACCGACCGCGCCGCCACGCTGCGGTGCATGGTCATCGGCGACATCATCGGCAAGCCGGGCCGCCAGGCGGTCGGCCATCACCTGGCGGACCTGCGCAACGAGCTGGACCTGGACATGGTGATCGCCAACGGCGAGAACGTGGCTGCCGGCGCCGGCCTGACCCCCAGCCTGTCCGAGGAGCTGTTCGGGCATGGCATCGACGTCATCACCAGCGGCAACCACATCTGGGACAAGCGCGAGATCTACGAATACCTGGAGACCGATCGGCCGGTCCTGCGCCCGCTCAACTACCCCGACACGGCCCCGGGCCGCGGGTGGCTGGTGCACGAGCTCCCGGACGGCGAGCACGTGGCGGTGGTGAACGTCATGGGGCGGGTCTTCATGAACCAGCTCGACTCGCCCTTCGAGGCCATGGATCGCCTCCTGGACGAGGCGGCCGAGCCGCTGCCCCCCATTCGCGTCGTTGACTTCCACTGCGAGATCACCAGCGAGAAGAACGCGATGGGGTGGTTCCTGGACGGTCGCGTCAGCGGCGTCGTCGGCAGCCACACCCACGTCCCGACTGCCGACGCCAGGCTGCTTCCCAAGGGGACCGCCTATATCAGCGACATCGGCATGACCGGGCCGCGGGATTCGGTCATCGGCTTCAGCCTGGAGACCGTCCTGCCGCGCTTCCTGACCCACCTGCCCACGCGCTTCCAGGTGGCCGATGGACCGGTCAGCTTCAACGCAGTGGTCCTGTCCATCGACCGATCGAGCGGCCGCGCGACCGCCATCGACCAGGTCCAGCGCGTCTACGAGGTCTGAACCGGGTCGGGCCGATGACCTCGCCGCCCATCGCCGCCCTGGTGGGGCCGACCGCCAGCGGCAAGAGCCAGCTCGCCATGGCCCTGGCCGCGCGACAGCCGGTCGAGATCCTGGTCGCCGATTCCCGGCAGGTGTACCGCGGCATGGACATCGGCACCGCCAAGCCCTCGGCGGCCGATCGGGCCGCGGTGCCGCACCACCTGCTCGACCTGGCCGATCCCGACCAGCCGTTCACCCTGGCCGACTGGCTGGCCGCGGCGCGCGCGATGGTGCCCGAGGTGGCCGAGCGTGGCCGGCTGCCGCTGGTGGTGGGCGGCACCGGGCTCTACCTCAATGCGCTGGTAGACGGCTACGACCTGGCAGGCCAGCCGTGGTCGCCGGAGACGCGCCGGCGCCTGGTGCAGGAGATGGAGGCCGAGGGCCTGGCGCCGCTCGCCGAACGGCTGCGGCGCCGCTCACCGCAGACGGCGGCGGGCATCGACCTGCGCAATCCTCGCCGCGTCCTGCGCGCGCTCGAGCGCCTGGAGGTCGAGGGTGGGAGAGCGTGGTCGGTCGCCGCCGACCCATGGCCCGCGCGGGTGGCGATCATCGGCATCCATCGGCCCCGCGAGGTCCTCTACCGGCGGATCGAGGCGCGGACGCAGGCGCTCTTCGCCGGCGGCCTGCTGGACGAGGTACGGACGCTGCTCGACCGTGGGTTTGGCGCGGAACTGCCGCCGATGACCGGCCACGGCTATCGGGAGGCGATGCGCGTCCTGGCGGGGGAGTGGTCCCTTGAACACGCCGTCGAGGTCACCGCGCGCCACACGCGCCAGTACGCCAAGCGCCAGCTGAGCTGGTTCCGGCGCGAGATGCGGATCGCCTGGGTCGACGCCGGTGATCGGCCGGCGGACGAAGATCGGCTGCTGGATACCGCAACCGACCTGCTGCGGCGGATGCTCGCCTGATGGGCCTATCCGGCCGGCAGGCCGAGTGAGCGCCGCCAGTCGTTGATCGCGGTTGCCGCGTCCGCGCCGGCATCGTCGCGCGTCGGCGCCGAGAATGCGCCCACGCCGACGGCCGGGACCTCCAGGGTGCGAGACGGAGCGTCCAGCGGTCCGGGGCGCCCGAGCAGGTAACCCTGCCCGGCACGCACGCCTAGCGCCGCCAGCTGCGCGACCTGCTCCGGCTCCTCGATGCCCTCGCCGATCACCAGCGCGCCGGTACGCGAGGCGAGCGACACCACCGACTCGATGACGGCGCTGGAAGGGGCGCTCGACGAGCTGCGCCGCACCAGGCCCAGGTCGACCTTGATGACGTCGAACTCGAGCTCGCTGAGCAGCCGCAGGCCGGCATTGCCGGCACCGACATCGTCCGCGGCCAGCCGCATGCCGGCGCGCCGGCAGGCCTCCAGCCGCTCGTGCGCCCGGGCAAGGTCCGTGATCTCCTCCTGCTCGGTGAGCTCCAGGATGACCCGCGAGGGATCGAAGTGCTGGCGCGCCAGGATGCTCTGCAGCACGGCGGCGTTGAACTCGGGCGCCTCGATGGTGGCGGGGGAGAGGTTGACGGTCAGGAAGCGGTCCGGGTCGAGCAGGCGCGCTCCCCGCACGACCGTCTCGAAGCAGGTCAGGTCCAGGCTCACCGTGTGGCCGCTGGCGGCCGCGGCGCGGAAGAGCGCCCCGGGGTCGGCAAAGGGTGCCGGCACCACCGGCCGGATCAGCCCCTCGACGCCCAGCACGCGGCCCGTGGCGAGATCGACGATGGGCTGGTAGACCGGGCGGAGCTGGCCACGGGCGATCACCTCGGCGATGGCCAGGCCGGCGTCCGACGAGATCTCCACCGCATCGATGGCAGGGTCGAAGACGATCACCTCGGTGCGGCCGCCGTGCTTGGCCTGGTAGAGGGCGGTGTCGGCCTGGGCATACAGCTGAGCCCGCGTGCTGGCGAATGCCGGCAGGCCCGAGATCCCGGCGGAGAACGAGATGGACGCCGGCTCTTCGCCGTCCTGCAGGTGCGCCGGCTGCAACGCGGCGGCCAGCAGGCGGCGGACGACGGTACGCGCCCCTTCGGCGTCGGTGTGGGGGAGGAGGATGGCAAACTCGTCGCCACCGACCCGGAAGGGCCGGTCGACGCGACGGATCGAGGCGCCAACGGTGCTCCCGAAGTGCGCCAGGGTGCGGTCGCCGAAGGCGTGGCCGCTGCCGTCGTTGACCTGCTTGAACCCGTCGAGGTCGATGATCGCCAGCGCGACCGGCGTCCCGTAACGCTGCGCCGCTTCCACCTGCCGGGTGAGCTCCTCCTGGAAGGCACGATGGTTCCCGAGCCCGGTGAGCGGGTCCGACAGCGAGTCGGCCAGGGCCGCCTCGTAGCGCCGGTGCAACGCCTCGCGCGCCCGGGTCACCGGCAGGACCACCAGGATCCAGAGCGCCACGCCAACCAGGGCCGCCGAGGATCCGGCGGAGATCAGCACCCGCATGCCGGTCGAGCCGACGGCAGCCGCCAGCCAGTGATCCACGCCGATGCCCGCTGCCGCTGCAGCCGTCAGCGCGATCATCAGGCGCCAGATCAGTCCGATGCGATCGCGGCCGGTACCCAGCGGCGTGCCGCGGGACGGCTCGCTGCGGTCGTCCATCCGGATCTCCCAGGCCCCCCGGCTAGAACTCCACAGTTTTCGCACAGGGAGGTGCGCGCACGCACTAGGCGAAAAGTACCGGATGGGTCATCGCAGCCGTCGGCGTCGTTCGGCTAGCATGGACGGCAGCCATGCCGCAACGCAGCACCCTGATCGACCTCACCGCCCCCACTGAGCGCGCGTTCCTGATCGGGCTTGACAGCCCCGGGGACGGCCGCTGGCCCGTCTCGCGCAGCCTCGCCGAGCTGGGCGCGCTGGCCGAGACGGCCGGCGCCACGGTGGTCGGCAGCGCCTCCCAGCACCGCCAGGCCGCGGATCCCGCCACCTATTTCGGCAAGGGTCGCGCCGCCGAGCTTCGCGACGAGAAGGCGATGCACGACTTCAACCTGCTGATCGTCGACGATGAGCTGTCCGCCGCCCAGCAGCGCAACCTGGAGAAGCTGGTCGACTGCAAGGTGCTGGATCGCTCGGCACTGATCATCGACATCTTCGCGCGGCACGCACGGACCCGCGAGGGTCGCCTGCAGGTGGAGCTGGCGGCCCTGGAGTACCACCTGCCGCGCCTGACGCGGATGTGGACCCACCTGTCGCGGACCGCCGGCGGCATCGGCACCCGAGGCCCCGGCGAGAGCCAGCTCGAGACGGACCGCCGCATCATCCGCGAGAAGATCAAGAAAGTGCGCAGCGAGCTGGGCGACGTGCGCCGCCATCGGGCCACCTCAAGCCGCCAGCGCGACCGCGCAGAGGTCGGGACCGTTGCCCTGGTGGGGTACACCAACGCCGGCAAGTCGACGCTCCTGAACGCCCTGGCCGACACGAACGTGTACGCGGCCGACATGCTCTTCGCGACCCTGGATCCCACCAGCCGCGGGGTGACCCTGCCGGGCGGCCAGCGCATCGTCCTGACCGATACGGTCGGCTTCATCAACAAGCTGCCGCATGACCTGGTGGACGCCTTCCGCGCCACGCTCGAAGAGGTGGTCCGCGCCGATCTGCTGCTGGAGGTGGCCGACGCCGCCGATCCGGACTTCATCGGCCAGCAGGAGGCTGTGCAGGCCGTCCTGGACGAGATCGGCGCCGGCGAGAAGCCGCGCATCACGGTCTACAACAAGATCGACCTGCTGGATGCCGACCTGCGCGCGGAACCGGAGCCGGCCAGCCCGCAGGCGGCCTTCGTGAGCGCGACGACCGGGGAAGGGCTGTCGGAGCTGCTGGAACGCATCGCCGATGCGCTGCGCGCCAACATGGTCCGCGTCGACGCGGTGGTCCCGTACGCCCGCGGCGAGCTCGTGGCGCGTGCTCGCTCAGCCGGCGAGGTGGACGAGGCCTACACCTCGGACGGCATCAGGCTGCAGGGTCACCTGCCGGCCGCGATGGCCGCAGAGGTGCACAACGCCGCCCCGCGGCCGCGAGGGCGGCAGCGCGGAGTGGCGGGTTAGTGCTCAGGCCTGGTTGACAGCCGGTCGGTTGCCGACGGCGGCAGCAGTACTGCGCGCCGCACGGTTCGAGAGCGCCCGGCGGAGGCCCAGGCCACCCAGCAGATAGATGGCGGAGCCCATCATCAGCAGGCCGTAGCCCCCGGCCAGTCGCGCCGACTCGCTCGGGTCAACGAGACCGATGACGGCCAGCAGCGCACCGACGGCCACGCCGGCAAATCCGGCGCCCCAGAATGCGGGATGCGTTCGCTTCATGCCGAGAGCGTAGGGGGCCGGCGCCCGCCCGGCGATGCACCATCGGTCCCGGCCATCCCTGGTCCACTAGTCCCAGTGAGCCAGATCGCACTTCCCCAAAGATATGTTATGTGATGTTATTGGGGAACCGTAGCTGTCACAGAGCGTGCGCGGCCATGTGGTGCGATCGCTCGAGCTAGCGGGCCGACCGGGACTCGATGACGGTCGTCGGAGTGTTGTGCACGGTGGGGATGGTGCCCAGGCGGCCGGCACGATAGTCCTCGAAGGCCTGGATCACCTCCTGGCGGGTGTTCATCACGAACGGGCCCATCCAGGCCACCGGCTGGCGGATCGGTTGTCCGCCGAGCACCAGGACATCCAGGTTCGGGCTGCGGCTCTCCTGCCCACGCGAGGCGGCCAGGCTGATGGTGTCACCAGGACCGAAGACCGCGAGCTGTCCGGTCTCCACTGGCCAGCCCTCGCTGCCCAGCCTGCCGTGGCCGGCCAGGACGTATACCAGGGCGTTGTAATCGGCTCGCCAGGGCAGGACCAGACTGGCGTCAGGGCTCAGCGTGGCGTGCAGCAGGGTCATGGGCGTGTGGGTGATGCCGGGCCCGCTGTGGCCGGCCAGGTCGCCCGCGATGACGCGCACCAGGCCTCCCCCATCAGCGGAGGCCAGGAGGCCGACCTGCTTCGCGCGGATGTCCTGGTAACGCGGCGGAGCCCACTTCTGGTCGCGCGGCAGGTTCACCCAGAGCTGGATGCCGTGGAACAGGCCGCCGCTCACCACCAGCGCCTCCGGCGGCTTCTCGATATGCAGGATGCCGGCGCCAGCCGTCATCCACTGCGTGTCGCCGTTGGTGATGACTCCCCCACCCCCGTTGGAGTCATGGTGCTCGAACGTGCCATCCATGATGTAGGTCACCGTCTCGAAGCCGCGATGCGGATGCCAGGGCGTGCCCTTCGGCTCGCCGGGGGCGTACTCCACCTCCCCCATCTGGTCCATGTGCACGAACGGATCGAGATCGGCCAGATCGACGCCGGCGAAGGCGCGGCGTACCGGGAAGCCCTCCCCTTCGAACCCCCGCGGCGCGCTGGTGACTCCCTTGACCGGCCGCTGCTGCGTCCCGGTGGGGTCGGCCTCGGGAATACGCGGCAGGGACGTGATGTCGTCGACGGTGATGGCAGGCATAGGCGGATCATGCCACACGGGTAGTTGCATGCGCAACTACCATCATCGCCCGCCTGGCGCGGCGTATCGTGGCCGCATGCAGACCAACGGCTACACCTTCATTCCCGACCTGGAGGCCGAAGCCAGCGTCCCGGAGCGCGGCATTCACAGCCAGACCCTTTCAGAGGCCGATGGCGTCGAGCTCGTCCTCTTCGCAATGGCCGCCGGCGAGAAGCTCTCCGAGCACACCGCTGCGAGGCCCGCCATCGTGCACGTGCTGCGCGGCGAGGGCGAGCTCGTGGTCAGCGGGGACGTCCATCGCCTGCAGCCGGGTGCCTGGCTGCGGATGGCGCCACGGACGGCGCATGCCATCTCCGCCGCGGCGCCCCTGGTGTTCGCCCTCTACCTGCTGCCAGCCGGCTGAGCGTCAGCCGGCGTCAGTCGTAGCGACCCGAGACCGCCAGGGTCACTGCCGCCGACACGACCGCCACCGCCAGCGCGACCGCCTCGGCGGCGGTGAGGGCCGGGTCGCCGGCAAGGAAGTCGGTGGCCTGGCTGGGAATGG
>Ga0055467_10000007_pt1 | contig 11618 bp, 8 predicted proteins | sample MayberryNW_Catta_4_FD_57673 | JGI IMG/M metagenome (GOLD analysis project Ga0055467, IMG submission 57673) | Wetland microbial communities from San Francisco Bay, California, USA, that impact long-term carbon sequestration - MayberryNW_CattailB_D2 | ecosystem: Environmental > Aquatic > Marine >... | reverse complement strand
CAGCAGCATCCCGAGGCCGGCCACGGTCGAGCCGACGAGCGAGATCTCAAACGGCCACAGCAGCACCTCCCAGGCCGGCCCGAGGAAGAGCACGACCGCGGCCGCGAGCAGCGCCGGCCAGGGGCCGAGGCGGCGGCGGACGTAGACGAAGAGCAGGATCGCCGTCGCGGCGAGCATCGCCGTCAACAACAACCGTTCGGGGAAGTCCGACTCCATCCCGAACGCCGCCAGCAGCAGCTTCTGCACGGAGACGGCAAGCACGCTGATGTGCTCGTTGTGCGGCCTCAGGAAGTCGCCCGCCGAGGAGCCCTGGCGTTCGATCAGGAACGCCCACGAGTCCTGGAACCAGGTCAGGTCGCGGCCGAGACCGAGGAGCAAGACAGCGGCGGCAACGATCGCGACGCCGAGCAAGACGAGCGGAAGATTGCGCCTCGGCCACGCCACGGGCGGGCGAGTGTAATCGCCTAGCGACAGACCCTGACGGCCTGCCCCGCCTCGACCTTCAGGTACCAGGGCTGCCGCGAGCGGTCGCGGGGAATCCGCAGCAAGGTCGTCGACTTGCCCTGCGCGCCTTCGGTCTTCACCGGATATTCGCCGACGGCGAAACGGCGCAGGCTGAACGAGGCGTGGGGGCCGGGCTCGACCCCGATCCTGGTCACACCTGGGGCGACCGACACCTCGGACGGCTCGCCGGCGAGGACGGTCGTGCACTCGCCGCCGGGCCGGGGCAGCACGCCGTCGAGGGTCTTGGTCGAGATCGGCAGCCCCTGGCCGAGGACGATGTCCGCCTGGCGAGCGGCGGGGAACGGCGCCGTGAGCAGCTCGTCCTCGGTATAGGCGGGCGAGCCGTATTCGTCCTCGGCCTCGAGGTACTTGCCCGCTTGCACGTCGATCAGCGAGGGGGTGCCGGCGATCTCGGGCGTGAGGACGAAGTAGGGGTCGATCGTTCGCTGGGCGATCTCGATCGCCGCCAGGTCGGCGCGGGTGATCACCGTCTGGTTGTCCAGCCAGCGGCTGCCGTCGCGGAGGATGATCAAGTTCGGCGCCACCGCGGCGACCGTCACCGCCGCGGCGACGATCAACGCGGTGCGAGTGAACCGCACGCCGCGCAGCAGCTCCGTCGCCAGGAGCAGGACGAAGACCCCGCCCCCGTACATGTAGCGGCCGGTGGTCGGCTCGCGGCCGGGGATGTAGTTGAAGGCGGAGAGGAACCAGTTGGTCGCGGTCGCCGCGGCGACGATCCAGAAGCCGCGCGAGAGCCCCGGCCGGCGCCACCTGCCGTAGGCGGCGAGCACGATCGCGGCGACCAGCAGCGGCTGGCCCCAACCGACCTCGGCGACCCCTTCGGCCGGTGGGTTGGCGAGGCCGAGCAACGACTCGAGCGACGCCGCCAGCCCTTCGAGCACATAGGGCGGGGAGGAGAGGACGTTGTCGAGGCCGACGTGGCTTTCGGCCTCGTGCCCCCAGCCGAGGTACCAGAGCCCGAACAGCGCCGCCGGGATCGCGACGACCCAGACCCGGCCGAGCCCGCGCTCGCGCCGGCGCAGGAAGACGTCAACCGCGGCGGCCGCCATGAACGAGATCCCGAGGCTGGAGAAACCCGCGGAGACGGCGAGGAAGACGCAAGCGGCGATGTCCCCCCTGCGGTCGTTGCGGTCGAGCGCCAGCAGCATCGCCAGCCCGAACAGGACCGAGCCGACGAAGCCGAGCTCGAAGGGCCAGAGGATGTCCTGCCAGGCGGGGCCGAGGAAGAGCAGCAGGACCGTCGCGAACAGCGCCGGCCAGGGGCCGAGGCGGCGGCGGACGTAGACGAAGAGCAGCGCGGCCGCGGCAAGCACGGCGGCGATCAGCAGCAGGTATTCGGGCAGGGCCGAGCTCATCCCGAACAGCCGCAGCAGCAGCAGCTCGATCGCCACCGGGACGAGGACGATGTGCTCGTTGTGCGGCTGCAGCAGGGCGTCGACGGTGACGTCGCGCCGGTCCATCAAGAAGCCCCAGGTGTCCTGGAAGAAGGTGAGGCCGGCGGTGAGGGCGAGCAGCAGCGCCGCTGCCGCCAGCAGCGCCCCACCCAAGGCGATGAGTGGGGCGTTACGCCTCGCCTGCGCCATCGGCGCTGAGTGTATTGGCGTCCCCGGAGGACCCCGGCTCGCGGAAGGCGAGCGCGAGGAAGCCGGCGAGGGCGGCGGCGGCAAGCAACGCCATCGCCGGCGAGTAGGCGCTGCCGGGCGGCGGCTCGAGCGGCGGCACGTAGAGCGCCAGCATCAGCGCCGCGGCGCTGCCGACGTACCAGAGCGCGAAGCGGGGCGCGACCGCGCGCAGGCCGCAGACGCAGGCGCAGATCGCGAGCAGCGGCAGCAGCAGGCTGCCGACGTGGATCGAGGCGTTCGACTGCTTGCCGCCGAACATCAGCAGGCCCCAAGCGAGGCAGCCGATCAGCACAACCGCCCAAGAGAGAAGCGCGAAGCGCCAGGCGATCGAATCGGGAGGGCCGCGAACCCAGGCAACCGCCATCGCCACCGGCGCCAGCAACAGCAAGCCGAGCGAAGGCAGCAGGTAGAAGAAGAGGCCTTCGCGCAGCGTCGCCGTCGCGCCGGCAGCGTCGCCGTCGCCGAGTTGGCGCGCCGCGGTGTCGAGCCGGTTGAGCGCCGCGCTGCCGCCGGCGATCGTGGCGAAGTTTTCCCACTTGTTGTCGAGCGTGCCGCCGATCCCCGCGGCGCGATAACCGTCGGCGATCGCCTCCAGCGTGCCGCGCTGGTCGATCGCCGGCGCGCCGCCCAGCATCCACTTGACGAGGCGGTTGCCGGGCGGATCGGCATAGTGCTGGTAGGCCGCCCAGGGCGTCAGCAAGACGATCCCCGTGAGCAGCCCGATCGCGAGCCAGCGCCAGCCAGGGACACCGCGCCAAATGGCGATCGTGGCGAGGGGAATGACGCCGAAGACGCTGGCGCCGTGCCCCAACAGGGCGAGCGCAAAGAGCGCCGCCAGCAGCGCGCCCAGGCGCAGATCGCGGCGCACCGACGACCACAGCGGCGTCAACACAAGCGCCGCCGCGGCAAGCAGGAAGGCAGCGGGCAAGAGCTTCGGCCAGGTGAAGAAGCCGTGCACGATCGCGAGGTCGCTGACCAGCACGGTAACGACCGTGAGCCCGCGCGTCACCCGGCCGAGGCGGGCCGCGAGCAGCAGCGCCCAGAGGCCGACGATCCAGAGCTGCTGGACGATGACGCCGAGCACCTGCACGTGCAGCCCGGTCGTGTCCCAGCCGAAACCGCGCTGGCCGAGCACGTAGCCGATCTGCAGCGGCGGCCGGTCGCTGGAGAGCCAATCGCCGGGAAAGACCGGCGGCGAGCCCTGGTGCCCATGTTCGTAGAACCAGTCGGCGAAGTAGCTCGGGATGATGTTGTCGGGCGGCAACGTGCCCGAGAAGCGCGTGTCCGCAATCTGCAGCGGTTCGCCGGTGCCGCCGTGGAGCAGCCCGAGGTAGACGATGAAGGCCGAGCCGAGCGCCCAGAGTGCCAGCGGGAGAGCCAGCTCACGCAACAGCCGACGATCGATCCGACCGTTGACAAGACAGTCGGCAATCAGCGCCAGCGAGGCAAAGGAAACGAGGTAGGCAAACGACTTGCCCAGCGTCGGCCCGGCGTAGAAAGCCCAGAAGGTGAGCATCGCCATGACCCCGCTCGCGGCGAGGCCGATGGCGAGCAGCAACGGCACCTTGCGCAGGCCGAGGCGGGCCGCGAGCAGCATCGCGGCAACGAGCGGGAGCGCCGTCAGAGCCAGGTGCAGAGCCAGCGGCGCCAGCACGCTTGCGGCGTCAGCCACTGCCCGGGCCCCGGCGCCGAGTGGGGATAGACTCGGCGGCCATGCCCGAGCAGGCTATCTCGACACGCGATCGTGCCGACGGTGGCGGCGAGAGCGTCGCCGAGCTGCGCGAGGAGCTCGCCCGCAGCCGCGAGGAGGTGCTGCGCCTGCGCGACCTGCTGATCGGCAAGGACGCGGAACTCGGCACCCTGCGCGGCAGGCTCGCCGAGCTCGAGGGCGGTGCCGCGCCCCTGGTCAGCATCGCCGCCCGCCTGCGCTCGCTTGCGCCGGGCTTCGTCGTCTCGGCCCGTGCCCGCCTGCGCGGGCGGCGGCGTCAGAGCTGACGCCGTGCCGACGCCGCGCTTCTCGATCCTGACGCCGGTCTTCAACACGCCGGCCGACGTGCTCGCGGCGATGCTCGCCTCGGTGCGGGCGCAGCGCTTCCGCGATTGGGAGCTGTGCCTGGTCGACGACTGCTCCTCCGAACCGCACGTGGGCGAGATGCTCGCCGCCGCCGCGCGCGCCGACCGACGCGTACGGGTCCTCCGCCGGGCGGAGAACGGCGGCATCGTCGCCGCCTCCAACGACGCGCTGGCGATCGCCGCCGGTGAGTTCGTCGCCCTGCTCGACCACGACGACGAACTGCACCGCGACGCGCTGGCCCACGTCCATGCCGCGATCGAGGCCGCGCCCGAAGCCGACTACGTCTACACCGACGAAGACAAGATCGACCGTGCCGGGCGCCGCTCCGCGCCCTTCTTCAAGCCGGACTGGTCGCCGGAGCGGATGCGGACCCAGATGTACACCTGCCACCTCAGCGTCCTGCGCCGCTCGCTGGTCGAAGCGGTCGGTGGCTTTGACCCGGAGGTCGAGGGCTCACAGGACTGGGACCTGGTCTTGAAGGTGAGCGAGCGGGCGCGGCAGGTGCTGCACGTCCCCAAGGTCCTCTACCACTGGCGCACGCTGGAGACCTCGGCCGCCGGTGGCGGCGAGGCGGCGAAACCGTGGGCATTCGAAGCCGGCGGGCGGGCGGTGCAGGCGCACTGCGAGCGAATCGGCCTGCCGGCCACGGTCGGACGCGACGAGCGGTTCGCCGGCGTCTACCACCTGCAGCCGCGGCTCGAGCGCCAACCGCCGGTCAGCATCGTCATCCCGACCGCCGGCGGCTCGCGCGAAGTCCGCTACGAGGACGTCGTCCTCGTCGCCCACTGCCTGCGCAGCATCATCTCCGGCTCGACCTACGAGAACTACGAGATCGTCTGCGTGGTCGACGCCCCCGCCGACCCGGCGCTGCTCGACCAGCTCCGCGGCATCGCCGGCGAGCGCCTGCGCATCGTCGAGTTCGAGGACGAGTTCAACTTCTCGGCCAAGGTCAACCACGGCGCGGTGCGCAGCGAGGGCGAGCACCTGCTGCTGCTCAACGACGACATCGAGATCGCCACCCCCGACTGGATCGAGCGCCTCGTCATGTACTCGGCGCTGCCGGAGATAGGCGCCGTCGGCGCCCGCCTGCTCTGGGAAGACGGCCGCCTTCAGCACGCCGGCATCCTGTTCGAGAACGGCGGCTATCCCGGCCACATCTACCGTGGCTTCTCGGGCGAGTTCCGCGGCTACTCGAACAACGTCCTCGTCGCCCAGAACTACCTCGCCGTGACCGGCGCCTGCCTGATGACCCCGCGCGACGCCTTCGAGGAGGTCGGCGGCTTCAGCACGCTCTTCCCGCTCAACTACAACGACATGGACTACTGCCTGAAGCTGAACGCGGGCGGGCGCCGCGTCGTCTACGACCCCGACACCGTCCTCCTCCACTTCGAGTCCTCGAGCCGCGAGACCGAGGTCGAGGACTGGGAGAAGGAACTGCTACGCGACCGCTGGCTCGCGCTGACCGCGGTCGACCCGTCGACCAACCCACGGCTGCGGCATGGCCTACCGCGAATCGGTGCCTCCCTTCGCTGGGCGATCGGGGGGTGGACGCACCGATTCGGAAGAGAGCTCGCCGGCGCAACCGCGAGGACTTCGACTCCGCGGCGTCAGTAATCGAAGGAGAGGTAGAGCGGGCCGGGAACGTACCGGGCGGCGACGGAACGGCACTGTCGCCGGCTGCGGGGCTCCGACCACGCGCCGGTTGAGAGATCGATTAGGCGGGCGTCCCCGTACGGAGCCGTCGAAGCGGGCGCTCCCGTACCACTCAGTCCCACTCCGTCGGGGCGACATACCACCTTGGTTCCCTTTAGAACGGGAAAGGCCGAAAGCGTCGAATCGTCGTATTCGACCTGAACCATGCCGTCGACATCCCAGTTTGCCGACAGGATCGGGACCCCCAGCGTCTGGTAGGCGGGGTACCCGGCGACGAACAAAGTCGTCCGCGGGGGGAGCGTCGGGAACCGCGCTTTGAGCTTCGTCAGCGCCACGCTCTCGGAGACATAGGCCGAGTTCCAGATGGCGATGTGACGTCGGAGGACATCGGTGTAGGCGATCCCCAGCAGAACGCCGAGCGAGACGGTCGTCACCAGTGCCAGCGCTCGCGCGCGCGAGCGCAACCGCCCGACCAGCGCGCCGATGATCCCCAGCGTGCCATAGGTCGCGATCACCAGCCCGATTCCTGCCAACCCGTTCACCCGGTTTGTGATCCCATAGATGCTGGGCGTGTAGTACGGATCGGCGGGAACGAAGATCGCCCACCCGACCGCTGCAAGCACGAGGCCCCCCACGGTCAGCAGCAGCCAGTCCCGCAGACCCCACCCAGAGTCGCCTGAGAACCGCGGCGAAAAACGCCGGAAGGCAAACGCTCCGGCGAGGAGCGTCACCGCGAAGACGATCAGCGCAATCGTCGTACGCTGTTCACCCAGAGGTTGAAGCGTGCGGCCGAGCAGCGTCCCCCCGCTGGTCACTATCGACTTCAGGTGAGTCACATTCCCGGAGGGGCCGGAGGTGGTCCGAGCGGTGTGAGCCGCCACCCAGGCAGCGGTCACGATCGCAACGATGAGATCTACAGCCCAGCGACTCCTGCCCGCCCGCCAGCCGAATCTCAGCACGTAGAGGAGGCCGGCCGAGGCGACGAAGGGCAACGTGATCTCGTAGGTGAGAATTGAAAGCAGATAGAGCAGCGCGGCGCCGAAATGCCAGCGCCAAGAGTCGCGCGCGATGCCCACCAAGGCAAGCCACAGGCCGGCCAGCGCGAGACAGACCGAGAGCGATACCTGGTCCGCGGTCGCCCAAAGCCGAATCGAGTCGAACCACGGATAGACGAGCGTGAGCGCGGCGATCATCCAGGCATGTATCCAGGGGACTTCGAGCCGGCGCAGCACCGCGTAGAGCATCGCCGCGACGAGCACGGCCAGAGCAGCCGCCCAGACGAGATGCGCCGCCATGTTCAAGCCGAATACGGCGTAGGTGAGCGGTACATAGACGACGAGGACCGGGCGATAGATCGTGAGATCGGCGAAGAACGCGACGGCGTGGCCGAATCCGGAGCCACCGGGGGGCAGCAGCGAACCGGCCGCGTTGGCCCAATCGTCGGAGTAGAAACCCCCGTGGCGTATGTGTGGCACGAAGGCGAGCGCCGCCAGGACGGTCAAGCCCAGCCAGGCAGCGCCCGCCTCGCGCGCGCTGAACGCCCGCCGCAGGGAGAGCGCGCGGCCAGCCCCGATCCCGTACACGGATTCGCCGGGTGGTGCAACGGGCGATTCGGTGGCCATCGTGGCTCAGGCCTGCCGGCCGTCGGCGCCTTGCCCGTCACCCGCGGCCAACTCCTCCCGGAAGGCGTCGTAGTCGCGGATGTAGTCCTCCGGGTCGTAGGGGTGGGAGGCGAGGACGAGGAGGACGGCGTCGCGGTCGTAGCGGAACTGGCTGCCCCAGATGCGCGGCGGGATGTAGATGCCGAGGGAGGGGTCGTCGAGCGCCGCTTCGCCCCGCCGCTGCCCGTCGTCCACGGCAACCTGGACGCTGCCGTGGACGCAGACGAGGAACTGGTGGCAGACGCGGTGCGCGTGCTCTCCGCGCACCTCGCGGCTGGGCACGTCGTAGACGAGGAACCAGCGCTTGGGGGTGAACGGGATACCTTCGCTGGGCAGCTCGCCGGCCGTCAGCCGGCCGCGCAGGTCGGCGAAGCCGGCAAAACGCTGCAGGTGAACGTCGCCCACTCCGAGCGGCGTGATGCCCGGCTTCTCGGCCGGGGGCGCAATCTCCACCGCGCCTGGGGTGGCAGATTCCGCGTAGCCGTGGATGCGCGCGGGGTTGCCGGTGACGATGGCGTGCGGCGGGACCGACCTGGTGACCACCGCCCCGGCGCCGACCATCGCGCCGGTGCCGATCTCGAGGCCGGGCAGGACCGTCGCGTTGGCGCCGACCGAGGCGCCGCTGCGGACGACCGTGCGCGGATACTCGTCGAGCCACCGCCTGCTGCGGGGCATCGGGTCGTTGGTGAAGGTGGCGTTGGGACCAACGAAGACATCGTCCTCCAGCTCCACCCCATCCCAGAGCTGCACGCCGCTCTTGACCGTCACGCGGTCGCCGACGACGGCGCCGCCCTCGACGAAGACGCCGTCGCAGATGTTGCACTCGGCGCCGACCCGAGCACCGGTGAGGACATGCGCAAACGCCCAGATCCGGGTTCCGGGTCCGACCTCCTCGCTCTCGCAGAGGCCCTGCTCGTGGACGAATACGTCAGCCATCGTCTTGCTTTGGCGGGAACTCGACCACACCGCGGACGATCGCCCCGGGGCGTCCCTTGACCGTCTCGTAGGCTCGCCATACGTAGGAGCCGATGATCCCGAGCCCGATCATATTGAGGCTTCCAAACAGCACGATGACCAGGATCGTCGCCGTGTAGCCCGGCACGTCGATCTCGCCGACCAAACGGGCGATCACGGCCAGGCCGGCGATCGCGGCGCCGGCGATCAGGCCGAGAATTCCGACGAGCCAGAGAATCCGCACCGGAAGATCGGTGAAGGCGAAAACGCTGTCGCTGAGATAGCGAAGCTTGCGGCGCAGCGTCCAACCGCTCGGTTCAGCGCTGGGCAGGCGCTCGTAAGGGACGTGCCGGCGGCGGAAGCCGACCCAGAAGAGCTGTGCAACCAGCGAGGTGTGGACGGGCTCGAGCGAGCAGATGACGTCACGGACCTCGGCTGTGCAGGCGAACACGTCCGCTCCGCCGGCCGGCACCGCCTGCATGACGAAGCGTCTGTAGAGACGCCAGTAGAGCTTCGAGAAGGCGTCGCCGCGATCGTCGCGGCGAGCCCGCTCGCCGACGACGATGTCGACGTCCGCTTCGAGCCCGCGCAGGAACTCGATCACCAGCGAGGGGGGCTCTTGCCCGTCGGCGGCCATCACAGCGATGCGCTCGCCCCGTGCCAAGCTCATCCCGGTGCGGATCGCGGCGAACGAGCCGAAGTTGCGCGAGTGCTCAACCAGACGGGCTGAGAGCTGCGACTCCGCCAGGCCGGCGAGCAGGCGCTCGCGCGAATCGTCGGGGCTGCCATCGACGACGAAGATCGTCTCCAGGTCACCGCCAAGCTCGACGTCGATGCCCTCGATCGCCTCCAACAGCGCGGGGATCCCCGCGCTGTTGCCGTACACCGGCACGACGAGGGAATTCGCCGCGTCACTCATGCCGTGGCCTCCAGGCAAGCATCGATGACGGCGGCCACCTCGCCGTCGCCGAGGTAGGGGTGGATGGGAAGCGAGAGCTCGCGCGCCGCCAGCCTGCGCGCGACCGGCAACGCGCCGAGGGAGACACCGCGGTCCTTCGCCGCGGGCTGGTCGGGGCACAGCAGTGGGTAATGGCGACCGACCGAGACTCCCCGTTGGGCGAGGCGCTCGGCAACCGCCTGCGGCTCACCCTCGGTCACCTCAACCGGGAAGAGGTGGTGGGCCGACCGCCCGTCCGCGGCAATTACGGGGCGCAGCGGCCCCTCCCGCAGGCCCTCGCTGTAGCTGCCGGCGATCTCGCGGCGACGCGCCAGGAAACGGTCGAGCCGGGGCAGCAGCGCCGAGCGGAGGATCGCCGCCTGCACCTCGTCGAGACGGCTGTTGAGGCCGACTTCGGTGTGCTCGTAACGCCCGTCCTGTCCGTAGTTGCGCAGCCTCCTCGCGCGCGCGGCAAGCTCCCGGTCGGCGGTGAGCAGAACCCCGCCGTCCCCCATCGCGCCGAGGTTCTTGGTCGGGTACAGGCTCGTCCCCGCCGCGAGTCCCGCGCTGCCGGTTGGCCGGCCGGCTCGATCGGCGCCGGCCGATTGCGCGCAGTCCTCGACCAGGGCAACCCGGTGATCGGCGGCGAGCCTTTCCAGCCCGTCCGGATCGAGTGGATGCCCGTACAGATGAACCGGGAGGATGGCGCGAATCGCGCCGTCGGCGGCGAGCGCCGCATCGGCCCGGTCGAGGTCGAGCCCCCCCGATTCGTCGACCTCGCACCAGACCGGCTCGGCGCCGGTACGCAGGATCGCCAGGGTGGTCGCGAAGGCGGTAAGCGGGGTCGTCAGCACCCGCGCCCCCGGTCCGACGTCGGCGCAGCGCAGCGCTATCTCGAGCGCGTCGAGGCCGCTGGCGAGCCCGACGGCCTCGGGCACTCCCCACCATTCCGCCAGCTCCCGCTCGAACGCCTCGACCTCCTCGCCGAGGATGAGCCAGCCACTGTCCCCGACCCGATCGACCGCCGCCAACGCGTCTTCGCGAACGTCGTCCCACTGGCACGCGAAGTCGTTTGCGGCAACTTTGAGCCTGGAGGACCCGCCCACGGCGCCAGCGTATCTGTTCGGGCTGCACCCACCCATTAGCCTCTCTACCTCGTATGTCCGTCCAGCTCGACACCGCCTCAAGGGAGCACGAGCTGATGCGGTCGCTCGCGCATCTGGTCTGCGCTCGAGCCGCCGAGCAACCCCAGGCGGTGGCGGTGGAGGACGGCAAGCGGCGCCTCTCCTATGCGGAACTCGACGCCGCAAGCGCCACGATCGCCGCGGCGCTGCGCGATGCCGGCGTGAGCGAGGAGGAGGTCGTCGCGGTCTGCCTGCCGCGCTCCTGGCAGGCGATATGCGCCTTCCTCGGCGTCCTGCGCAGCGGCGCCGCCTACCTGCCGATCGGTCCCGACCAGCCCGCTCGGCGCCGGCGGAGGCTGCTCGAGCTGGCCGGGGCGCGTTATCTGATTTGCGGCGATGGCGCCCGCAACGAGCTGCCCACCGGCGCGCGCGCCTTCGCGGTCGAGGCGATGCTGGCCATAGGCGACGGTGGCCCCTCGACCATCGCACCGGGGGGCGACCGGCTCGCCTACATCCTCTTCACCTCGGGCTCGACCGGCGAGCCGAAGGGGGCCGAGATCACGCACGCGAACCTGCGCCACCTCTTCACCCAGTGCCGGGTGACGATGCCCGAGGGAAGCGATGCCGTGCTCGCCGTCGCCCCAGTCGAGTTCGACATCTCGGCGATGGAGATCTGGGGGGCGCTGACCGCCGGGGCGCGGCTCGTCCTCGTCCCCCCTGGCCGGCCCGACCCGGAGGCGATCGGCGCGCTGATCGCGGCCCGGGAAGTGACCTATGCCTGCTTCGCCGCCGGCCTGTTCGAGCAGGTCGTGCGGGCGGCGCTGCCCGATCTCGCCGGCATGCGCCTGATCACCAGCGGCGGCGACGTGATCTCGGCGGCGGCGGCGGCGGCGCTGCGGCAGGCCCACCCGGGGGTGCGGCTGCTCAACATCTACGGCCCGACCGAGACCTCGATCGTCGCCTCCCACTACGAGGTCGACCGGGTCGACGGCTCGCCGCTGCCGGTCGGCCGGCCGCTGCCCGGCTACAGCTTCCACGTGCTCGACCCGGAGGGAGCTCCCGTACCCG
>Ga0055467_10000004_pt1 | contig 11705 bp, 10 predicted proteins | sample MayberryNW_Catta_4_FD_57673 | JGI IMG/M metagenome (GOLD analysis project Ga0055467, IMG submission 57673) | Wetland microbial communities from San Francisco Bay, California, USA, that impact long-term carbon sequestration - MayberryNW_CattailB_D2 | ecosystem: Environmental > Aquatic > Marine >... | reverse complement strand
GGCCGTCGTGCTGCTCGACGTCGTGCTCGGATACGGGGCGCACCCGGACCCGGCGGCGGTGCTCTCGCTCCCGTGTGAGGAGGTCGCCCGACGCCGGGACGGCGCTGCGATCGTGGCCTACGTCCTCGGCACCGACTCCGACCTTCAGGACGTCCGTCGGCAGCGCGCGCAGCTGGCGGACGCCGGTTGCCTGGTCGCGCCGACCGCCGCGCGGGCCGCGCTGATGGCGGCAGCCATCTCGGCACGCCGTCCCGAGCTCGCCGAGGAGACCCCGTGAGCCGTCCGCACGATGCGCCGCGGGTCGCGATCCTGACGTACTCCACACGGCCGCGAGGCGGGGTGGTGCACGCGGTCCATCTCGCCGAGGAGCTGTATCGGCTCGGCGCGCCGGTCCACCTGTTCGCCCTCGGTGACCCCGCGATCGGCTTCTATCGCGAGGTGGCCGCCCCCCACACGGTCGCTCGGGCTCTGACACCCGCTCCGACGCTCGAGGAACGGGTGTTCTCCTCGGTCGATGCCTTGCAGGAGGTGCTCACCTCGCAGGGCGGCGCCTTCGACATCGCGCACGCGGAGGATTGCATCTCGGCCCGAGCCGCGACCGCGATCGGCACCGGCGGCGAACCGTGGCTGGTCGCGCGCACGGTCCACCATCTCGACGACTTCACGACCGAGGCGTTGATCGATTGCCAGCGGCGATCCGTCTTGGAGCCCGATGTGGTCTTCGTCGTGAGCGGGTTCTGGCGCGATCTGCTGCGGCGCGAGCACGGCGTGGATGCGACCGTCGTCCGCAACGGGGTCGACGCCGCCCGCTTCGAGCGGCCCGACGGGTTCGACCCGAAGCGGGTGCGTGGCGAGGTCGGGGCGGACGACCGGTTCCTGTTCCTCACGGTCGGTGGACTCGAGCCGCGGAAGGGGAGCATGCAGCTGATCGAGGCCATGGCCGAGCTGAAGGCCACGCTCGACGTTCCACCGGTGCTCGCGGTCGTCGGGGGACACTCGTTCCAGGACTACGAGGCGTACCGGTCGGGCGTCTTGGAGCGGGCCGCTGCGCTGGGGCTCGAGGTCGGGAGCGACGTCGTGATCGTCGGTACGGTGGACGACCCGGCGATGCCCACCTGGTACTGGGCGTCGGACGCGTTCGCCTTCCCGTCGGTCAAGGAGGGCTGGGGTCTGGTGGTGCTGGAGGCCCTGGCGTCCGGCCTCCCGGTCGTGACCTCCGACCTGCCGGTCTTCCGCGAGTACCTGACCCACGACGAGACCGCCCTGCTGGTGCCACCGGGAGCCGCGAGGCCGCTCGCCGCGGCGATGCGAGAGCTCGTATGCGATCCAGACCTCCGGCGCCGGCTCGGCTCCCGAGGTCCCGAGGTCGCGCGGCGCTTCTCGTGGGAGGCATCGGCTCGGGACCACGTCGAGATCTATCGACGGCTGTGGGCAGCGGAGGGCCGAGCCAGCTGAGGCGCGGCCTCCATGCCCCATCGAAGCCCGAGCAGGAAGTCGGCCCCCGACGTCTCCCCGACCGCGGCCGTCCGGCGGGCCGCCCGCGAGGCCCGGTCCGCGTCGCCGATCGCGGCGGAGACGAGCAGGTCGTGGGCCGGCTCGAGCGCCTGGCCTCGGGCCGCCCACCGGAGGAACCCTCGCGAGATCGTGTCGGTCTCCCCGGCTTCCGACGCTCGCATGGTGAGCGATTCGGCGGCGGGGCCGCCCCTCGCCCGGAGGGCGAACACGATGCCGGCGAGCGCGTCGTCACCGGACGGCGTGAGACCAGGTCCCAGGCCGACCAGCAGGCGGGCCGCCTCGTCGAGGGCACCCGCCGCGAGTCGCTCGCGAGCGCGGTGCGCCCGGTTCCGATACGGCTCGGCGAGGAGCGCCGAACCCCTCGCATCCTCGGTCGCGGCGACGACGTTGTCGGCGCTCGAGACGACCTCGGCGGGTGAGGGAAGCGCGCCCAGCCATGAGCGGGCTCCGACGAGCACGATCGCCGCCCCGTCGATCTCGAGATCGCCGTCGACGACGCGGGCCGGGGCGCCGGGGTGCGCCCGAACGGGCGTCGAGTCCAACACGGCGTGGAGCGGCCCGATGGGCACCCCATCGGCCACGGTCGCGAACAGACCGCCGGGAAGCGACACGTAACACGCGCGAGGGAACCAGGCGACGACGACGCCTTCTCCGCCCGCCTGCACGGCGGCCTGCACCCCGGCCCCGACGCGTGTCGCCCTCATCGGAGCGAGGCGTCGAGCGCGAGCAGCGCCTCCTCGAAGCACGCCAGCGGGGCACGGGCGATGCCCGCCCCGACCTGCCCGGTGCCGTCGGTGGCGTGCAGGATGCCGGTGTTGATCGCGGGCGTGATCTGCAGCTCCACGACCTTGCGGACGTCGACCCCGACCGGGGAGCCCTGCAGATCGAGCATGGGGAGCTTGAATCGGCTGCTGCGCCCGGTGCAGATCCTCGCCACCGCCTCGGTCGTCGCGACGGCGGCCGACATCGAGCCCCCCAGGAACGTCGCGACGGCAGGGGACGCCGCAGCGGCGGCACCGCCGAGCCCGATGAGCTCGAGCACCGCGCTGTCGCCGATGTCGAGCGCCCCGTCGTCGGGTCCGTACCCCGGATGGAAGAGCGCGTCCTCGACCGAGGGCGCCCCGGCGATGAACCACCGGTCCTCGGCGCCGGAGAGACGGATCCCGAACGTCGTGCCGTTGCGCGCCATGCCGATCACGATGCTCGAGCCCTCGACCTCGGCGGCCCAGCCGGTCGCACACCTCGCGGCGGCCATCGCGATGTTCAGGAAGAACAGATGATCGGAGGCGAGGAATCGTGCGACATCGACGGCAGCGGCATCCTCGACCTCCACCAGCGCCGGCAGCCAATGACGGATCAGGATGTTCGTCGCGGCCTGCGTGCGCATGTGGGCGTCGTCGCCCATCTGCAGGGCCTGCGCCACGAACGAGAACACGTCGACCGGGTCGCCGGCACGGATCACCGCGTCGAGGACCGGAGCGACCGCATCACGCAGGAAGACGAGCCGGTCGACGGCGGCGGGGGTCTCGACGCCGAACCATGCGGTCTGACCCGGTCCCTGGTTGATGCCCGAGTACGCACGGTGACCGCTCTGGTGGTCCTCGACGACGAGGACCGGCGCCGACGGCCCGAGGGCCGTCGCCATGGGCACGCTGGTCGCGTGGGCGTTCGCCGACTCGAGCACGACGCCTCGTTCGGAGACGAGTCGCTCGGCCTGCTCGGGAGCGGACGCCCATCCCTCGGCCATCACCGCCGCTCGCACCGATCGGCGAAGCGGATCGGAGAACTCCCGCCATGGCAGCGGGGGGCCGCAGTGCAGGATCGTGCGATCGTCCATGCCCGGCACGTCGTCGCGGGCCGTGCCGATCGACCGCAGCACCGGCGTCGCCGCGTCGAGACGGCGCACCACCTCGGCGTTGGCATCGTCGATCGAGCGGGCGGCGGGACCGTACAGGCGCGTGAGCGCACCGACCGACTCGGGCCGCCCGCCGGCGGGGATCTTCCAGTCCACGTCGACGGCGTCGGCCCCTTGGTCGATCACGGTCTCGGCGAACATCGACAACCCGACGTTGACGACGCGCACGTCGTCGGGAAGGGTGACCGGAGGCGGCGTGGGGGTGCCACTAGACTCCATGGGCCATGGAGCTTACCGCCTACTGGGAAGGCGACTATCGGGTTCGCGTTCCCGTGCGCGGGTTCGAGATCGTCTCCGACGAGCCCGTCGAGTTCGGTGGCGACGACGCGGGCCCGACGCCGACCGAGCTGCTGGTCGCGTCGATGGCGGTCTGTTTCACGATGGCCGTGGTCCACACCTTCCGCAAGCGGGATCGCAACCTGCCCGACGTCGCGGTCAAGGTCACGGCCGGGTACGACGGGCTGCGATTGAGCCGCTTCCGGCTCGTCGTGCACTCGAGCCTGCCACGGCAGGAGGTCGAGGCCCTGATGGACCGCGCGATCAGCTACTGCTACGTCTCGAACACGTTGTTGGGAGACCCCGAGATCGAATACGTCGTCGCGGACGGGCCGCTCACGTCGACGCCAGCCGCTCCGCCGCAGTGACGAGCCGGGCCTCGGCGTCGTCGAGCGCCCGGCGCTGCTCCGCGGCCACCTCGAGAAGGTCCGAGGCTTCCCCCGCGACCGACGAGGCCATCTGCCGCACGATCGTCGGCGCTGCGCCGCCGGCCGAGGTCCTGGTCATCACGATCGAGCGCGGGTCCAGGACCTCGGAGAGGTCGCGCCCCTCGAGTCCCAGCGGCCGGCCGTGCACCTCCTCCGCCGCGCGGTCGAGCATCTCTCCGGTCACGTCCACGCCTCGGAGCCCCTCGGCCGCGGCGCGCCGAACCGCCCTGCCCACCACCTGATACGCGGTGCGATAGTCGACGTCGCACGTCTGCATGACGAACTCCGCGAGGTCGGTCGCCTGGCTGAAGCCGGACATGAGCGAGTCGAGCATGCGTTCGGCGTTCACGGTCAGCGTCGATACGACCCCGGACATCAGCCTCGTGGTCCGCGCTGCGAGCTCGAGCGATCTCGGCACCTCGCCGTAGGCGAAGATCAGGTTGTCGCTGCGCGCCGACGGCGTCTTCACGACCGAGAGGAAGCCGGAGAGCCGCCCGATCGCGACGCCGGCCGATCCGCGCACGATCGAGAGGGCGTACGGGTTCCGCTTCTGCGGCATCAGCACGCTCGCTCTGGTGTACGCGCCGGCCAGGTCGACGTAGTCGAACTCCTGGCTGTCCCAGATCTCGAGGTCCTCGGCGAGCTTGCTCATGTTCGTGAGCAGGCTCGCGCTCGTGGCCAGCAGGTGCACCAGGCCGTCGGTCTGCCACATCGCGTCGCGGGTGTGCTCGATCACCCCGTCGAACCCCATCAGCTCGGCCTCGCGGGTGCGTGAGACCGATAAGCGGCTCCCGTTCACGCACCCGGCGCCCCCGGGGCTGCGGTTCACCCACTCCAACCCGTGGCGCAGGCGAACGGCATCGCGGAGCGCCGGATATGCGAACGTCAATAGGTAGTGCCCGAACGTCGACGGCTGCGCCTGCTGCAGGTAGGTCTGATCGGGGATCAGGGTCTCGGCGTGCCGCTCGGAGGTGGTCGCGACGGCGTCGGCGAAGCCGGCCGTGTCCTCGATCAGTCCGAGCACGAGGCGCCGCAGGCTCACCCGCAGGGCGATCCGGGCGGCCTCGCGCCGGGGTCTGCCGGCGTGGAGCCACCCCGCGTCGTTGCCGATCCGTTCGACGAAGTACCGTTCCCGGCAGTTGTAGGGGTCGCCGTACTCGGCTTCGTAGGGGAAGTCCTCCGCGCGGGTCCTGGACACTTCGAGCAGCACGCCGAGGAGCCTGGACGCCGCGTCGTCCGGCATCAGCCCTTGCTCGTGCAGCACCAGCACGTGGGCGAGGTCGGCGAGGTTCAAACCCTCGTGCAGCAGCGGCGCGTCGGCCACCTCGAGGGCGAATCCGGCATCCACGAGCTCGGGGGCCGGTGCCTCGGTCGACGGCCCGCTCTTCGATGGCACGGTCATGCGTCCGCCTCCTCGTCCAGGATCGTGGCCGTTCCGCCGGTGTGCACGAAGACGATCGGTCCGTCCTCGCCGCCTCGGATCATGTCGATCAGCACCCCGGCCGCCTTCGCCGTGAACACCCGGTCCAACAGCAGACCTTCGGTGCGAGCGAACAGCTCGGCCGCCTCGGCTCCCTGAGGCGACCGGCGTCCGTATCCGGGTCCGCGCGCGTCACGGACCTCGACGTCGCCCGGCTCCGCCCCCGGCACGCCGAGCAGCTCGGCGCAGCCGCGCGCGAGCTCGAGCACCCTGCGCGCGGACTCCTCCTGGGGTCGGCTCACCGAGGCGCCGACGACCCGCCATCGACGGGATCGGCCGGCCGAGCCCGCGACGAGCCCTGCCTGCGTGCCCGATGAGCCGGCGGCGACGACCACAGCCGAGGGTTCGACGTTCGCCGCTGCCAGCTGGTCGGCGAGCTCGCCGGCGGCCAGCGCGTATCCCACCGCGCCGAGCGGCGAGGCGCCACCCCGCGGGATCGTGGCCGGGCGCCTGCCGGCGGCGGCGAGCGATGCAGCCGCCTCCTCGATCCCGGCGTCGACCGATGACCGATCGGGATCGCCCGTGAACGAGACCTCGGCCCCGAACGCCCGTGCCAGTCGAAGGTTCGCCGGAGCGCGAGCAGGTTCGTTCCCGTACATGATCAGGTGGCAGGGCAGCCCGGCGACCCGTGCCGCGGCGGCGGTCGCCTGACAGTGGTTCGAACCGGGACCACCGCCGGTGAGCACGACGTCGCGGTCGCGTTCGAGCGCGTCGGCGAGGAGGAGCTCGAGCTTCCGCGCCTTGTTCCCCGCGAGGGCGAACCCCGTCAGATCGTCGCGTTTGACCCAGATCGGCCCCGATCCGAGGGCGGCTTCGGCCCGCTCCGCTCGCACCAGCGGCGTCGGCAGCGCCGCGAGCCGGATCCGCGGGAGGGTCCTCACAACCGTTGCCCGGGCCGGCTCGCTCGCGCGGCCGCCGCTCGGGTGAGCACCTCGTCGACCATCGCGCCGGCACCGCCGGTATCCGGGTGTGCGAGCGAGGGCACGAGCCCCTCGGGCAGCCGCGCCCGGACCTCGTCGTCGGCGAGCAACGCGTCCTCGAGCGTGGTGCCGGTTCGGCGTGCTCGCTCGAGCAGCTCCTGGAGTCGTGCCTGTGCGCGATGCTTGCCGAGCGCCGGCGACAGCGCTGTGAGCACACGCTCCGAGGTGGAGAACGGCGAGGCCTCGAGGTTCCGGCGCATCGCCTCCTCGTCGACCTCGAGGTCCTCGAGCAGCCGGCGCCCGAACGAGAGCGCGGCGCCGGTCAGCAAGCATGCCTCCGGAAGCGCGATCCATTCCGCCTTCCATGCCCGGCCGTCGCGCTCGTGCTCGGCGACCATGCCCTCGAGCATGACGCCGCCCTCGGCACGCACGAGCCGTGCGAGGGTCACGAGGTGTTCGGCGACCTCGGGGTTGCGCTTGTGGGGCATCGTGATGCTGCCGACGCTGGCCGCGCCGGCGGGCTCCCGCACCTCGCCGATCTCGGACCGCTGGAGTTGGGCGACCTCGTTGCCGATGCGGCCCAACGTTCCCGCGATCATCGAGAGCACCACGGTGAACTCGGCCGGACGGTCGCGTGTGGTGGTCCACGACACGCCGGGATCGCCGAGCCCCAGGCGCTCGCAGAAGACCCGCCTCAGCTCGATCCCCCTGTCGCCGAAGAACGCGAGGTTGCCGACCGCGCCCGCGAGCTGGCCCACCGACCACCGGGGGATGCCCTCGTCGAGACGGTCGAGATGGCGACGTGCCTCGTCCGCCCATGTCGCCGCCTTCAGCCCGAACGTGATGGGCGAGCCGGCCTGGCCGTGGGTGCGGCCCAGCATCGGGGTGTCGCGGTAGCGCCGGGCCAGGTCGAGAGCGGCATCCTCGATCGCCCCCAGGTCGCGGCGGGCGATCTCGCCCACCCGTCGCATCGCCAGGGCGGTCCAGGTGTCGGTCAGGTCCTGCACGGTGCCGCCGTAGTAGACCCATTCACGTGCCTCGGGCGGCAGGATCCGCCGGAGGCCGAGGATCAACCCGAGGGTCGAATGCCCGGTGCTGGCCGTCTCGGCCGCCACGTACTCGAGGTCCAGCGCGTCGACCGAGGCCCCGTCGCGGATGGCCTCGGCCGCCTCGAGCGGAACGATGGAGAGCTCGGCCTGCGCCTCGGCGAGCGTCGCCAGGATCTCCAGCCACGACCTGAGCCGTTCCCGCTCGTCGAAGATCGCCCGCAGCTCATCGGTGGCCCACAGGTGCCCGTACAGGGCCGATTCCGTCAGGCGGGCGCCCACGCCGACTCCGCAGCCCCCAAGACGATGCCGAGCCCCAGCCGGACCTCCTCGAGGCTCGCTCCCCACGGCACGACGACGAGCGAGCCGTCGTGTTCGATGCGATCTTCCAGCATGCAGCACTTCGTGAGGGTCGGCCCGTCGACGACGCCGACCCGCTCCCGCGGGCACATCTCGACGAAGGGAGGCACGTCGCCGTAGAAGTGATCGTGGATCTGACGCGAGCGGGCGCAGCCCACGAGGACCCAGTCGGCCCGCGGCGGCCTCGTGTCGAGGAAGTCGACGATCGCACCGGGAGCATCGACGCCGGAGCCCCGGCAGGGGAACAGGTAGCGGTCGGCCGGCATGCTCGCAGCGAGGTCGCGTAGATCCATCACGTCGGGGCGCACGTCGACGGGCGGGAGATCTTCGGCCAGGTCGAGGACCCGTTCCACCTGGTTCACGAGCTTGGCGGGCTCCGGCGGCGCCACCTCGACGATCCGCAACGGCACCGGCTCCGGCTCGAGGATGAAGTTCACGTGCTCGTACCGGCCACGAACCACCACGCAGCGCGCACCGGGCGCCGCCTGTCGAGCCGTGCGCGCGAGCTGGGTGGGCACGCCGGTGTCGACGTCGGGCGCGTGCACCTCGGTGGTCTCGTGCGGCTCGGCGAGGATCTCGGCCTCGGTGATCGGCGAGAACAACGGCTCGTCGGACGCCTTCCGCACGCGCACCACGGCGACGGCGTCGTCGTGCCGAGCGACGATGTACTCGGTCCGCCGGTACGCCTCGCGTCCCAGGAAGTGATCCCGGAGGTCCTCGGGTCTCAGCGGGACGTCGACGTCGGCCACCGCGACGCCACGGTACCGACGGGGAACGAGATTGCTCATGACTCGGATCCGGGCCGCTTCGTCGTCTCCTGTGACAACGCGATCGTGTCGGCGCGCAGGCCGAGCCGGAGCGCCTCGAGACCGAACACCTCCTGGATCGGCACGTTGCCGAGGTTGACCTCGTTCCCGAACCGGGTGATGAACCAGGCCTGCTGGTCCTTCCGCGGGGTCTCGAAGATCGCCCTCGCGAGGCCGATGTGTTCGATCAGGGCCTCGGCGATCTCCTCGCGCACCCCTCCGTCGGGATCGTAGAGACCGACCGTGCCGCTCTCTCGGCCTTCGGCGAGCGCCCAGACCGCGCCGGCCTCGAGGTCGCCCGCCATCTCCTCGACCCAGCCGCGGGGGGAGACGGGCGTCGTCGGGTCCTTCGAGCCGACCTCAGAGACCACGACGAACGCGCGCGATGCCTCGGCGATCAGGCGGCGCTTCTCCGAGAGCGGCATGCCGATCGAGCCGTTGGACACCTCGACGCATGGGAAGCCCATCTCGGCCGCCCACTCGAGGCACGCCTCGGCTCGCCCTTGTCCCCAGGCCACCTCGAGGAGTGTGCCACCGACGCAGGCACGTACGCCGTGGTCGGCGAGGATCGAGACCTTCAGCGGCACGTCGGGCTCGAGGTACGCGGTGCCCCAGCCCAGCTTCCAGAGGTCGATCGCGTCGCCGGCCCTCGTCAGCAGGATCTCGATCTCGGCCGGGGACGCGCCCTTGTCCAGCACGTGCGTCAGGCCGGACGAGCGAGGCTTCTCGTTCCGCGGAAGCAGATCGAGGAACCCGGGCGTTCCGTCCACCATCCGCCTATCGTAGATGAGTCTCCATCTTGGTGAAGTCCGGCCGGGCCGGCACGTCGCCTCGGATCACGGCCTCGACGGCTCGTACGGAGCCCTCAGCACCGTGCGACGGATCAGCTTCGCGTACAGCAGCGCCCCGTCGGGATCGAGGTGGAACGCGTCGTAGGTGATGTCGGGCCGGTTCGAGATCGCCGCCCAGTCCGCGAGCACCACGTCGCCGTTGCCCCGCGCGAGCCGATCGAGCCGTTCGTTCACGTAAGGGAAGTACCAGGCGTAGGTCGCGTGCTGCCGCTTCCCGTCGGGAGGGACGTTGGGTCTCGAGGCTTCCCGCAGGGTGATCCAGACGATCTTGCGGCCACCCTTGTTCCGGATCACGCGCAGGAGCCGATCTGCCTCCCCGTCGAATCGCTCCGCGAAGACGTCGTAATCGACACGCCGGCGTCTCCACAACGAGTTGTAGCCGAGGGCGACGACCACGACCCGGTCCAGCCGTCCGCCGCTCCGGAGCCGGGCGGCGGCATCGTCGAGCATCAGCGCCGGTTCGCCCAGCACCCGGATGCGCCATCGAGGCATGGTCTCTCGCAACGCCGTGATCGATCCGAGACCCACCGAGTCGCTGAGGAACGTGAGGCGCTCGGGCCATGAAGGGCCGAGCGGTTCCGGCTCGGGCGTCGGATCGACCGGGGTGACGCCGGCGGCGGACGCCGGACCGGCACGGGGGTCTGCGTCCCCCGATCCGCCGGCTGCCATCGCGATCACGAGCGCGGCGACGAGCACCGCGGCCAGCGCCGCGCCGGTGAGGTTCCTCGTGGTCGAGAGACGCTCGAGAGAAACCAGGGAGGGCTCCTGGGCGTGGATGGTCGGTGCACATGTCCCGAAGGGGACGGAACGAACATCCTAGCCCCTGCGCGCCGCGGGTCTCGCACGGCTACCATCCCATCCGTCGGCGCGCCGGAACGGGGAGGAGGTGGCTTGAGCGTGAGGATCCTGGTGGTGGGCTCGGGCGGGGTCGGGTCGGCGTTCGCCCCGATCGCCGCGCGCCGCGACTTCTACGAAGACATCGTGTTCACGGACATCGACGAGTCGAAGGCCCGCCGGGTCGCCGATCGGTACGGCGGCCCCGGGAGGTTCTCCGCGGCCAGGCTCGACGCGACCGATGTGTCGCAGGTCGCCGAGGCCGTCCGAGCCCACGGGTGCGATGTGGTCCTCAATGCCGCGGACCCCCGCTTCGTGATGCCGATCTTCCGAGGGGCGCTGGAGGCGGGCGCGAACTACCTCGACATGGCGATGTCGCTCTCGGAGCCGCACCCCGAGCGGCCGCACGAGGAGACGGGGAAGAAGCTCGGCGACGACCAGTTCGCGATGGCCGATCTGTGGGAGGACCGCGGGTCGCTCGCCCTGGTCGGGCTCGGCGTCGAGCCCGGCGCCTCCGACGTGTTCGCCCGCTTCGCGGCCGACCATCTGTTCGACGTGGTCGACCAGGTCGGTGTGCGCGACGGCGCGAACCTCGAGATCGAGGGGTACGACTTCGCTCCCACGTTCTCGATCTGGACCACGATCGAGGAATGCCTGAATCCGCCGGTGATCTGGGAGAGGGACCGTGGCTGGTTCACGACCGCTCCGTTCAGCGATCCCGAGACGTTCGCGTTCCCCGAGGGCATCGGCGACGTCGAGTGCGTGAACGTCGAGCACGAGGAGGTGCTCCTCGTGCCTCGGTGGATCGACTGTTCGCGGGTCACGTTCAAGTACGGCCTGGGCGACGAGTTCATCCAGGTGCTCGAGACCCTCCACAAGCTCGGCCTCGACCGGGTGGAGAAGGTCCGCGTGCGTGACACGGAGGTGTCTCCCCGCGACGTGGTCGCGGCAGCGCTGCCCGACCCCATGACGCTCGGCGACCGGATGACCGGGAAGTCATGCGCGGGCACGTGGGTCGCGGGCACGGGCACCGACGGCTCACCGCGGGAGGTCTACCTGTACCACGTGGTCGACAACGAGCAGACGTGGAAGGACGACGGCGCCCAAGCGGTCGTCTGGCAGACCGCGATCAATCCCGTGATCGGCCTGGAGCTCCTCGCGAGCGGCACGTGGTCGGGCGCCGGGGTGCTGGGCCCCGAGGCGTTCGACGCCGTGCCGTTCATGGACCTGCTCAACGAGTACGGGAGCCCGTGGGGCATGGTCGAGATGAGCCC
>Ga0055467_10000003_pt1 | contig 12419 bp, 17 predicted proteins | sample MayberryNW_Catta_4_FD_57673 | JGI IMG/M metagenome (GOLD analysis project Ga0055467, IMG submission 57673) | Wetland microbial communities from San Francisco Bay, California, USA, that impact long-term carbon sequestration - MayberryNW_CattailB_D2 | ecosystem: Environmental > Aquatic > Marine >... | reverse complement strand
CGTCGATCCGATCAAGAACCTGGTCGTGCCGCGCTTCCTCGCGCTGATGGTGATCACCGGTTTGCTTGACGTGTTCGCGGTCGTCTTCGGCCTCACCGCCGGCATCGCGGCTTCGCTGCTCTACGGCCAGCCGCTCGGCGGCTTCTTCGCGACCCTGTTCACCAACGCGCTGATCACCGACCTCTGGGGCTCGGTGCTGATGTGCACGCTGTTCGGCGGGATCATCGCCGTCGTCTGCTGCTACAAGGGGATGACCGCCTCGGGCGGTCCCGCCGGGGTCGGCCGCGCCGTCAACCAGGCCGTCGTGATCTCGTTCATCGGCGTCTTCTTCTTCCTTTACGTCTTCACCGCGGTGCTGCTCGCCAGCAATCCTGAACTGCAGACGATTCGATGAGGCGGGCGATCGCGGCGACCGGCTGGCTCGACGTGCCGCGCGGCTGGGTCGATGCTTTCGGTGAGATCGGCCGCTTCAGCGCCCGCGTTGCCGGCCTCGTCTACTCGGGCCGGGTGATGAAGTTCTTCGGCGAGAGCCTGCGCCAGGCTGGGATCTTGATCCTGGGCTCGGCCGTGGTGATCTGGGCCTTTGTCTTCCTGCTCGGCCTCAATTGCGGGCTGATCGGGGCCTACTTCGTCCGCTCCTACGGCGTCCCGGGCTACGCCGGCCTGTTCTCGGCTTACTGCGATCTGCGCGAGGGGCTGCCCTATGCCTTCGGCTACATCCTCTCGGCCAAGGTCGGCACCGGGATCGTCGCCGAGCTCGGTGCGATGCGGATCTCCGATGAGATCGACGCGCTCGAGGTGATGGGGATCCAGCCGGTCACCTTCCTCGCCGCGACGCGCCTGCTCGGCGCCTGGATCGCCTTGCCGTTCCTCTTCCTCGTCGGGATCGGGGTTGTCTACTTCGCCAGCTACCTGGCGGTGATCGAACAGGTTGGGGACGTCTCCTCGGGCGGTTACCTGTTGATCTTCTGGAGCTTCCAGGATTTCGTCGACATTCTCTTCAGCCTGACCAAGGGGATGGTGATGGCGACGATCATTGTCTTGGTCGGCTGCTACTACGGCTACACCGCCTCGGGCGGACCGGTCGGCGTCGGCACGGCGACGGCGAAATCGATGGTCGTCAACATCATCATGGTCCACATCGTCGGCATGCTCGGCACGTTGATCTTCTACGGCGCCAATCCGCGGGCGCCGATCGGCGGCTAGCTCGCGGCGGCCGCGACGGCCCTTGCCTTCACCGGCTTGCGGTGGCGGCGGAACATCTCGCGCACCCACTCGACTCCGCGACGGTCCAGCAGCGGCTCGCGGAACTCCTCGAACCCCTTCGCCGCCGGCGAGTCCGGTCGCAGCGGACCCTCCTCCGGCGCCGCCAGCGGGTAGAAGAGCGAGGCGGCGGTCAGGTCGGCGACGCTGAAGCTGTCGCCGGCCAGGTACTCGTCATCGCCGAGCTCGGCCTCGAGCCGGTCGAGCGCGGTGAGCACCTTGGCGCGGCTCCACTCGGCCTCGGCCGGGTCGCCGGCGCGGAAGCGGAGGGCGGTGTAGAGACGGGCGTAGGCGGCGGTCGGGCCGCTGAACCTCGCCAGCTGTGGCGGCGCGGTTTGAGCCATCAGCTCGGCGAAGCGCTCGCGGTCGCTGCCGAACTCGTGCCAAACCAGCTGCCTTATGTATGGGCCCAGCTCCTCGTCGAAGAACCCCTCCAGCGCCAGTGCCCGGCTGCGGTCCTCTGCGTCGGCCGGGTAGAGGGGCGGCTCGGGGTAGCGCGCCTCGAGGGCGGCGATGATCGCGGTCGAGTCGCCGATGTTGCGGCCGTCGAGGCGCAGCACCGGAAAGGTGTAGTGAGCGCCCCGGGTCAACCAGAGGGCGACGGCGATGTGGGCGCCGGGGGTGGGTGAGCGGCGCCGGTGCTCGACTCCCTTCCAGGCCAGCGCCCAGCGCGCCTTCTCGCTGTAGTGCGAGATGTCGATTTGCCACAGAATCGGCAGACTATTGTCACTCATAGTTTGAGCAGTCCGATTTGTGGCAGCATAAGGGCGATGGCTCCTTTGGGCGATTCCGAGATCGATGCCAGGCTAGCGGAGCACCCCGGTTGGGAGCGGGCCGGCAGCGCGATCCGCAAGCAGTTCAAGCGCGGCGACTTCGTCGGCTCGGTCAACTTCGTCCGCAGCCTGGTTGAGCCGGCGGAGGCGATGAACCACCACCCCGACCTCGAGATCTCCTGGGACACCGTCACCGTCTCCCTCTCCACCCACGCCGATGGCGGTATCACCAGCGCCGACTTCGAGCTGGCGACGAAGATCGACGCACTCGCCTGAGCCGACGCCGCTACGGTGGCGGAATGGCCGACGAGCTACAGATCGACGAGCGGCTCTCGATCCCGCTGGCGGAGGTCGAGCTGCGGGCCAGCCGTTCGTCCGGACCGGGCGGCCAGCATGCCAACGTCACCGCCTCGCGGGTGGAAGCGGTGTTCGACGTGCGGGCGTCCGCCGCGCTTGACGATGCCCAGCGAGCGCAATTGCTCGAGCGCATCGGCCCGGTCGTCACCGCCGTCGCCCAGGAGGCGCGCGGTCAGGCGCGAAACCGCGAGCTGGCGTTGGAGCGGTTGGCCGGGAAGGTCGCCGCGGGATTGGTCGTGCCGCGGCGGCGGCGCCCGACCAGGCCGAGCCGGGTCGCGAAGGAGAATCGGCTGGAGCGCAAGCGCCGCGTGGGTGAGCGCAAGCGGGCGCGGCGGCGGCCGACGGCGGAAGGCGAGTGATTGGCAGACTCGGGGCCCATGGCCAAGCGCAAGAAGCGACGTCCACGCCAGAAAACCGCGACGAGCGAATACACCGACGCCGAGGGCAACGTCCTCACCCTGCGCCAGTCGCTCAGCCCCGGCACGATCGCCAAGCTGGCCGAGGGCCCGGCAACCGCCGCGACCTCCCAGGACGATGCCTGGCGCCGCCGCCAAGAGCTGCTCTTCGAGCGTCTGGCCGTCCGCTGGGAGATCGCCGGCCTCCCCCTCGATGACCAAAGGATGCTGCTCGGCCGCTACCGCATGGCCGACCCCTCCACCCAAGAATGGGTCCGCCGCACAATCGCCGAGCACATCGACCGCTTCATCCCGCAAATCTCGGAATAAGGGCAACGAATCGGCTCTCGCGGCTGCACCGGTTGAGCAGGTCTCGCCAATGGGCTGGTACTCGACTCGCTCGGCCATTGACGTGTGGAAGAGCGTCGAACGAGATCGTTCGACAGGCAACGACGCGACGTCACTCAGCGCAGCAGTTCACCCGCATGCACGGCCGACTGCGTGGGCGCCACAACCTGATCGATGTAGCAGAGCAGGCCACAGCACTTGAGGTCGCGAATCGCATTGCGAATGCTGTCGGGTTCGGTCGGGTCTCGATCACCCGCCAATCGGAGAACCAGCTCGTCGGCGGTCAGGTGCTGCGGGTGCAACTCGAGCACCATTTCCAGGACGGCTTGCTCGATCTGGACTGGCCGGTAGGTCGGTAGGCACTCCTCATGCCCACGATGTCCTCTGTGTTTCGCACTGATCGTCTCCTTTGCATAGCTGCCTTGATCAACCCGCTGCACCTCGTCCCTTTCCCGGCCGGTCTGAAAGGCGGTAGCTGACCCCGAAGGGGCTGCGATCCGGTGGCAGCCCGACTACCTCAACCGCTCCCAGCATGCTCAGCCGCCGCAGCAGATGGACGAATCGCAGCCATTCCGGCTCCTCGCTGCAGGCCTCGTGCAGCTCCCCGACCGTGAGCGGGTGCCCCACGCGCCGCAGCGCATCGATGATCTGGATCTGGCACGGATGCAGAAGGCGGCCGGCCAGCGCCGCCCACCAGGCACCGTCGACCGGATCTCCTCCCCCCTTGAAACTCCACATACCTGGCATCCCTCTCCTTTCACCTGCGGTTCGCGCGTTTCTCTTTTGCGCCGCCCAGCTCTCGTCCGAACCCCTCGAGGAGCGCGCCGGCCGGTACACCGAGCACATCTGCCAACCTGGCCACCGTGTCGATCCGCGGAACCCGCTGCCCCCGCTCCAGGAGACTGATCGCGGTGCGATCAAGACCGGCGCGCAGGGCTGTCTCGCTTTGGGAGAGCCCGCCTTCTTTGCGGCAACGGCGGAGGTTCTCTCCGAACCGGGGGCCAAGGTCAGCCGGTGGGGTCGCCCATACCCTCAAGACGCATAGGGGGATATCGAGAGGGCAGTGCTCCCGCTTTCCATTCGCCTCGCGTTCAGCTGGAGAAGCTTCAAGCAATTTGCAGAGCGTGTCCGGACTGCACTTGAAGCGAGAGGCTGTCAATGCTCTGTTCAGGAATTTGTTTGACGAGCAAACAGACGCTGGAATTCGGACCCGCAATACCGAGGAGCCGCTGTTCCGGGTAACGGTCGGCCTCGCTGCGTTTGAATCGCCAATGAGCGAGAAGCACCGCAAGGCATCGGACTTAGCAAGAATGGTTAAGGACTCGCCGGTTCCGTTTCCGCTGCGCCTTTCCAAAGTCTTTGAGGATGAGACATCGTTGCGAATCATCGCCGAGACGAACGTGAGGGCGATGAGTGCGACGCAGTTTCATGCAGAGTTCGGTCATGAATTGCAAGGCGTTGGCATCGCTGGTGTTCGTCGTCGCTTTAAGCGACTTGAGAAGATCGGTTGGTTAGCGCAGGTTGACGCCAAAACCGGCGGAGGCGGCGGGGAGCTACAGAGAAATTCTACCGGGCAACGGGTCCAGCGATCTTTGGGAATAGCCCCTGGACTGACGTGCCAAAGCTGATAAGCGAGACCTCTGCATGGATGGATTTCGAATATCTATCTGATCTTGTCAAAGAGGCAATGGAGGCCGGTACATTTGATGCTCGAACAGATCGCCATCTGACGTGGTCGTTGCTACTCCTTGATCGGGTCGGATGGGGAAAACTTGTCGATGGGTTGAAGACGTTACGTGGCTTTCTCCTTGATGAGCAGCAGCGCGCAAAGGTTCGCATGGGGAATTCAGGTGAGCAACCGCTCAGGATGACGATCGGTATGGCGGCGTTTGAATCGCCAAAGACGGAGGAAAGAGAACCCTGAGCGCAGACTGAAGGGGGGCGGAGCAACCGGCAGCGCTCGCAGCGCGCGAAGGCAGCTACCAGCGCATAGGCCCAAGCCGAGAGCGTGGCAGCCGCACCGCGACTCGCCGCCCACAGTTGGCGCCGCCGGGGGATGCTTCCCGGGCGAGGTCCTCTATTGCCGCCCTATCCTGAACGCGAGTCCCAGATTCAACCCCGACCGTGGTTCCGTCGCTCAGCTCTGATCCTTGGCTCTACAAGGGAATCCACTGGGCCTGGTTGGAAGCCTTTTTGGAGCCCGCGACCTCAGCTTCAAACGCCGGCGGGATGGATCTGGCGAGAGGCACGGAGCCCATCTGGGGCGTTCGAGCAGATCGGGCGAGGCCGTTATCTCCTGCGGTAATCACCGCTCCTGCTTCGACGTGATTGCGAACCGCCCCCGTTCGCCGTGCAGCTCGGCGGGGTCTTACCCGGTCCGGTGGCCGAGCAGCCGACCCAGACGAGCGAGGACCGAAACCGCCCAGCGCAAGGGTCGGCTGCTCGGAACGAGCAGGTCGGCGTGCTCATGCCAGGCCATCGCCATGATGATCGCGGTGGACGGGCGCTTGAGGCCCTTGAATCTTTCAGAAGCAACAAAGCGGTATTGCTGCTCGATGAACTCGTCGAAGCGTCCGCCGGGGCGATGGAAGTTGCGCACGCGGACCGTCTCCCCCGGGATAGTGCGAAATGTGTGATCGGTGTTGACCGGGACCGAGGCGGAGTCACCGGCGCCGAGCGTGCGCCACTGGCCGCCGATCATGACCTCAAAGGCCCCCTCGAGCACCTCGTACTCCTCCACCTGGCTCGGGTGGCGGTGCGTCGGCGGCGCAAAGGCGCCGGGGGGCAGGATCCACTCCATCTCCACGTACTCTCCACCCGTTTCCTCGTTCGACCTGACGAGCAGGTACTCGCCGAGACCCTCCGGCATGACATAGCGGTCGCCCGCGCGTGGCACACGCGGAACCTAGCGGAATGACGCTTTGGGCACCGGCCCAGACTCTGCCTTGATTTCTCTCGGTCGCGAAACTCTTGGCTGCGTTCGGCGAGGGGTAGCCGGTCAGTCGCGTGATGCACTCGGATCGTAAGGACCCTTCCGGCGCGATCTTGACATGTATCTGAAGCCGCACAAACCTGCTTTTGGGTCTCCGTGCGCAGCGCCCGATTTACGTCAGCAACGCCTCGATCCGTGCGCGTCTCGGATCATCTGCGGGCAGAAACCTGTCTAGCCAGCCATTGATATAGGAGCGGTCAAGCTCACCGCGACGGGTCTTGGCGACCGCCTCGATGTCTACCCAGTCCTTGGAGCGATCAAAGAGCGCCTTGCAGATGAGCAAGTCCTCGATCGAGAGAACCGGGATGGTGGTCTCGCCGAACGGCTGATGCTCGACCCGCTTGGCCATCGAGGTGTGAAAGTCGGTATTGGCAAGAAAGAGGTCGACGTAAGCATCGCCCCAAGACGAACGCGCCTGACCATCCCGCCGTAACGCGCGCCTGAGGCGACCTTGGTCGGCGAGATCGTAGACACCGCTCAAGACCGAGAGCACCGTATCCTCGTGTTCGGGGGAGAGGAAGATGTTGATGTCGATGTCGAGCGTCGAACGCGGCTCGCGGTGGTAGTTGAGCGCGATCGCCCCACCGAACGCGTAGGGGATGTTCCGTTCGGCGAGAACTTCGTTGAGCTTGACGACTTTCTGATCCCAGGTCGGCTCCCGCTCAGCTCCGAGCGGTTCTTCTTCTGCCACTACGCCGCCTTCTGCCCTGGTGGCAGCTTAGGGATGCCGGGGAAGCGCTCGTCTGGGTCCTTGCCGAGGCCGGTCTGGGCGGCCATTCGCTCCGCGTAGCGGGAGAGCTCGATCATCGCCCGAGCGTGGGCGGCCGGAGAGGCGTCCCGCCAGCGCTCGATCACCTCGGCGTCACGGTCGGCGACCGGGCCGAGGAAGGCTGTCAGTTCTGCATCGGGCTTGGGCATGGCAAATACCTGCTCAAGTGTACCCCTGGACCCTTGCCTGTCAGCGACCAATCCGGCAGGCGGATGATCGCTGACAGGATGGGCGCGGCTGGGCTCGAACCAGCGACCTCTCGCGTGTGAGGCACACCGAAAGCGAGCCGAAAAGCGCCCGCAAACCCGCATTCCCAAGCGGAATGACGCACCTTCCGCCATCGATTCTCTGAACAGCTGGATTGCCGCAGTTTGCGGTCGATAGTGCCCGCTTTGGGTACTGGTGCCCAGCTACACTGCTGCCACCCCCTCAGTTCGCTTCGGCGGCTGAGATGCGGAGCCGCCTGCGGGCGGCTCTTGCGCTTTCAGGGGCGGCCTCCACTCCCGGCGCTACCATCTCGGCATGGCCGCATCGCCAACCAAGCGAGTCGAGTTCGACAGCGAGCTGCTCGATCGTCTGCACGAGCGTCGCCCCGAGATGGGGGACCGCGAGCTGCTTGAGTCGATGGCGAAGATGACCCTCGGCCGCGAAACCCTGCGCCGCGTACAGGAGCGCAACACGCTCTCCGAAGACGAGGCAATCGAGCTTGGCGTCAAAGCCGTGCACGAAGCCCGGCACAAACGCCGAGCCGCCGGTTGAAGCGCCTCGTTGTCGACGCCAGCACGCTGGTCTCCGGCGTAGCCAGCCGCCCAGGCGGCGGCGCGCCCTGGCTGATCCTGGAGGCGCTCTTGGACCACGACTTCGAGGCCCTCGCCTGTCCGAAGCTCATTGAAGAGTTCAAAGATGCCTTGGACGGCGCGTATTTCCTAGAGCGCTTCGATTCCGATGATTTGGCAGAGATAGCTGCCAACGTTGAGAGGGCGGCCGTGCGGCACGAGAATCCGACCAAGATCGAGCCGGTGCTGCGTGACCCGGACGACGATTATCTGATCGCGCTCGCCCGTGAGGCGCGCGCCGAGGCAATCGTCACAGGCGACCGCGACCTGCTCGATCATGCCGGTCTACAGCCGCCAGCGATCAACGCCAAGGAAGCCTGCGAGATGATCAGGCTGACCACCTAACTGTTCGCCGGGGTACGCTGGAAACGGAGTCCAGCTCGACCGTACTCCCTGCCAAGATTTCCCAGATGGAGCAGCGCCACGTCATGCTTAGCGGCGATGTCGAGGTTCCTTCGTGGTCGAGGAAGCCTTGGCCGGTGGCCGCTTCCTGATCGCGCCGGAGTGGCCGTCGAAAGAGATCTCCGCCGACGCGATCTTGGAGCGCACGGGGGGAAGGCGCATGTCCCCGAGGGGTTCGACAAGCACTTCGGCGATCTGCCTACCACGGCGAGGGATAGTCTCACAGTCCTCGAGATTCACCCTCCCGATCAAGGTTGACGAGCAAAGCTGACTGAGGAACTATGGCTCCGAGCCACCTATCCAAACGGCGACACGCGCTTGGGTCTTCCAAGGCAGTTAATGAGTATCGTTACATCGAACCGAGGCCGTCGGGGATAGGCGAAATGGATCCTCGTATAGTGGAGTTGACGGCCACATTTACGGATGCGACTGAGAGTCGTTACCCCACGAGTACGGCGATAGCCCACAGCACAGGCCGGCCGGCACGTATTGTAGTACAGCGCGCCAGAGGAAGATGCAACTCTACGCCCCCAGTTTCTCCAGTTGGTTAGTTTCTTGGCAAAAGGCGGGTTAATTCCACATGGTGTGATCTCGGCTGGCCTTGTAATAGCTCGGCCGCGGCATGGTTGAAAGACAACCCTACGGGGTCGCCTTGTGACACGTATGTGAGCCATCCCAATAAGGCGCAGCGGACCGACACGCGGGTGTCCTTGATAGGCGCACACGCGTATCGTGCTGTCCGGTGACGCACGACCAGCCCGTACCCTGCCGTGTTGCGGATGCAGCGCGTCTCCTCGTATAGGTACTTGCCATTGGTGCTGGACGGACCGTAGGGCGTTGGGGCACTTTTTGAGTGAATCGGATGCGATCACGGTGATCAACTCGGACGGGCTCGATGGATGAGGATGGACTGTGATCGGGACCGACCGACCGACACGCACCGTGCTTGGTGCTTCGACAGTGCCATTAGCACCCATACTCGCGCTGGCGCCGAAAAGAGCAATGGAAACACCTACAAGGCAACATCCACCTATGAGTCGTCTAGTCAATGGGCCACCGGCGGAGCGACTCGGCCAGCTGCTCCAGCGAGTCGGATACGTAGCGTGAATTCTGGCTGGAAGGATGGTTGAGCGAGAAGAGAGTCACGTCGCGCCCTCCGATGACAGCTCGATTGCGCTCCAGGTGTGGTCCCTCTTCCATACCGTAGCCGTCCTCCGGTACCGACCACGGTCGGACCACGTCACGGAGGTCAGAGCGGCCAAACAGAAGGATTACGGACGGATTGAGGATCTCGAGCTCCTCCTTCAAGAGGAACTCGGGGCAGTTGGCGATCATCGCCTCAGTTGGATTTGATCGCTCAGTCCCGGGGGCGCACTTGATCGTCTGCACATAGGCGCAGCGCTCCCAGATGGCCGCCAGTGCCTCGTTGGAAACGCTGTCCTGGTCGGTTGGGATCGCTTCGCGATCCATGTTGGCGAGCACGACTCGGAGGTACTGCATAGCGCCCCGGGAGAAGGCCTCACCGTTCTTTCCCCGCCTGCCTTCCTCCATCGAGCGAATGTGGTCTTCGCAGACGTAGTAATGGGCGGCAAGGCCGCCGAAGTTGTTGAAGTTCATACCCAGCAGGGCAACGCGCGTGTCGAAGTACGACCGACCGATCCATGGCAGCGCGATGCCCGAATTAACCGGGTCCTCTGGATCAGGCGCGCTGGCCCAGCACTCGCGCGACTTGGGGCAAGAGCAGCTGAGGTCGACGTCGCGTCCGCCCGGCAGCAGATTCCGGTCGCGGTAGAGTTCAACGAGGGCTTCGGTGCTCTCGCGATGCTGTGGGGTGGCAAACACGCGCTTCTCCCAGCGCTCCAAGAAATCACCGAGGGTCGTGCTGGCTGCGCTCTGCTGACCCTGGCTTTTCGCTCCCTCCACCTGGACCTCCCGAAATTGTTTTGGCATGTTAGCCAGTTGTTTGGAGGGCTGACCGCGGTCGGGTCGAAAAAGCGGTGATATCCGATGGCGCAATGCCCCTGCGTCGATCACAAGGGAGTCGGCATTCCAGCGAGCCGACCGAAATCGGTTTCGTGAGAGCAGCAATCCCCCGCAACCGGGCTCGAGGCGGAAGCAGCACCTGTCGCGGCGCTTCCGGTCTTTGTTCTCGGCGAGCCAGGCAGCTTCGTCGACGGGCCTATCAGAAGCTCGGTCGGGCTCGCGGTACTTGAGGATGCCGGTGCCCGATGACTGCAGGCTTCTCGGCCTATAGAGACGATTCGGGTTGGTGACGAAGCTGTCGACCACGACCGCAACGGATTCCAGCCCCTCAAGGGCATCTATTGTCTGCTCGTAGTCCAAGCAAATAAACATTCCAGACGTCTCGGACGGCAGCACTGCCGACCGCAGTCCCCCTCACGGACTATCACTGCGCTGCCGGTGATCCTTGTCCCGGCAGCCCGACACACTATGAACTCCCCAAACGGGTGTTCGCTTGGACGGATGTTGTGGGGCAGTTGGCCGCTTTCGCGGACAACGAATCCGATGGCATCGAAACGCATAGCGCTGGACGCGCCGACCATCGAGGCGATTGCTCGTCGGGTCGTCGAGCTGCTGGATCGTCGCGGCCTCGCCGGCGGGTCGGAGCTGGTCGACGCCGCTGAGCTGGCGCGGCGGCTGGGGATCGAGCGGTCTTGGGTCTACACACACGCGATCGAGCTGGGGGCGGTCAAGCTCGGCTCGGGGCGAAAGCCTCGTCTCCGCTTCGATCCGCAGATCGCGGCTCGGGTGCTGCACAGGATCGGCGAGGTCCCGGCGGCCGACCCGCCCGCCCGCTCGGGTGAGCGGGCAGGTCGGCCGCTGAGGCCCGAGGGGCCGGCGCCGCTGCTTCCCATCGAGGGCGGCGGGGCGAGTTGACCTCCGGCGTAGTCTCATCCAGGGAGGCGAGATGGCACGGAAATCGACAGGGCAGGTGGTCGAGCTGGAGCGGCAGGGAGGTCGCACCTTCGCCATCCGCTTCCGCGCCTACGGCAAACGCCGCTACCTGACGCTCGGTACGGCCGTTGAGGGCTGGACTCGAGGCAAAGCCGAGGACGAGCTGGCGAACGTCCTCGCGGACGTGAGGCGCGGCATCTGGACGCCCTACGAGCCACAGGAGGCGAAGGAACCCGCGGCGGAGCCGACCTTCCACGAGTTCGCGTCCGAGTGGCTCGACGGGCTGCGGAGCGAGGGGCTGTCGGAGAACACGCTCAAGGACTACGGCTGGCAGCTGAGCAATCACCTGCTGCCGTTCTTCGCCAAGCACCAGCTCTCGGAGATCACGATTGCCGAGGTCGACCGCTACCGGCAGGAGAAGGTCCGCGAGGGGGAGGTCTCGGCAACGTCGATCAACAAGACGATCACGCGGTTGGCGCAGATCCTCGAGGTCGCTGTCGAGCGGGAGTTGATCGACCGAAATTCGGCGCGCGGGAAGCGGCGGCGGTTGAAGGAGCGAAGGCCGGAGCGGACCTGGCTCGACCGGGCCGAGCAGATCGTCGCGCTGCTCGACGCCGGCGGCGAGCTTGACGCTGCGGCGAGGGTGGACCGGAAGGCAACGCCGCGCCGGGCGCTGTTGGCGACCTTGACGCTCGCCGGGCTACGGATCAGCGAGGCGCTCGATCTGCGCTGGCGCGACGTCGATCTGCCCGCCGGGCGGCTCCGGGTCGCGGACTCGAAGACGGACGCCGGGGTCCGCCAGGTCGATCTGGTCCCGGCCTTGCGCGAGGAGCTTTCGATCCACAAGGCCCAGACGAGCTTCGCCGGTCCCAACGACTTCGTGTTCCCGACTGAGAGCGGCGCGCGGCAGGACCGCAACAACGCCCGCCGCCGGATCGTCGTCAGATCGGTCGAGCGGGCGAACGAGAACCTGGCGGCGGCCGGGCGCAACCCGCTGCCGGAGGGCATCACGCCGCACTCGCTGCGCCGCACCTTCATCTCGCTGCTGCTCGCGACTGGCGCGGAGGTCCCCTACGTCATGCGCCAGGTCGGGCACACCGATCCGAAGGTCACGCTATCGATCTACGCGCAGGTGATGTACCGGGGCGAGGGCGAGCGGGAGCGGCTGAAAATAGTTTCCGAGGGCTCGGATTGGGCACTGCTGGGCACGTGCGGCGATTTCACGGTGCCCGAGCCGGGCGAGCAGCTGACTTTGGAGGCTGTCGAATCCCGCTCAGATGCAGGGGATTCGACCGATGGGCGCGGCTGGGTTCGAACCAGCGACCTCTCGCGTGTGAGGCGAGCGCTCTCCCACTGAGCTACGCGCCC
>Ga0055467_10000002_pt1 | contig 13839 bp, 17 predicted proteins | sample MayberryNW_Catta_4_FD_57673 | JGI IMG/M metagenome (GOLD analysis project Ga0055467, IMG submission 57673) | Wetland microbial communities from San Francisco Bay, California, USA, that impact long-term carbon sequestration - MayberryNW_CattailB_D2 | ecosystem: Environmental > Aquatic > Marine >... | reverse complement strand
CCACCCGGGCTCCACCCGGGCTTTCGACGCCCGCCACGGCACAGTCGTCGACCCCCTTGCATGCGGCGAGCGCCTCCTCGACCTCGGCCGGATCGACCTTCTTGCCGGCGACGTTGATGCGGCTATCGGCGCGGCCGCCGATGTGGAGGTTGCCGCGGTCGTCGAGGCGACCGAGATCGCCGGTCGCGTACCAACCATCGGGGTGCGCCGGCTGATCGATCACCGTGTATGGGTGGGCGGGGGGGCGTCGCCGGACCAGCACCTGGCCATCGCTGTCGATCTCCAGCTCGACGCCCTCCAGCGGGCGCCCGACGCCTTCGTCGGCGCCGCCCGCAGCGAGGGTGACCTGCCCGCCCTCGGTCAAGCCGTAGTGTGAAAGCAGACCAGCGCCGGTGGTCGCACGCCAGGCCTCGACCAGGTCCGGCGGCACCGGCTCGCCGGCGGCAATTGCCGCCCGCAGTTGCAGCGCGGAGGCGAGCTCGGGGCAGTCAGCGAGGATCTGCAGGTAACGGCGGAGAAGGAAGGGCACCGAGAGCAGCACCGTCGGCTGCCCTGTGACGACCACCTGCTCGAACTCGGCCGGTGCCAGCATGCCCTTACCCAGGAGGACGGTCGAGCCGCTCAACAGCCCGGCCAATACGCCCGCCCCCAGGCAGTAGAGGTGAGCCAGCGGCGTCGTGCACCAGAGCACGTCGCCTGGCGTGTAGGCGGCGGCCCGGGCGAACGAGCCAGCGTTGGCGAGCATGTCCCGCCAGCCAAGTGCGACCACCTTGGGCAAGCCGCTGCTGCCCGAGGTGCAGAGCCCAAGCGCCGGCCGCGAGTGGCCATCGATGGAGGCTTCGACAAAGATCGATCCGGCCCGCTCCAGCTCGCGATCGGTCGCCGCGGCGTCAAGCAGAAGCACACTGCCACCGCGGCAAGCCTCCGCGAGTAGCAACTCGAGGTCGGCGACGGTTGGGCTCACCCGCCGCGCTCCGCGCTGCTCGGCCGGCCGCTCGGCGGCGCGGGCAAGCAACTCAGCAAGCTCGGCGTAGCTGCGTCGCTGCTCCCGATCGGCAAGCGCGATCCGCTCTGGGCTGCGCGCGGCGGTCGTCGCGATCGCCTCGCTCAACGCCTGCGTCGCTGCCGGCCCACCGCTCACCTTGTCTCCCGGTCCGATGCGGGGGCAAGCGCGACCGCGGTGAGCAGCAGCTCACCCTCGACCGCCCAACGACCATCGAAGCCGGTCAGCTCACGCCCGTCGACGATGGGTCCCCCCACCAGCAGCCGCACCGAGTAGGCCCTCGTCGCCCAGTCGAGAGTGACGATCGCGTCTTCAAACCCAAGCCAGCGCTCCGCCAGCGGGTACCACGCCTTGTAAACGGCCTCCTTGGCGCTGAACAGCAGCCGGTCCCAGGCGATCCCGGGATCCTCGCGCGCTAGCGCGCGCAACATCCCCCGCTCCTCGGACAGGGCGATATCGGGCAAGAGCCCCTCTGGCAACGGTTCGTTGCGCTCCGCGTCGACTCCGATCGAGCGCAAGGCAGCGTCGGGGGCGATCGCACAGCCGCGGTAGCCGTCGCAGTGGGTGATGCTGCCGACCACCCCGCTGGGCCAGAGTGGCTCGCCATGTGGCCCAGACGGGATCGGCTGATGCGAACGACCGAGCTGCGCCAGCGCCTCGCGCGCACAGGCACGGCCGGTGGTGAACTCGCGCCGTCTTTTCTCGACCGCGCGGGCGACGACGGCCTCCTCCTCGGGATAAAGCGTGCCCTCCAAATCGCCGCGGGTCGCGACCACGGTGGTGCCGGCGGGCAGAATCCGCTCAAGCAAGGCCGACCTCGGGCAAGATCCGGCGGGGCGCGAACCGGCGGCGGCGATGGCGGCGCTCGCGCGGATAGCCGAGCGACACCTCCTCGAAGCGGACGCCGTCATGCCAAGTCGTGCGCGGAATGTGGAGGTGCCCGTAGACGACCGCGGCGGCACGGAAGCGGCGGTGCCAGTCGGCCGTCCGCACGGTGCCGCACCACTGCGCGAACTCAGGGTGGCGCAGGACCCGGGTCGGCTCGTCGAGCAGGGGGAAGTGGTTGATCAGGACCATCGGCAGACCGGGGTCGCTGGTCGCCAGCCGCCGCTCGGCCTCCTTCACCCGCACCCTGCACCAGTCCTGGCGACTTGGATAGGGATCGGGATGAAGCAGAAACTCATCGACACAGACGACGCCGGCATCGTAGGCGCGCTTCAGCGCCTCCTCCTTGGTTGCGGCGACGTTGCGACCGAAGCTGTAGTCGTAGAGGAGAAAGAGCGGCGCGATCTGGGCGGGACCGCCCTGACCGTCCCAGATCGGAAACGGGTCCTCCGGCGTGGTCACGCCGATCCGCCGACAGCGCTCGACCAGGTGCAGGTAGCGCTGCTCGCCGCGAAGCTGCGGCGGATCGTCCTGCCCGGCCAACAGCTCGTGGTTACCGGGCGTCCAGATCACCCGCTCAAAGCGTTCGCGTAGGACCCGCAACGCCCACTCAACGTCGTCGGGCGAGTCGGCCACATCGCCGCAGACAACCAACCAATCGCCCTCCGATCGCGGTCGCAGGTCATCGACAACCGTGCGGTTCTCGGGGTGGTCAACGTGCAGATCGCTGACCGCAAATAGCATCCGGTCGCTCACCGGCATCGCAGGGACGTCATCGGTTGTTCCTCGTCAGGGCCGCAAGCGCACCAGCTACCCGTACCCGCGTGTCGGCTGGCTCGATCACCTCGTCGACGAAGCCGCCCGCCGCGGCGACATCGGCGCCCAGGTGTTCCTCGGCGTAAGCCGCCGAGAGGTCGCGCTGCATCGCGGCCGGATCCTCGGCGGCGGCAAGCTCGCGCCGGTGGACGATCCCGGTGGCCGGCTCCGCCCCCATCACGCCGATCTCCGCCTGCGGCCAAGCGAAAACGAGGTCGGCACCGAGATCGCGTGAGTTCATCGCGATAAAGGCGCCGCCGTACGCCTTGCGCAACACGACCGTCACGCGGGGCACCGTCGCCGCGGCAAAAGCGCGCACAAGCGAGGCGCCGAAGCGGATCACGCCCGCCCGCTCCTGCTGCACGCCCGGCATGAAACCGGGCGTGTCGACGAGGACAAGCAGCGGCAGGCCGAAGGCATCGCAGCTGGAGACGAAACGCGCCGCCTTCTGCGAGGACTCGGTGTCGAGCACGCCGCCGAGATAGCGCGGCTGGTTGGCGATCAAGCCAACCGGCATACCCTCGATGCGGGCGAAGCCGGTGACCACGCTGCGCGCCCAACGCGGCGCGACCTCGAGCAGCGAGCCTGCATCGACGATCCCCTCGCTGACCGTGCGCACGTCGTAGACACGGCGCGGCGAGCGCGGAACACAACCACCGGGATCGCCGCGCTGCGGGAGCGTGGCCGCCGTGCCCGGCAGCTCGCCGCCGGCATGTTGCGGCAAGTAAGCCAGCAGATCCCGGGCGAGCTCGACCGCGGCACGGTCGCTGGGAGCAACGAGATCACAGACACCGTTGCGCTCGTGCACCCAGCGGCCGCCAAGCTCGAGCGCGCCGATCTCCTCGCCGGCGACATCGCGCACCACCGCCGGGCCGGTGAGAAACATCGCCGCGCCCTCGGTCATCACGACGAAATCGGTCAGTGCTGGCGAGTAGCAACCGCCGCCCGCCGCCAAGCCCGCGATCACCGAAATCTGCGGCACGACTCCGGACAGCAGCACGTTCTGGCGGAAGATTCGGCCGTAACCGCAAAGCGCCGCCGTGCCCTCCTGCATGCGCGCGCCACCGGACTCGATCACGCTCACCACCGGCAGCCGGGCGCGCCCGGCAAGTTGCAGCAGGCGGTCGATCGTATCCGCCTGCGCCTCACCGAGCGAGCCGCCGAGGAACCTCGCGTCCTGCGCATAGCAGGCGACCTGCCGACCACCGATCCGTCCGAGGCCGGCCACAACCCCGTCACCGGGACGGGCAAGGGTGCCGATCCGGTTCGAACGCACGGAGGAGCGGATCACGTCCAACGATCCCTCGTCACAGAGCAGCTCGAGCCGCTCCAACGGCGCGGTCGTATCCGCCGTCGGTGCGTTCTGCTTCAGGTCTCCTACGATCCCCGTGGCGCTGCTCACAACCCCCACCCCTGGCCTCCCCGGCCTATGTCATTTTGCTTGCAAACTGAACTTCAAGACGTCGGCAACACATGTCCGCAGTGCGGACAAACGGCAAGCTGACCCCGGTCGCGCTTCACCTCGTCCGCGACTGGTAAGGACTGGCGGTCTCCGCTTCCACGGCGAGCGCGCAGCTCAAGCCGCAGATCAGCTACCGAGAGCCGCTCCTGGCTGGCCCGGCGCAACCACTCCCGCTGTTCGCCTGGCTCCAACGGCGCCAGCAGGACGTGGTGACTCCAGGTCAATTTGTCATTACGTAGTGATAGTTCAAACCGCGAAGCAACCCACGCCATGTTGCGCAGACTGGCGATGTCGTAACCCGTGACCCGCGCTGCCTCGGCGTATTTCTCACCCCACTTGGCTGTGCCGTAGCGGACCCAGTCGCCGATCCACCACTGGCTACAGCGACCGATTGCCCCCAGGCGACGGCCGGTCGCCAACCAGTCAGCGTGATCCAGCTCGCGTTGGGGGGCCCAGGCAATCTTCGATAGGGAACCGGCCGACTGCCTTGCCTTGCGGCCACCCGATGCCGCGGAATGCCGCGCCATACCTCCGGAGGAGAGGTGAGACGAAGCGGTTTTGACAGCATCGGGTGACCCAGGCATCACAGGCATCGTTGGACCGGATAGAGAGATAGGTTTTGGCTGCTAACGCGTAGCCCGAGACGGGCCACTTATATGCGTCACCCCTAAGGGGCTCCCATATGTATCACCGAGGGTTGCATTCCCGATACCCCAATGTGGCGCGTACGCGCGACCGAGCTTGACCATGATGTCCCCCTCGACCTGTCGCGACCTCCGAAGTGGGTTAGCTGGCAGCCGAGACGTCGTCTTCCTGGGGGCCCGATTCGAGTTCGTCGAGACCCAGAGCGACCACCAACTCGGCATGGCAGTCGGGTAGCAACCGGCCCAACGCCTCCTCGACTTTGCGCAAGCGGCGCTGCACCGTGTGGCGATCGACAGCCAAAGCCGCTGCTGCGGTTGCCGCGTTGAGGCCGGCCGAGAAGTAAGCCCGCAGCGTTTCGCGCAGGACCGCGCCCGAGTCACCGTGCCCGTCCAGGGGCGTCAGGTAGGTCTCAGACAACGATCTGGCAAGCGCCTCATCCCGCAGGACCGCAGCGAGCAAGATCACGTCGCGGGCGCGGGTGAGCCGCTGCGGCTTGCGCAGCATCACCTCCTGCGCCGCCTGCGCCTCGCGGTGGGTAAGGCGCCAGCCGTCGAGGCCGGCGCGCGGCTCGCCAACCGCAAGCAAGACCCCACGGGCACCGTCGGACTCGAGCAGCGCCTCGACATCCGGGGCCGCAAGCGATTGGCGGGCGCCAAACCAGGCCCAGACGATCCCGTCGCCGCGTGGCACGGCAAGAACCTGCGTGTCCAATCCCGCCGCCAGCGCGCGGACTTCGGCCTCGGCATCGGGCCCCTTGGCGACCAGGCCCAGATGCCAGGCGTCAAAGGTGTACTCGAGGTCGCCAACGTCGGCGGGACCTTCGCCGGCGACGAGGCGCTGGACGCGTTCGGCGAGGCGCTGAGTTGGCGAGCGCTTCATCCGGCTGAGCTCATCCATGTACTCGTTGGCCACCGCCGCCATCAGCCGATCGACCTGGGGCGCCTGGAGCTGCAGCACCCTGCGTAGCGTCTGGCTGGGGAAGTTGTCGGCTTCGTCCATGACGAAGTCGCCCAGCAATCTGTCGCCGGCAGCGTAGCGGCGTAGAACCGTGTCGAGGCGGACGCCGTTGCGCGCCGCGCGGCGCGCCTGCGCCGCCGCGGTCGATGGGATCGGACCCGTCCATTCCTCGCCCTTCTCGATATGGGCAAGGCCGTACTCGAGCACGTCCCCAACGGTTGAACGCAGCCCGGCGATGTACTCCGGGTCGTCTTCGCTGTCCGGTTCCGAGAGGGCGCGCACCCGGGCGAAGACCGCGTCTTCGATTTCCCCTATTCGCTCACGCAAACGAGCGACGAGCTCGACTCGAATCGCCTCGGCCGAGCCAGATTGGCCATCCCCGGCGCGGCTCACCGATCACCGCGCCACGTCGCCGGCCGACGAGATCCGCGACTGCATGAAGGCGACTCCCCTGTCGTCATCTCAACCTATACACACGCTAGTACCTCGATTGAGGGGCGTCAACTTGGCGTAAACAGCGATTAATGTGATTTCGATCTTTATATTGGATACGGAAATTTGACATCTGATTTTGATATACATATTCCGATGCCGATCGAGTGGGCGTTGCCCCCAGGTACGCGGATCGAACGCGGGGAGCTGCAAGCCCGCTATGGCGGCCGCACCCAAGGTGGCATCGGTCCATCTCGCAAGAGCCCAAACGTGCTGATCTTCTCCGACCCGGTTGCCGGCGAATCTCACGGCCACTACGACGGCTGGCGAAAAGATGGGTGCTTCGACTACACCGGCGAGGGCCAGTACGGCGATCAACAGATGAAGTCGGGAAACGCCTCGATTCTCAACCACGCGACCGAGGGGCGCGCGTTGCGGGTCTTTAAGGGCGCGCGCGGCGTGGTCACCTATGTCGACGAGTTCGAGCTCGACAGGACGAGGCCGTACTACTGGACCGATGCTCAGGAGACCGGCGGCGGCCCGCCGCGTCAGGTGATCGTCTTTCGTCTGCGCCCAAAAAACATCGAGCCCGGCAGGCCCAGCTCAAAGCTTGCCGCGATACTCGATGGGCCGGTCAGCGAGAACGTCGCGATCGAGCAGCAGCAGACCGAGCGCGCCTTTGTCTCCCCTCACCGCGAGCCCTACGAGATCGAACGGCGCGAGCAGCGCTTGGTGCTCGAACTGGAGACCTACCTGCGCCAGCGCAACCACGAAGTCACGCGAAAGCGGATCGTTCCTCCCGGCGAGGCGCGTCCCCTCTTCACCGATCTCTACGACGCGACGACCGGCGCCTTGGTTGAGGCAAAGGGGACGGTCGAGCGCAACTCGATCAGGATGGCGATCGGCCAGCTCGCCGACTACAAGCGCTTCGTCGAAGACGGCCATCCACGCTATCTGGCCGTCCTCGTGCCTTCCCAGCCGCGCCCTGATCTCTGCGAGCTCCTCGACAGCCAGGGGATCGAGCTGATCCACCCGAGCGACGGCGGCTTTGTGGATTCCACCGGCGGCTCGCTGCTGGCGCGCCGTTAGCCAGGCGTCATCAACGCCACCGGCAGGGCGAGGCCGGCGGCGCGGCGCAGCGTCGCGATCTGTCGACCCGGTTGAATCGCGGGGCGAATCTCGCTGACCATGCCGCCGCCCAACCCGGCTACGGTTGCATCCAGATCGGGGGCGACAAAGGCGAGGCCCCAGAAGAAAGCGGGCCGGTCACGCCCATTGCGCTCAGCCAACTCGGCCGGTTCCTGCACAAGCTCGAGGAGGGCCGAACCGAGGCGGAAGAACGCCTGCCGCGGCGCCCCGGCGGGAGTCGGCTCCTCACGGATGCGGCGAAGGTCGAGACCGGCGCCCTGCAGCGCCGCAACGGTCCGATCAAGCTCCGGCGTCATTGCAACGACGTGGTCGATCGTCGTAACTCCATTTGGATGGGGCGATGATTCGTCCGGCATCGGCCGATTCGACCGCGTGGTCGGCAGTCCGTCCAGCTCGATCCCGTCGATCCCACGCAATGACCAGCCAGTGAGCCCCTTACCCGCATCCGAGCCGGCAAGCCGAATCCGCACATCGCCAACGACGCAGGTCTCACCGTCGAGCGCAAACCCCAGCGCGCTCCATGCCGCGGGGGCGTCGGCGACGGTCAGCTCGTCAATCGTTGGGGTCATAGCCACTCGCACCTCACTGGCCAGTCAGGAGGACGACGAGCCTTCGCTGCGCTTCTCGCCGTCAACGGCGTATTCAAAACCACCATCGGGGTCTGTCAAGCGCAGTGACCGCCGGCAACGATGCCGGATGAGATCGCAGCAACTGCCGCCGATGTCGCCGGCTTAAACCTGAGTCCCATGGAGACAGGCAATCTAACCCACGCAACCCGGATGAACCCCCACTCGCCACGCTGCTCAAACAGCAGCCGTTGGGATTAGGGGCCCCGGCGAGATGCAAGTCGAACCCGGCGGCGTGGATCGACGTTGAGCCCGTTTCGGTGAATATACTGATATTGATATAATTACCTCGTGCTCTCGATACCCGAGACCATCCGTCAAGCACGCCGGGACGCGGATCTCTCGCAGGTGGATCTAGCCGCGCGCGGCGGCACCTCGCAGTCGGCCCTGGCTCGGTACGAGACGGGCGCGGCACTTCCCACCCTTCCAACTCTGGAGCGACTTCTAGCCGCATGCGGCAGGCGCCTGGAGATCCAGACGCCCCCCGCACCGCGTCCCGGGCAGGTCAGCTCGGTGCGCAGCCAGCTCGGCCCGCAGGCGGACCAACTGCGCCGCCGGCGTCGCCGGCTGCTCGATGCCGCCGAGAGGCACGGCGTCAGTCATCTACGTGCCTTCGGGTCTCTCGCACGTGGTGAAGCGACCGCCGAAAGCGACGTGGATCTCCTCGTCGACCTCAAACCCGGCCGCACCCTCCTCGACCTCGCCGCGTTTCGCCGCGAAGCCGGAGAGATCCTCGATCTGCCCGTGGACGTCGCCACTGCCGACATGCTCAAGGAGCGCATCCGCGACGAGGTGCTCAGCGAGGCGCTTCCCCTGTGAGTCGAGACGAGCAAGATCGCCTTCGCGACATTCAGGACGCCACCGCTGCCATTCGCAGGCATCTCGAGGAAGCCGGCGAGACAACTGCCGCCAAGGAAGATCCGCTGCTGCACGACGCCCTGCTCTTCCAGTTCGTCGTGATCGGCGAGGCCGTCAAGAACCTGAGCCCCGAGACGCGAGAGTCAGCGCCCGAGATCCCCTGGTCCGACATCGCCGCCCTTCGCGACCTGATCGCGCACGAGTACTTCCGAATCGACATCCATCGCGTGCTCGAGATCGTAGAGCGGGATCTGCCGCCACTTGAACGTGCCATCGACGCGCTGCTGGGTAGCAGCTGACGTCAGGGTGGACGACCGGATTCGAACCGGCGACCGCCTGGACCACAAATGGGGAGCAGAGATCGCCTCGTTCGCCGATCGAGTGCATGATTTACAGGGCTTTTTGGCCCCGCCAGACATCCCTTGATTCACCGCGAAGTGCGGCGATACGCGGGGATTAGCGGCGATTCGGCACTTCTCGGCAAGAAGTGCCTCGTTTTCGCGCGCCATTTCCAACCGCGCCCAGCCTGACACCCCGCGACTAGGCCGGCGTCACCGACCAGGGCGGGCAGAGCCCTTCCAGCATCGGGAAGTGCTTCACATTCAGCGTCGCGAACTCGGCGCCCTCCTCCTCCGCCGTGGCCGCGATCAGGTAGTCGGCGAGGTCGATCCCGGGATGGGAGCGTCGGAAGCGTCGCAGGTGGCGACCCGCCCGCCTGGCAACCGCATCGGTGACCGGGAGCAGGCGCAGCCCGTCGAACAGCCGGCTGACGTCACGGCGCTCACCCGAGCGCATCCCGCCCTCGATCTCGGCACGCGAGATCACGCTCGCGAGTGCTCCCTCCGCGGCGGCATCGAGCAACAGGTCCGTCGCGCGACCGTCGCCGCGCAGGTGCGCGATCAGGATCGTCGAGTCGAACAGAGTGCTCAATGCTCCAGGCGCCTGAGCCGGTCGTCCGCCCCGCCGCCGCGCACCCGGACCAGCCAGGACTCCCAGCCATCGGCGTCTGGAAGGGCGCCCGCAGTAGCGCGAATCGCGCGGCGCCGTTCCTCTACCCCGTCGTCGACTCCCAGCCCCTCATCGAGCATTCGCCGGATCACCTGCGCCTTCGACACCCCAGCATCGGCGGCACGTGACGCGATCCGCCGCTCCTGCTCCTCGGTGATGTAAATCTGCGTGCGAAGCATATACAGCATAAGTATACACCAATAAGAAGAAGGTCTCCCCCAATGCGAAGATCGCGCAGAGAGCGGCGGTCGCGCGGGCATCCTCCTTCATCTACCGGCCTCGCGAGCACGAATCCGCATAGACTGTCTGTTTCTATTTGTGATCTCAGAAGGACCATATTCAGACGGCGAGTCAGGCAAGCCGGTTGGCCCGGACCCCACCTCCGCGTTGACACCCACCTGACGTAGATCACTCGGATGGCCGCTCGACCCAAAGGAGATCGAGTTGGCAGAGCAACGCAAGTACCGGAAGTTCACGGCACAGCAGAAGCTGGAGATCGTGCTGGCAGGCCTGCGCGGCGAGCGCAACGTCAAAGACGTCTGCCGCGAGCACGAGATCGCCGAGACCCTCTATTACTCCTGGCGCGACAAGCTGCTGGAGGGCGGTCGCCTCGCCTGGCCGGCAAAGACGGGCGTCAGGGCTACCGCGATCCCGAGTCCCAGGCCTTCATCGAGTCCTGGTTCTCCAAGCTCAAGGAGCGCCTCGTCTGGCGCTCGGAGTTCGAGACCCTCGATGACGCCCGGGCGGCGATCGCCGCCTACGTCGAGTCCTGCCACCACCGGCCCCACTCGGGGCTGGGCTACCGCACCCCGAAGGAGGTGAGGGAGACCTGGGAGGATGCCCGGGAGAGCGACGCGACTACAAATTCACGCGGCCTTGGGTGACAACGTTGGAGGGGTCCAGGCCAACGCGGTTTCTGGCACTTAATGGACCAGAAGTGCCGGAAATGAGACCGGACTCTTGACGTGGTTCAAACTGAATTCGGCCTATCGCGTTGGCTCGAACTGCCTATCTGCATGCACTTCTCTCAGGGTCCCCGGCCGAACACAAGTCGACCACGTGGCGCGGATCGCCGCTGAGCCCGATTTCGCTGGAGCGGTAGCGCCTGACGACCAGCGGTCGAAGCCGCGCAATCCCCGCTAATCCGACTCGCTGCGACGGCCGCCCCCGCTCCGCTACGGATAGTCGTAGTGCGAGCATCGACTCTTCTCATCGATCTCGACCACGCGGTTGACCATCATCGCCGCCGGCTCTTGGAAAGCAGCCTCCGCCTCCGTTTCAATGCTTTCGATCGCCGCAGCCATCCATGCACGCTCCTGGTTCTTCCCCGCAAGCGGCATCACGACCAGCCCGGGATGCAAACCCGCCTCTTCCGCCAGGGCAAGGAAATCGGCCGTGTTGTTCGTGACAAGGGTTCGGTCCTCGTCCATGCAGAGTTCGGCAACCGCTTGATCGCTGCCCCCAAGCCTTCCGCGATCTCGGCTGCAACTCGCGTCGTAACCGGCCTCGTGACAATCCTTGACCAGGGTCGGTGAGAGATCCTCGTCGATGAAGAACCGCATCTACGCATCCCGCCAGGGCCGAGCCGGCCGGCCCCGACGAGGATGCGCCTGCGCGTAGATCAAGGCCGCCTCGAACGCCTTGCGTGGAACCTTCGGGTAGTCCTCGATCAAGTCGTCGATCGCCTCCCCGCCCTTCACCCGCTCAGCAACGGCGCGCACGGGAATGCGCGTACCTGAGATCACGGGCTCTCCCTGCCTAATCTCGGGATTCGATTCGATATAGCGCTCGCGTCCCTCCCGATAGCTGCTCAGTTGCTTGAAAGCGTCGCGGAAGCCGGGATCGAGGCGAATGACGACTACATCGCTCAGCTGAAGCTCCGACCTCTTTCCCGATCCATAGGGCTGCGCCTCCTGCAGCCAGCGACGAATCTTCCGCTTCGCCTGCGACCGCAGCGGCACCCCCGCCCTGCCGATGACCGCGAGCGTCATCACGTCGTCGGCGTCGAGCAAGGTTCCGGCGGGCTTCGACCGACGGGCCTTGACGATCCTTTCCTCGATCGCCTTATCGACCGCTTTCAGCGGCACCCCTGCCAGCAATGCTGCCTCTCGGCGACTGAACAGCCCCAAGCCGGTTCGAGATTTTGCCGTAGTCCGCATAAATAACTCCTTATACGGGACACATTAGCATCGGCACCGGCGCCAACTGTGGTCTGGCCTGGCACCCTCGCCGAAGAATGCGGGGGTGACCCCGCCGGACAGGCAAGGTCTACCCCTCGCTGTCGGCCGGCAGGAACGGCCCGTGCTCAGCCTCAAGGGCGGCGATCTCCTCCTCGGTGGCATCGCGCTCGTTCTTGCCGAGCATTGCCTTCCATGACGCATCGGGGCCGGCCATTGCAAGAGATCGTCGCAGGACTCGCGGCCGGATGTGAATTCAAGGCCAGGGGGAAAAGTTCGACTGCTGGGCAGCGACTGACGTCAGGGTGGACGACCGGATTCGAACCGGCGACCGCCTGGACCACAAATGAGAAGCCGAGATCGTCTCGCCCGCCCGCCGAGTGCATGATTTGCAGGGCTTTTTTTCCACGGTCGACACTCCCTGATTTCCCGCGAAGTGCGGCGATACGCGGGGATTAGCGGCGATTCGGGCACTTCTGGCGAAAAGTGCCCAAACCGGTGACCCGTTTCCAACCGCGGAAAATTACCCCGCGAAGGTGGGCACATGATGACGCCGACCGCTGCTGAGCGGGGGCAATCACCCCAGCGCCGAGGCGACGTCGGAGACCTTCTGGACGAGCCGCCGGGTCCCGGGGATCTGCCGGAAGCCGTGGTGCTCGTAGAAGCGCAGAGCGTTCTCGTCAATGGCGTCGACCACCACGAACCGTGCAGCGACGGTCGCCGTGGCGACGAGCACGCGCCGCAGCGCATCGGCGAGCAGCGCGCCGCCCAGTCCTTGGCCCTGGAGCGATCGAGCGAGCGCCAGGCGCGCCAGCAGCACGGCCGGAACCTGACGCGGCGCGCCATGGCCCAATGCACGGGGAAGCTCCTCTCGCTGCAAAAGGTGCGCTGACAGCGAGTAGTAGGCGACGACGACGCGATCGCCGCGATGCCATATGAACGTGCGGGCCGTGCGTCGTGCGGCGGCGCCCAGCGCGTGCTTGACCAACCATTCGTCAAGCTCGGGTCTGCCGCTGTCGAACTCGCCGAGCTCGTGAGCCCCGCTCAGCTGCTCGGCGAGGACCCGCAAGCTCGCTATCGCGACACCACGCGACGAGCACGATCACCGGCGCTCGCCAGGGCCGGACTTGGCTGCGGCTTCTCGTCGAGCGCGGAGATCAGCTGGTCGAAGAAGGCAGCGGGCACCAGCGTGACGGCATCGCGCTCGAGCAAGACCTCCTCGGCACGATGCTCAGCGGCAGTTCGCACGAAGTCGCTGGCGGACTCATCGACCAGTCTGGCGGCTTGCTCGATCCGCTCTCTGGACTCCTGCCTAAGCCGAAACTCAAGCCGGTTCGAGGCACGCGTCGCCATTGCCGTACAACTGTACGGGACGCTTGGCGCTGAGTCAAGGTGTCCAGCCATGCAGCCCGGCCACCGTCACGCCGCAAGCGTCTCAGGTCGGGCCGAGATCGCCCAACCGAGGCTTTGCTTGAGCAGGGCGCCAAGCTCGATCAGGGTGCGGCGGTCGGCGCTGACGAGCGTCATCTCCCGTTCGCAGACGATCAGCCGCGCCGCTTCGATCTCGCCGTCACCCCCTCCGCAACCGCCGAGGTCGAGAACACCGGACGCCGGATCGTCGGGCCATGAGAAGGCCCAGCCAGCGGGGATCGCCTCCCCGATGCACTCCCACAGGTCCTCATCCTCAAGCGCTTCGATGACCGCATCGTCATCGCCAATCGACCATGTCGACTTGTAGAGGTCGACGCCATCCGGGAGCGGCTCGGCCGCATCGTCGGGATGGAAGCCCAAGACGATCAGGGCGGCGCGCGCCGGATCGGC
>Ga0055467_10000001_pt1 | contig 24548 bp, 22 predicted proteins | sample MayberryNW_Catta_4_FD_57673 | JGI IMG/M metagenome (GOLD analysis project Ga0055467, IMG submission 57673) | Wetland microbial communities from San Francisco Bay, California, USA, that impact long-term carbon sequestration - MayberryNW_CattailB_D2 | ecosystem: Environmental > Aquatic > Marine >... | reverse complement strand
AAGAGTCCCACCGCGTCGATCGCGGCCCGGGTCAGCGAGCAGCAGAAGCCGTTGACGAAGGGGACGCGCGGCCGCTCCCGCCCCGAGAGCTCGGCGACCAGCAGCGCCATCGCGTCGACCGGCATCCAGGCGGGCAGCTCGTTCACCGCCCAGCGCCCGTCCTCGGTCGTCGCCGGCAGCGACTGGTGGGTGGCGGCGTTGGAGAGCGGCCCGACGACGCCGATGCGGCCGTCGGACTCCGCACAGGCGACGATCCGCTCCAGCCAGCCGGGGCTGACGACGGTGTCGCTGTTGAGCAGGACGACGTGGGCGCCGGTCGAGGCGCGCAGGCCGATGTTGGCGGCGCGGGTGTAGCCGTGCGCGGGCCCGTCGTTGCGGATCAGCTCGACCTCCGGCTCGCGCCGGGCGAGTTCGGCCAGCATCGCCGCGGTCTCCGGCCCGCTGCCGTCATCGACGACGATCAGGTGGAAGGGCCGCGTGGCGCTGTGCAGCAGCGACCAGAGGCAGGTGCGGACGTCGGCGAGCGCGTCGCGCACGCAGACGACGACGTCGACGCCTGGGTGCTCGGGCTCGCTGTCGGCGGCGCTGCCCAGCAGCACTCCGCGACGGTCGCGCGGCAGCGGCGCGCTCAGCTCGTCCGCGCGCAGTGGCGCCTCCTCGCCGCGCTCGAACAGCTCCGCGTAGCGCGCGGCGAAACCACGCCGCAGCGACTCCTCGCGCAAGCCGGCGGGATCGATGTCCCCGCTCTCCCGTCGCGCGGCGGGGCGGCCGCCGGCGGTTCGCCGGGTCGCTTCATCGAGTCCCGGCGGGCGCGGCGGGCGATCGGCCCCCTGCGGCGACGCCGTCCCGGACGGGGCTGGCGCCGCGATGGGGGAGACCGGGTGCGACGCCGGGGGGTCGGCGACGGTCAGGTCCCGGCGCGCGTCGGCGAGCAGTTCGGTCGCCGCCTCCAGCCCCGATCGCCGCGCCGGTCGCAGCAGCAGGCGCGCGAGGCGCCGCATCGTGCCATGGCCGTAGCGGAACGAGCGCGACCGCGCCGTGCGGTCCACCTCGACCTCCAACGCCCCGATCAGCGCCAGCCGCTGCGCCCGGTCGCGACCAAGGGCCTCCAGCTTCCGCCTCAGGCGACGTTCCTCGCGCAGCGTCCTTCTCAGCTCCCCCTCGAGCCTCTCCCGGCGCTCCCCGGGGTCGATCGTCGCTTCCTCCACGCAACGAAGCGTACCCAAAATGCGTCTCAACCTTACCCGAGCGACGAGTCACCGCGGCCCCGGACGCTCAACGCAGCAGCTGCGACACGGTGACCGGGCGCAGGCCCAGCTTGAGCAGCCCCGGGACCAGCCGTGCGACCGCCTCGACGGTCGGCTGGCGGCTGGCGCCGTCGTCCTCGCCGGGTGAGACGCCGTCGTGCATGCAGACGATGTCGCCCGGCTGCGCGTTGGCGAGCACCGGCACGAGGACCTGTTCGGCCCACTCCGCCTCCCAGTCGGAGGAGCCGATCGAGCGCATGACCACGGCTGAAACACCGGTCCCGGCCGCGGCCTCGGCGACCGCCCGCGGCGCGCTGAAGAAAGGGGGACGGACGAGCGCCGGTCGCGGCGCGCCCGTCGCCTCGATCGCCTCGGCGGTGCGCTCGATCTCCTCGCGCAGCTCGGCCTGACTCTGCGTCGACGCGTCCGCGTGGCTCCACAGGTGGTTGCCCAGCTCGTGCCCGGCGGCGGCGACCGCGGCGACCGCCTCCTCCCGCTCGGCCACCGCCGCACCGCGCAGGAAGAAGGTCGCGCGGCACTTGCGTCGCTCGAAGGCCGACGCGATCGCCATCGTCCAGCCGGACGGCCCGTCGTCGAAGGTGAGCGCGATCTCAGGCCGCTCGCCGCTGCCCCGGTGCACGATCCTCGGCGCCCCCCTCACACCCGGCAGGGCCTCCTCGCGCGGCTCCGGCCGCAGGACGCGAAAGCCGGCGGGTGCGCCGGCCGAGAGCCGATCATCCACTCGCTGAATCCTAGTCCGTGGGGGGGCTGGGGTCGCTCTCGTTGCCGCCCGGTGGACGCCGCTCGTCGTATCTCTCCGGCGGCAGGCGCAGCGTCCTCGTCAGGCAGTCGCCGACTGCCCAGCCGAGCGCGCGGTAGGCGTCGAAGAGCTCGCCCGAGAGAAACTGGTTTGAGGTCGGATGATTGGGGAATCGCTGCTCGTGGCCGGCGAACAGGTGGAGGTCGCTGGGCGCCTCATTCCAGAGCACCGAACGGGCGTAGAAGATGTCACCGGTGCGGCCGTCGGGATAGCTGAAGGAGCCGACCGCCACCGGTTCCGACGCGAGCGCGGAGTCCTGGGCGAGCGTGGTCCGCGGCTCGATCTTGAACTCGACGCCGAGCTCCGCTCGTGCCACCGACATCGCGTGTCCGATATCGCCCAAGCCGCGATCGCTGCTCGCGTCCACGACGACGACGTGCGTGCAGCGTCGCCGCAGCAGCTCGGTGAGGCCGAGGTTCTCCCAGTGCCCGCCGTCGGAGACGTAAATGTAGCGATCGGTCGCGCCGACGAGTCCCAATCCCTCCTTGAGTACGTACCAGGCACCAGGCTCGTACCAGCCGCGGGTGATGTAATGGCGCAGGCGGGTCAGCCGCCCCCCGTCTTCGCCGGGCGGCTCCTCGGGTGCGTCGTTCGGGTTGTGAATCCAGACTCCAAGGCGGATGTTCAGCATGGCCATGAGGAACCGGAACGCCGGCAAGGTGAACCGGCCCATCAGCGGCGAGACCGCGGCGCCGGATATCGCCATCATCGACGGCAGCGTCAGATCACCGCCCCCGATCCAGTCCCCCGCCTCGATGTCCCTCGTGGCGGCACATAGTTGGAGCCGCTCGTTGCCGGACCGCTCGCCCTCGAAGGTGAAGCTCGCCGCCCAGGTCTTGTTCGGCACTTCAGCCCCGCGCGCGGCGACGGCCGCGCACATGATCAGCTCCGGAAAGGCCACTCCGCCGTCGGCGCCCCGTTCGGCGTTGCGCTTCGCGACCTCGCTGAGCAGGATCGGCTCGGCATATGCAATCGGCTCGACGTCGACGACTCCGTTCTTGCGCACGCGCCTGGAGGCGAACGCCTCCTGGATGCGTTCCCGATAGAAGAGGTGCATCGAGTAGCGCCTGTTGTGTACGAGAATGGAGAAGAGAACGATTACGGCGGCGGCCGCAGTCATCCCCGGGAGATCGGCGTGGGCCGACCAACCACGGACCGCCGCCGTTTGGGCCGCGAGGACGAATGGCGCGAGCAGGATGCCGACGCCGGAGACGTAGGCGAGGATTCCACGCAGGACGCTCATCTGTCGGCGACGCAGCAGCCACAGCGCGGCGCCGCCGAGGAGGATCGCGACGGCGACGGCGCCGATCCCCAGAAGCAGCCGGCGGAGGGCGAAGCTCACTCCCCCGAAGCCCAGGCCCGACGCGAAGTCCCCGGTCGTAGTTCGGGTGAGCAGATCCAGCACGCCCGGGAGCCCGATGCCCGCGATCACCACTCCGCTGGCGGCGCCGAGCAGGAGCGCCACCTGGTGTCCGCTGCGCTCCTCCTGCATGCGCGACCGCGAGCGGTCCTTGTCCAAGAACCGCCGCCGACCGACGACCGCGATTGCGCTCAGGACGAGGAGCAGGGCGACGACGAGCACCCACGGAAGCGCAGACAGGCTCACCGGGCCACCACTACCGAGACCGGGGTAAAGCGCGCGCAACCCAAGTCCCGCGATCCGGCCGCAGAGGAACGCGCCGAGGACGAGGGGGGTCAGGTTGAGGATGAGACCGTAAAGCAAGTTTGCGAACAGCCACAGCCTGCCTCGCCCTCCGGGGGCGAGATAGGTCAAGTTTTGCCGGAGCCTGGTCTCCTCGGGACTGCCGCGGGCCCACGGCAGAGGCGATGCCTTTCGCAGGTTCTCCGGTCCCAGGGCGTTGGCGATCGACACAGCGGCGGCCAGATAGCTGCCCCCGGAGACGGCCGAGATGAAGCGCGCGCGCTCGATGATGCCCGCCTCGAGCAGCCTTTGGTAGACGCCGAGCGAGAACGTCGCGGAGCGGATGCCCCCGCCGCTGAAGGAGATCCCAAGCCGCGTGCCGTGCGGGGTCGTCGGGGGCTGACGGTGAGGGTCCGACGCCCCGCCCGTCTCAGACCTCGTGGTCGTCATGCTCGGGATCGGATCCGTACGGGTAGACAGCGCGCTCCCTATTGCGCACCATTGCCTCGATCGAGTGACGGTCGAACAGACGTGACACGAATAACGGATGGACGCATATGTCGTCGCGGGCCTCGACCGGGCGCACTTCGCCTGCGAAGGTGTAAGAGAACTCACCCTGGATGTATCGATCTCCGTCGGAGAACTCGGCATTGACTACTCCCAGCGCGCCGACCGCCAGGCTCGCATCGAGGAATTCCTCGAAGTCAAGGCCAACTCTCGCGACGCTGGCTCGGTTGAAGATCTTGTGCAGATCGCTTACCGACTCCGACATGCCGATGTGGTTCTTCACCATGTCGAGCGCGTCGCCGATCTTGGGGAACTCATATGAGTAGGTCGCCAAGATGCCGTCGACGATTACACGCTCGGCTCGGTCCACTCCGGTGACCACCTGCTTCGCCGTTGCCTTCGGGATGTCTTTGGTCGAAATGCCGGTTGCGGCGTTGCTCATGATCTCGTTGAGGATGATGATCAGATGACGGGGCAAGAGCTGCGTGTGCCGCATCAGGTAGGCCACCGGGTCCTCCCTCGAGCCGAGGCCGTTGGTGATGTGGCCCGGTAGCAGCGCCCGCAGAGTCTTCTCGGCGGCGACGCGATCTCCGGGTTTGTGCTGCTTTGGCAATGCGAGTTGCTCGGCCGCGGTTGGGAAGTAGAGATCCAGGAACACCCGCAGCCGATTGCCGGCGAGCGCGATCAACTCACTCGCCGTCCAGCGGATGATCATGCGCCTGCGGAACTCCTTCTCCGGATTTGCGGCCAGCATGCGCAAGCGCGACAGGAGCTCAGCCGGGAAGGCGAATCTGATCCGGAACGGGATGCGCTCCTGCTTCTTGCTGCTGACGCCTTTGTTGACCACCCTGAACAAGGCGGTTACGACGTCGGCGAAGTCGTCGAGCTTCTTGTGGAGATCCTCGAGGTTGTCGACGACGACGTAGACCGGTTTCGGCTCGTCGCCGGCGAGGACGTCACGGGTCCACCTGACGGCCTCGGAGAAACCACCGCGGCCTGGGTTAATGGCCCAGCACGCCTCGCGGAAGGAAATGCCCTGGGGCGCGGTGAGCAGCTCCTCCGTCATCGCCGCCCCCACAGAGGCAAGCAAGCTGTCCACCTCGATTTCCTCGGGGTCGCCGAATGCGCTCATGTAGGTCCAGAGCCGCTCCCGCTCAGGCGAGTTCAGCAGGCGGCGACTACGAACGATCTGGAGCATTGCCGCGTGGTAGAGCAGCACCTCCCACACGTGCACGAGGCTGTCGGCGACCACCGGTCCAATGTCTTTGCGGTAGCGGGCGCAGAGCTTTCCCACCTCGACGTAGACATCCTCTGACTTGATCAGGATCACATCCGCTTCTTCAGCGAGCGCGGCTCCGATCAGGAATGCCGTCTTCCCTGCCCCCTTGCGACCGATGATGAAAAACGGATTCTCCGTGCGAGCCTCTCGGTGGATCCTGTTTGACTGGTCATAGAGTTCGCTGAAGATGTCCAGCCCCATGTTGAAGACGGTCTCGGTTTGAGGGGGCCCAAGCGGCTCGGAAAGCGTTACGACATCTTTGAGCGAGCTGTCCTCGTGACTTTGATCGTCAGACATGTTGATCTCCCGCCGGGTATCGCTCAGGTGAGGGCCTTACTCCGGACACCGCAGGCCCCCGCGTCCGCGCTGGCCATTCAGTCCAAAGCCGACCCACCGAGCCACCCGCTGATCGTTGTTGGCGAATTCCCACAATCCACGATAACGAACTAAAGAAAGAAACGTCGCGATCTTTGGAGGGAATGGTAAGGTTTAACGGCCAGTGCCTATTGCGCTTGCAAGGTTGCACTGCGCGTACCCTCGCGCACGAATCCGGCGAACCGCACGCCAACCACCGTCCCGCCCGCCTCGCCGCTTGCCTCGAAGAAGCCCATCCGCTCGCCTAGGCTTCGCGCGGCGAGGTTGTCTGCTCGCGTCTGGTACCAGAGGGATTGCGACCGCTGGTCGGCGAGGAGGATGCCAAGCGCATGTTCGGCGAAGTCGAACGAGAGCCCCTTCCCTCGCGCATCGTCATAGAGCCGGATGGCAAAGGTCGTCCAGGCTCTTTCCCGGTGCATCAGTCGTGGGTCGACGTAGTCGTTCCGCCTTGGAAGCGGCTTTGCGCCGACCCATACGATTCCGATCAGCGAGGCCGAGCGGTCGAGCAGGCAGAGCACCTTGCGCGCTCTCCTCCACTCGGCGATTCGCTCGGAGCTCGAAAAGCGATCGAGGTCGCTGGTCATGTCGCGCAAATGCAGGTCGGCATTATTCCGCGTGCGAGCGACCAGCATGTCAGCCAGGTCGTCGCTCAGGGGCGCGCAGCGCAGCTCCGGATGGCTCGGAAGGGTCGAGTGGAGCATGACGGTGTCCGTTGGAGGACCCGTTCCCATGATCGCATCGTATCGAAACCAGCCATACAGAGTTCCGAAAGCATCGACGCCTAGCTCGAGGCGGCTTCTTTTCCGGCGAGGTACCAGCGCGCCTGGCATTCAAAGCGTCCTTCGAGCATCAAGCGCCCCTCCTTCCAATCGGGGTCGATGGCAAGGCCCTCGCGAAGCACCGTTTCAGCGTCCGTCGATCTCTTGCGCTCGCTCAGGGCGGCCGCCAGGGCGATGCGAGGTTCGGTCAAGTGCGGACTGGCCACGACGGCCCGCCTCAACGGGGTCTCTGCGCCAGCCCAGTCCCCAGTGCCGATCAGTCCTCGCCCCAAGTCGAAATTGGGTCCCGCCCAGTCCCGGTAGCGATCGGCTACGGGGGCGATCTTCTCGGCGGCTGCTCGCCAGTCTCCCGCCACGCGGGCAAGCACCGTGTCTTCGATGCGCCACTCGACCTCGGGGTCGAGCGGCGGGTTGACCTGACAGTCCGCTGGAGTATCTCCCCGGAGCAGGTCGCCGATCAACGCTTCGAGCTTGCCCTCTCGGTGCAGTTCAATAGCCAGGAAGTGGGTCCTGCCCGGGAGTGCCAGGACGCGCACAGATTGGAACCCTGCCACCCGCTGGGCATGGAAGACGTCGATGGTCTCGTCCCAGCCGGCGACCAGCTCGATCTTGGTGGTCGGTGCCTCGCGAATGATCGGCGCCAGGTCCGGTACCTGTAAGTCGAGATCCTCGGGCAACCACTCGGTCTGCAGGTGATGACTGAGGTACGTTTGGGGGGCGAGAGCGATGACCCGCTCCGCGCCGAGCAAGCATCCGAACAGGATCGCGCCGTAGGCGCCCATCGACGGGCCTACCGTGACTATCCGTCTCACACCGTCGAGTTGGTCGATCTGGTCGTTGATGTGTCGCGCGACGTCCTCGACGGCATCGCCCACGCCGGGTAGGCCGGGAATTCCACCACACTCCCAGCGGGTCCCGGACGAAGAGCTTTTGACCCGGAATCGACTCCACCGGCTCGCGGAGATGAAATTCATCCGGCCGGTGGGTGCGCCCGCTGAAGGCGACGATCAACGTTTCCGAATCCGCTCTCACCGAGAGGAATATCTCGTTCGCTCTCACGGCGCCTCTTCGGGTGTCGAAGCTCGAGCTTGCGGACCCCGCCGGGTGTTCGAGCTCGCGAGGTCGGCGTAGGCCATCGAGATCAGGCCGCGCTCCTGCAGCGAGGCGAGCGCTTCTGCTATCCGGCGTGGGCCGGTCTGCCGGTCTGCGATCAGCTCTCCCACCGATGTGTTGCCGTCGATCGCGGCGAGCAGGCTCGCGTCGAGCTCGTCGATCGACACCGTCTGCCCGCCGTGGGCGCGATGGACGGCGAGACGCTCCGACCAGCCTCCGTCCTCCCAGGCCGACCTGCTCTCGACGACGATGCCCCCGGTGGGGGCCGGGACGAGAGAGGTGTCGATTACCTCCGCATCGAGGACAGCCTTCTCGAGTCGCACCCCGTCGACGTATACGCAGTCGATGTTGCTGCCGAGGAAGCAGCGAATCGCGTCCTCCGGAGTCTCCACGATCGGCTCGCCGCGGACGTTCAAGGAGGTGTTGAGCACCAGCGGCAGCCCCGTCTCCTCGAAGAAGGTCACGATCAGGCGTCGGAAGTCTCCCGCATCCGGCGGGACGGTCTGCACCCGGCAGGACCCGTCCACATGGCAGATGCTCCGCAGTTGCCGCTGGTGCTCGGGTCGGATCTGCACCACCGAGAGCATGAAGCGGTCGATCCAATCGACCTCGAAGTAACGCTCCGCGTGCTCCTCGAGCACGGCGGCCGCGTAGGGTCGGAAGGGCTCGCGGAACTTCACCCGCTCGTTGAGGTAGTCACGGATTGACTCGATGCGGGGGTCGCAGAGGATGCTGCGGTGCCCGAGCGCGCGCGGCCCCAGCTCGCTGCGTCCCTCGTACCAACCGACCACCCGGCCGGCCGCGATGTCGGCCGCGGCCGCGGCGGGGCCGGCGGGCTCCACTCTCCGCGTGCGCGGCGCGGCCCTGGCCAAGGCCCTCTCGGTGCGTACGGCTTTTTGCCGGGGCCCGAGGAAGTCCGTGTAGGAGCTCCAGCTCGGAATCTCGCCGCTGAGGTGGGTGTGGCCGTAGACGGCAGCGCCGACGGCCGTGCCGGAGTCGCCCGCCGCCGGGGTTACGAACATCTCCTCGAACGGTCCCTCCTCACGCAGGCGTGCGTTGGCGACGCTGTTCAGAGCCACGCCACCAGCGAGGCAGAGGTGGGGCAGACCGGTCGCGTCGAAGAGCCGCCTGGCGAGGAACAGCATCGCTCGCTCGAGCTCGGCCTGGACCTTGGCCGCGACATCGCGGCAGGTCCGGTCGAGGTGGGCAGGCCTGTCGGAGCGCGGCGGCAGTCGCAGGACCCATTCGGTATCGACCGTCAGCCCCTCCTCCCCACAGGTGACGATCTGCTCGTCCAGGCCCGAGGGGTCTCCGTACGGCGCCAGTCCCATCGTCTTGCCGGCGTGGACCCAGTGGCCGAAGATGTACTGCGAGGCAGCCGAGAACATGTGGCCCAGGCTCGGAAAGCGAAAGTAGGGCGTGCCCGCGTCCCAGACGCCCCACCTCCTCTCGACCAGCTCGATCTCCCCCGCCCGCAAGGCGAAGGAGGACTCCGACTCACAGGCGTCGGCGAAGCGCGGTGGCGGCCCGAGCAGAGGGCTGCCGCGCCGGCTGTGCTCGGCGTAGGAGTAACCGCTGCCGTCGACGACGAGGATCGCCGAGTCGGGGCGCCCCGAAGCGGCAGCCGCGTAGTGCGCGTGCAGGAGGTGGTGGGACGGGTTGACGAGCAGCTCGCCCTCAAACCCCTTGCGCCGAAGGTCTCCGGAGAAGTCGGTCTGCGGGAACTGGTTGACGACGATGCAGTCGACTGCCCCCAGGTTCTCCAGCCCCGCATCGGCCAGGCACCCCTCGATTGCCCTGCGGGGGGAGCCCGGTTGGTGCTTGCGACGCGACAGGCGCTCCTCGGCGATCGCTACGCGCAGCTCTCCGTCGATAAGCAGGCACGCGGCGGCGTCGTGTGCGGTGTTGACGCCGAGAACGACGGGGCCGCTGGTTGACGATTTGTTCCCGACCGGAGGCATCGGCGCACAGCGTAGCTGGGTATCGAGCGATCTCGGCCAGTGAAATTCCCTTTATCCGCTTGATACGTACCTTGACGGAGAAGAGGTAGACTCGAAGGAGATAAGCGGGAGGGCAGGAGCTCATCCGACCGCAGCCCGCGGCAGCGCGACTATGGACTTGGAGCTTGCAAAGATCCACGCTCGTCTGGACCATCTGGCCAAGGTCGTCGATCAGGCCCGCGCGCTGGCAGCGGCCGCCTACGAGCGCCAGGAGGAGGCCCCTAAACGCCTTGCCCGGATACGGGCGAGCGAAGGCTGGCGTTGCGCCTACGCCGAGCCCGAACCGCTCGTCACCGTTCGGATCGCGACCAAGGATCGTGCCGAGCTGCTCGTCGAGCGCGCGCTCGCCTCGGTACGGCGTCAGACCTACTCCCGCTGGGAGGCCGTCGTCGTCGGCAGCGCCTGTAGCGACGACACCGAGGAGCGAATCGCCGCGCTTGGCGACTCTCGCATCCGCTTTCACAACCGCGCCGTCGATGGCCCCTACCCGGAGGACAGCGGTCAACGCTGGCTGATAGCCGGCGCCCCGTCGATGAACGCTGCCCTCCGCATGGCGCGCGGAAGTTGGATCGCGCCGCTGGACGACGACGACGAGTGGGACGACGACCACCTGGAGGTGTTGCTCGCTGCCGCCATCGCCGCCAAGGCGGAGTTCGCCTATGGGCGCATTCGCGGCTACCTCGGCGGCTCCCCGATAGATTGGGAGGTCGGGGCGTGGCCGCCCCGCATCGGTCAGGTCAGCCTCGGCGCCGCGATCTACAACGCCGCTTTGCGGGAGTTCGAGCATGATCCGCGATCGAGGTTCCTCGACGAGCCCCACGACTGGAACCTGATCCGGCGGATGTGGGAGGCCGGCGTCCGCTTCGAGTTCGTCGATCGTCTTGTCGCCACGTATCACGGCGACCATGCCCGCGCGCTCTTCGACGGGGCAGGAGGCGGCGAGGGGAGCAGTGCTTCGCGATGACGCCCGGCGCCCCGGTGCGGCCACCCGCCCCTTTCATCGTTGGCGCAGGCCGCTCCGGCACGACCCTGTTGCGAATGATGCTTGACGCTCACTCAAAGCTTGCGATCCCTCCGGAGACTGACTTCGGCCCGGCCCGCGACGCCTTCGAAAGCGGCGGTGTGGAGGCGGCGGTCGCGACGATATTGGGGGGCGGGCTCTGGAACGATTACAAGCTCTCGGCGGAGGACTTCGCCCGCAGGGTCGAGGGCCGCGCTGTGAGCGGCCTGGGCGACCTGATGCGTGCCTTCTATGAGCTCTATGCCGAGCGGCGGGGCAAGCCGCGCTGGGGAGACAAGTCCCCGTACTACCTCCTCGGGATGACCGAGATCCAGCGGATCCTCCCCGAGGCGCGTTTCGTCCACCTCATCAGAGATGGGCGCGATGTCGCATTGTCGGTCCTCGAAGCCTGGTTCGGAGCGAACGACGTGGCCGCGGCGGCAGCGGAATGGTCGCACCTGCTCTCCAGGGCACGCGAACAGGCGCCGGCGCTGCGCTTCTACAGTGAGGTTCGCTACGAGGACCTCGTACACGAGCCTGCTGCGACGCTGCGACGCCTTTGCGAGTACCTCGAGCTCGAGTGGGAGGAGGCGATGCTTGGCTACCATCGGCACTCGGGCCGGCGGCTATCGGATGAGCTCGGCGATGCGGTCGCCTTCGGTACGCCGGTCTCCCGTGCGCAGCGCCTGGAGATGTGGCGACGCGTCGGCTCGCCTCCGCAACCGGACCGGGCCGAGCGCTGGCGACGCGAAATGGCCGCTGAGGACCGGCGGGCTTTCAACAGTGTCGCCGGCGAGACTCTGGCCGCGTTCGGCTACGCACCGGATTGAGCCTTGTCGTGACGACTCTGCATATCGCCACGGTTCACCATTGCTCTCCTCGTTGGATTCCGATTCAGGCGCGGGAACTACGCAGAAACCTCCATCGTCAGTATCAGATATGGACCTCGCTGCAGGGCATCGATCCCTCGTACGGGCGGTTCTTCGACCGGGTAGTCGAGCAATGGGGCGGTCACGCGGAAAAGCTGAATCATCTCGCGATGGAGATCACCAGCACCGCGGCCGACGACGACCTGCTGATGTTCCTCGACGGCGACGCGTTCCCGATCGCCGACCCCTCCCCGCTGATCGTGTCCGGGTTGGCGGAGGCTCCGCTCCTGGCGGTTCGCCGGAGCGAGAACCGCGGAGATCCCCAGCCCCACCCGTGCTTCTGCGTCACCCGCGTCGGCACCTGGCGGAGTCTGCCGGGAGACTGGAGCAGGGGGTTTGCCTGGCATGGACCCGAAGGGAGGCCAACCAGCGACGTCGGTGCCAACCTGTTGCGCCAGCTGGAGCTAACCGGAACCCCATGGACCCGGATCTCTCGCAGCAACCGGCACAACCTGCACCCGCTCTTCTTCGGGATCTATGGTGGTGTCGTCTACCATCACGGTGCGGGCTTCAGGGCGCCGATATCCCGGGTGGATGGGGCTCCGCTCGATTCCTTTGGAATGCCGGAAGACGTTCCGGCGACCCGTCGAATAGTGGAACACAATCGCCGCCAGGCGGAAGGGGTCTTCCGAGCCATCGAGCGAGACGAGCCGGGTTGGCCTGAACGGTTCACCAAAGTGCTCTGATCAGTCCCGAATCGGTTCCGCCGCGGCTTCCGCTCAAGAGGGACGGGTGCGGTCATGAGCTGGTCGCCTCCACCCTCATCCGCATACCGACCTCTCTCATCCGCGCCAGTGCGGCCTCGACCAGCTTCTCCGCCGGCCGCTCGCCCAGCGTGACCACCGGCGTCTCGCCACTGTCGCGGCGCAGTCGCTCCGCGACCGCGGCGTTGGCCGTGACCGCCAAGTCGTAGCGACTGCACTCGATTCCGTGCAGGGCCTCGAGTCCGCTGACCGCCCACAGCACGTTCAGCTGCCCCGGCTTGGGCACGTAGCGGGCGGGACCTCGCAGATAAACCGCGACGTCGTGATACAACGCCCGCCGATCCTCGATCGCCTCGTCGCGCAGAGTCAGATGGCGCAGCCGGCGCGCCAGCCCTCCCTCCAGCAGCGCAAGCGCCGCGTCCTCCTCTTCGCCCGCTCGGTCAGCGAGCAGGCAGAATCCGGGGGCCAGCACTTCCTCGCGTGCCGGCCCGCCCGCCTGCGCTTCCTGCTCCGACACTGTCCACAGCTCTCCCCCCGCCAGGCGGTCGAGCTCGTACTCCCGCCAGAGGCGCGGTCCCCACAGCTCCTCGAACAGGCGACGGTTGCGGCGCCGCAGCGAGCCGTCCCCGTCGGCGATCAGCCTGTCGACGCTGGCGCTGCCGAGGTGGATCAGAACGGAGCGACCGCTGTAGAGGAAGCGCTTCCCCGCCGCTCGCACCTTCAGCAGCAGGTCGACGTCCTCGCCGCTGTAGAAGTACCCGTGGGTGAAGCCGTCCACCCGCCTGAAGAGCTCACGCTCGATCAGGATGCAGGCGCCGTACCCGATCGCGGTCTCGACATCCTCGCCGAAGCCCTTGTCGAGCAGCTCGCGACGGTGGTCATTCGAGGCGGGAACGAGCGCCCCCGATTCCGTCTTCCGCAGTCCGACCCGCCGCGTCTGCAGGAGGTAGCCGGAGGCCGTCTCGCCGCTCTCGTCCGGGGTCAGCAGCGTCGCGCCGACCGCGCCCGCGCCCTTCGCTCGCAGGCAGGCGACCAGCTCGGCCAGCCAGCCCGGCTCGAACGGCTCGATGTCGTTGTTGAGGAAGAGCAGCAACTCGCCGCTCGCCAGCTCCGCCCCCTGGTTGCAACCGTCCGAGAAGCTCTCGTTGTGCGGGTTGGCGACGATCGAGATCGGGAACGGCGCCTCGACCGCGCGGATGAACTCCAGCGACGCGTCGCTGGAGCCGTTGTCGACGAGGATCAGCTCCAGCTGCGGGTAGTCGGTGTGCTCGACCAGCCCGGCGAGCAGACGTCGCAGGTGCTCGACGCCATCGCGGTTGAGCACGACCAGCGAGACCAGCGGCGGGTCGCGCAGATCCGGGCGCGGCCCCAGTCGCCGCCGGATCTCGGTCGCGAGCGCCGCCGGGGTGCTCCGCGCCGTCATGCGGTGGCTTGGCCGGCGCTTGCAGGCTCCCTGGTGAGCTCGTCCAGATAGTGGCGCTCGCGCGGCCCGCGCCCGTCGAGATCGTCATCGGATTCGCATACGCGCAGCTCGGAGCGGGACGGCAGCCGGATCTCGCCTGCGGCCAGGCGGGCGCGCCAGCCGTGCCACCCCGCCCTGACCTCGCCGGGGTCGAAGGCCCGTTGCACGTACTTCTCAATCGCGTGCGGGACGCTGAGGAAGAGGTAGTGCTTCATCGGGAAGGAGACCGGGTACATGCGCAGGCCGGGGAAGCCGACCCGGTGCCCCCCCGAGGAGGCGAGGTCGGGTTGTGGCGCTGCGGCGGTCTGCCAGGCGCTGAGTCGATGCGGGAACGCGGGGCAGAAGGGGTAGTAGGTTCGCAGGGTGCGTTGGAACCCCGGATCGTCGTGATCGGGTTCCTCCTGGGTCGGAACGAAGGTGTACTCGGTGAAATTGATCGCGTTGTACCCGGCCTCGTCGACCACCTCCAGCGCCTCGGTGAGCGTGTCGTGACCCGGTGGGGGCAGGCGCAGCTCGTCGGCATCGGCGTGGATCAGCCAGTCGGCGTCGAGCCTGGCGATCGCCTCCTCCTTGCGCCGCATCTGGGCGACGAGGCTGAAGGCGCCGGACTCGCGGGGGAGCGTCTCGATCCCGAGCAGCCCCTCGCCCAGATAGCGCTCGGCGATCTCCACGGTGCCGTCGTCGGAGCAGTTGTCGATCAGGTAGGTCTCGACCCCGTGCCGGCGAAAATGCTCGATGCAGGGCCCGACGAAGCGTCGCTCGTTGTAGGTGGCGAGGACGGCGACGACTCTCAGATCGGCCATGTGCGGCTTCCCGGACCTGCCTCACCGCACATAGAGCGAGACGGTGTCGACGAATTCCATGACCGTGTCGGCCTCGAGCTGCACGCCATATCGCTCCTCCATCCGGGCGGCGATGGCGGCGGCCGGCGCGCCGCCTTCGTGGAGCTCGAGCATCTGTCGCATCGGCTCGCGGGTCACCTTGCCGGCGACGGGATCGAGCGCCGCCCCCATGTCGATGGCGATTGCGCCCCGTTCCCGGGCCAGCACGCACAGATCCTTGCCGAACAGGCCCGCACCGACGAGGAAGACCTCGCCGGGCTCGCGGACGGTCAGCTCCGCGCGGACGCGCTCGTGCGCGTCGGGCCAGATCGGCACGTCGTGCAGGGCCGCCTCGTAGGCGCCGTCGAACTCCCTCGATGCGTGGTGCGAGGGGACCTGGTATATCGCGACGTCGTCGAGTCCCCAGCGCGCCTCGATCACCGGCTTGACGTCGCGGCAGGAGATTACGCTGACCGGCCGCCCGGCGAGGATCTCAGGCAGCTCGGCGAGGATCTCGTGGTGAAGGGCGTTGCGGGCAAGCGCCTCGGGCGGGTTGCCGGCCGCCAGCCGTTCGGCGTGGAGGTTGGCAAGACGCTTCGTCCAGGTCATCTGCCCTGCGCTGAGCGGGTCGATGACGAGAATCCCGAGCACGTCCGCCCGATCGCGGGCGTGCGCCAGCGTCGCCTTCACGTCGAGTGCCGTCGCGGGGGCAAAGCCGCCGCCCGCGTCACGCTCGAGCTGCTCCATCGCCGCCCGCATCGACTCGTCATCGCCTGCGCCGGCCTCGAGCAGTCGCACCTCGCCGTCGCCGAAGCGCACCACCGCCGCCGGGACGCGCGACGCCACGCGACGCCGTAGCCAGCGGCCAAAGCCCCGCTTGGACAGTCGAATCGTCTCGTCGCCGGCATTCCTCCCGATCACGCAACGCAGCGTACCAATGACGCTCGTATCGCTTACCTGTATCGGCACCCCTGATAACCTCGGCGCGATGGACATCGCGGGGGGGATCTTGCCCACTCCCGGGGCCCGACATGCGCCCTCGCAGCTCGCCTGGGCCGACGCGGCCGCATGGGAGGGGGGCGGGCTGCGCCGCGAGGTCTTCTTCTTCCGCTCGCGCGGCACCGAGCTGTATGGGTCGCTCTTCGCCGCCACGGAGCCCTCGCGGCCCTTTGGCCTCGTCGCCTGCGGCTCCTGGGGGGTCGACGCCGACCGCTCCGATCCGCTGGTGCGCTCGGTGGCGCTCACGATGGCGAAGCTGGGCGGGGCCGGTCTCGTCTTCCACTATCCCGGCTACGGGGACAGCTTCGGCGACCTTGCCGAGGTCGACCTCGACGATCTCCGCGACGCCGCCTGCGATGCCGTCGCGGAGGCCGAGCGCCGCCGCCCCGGGCTGCGGTGGATCCTCGCCGGTTTCATGTTTGGCGCCTCGGTTGCGTGCCTCGCGCGTCGCCGGGTCGACAACGAGGCCCCCCTGCTCCTCGTGCAGCCGGAGCTGCGGCCGGGTGCGTACTTCCGTTGGCTGGCCCAGACCTCGCAGCCGCTTGCGCCGGGCCCCAGTCCCAAGCAGATGATGGAGGCCGGCAATGCGCCGGGGGTGGCCTACGGCTACCCGGTTCCGCGGCGCATCGTCGGGCTTGCCGACGAGGCCGACGAGGCGGTTGCGGCGGCTGTCGCCGATTTCGTCGGGGAGGGGGTCGTCATCCGCCACGCCGAGCCCCAGCCGAAGGGACCGTTGCTGGAGCGCTTTCGCTCGGTCGAGGTCGCGGGCGTCTGGCGCTTCGGCGCCCAGAGCCACCCGGAGCTGACCCGCGCTGCAGCCGAGTGGCTTGATCTACGCACGCGAGACGGGACATGACGGACTACCCGGTCCTGATCCCGACCGCCGAGGGGCCGGTCGGGGGAATCGTCAGCGTGCCGACCGGCGAGGCGCGCGCCGCGGCGTTTCTCCTGCCGGGATACAGCCGTCCCGCGAGGTCCGGGATCAACTCCCTGTGGACGCGCATCGCCCGCAGCCTCGCCGAGCAAGGCGTTATCGCGCTGCGCGTCGACTACTGTCGCGAGGGGGAGACGCTGCCGATCGGCGAGGGCGTGAGCGGGCAGGTACGGACCCGCGAGCTCGATCTGCGCCTGCTCGACCAGGTGCTTGCGTGGTTCCTGCGGCGCCTGCAGGGCCTCGACCTGTTCCTCGCCGGCGCCTGCGCCGGATCGCGGCTGGCGATCGAGATCGCCGGCGCCAATCCCGATGCGGTAGCCCGGACCTTTCTCATCGTCCCCCATCTGCGCCGCCCGCTGGGCACCGAGCCGACCCGCGGCGAGGACCGCGCAGGCGCCGCGGCAACCGACGCCGATATCGTCGACCCGCTGGTGGTCGAGGCCTTCAGGGCGATGCTCGCGCGCGCGCCGAGCTGGATCCTGATCGGCGAGCGCGACGCGTCCGACATCCCGTCGCTCGAAAGGCTGCTCGGCCCGCGGGCCGCCCGGCTGGAGGTCGAGGTCGTGCCGGGGGTTGCGCTCCACTTCCTCGACCAGCCGCATCTTCAACGGGAAGCCAGTCGTCGCCTCAGGGCAAGCATCGGCACGGCCCTGACCGAACTCGATCCGGTGGGTGGGGGCGTGCCTTCAAGGTATGCCGACCGCGTGCCTTCCGCCGTCGACGTGGAGGATCTCCCCGGATATCTGGCGTGACCGGTCCGAGAGGAGGAAGCACGCGGCGTCGGCGACCCCCGACGCGTCGTCGGCGTCCCAGCCCAGCGGCGCCCGCTGCGGCCATGCCGCGGCCACCTCGGCAAAGTCCTTGACGCCCAGCGCGGCGGGCGTGTTCAGCGGCCCGGCCGAGACGAGGTTGACACGGGTTCCCTGCGCGCCGAGCTCGTGCGCGAGGTAACGGCAGATGCTCTCCAGCCCTGCCTTCGCCACCCCCATCCAGCCGTAACCCGGCCAGGCGACAGAGGCGTCGAAGTCGATGCCGACGATGCTCCCCGCCGCCGTCCGCGCCAGCAGCGGCCTGAGCGTCCTGGCCAGCACGTTGAGCGAGACCGCGCTCGTCTCGAGCGTCTCCAGGATGGCCGGGGTCGGGGCGGCGGTGAACGCGCTCTCGGCCACATCCGCCGGGCTGAAGGCGATCGCGTGCACCACCCCGTCGAGGCCGCCCCAGCGTCGATCGAGCTCCTCCGCCACGGCGAGCGCATCCTGCTCGCTCCGGATGTCGAGGTCGAGCACCGCCGGCGATCCGCCCAGGCGCCTGGCGGCACGTTCCGTCATCGGTCGCCGCGGACCAAACGTCGTCAGTGCGATCTCCGCCTCCTCGCTTTCGGCCTCGCGGGCCACCGCGAAAGCGATGCTGCGATGCGTCGTCACTCCGGTCACGAGGATCCGCTTGCCGGCCAGCAGCCCGGGCATCGCTACCGGGCCCCGGCGCTTTGCCGCCGTGCCTTCTTGACCCGCGGGCCGAGGTGCGCGTCGGCGCTCTCGACCTCCACCTTGACCGGCACCTTGAAGCGCTCCAGCCGCTCCCGGCAGCGTCGCTTCACGCTCGACGCCAGCTTGGCGCGATCGACATCGGCGCGCGCGGTCACCCTGGCGCAGACGATCTCGCCGAGGAGGGTGTTCGGCTCCCCGTACACCGTCGCCTCGGCCACCCCGTCGATCGCCTCGATCACCCCCTCGATTTCGGCCGGGTAGACCTTCTCGCCGCCGACGTTGATCAAGTCCGAGTCCTTGCCCAGGAACCGCAGGTACTCGCCGTCTTGCGCGACCAGGTCGCCGGTTTCGAACCAGCCGTCGACGGTGACCGGCAGCGGCGCGTTGAGGTAGCCCAGCAGCATCGATCGGGCCCGCACCTGGAGCTTGCCGTCGACGACGCGGGTCGCGAACCCCTCGCCGCCCACCTTGACCCACAGCGACCCGTCGCCGAGCGACTTCGTCCGCAGCGCGCCAAGCTCGGTCATCCCGTAGGTCTGCTGCAGCTTCACCCGCGGAAACGCCTCGCGCAGTCGCGCGAGGGTGGTCGACGGCATCGCCTCGGCTCCGTAGCTGATCACCCGCAGGCTGCCGAGGTCGTGCCGGCGGTGCGCGCGATTGAGCAGCAGCATCCTCAGAAAGGTGGGGGTCGCCGGGAGCAGCTCGACCCGGTGCTCGGCGATCAGCCGGCAGACGTTGTCCGGGGACCGGTCGTCGGTTGAGACCAGGGTCGCGCCGTTGGAGAGGGTATGAAGCATCGTGTTGAAGCCGCCGAGGTGGTCGAACGGCAGCAGGGCGACGGCCGTCAGCGCGGGGCGCCGCAGCTCGAACTTCTCCAACAGGTGGGTGAGATCGTGAACCGCCGCCTTCGGCTCGCCCGAAGTGCCGGTGGAGAGGTAGACAAGACCGGGATGGCGCCGCCGTCGCAGCTCGTCGTAGAGCTCGTGTTGTGCCTTCCGACCGGTTCGCTCGACCCCGACCTCGTCGGCGCCGTCGAGTTGACAGAGAATCTCGATCTGGGTCAGTGCGTGGCGAGCCTGCCGGCCGATCCGGGCGTCACGACGGTGAGGGACGACGATCGCGCCTCGCCCGGCCAGCGCCAGGAGCAGGCCGATCGAGCTGGGAGTGAAATCGGCCTCCAGGCCAACGACCGTCCCGGGGTCGATGCCGCCGCCGTCGAGCTCTTCGCCCCAGCCCTCGACCGACCTGGCCAGCTCGCCGAAGGTGCACCGCGCCGCGGGCGCCACCACCGCCGGCCGCCGGCCATCTGCGGCGAAGCGCCTGATCAGGAAGTCAACGAACATCGCGGTTGAGCTGCGGCATCTGTCTGTATCGCCCCTGTTTCGGTCCCCAGCCGGTTTGAGATAGAGTACCGGCTGTTCCATGCTCGGGCTCGCAACTCTTCCTCGCCCCTCAGGGCGGTTGTCGGCCGGCGACACGTTTGCCACCCCCAGCAGGACGGTGACGGAGGCAGACATCGTCTCCTTCGCGACTCAGACCGGCGATCTGCATCCCCTGCACGTCGACGCCGAGTGGGCGGCGGCCACCCCCTGCGGGCAGAGGGTCGCTCCCGGCATGCTCACCCTCTCCTACACCCTGGGGCTGGTGCGGCTCGATCCCGAGCGGGCGATCGCCTTGAAGCGCATCAGCGACGTGGTGTTCATCCGGCCGGTGGAGATCGGCGACACGCTCTCGGTAACCGGCAGGGTTGCGTCAGTTACGCCCGACGGATCGGGCGCCAGCACCCTGGCGTTGACCCTGGCGACGGCGAACCAGCGCAAGCAGCTCGTCTGCCGGGCAAGGGTTCAGATCAAGTGGCGAGACGCTCCGCCGCTCCGCGAGTCGAACGGGGGGCCCGCCGGATGAACGAGAGGGTCATCGAGTGCGTCTACGAGGCGATCGACGAGGCAAATCGCGACCGTCAAGATCTTCCGCCCTTGGAGAAGTCACTCGAGACGCGCCTGCACGGCACCGAGCACGGTCTCGACTCTCTCGGCCTGATCAACCTCCTGGTGGCAGCGGAGGAAGGGATCGAGCGCGAGTTCGGAGTGGTGGTGGTCCTCGGTGACGACCGGGCGTTCTCGATGGAGCCCCCGCCGTTCGAGTCGGTGCGAGCGCTCGTGCCCTATATAGAAGAGCTGCTCGACGAGCAACGGCGGTGAGCGAGGGCGGGGGGAAGTCCGAGCAATGAGCTCTGCCGTCACGCAGCGCGGCTGCGCACTCGTCACCGGCGGCTCGCGCGGGATCGGGGCTGCCGTCGCCCGCGGCCTGGCGGCCGACGGCTGGGCCGTGGGGGTCAACTATCGCGGAGACGCCGAGTCGGCCTCTGCGGTCGCCGACGAGATCCGCTCCGCGGGGGGCAGGGCCGTCACGATCGGTTGCGACGTGCGTCGTCCCGACGCCCCCGAGGTGCTGCTGAAAGCGGTCGAGGACGGTTTGGGCCTGCCGCTCCTTGTCCTGGTCAACAACGCGGGCATCACGCGGGACAAGCTCGTGGCACGGCTCGACGACGACTCCTGGGACGCCGTCCTCGACACCAACCTCTCGGCCGCGTTCAGGCTGACCCGCCGCGCCCTGCGCGGGATGATGCGGGCGCGCTTCGGGCGCGTGGTCAACGTCGCCTCGGTGATCGGATCGATCGCCAACCCCGGTCAGGCCGCCTACGCGGCCTCGAAAGCCGGGCTGATCGCCTTCACGCGAACCCTGGCCAGCGAGGTCGCGAGGTTGAACATAACCGCCAACGCGGTCGCGCCGGGGCTGGTTGAGACCGAGGCGACCGCTGGGGTCGCGGCTGACGTCGTTGCGCGCGTCCCCGCCCGGCGCCCCGGGCGCCCCGAGGAGGTCGCCGCGTGCGTGCGCTTCCTCGCTTCCGAGCAGGCCGGCTACGTGACCGGCTCGGTCATCACCCCCGACGGAGGCCTGACGGCGTGATCCAGGCCACCGCAATCGCGCTGCGCGAGCGGCCGGCATGACGAGCATCCGGGCGATCGCGGGGGCGCTGCCCGAGGCCGAGCTCACCAACGCCGAGCTCGAACGCGAGCATCCGTCGTGGGAGGTGGCGCTCGTCGCCGAGCTCGCGGGGATCGAGTCGCGCCGCGTCGCGGCCGACGGCGAGACCGCCTTCGACCTCGCGGTTCGCGCCTGCGAGGAGCTGTTCGCGCGGGGGGAGGTCGAAGCCGCCGACGTCGACGCGATCCTCTTCTGCACTCAGGACCCCGACTACCCGGCGCCGGGCAACGCCCACCTGCTGCACGAGCACCTCGGGCTTGGCGACGGCGTGCTCGCGTTCGACTTCAACCTCGCCTGCTCGGGGTTCGTCTACGGCCTCGCCATCGCCGACTCCCTGCTGCGCGGCGGGATGGCGTCCGGCGCGCTGCTCGTCACCGCGGTGACCCAGTCGAAGCGCACCAACCCGGGCGACCGCTCGCTGCGCACGCTGGTCGGCGACGGGGCGGCGGTGACCTTCCTCTCCGCGGGCGAGGCGAGCGGGGGCCGGGTGGTGGCGTGCGAGCTCTGCACGCACGGCCGGGGCTTCAAGCACGGATACGTGCCCGCCGGGGGAGCCCGCAATCCCTCCAGCGAGGTGACGCGACAGGAGACCGTTGATCCCAGCGGCAACGTCCGCACCGCCGAGGACATGCACATGGAGGGAACCGAGGTCTGGTCGTTCGTCAGCTCCGCCGTCCCCAATCACGTCAGGGACTTCCTCGCCAAGCACTCGCTCACCCCGGACGACATCGACCTGTTCGTCTTCCACCAGGCCAGCAAGCTGATCCTCGACTCGCTTGCGCGGGCGCTCGCGATCCCCTCGGAGAAGGTCTTCGTCTACATGAAGGACATCGGCAACCTCTCCTCGGCGTCGATTCCGTTCGCCCTGCGGGCGGCGCTGGAGGAGGGGGCGATCCGCCCCGGTGACCGCCTCCTACTGTCCGGCTTCGGGGTCGGCATCTCCTACGGCAGCGCGATCGTCCAGTTTTGAGGGGTCCGCCGCGGTGGTCTCAGGCGCTCGTCGCGCGGCGCCTTCGATCCGCATCGAGGCGATGCTGTTGAACCAGATGCTGCGCAGCCACTCTGGGCCGCCGGTGATCTCGAGCTCCGGCGTGATCCTGTAGATCTCTTCGACCAGGCAGCGCAGCTGCATGCGAGCCAGCGGCGCCCCCAGGCAGAAGTGAGGCCCGATGCCGAAGGACAGGTGCCGTTTCGCGTCCTCGCGCAGGATGTCGAAGCGCTGCGGATCGTCGAAGACCTCCTCGTCGCGGTTCGCCGAGGCGTAGGAGAGGTAGACCTTGTCCCCTTGCCCGATTGTCACCCCGGAGATCTCCACCTCGCGCGTGGCGGTGCGGCGGAATTGCACCACGGGGGGCGAGAAGCGAAGCACCTCCTCGATCGCGTTCGGCAGGCGACCGGCCAGGTCGGCACGAAGCAGCTCGCGCTGCCGCGGGTGCTCGTGCATCAGCCGGATGAAGTGGACCGCCGTGCTCCGCGTCGTCTCGTGGCCGGCGATCGCAAGCGTGAGGAAGAAGGAGTTGATCTGTCCGGCGCTGAGCAGCTTTCCGTCAACGGGCGTGTTCGCGTACGCGCTCAGGGCCGAGCCGTCGGGGCTCGAGCGCTTCGCCTTGACCAGCTCGTGGCTGTAGGCGAGCAGCTGCATCGCGCTCTCGCTGTTGCTCCCGTCGTCGTTCTCGATATGAGCCAGCGAGGTGCCCCAGCGCCTGATCAGGTGCCGGTCCTCCTGCGGGATCCCCATCAGCTCGCACAGCGTTATCGACGGCAGCTCCGCCGCCAGATCCTCGACCGCATCGAGGGAGGCGCGATCGCCGAGGCGCTCCGCGATCGAGCGGGAGTGCGCGCGAACGGCCGGTTCGAGCTGCGCCACCATCCGCGGGGTGAAGCCCGGTTGGACAAGTCGGCGCAGCCGCGTGTGCTCCGGCGGGTCCTGGCACATGATCCCCTTGCGCTGCGCCTCGAGGCCGTGCAGGGGATGGCGCGTCGCATCCCAGATCACGTTGGTCTCAAGCCAGGATGAGAACGTGCCAGCGTCACGCGATGCGCGCAGGACGTCGGCGTGCCTGCTCAGCACCCAAAAGCCGCGCGAGACCTCGAGCATCCCGCCGCCCGGATCGCGGGGCGGGGGATTCCAGTGGACGGGGGCCTCGCGGCGCAGCGCCGCCAGGTAGTCGTGCGGTGGGATCCCGTGCGCGAGCAGGGCATCGGGATCGGCCAGGTTCAGATCTCCCGGTCGGAGCTGCGGCTCGGCTTGGCGGGGCGAGCTCGCCACCGTCCTAGCTCGAAAATAGCTGGGCGAGCCGGGTTCCGACCGGAACGACCTGCCCGGCGGGCGAGAGGATCGCGCCGAGCGTTCCCGTGGCCGGGGCGGGGATCTCGACGATCGCCTTGTCGGTCTCGACGCTGACCAGCGGCTGTCCCTCGACGACGTGTTCCCCCTCGCCCGCCAGCCACTCGACGATCACCGCCTCGGCCAGCCCCTCGCCGAGGTCGGGCAGGCACAGCCAGTGCACGGATCGCTCTTGCTCGCCGACCTCGTTCATCGAATCGGCAAGCGGGAGAAGCCGCCGTGCAGAAGCGGGGCATCGGCGGGGAGCGTGCCGCCGGCTGGCCGCTCGTCCGTGCATACCCCGGCTCGCCCGGCGTCGCACCAGTGCGCCTGCAGCCAGGCGATCGGCTGGGCGATGCCGGATTCGATGCCGTCGAGGCCGGCCGCCATGCACTCGGCGCGAAGCTCCTCCAGCGTGAATGCCGCCGCCTCGCTCGCGCGCGCGTCCGAACGCAGCACGGCGGGCGCATCGGGTTGCAACGCGGCCATGAACGCGGCGAAGCTGCCGGGGTTGCGCAGGCGTTGCAGGTCGAGCAGCCACAGCGCGCTGCCGCCGCGCTCGCGCAGCGCCGCGATCTGGCGCAGCGCCGCCCGCAGCATGCGGCGATCCCGCATGTGGTGCAGCGCCCATACCGAGGAGATCGCATCCCATGACCGGTCGACCACCGGACCGGGCAGCGCGGTCAGGTCCCCTTCGACCAGCGTCACGCGCTTGCCGAGGCCTGCCGCGTCCAGGAACCGGCGTGCCTGTGCGAGCATCCCGGCGGAGAGGTCGACTCCCGTTGCGCTGACGTCGGGACGCAGGTCGAGGAAGCGAGCGAGCGCCCGCCCGCTGCCCACGCCAAGGTCCAGCAGCCGCCCGCCGCCGGGAACGAGGGCGTCGAGCGAATGGGCGCTCAGCTCGTATACAGCCTGCATACCCGCCAGACGGGCCCCGCTCGCGTGGAACTGCTCGATCGAGCTCTCCCCGTCCATGACCATCGGCTCGGGCACGCGCGACCGCCCGGGCGGATGTCGCCGCTCCTCGACCGCGATCCGGTGCACCGTCGATGGCGAGCGAGTCATGGTGGGTGCAG